>Ga0209990_10000268_pt1 | contig 53260 bp, 49 predicted proteins | sample NOAtaG_6_FD_187304 | JGI IMG/M metagenome (GOLD analysis project Ga0209990, IMG submission 187304) | Freshwater lake microbial communities from Lake Erie, under a cyanobacterial bloom - NOAA_Erie_Diel5S_2200h metaG (SPAdes) (version 2) | ecosystem: Environmental > Aquatic > Freshwater > Lake ...
TGGATAAGTTCAGCGGTGAGCGTAGCGAATCCGCTGCAACGCCGGGTTAGAAAGGACTTGCCGATAATGGAGTGAAAAACTGGCATGGCAAGCACGGACGAAAAAGAAGCTTTACGCATAGCAAAAGTGATGAAGCAAAACGCCATGTTAGTTTTGGCCTTTGCTAGTGACAGGCTGCTCACATGCTTTTGATTCCATAGCCTTTCGAACTGCTTCTTTCTCGCCGCGAACGTTTGCTAGCTCGGAGGCCTCAATTCCATCACCTTGCCCGAAGCCCCACCAGAATGCTTGCCCTTGGCTTGTTTTTAGTCTCTGCTCCTGCGCTATAACCAGTTGGTTTTCACGCCTTGCCAGAGAATCCGATTCAATTCTAAGGCGCGTGCAGTCATAGTTTTCGTATCTAAGCCCAGACGTGTATGAGCCGGTAATTTGAGACGCCGGGGTGGGCATGTTCATGCATCCTGACAAAGTGACCAAGTGCGAGAATGCCAAAGCAAACAACAGGTTTTTTTTGATTGTCACAAGCTTCTCCTTTTTGTGAAAGCTAACGTGAAATAGGGGACCTAAAAGTCCCTTTACAAACCGCCAAAGCACTGTACATATTATCAGTCATGTTCTATAGCCCCTTGATTTTACAACCACCGCTCGCCCATTAGTAGGCCCTAAAACCGCCCCTCAAACCCACCTCGCACCGCAGGCCGCCGTGCCCGGCCCCCCCCGCCTTTTGGACCAGGTCCGCGAAAAGATCCGCCTCATGCACTACAACATCCGCACCGGGCGCGCTTACGTGGGCTGGGTGAAGCGCGTTGTTTTAAATCACGGTCGCCGGCACCCTCGCGACCTGGGGCCTCGGGCGAGGCGGAGGCCCTCCTCACCCATCTGGCGGTGGTGAACAAGGTGGCCGCCTCCGCCCAGGACGAGGCCCAGAGCGCGCTGCTTCTTCTTTTTGAAGGGGTGCTTGGCATGCCGCTGCCCTGGTTGGACGAGGTGGTCACAGCCCAGCAGGCGCGGTGGCCGCCCGTCTTGCTCAACCAGGGCGGACGGCGGGCCGGGTCCGCTGGGTGGGGCGCGTTGAGCCCACCGTGATGCTGGCGGAGCACCCGGGCTGGGACAGCTTCCGGTACAGCGATGCCTGGCGGTTGTTTCGTGGGGCGCAGCATCGGCCGCGGGCTATGATCCCGCCCATGGAGCTCAATCCCGAGCAGGTGGCCATCCGCCTGGAGCAAGACCACGCCCAGCGGCGCCGGCTGGTGCCCTTTGCTCGCGAGGCGGGTGCGGTGACACTGGACGACGCCTACGCCATTCAGGATGCGCTGTGCGCGCGCCTGGCGCCGCGGCTGGGCGGCCACGCGGGGTGGAAGATCGGCCTCACCTCGCCGCGCATGCAGGCCATGTGCAACATCCCCCATCCGGTAGCGGGCCGGGTGTTCGCCGCGCGTTTGCATCCGTCGGGCGCGGTGCTGCCGCTGGGCGGCCTGCTGCGCATGGGGCTGGAGTTCGAGGTGTGCGTGCGCCTGGACCGCGCCCTGCCCGCCCGCCCAGCGCCGTGGACCAGGTCGGAGGTGGCCGCCGCCGTGGGCGCCGTGTGCGCCGCGGTGGAGGTGATCGACGACCGCCTCACCGACTATCCGCTGGATCCGCTGTCTCTCGTGGCCGACAACGCCTGGAACGAGGGTCTGGTGCTGGGCCCCTGGGCGAGCGCGTGGCCCGATCTGGCCCATGTGCGCGGGGTGGTGGAGGCCGACGGTGTGGCCGTGGACGAGGGCCAGGGCAGCGACGTGCTGGGCCATCCCTTCGAGCCGCTCACCTGGCTGGCCAACCACCTGAGCGCCCGCGGCGAGGGCCTGGGCGCGGGCGAACTGGTGTCCACGGGCAGCCTGGTGACCACGCGTTTTCCCGCCACCGCCACCCGCTTCCGCTTTGTGCTCGAAGGCATTGGCGCCGTCGAGCTGCGGGTCACGGACTAGCTAGCAGCTCGCGGCCCGGGTCTGGGCCAGGGCATCGCGCGCGGCCCGCGCCAGCAGGATGTAGTCGGTGCAAAGACCGATAACGCGATAGCCCAGCTCCAGGTAGCGCCGGGCGTGGGCGGGCGTGTGGGCGTAGGCGCACAGGGCCACGGCGCGGTCGTTGCAGGCCCGCACCACCTGGGCGATGGCCGCCTGCACCTCCGGGTCGTCGATGCGGCCGGGCTTGCCCATGCTGCCGGACAGGTCGAAGGGCCCCATGAACACCGCATCGATGCCGGGCACGTCGAGAATGGCGTCGATGTTGCGTACCGCCTCCACATGCTCCACCTGCACGATGACGGCGATGTCGTCGTTGGCGCGCGCCATGTAGCCGTCGAAGTCGAGCTCGAAGCGCTGGGCGCGGGTAATGCCCACGCTGCGCACGCCCCGCGGCGGATACTTGCAGCGGCTGACGGCCAGGCGCGCATCCTCGGCGTTGTTCACCAGCGGCACGATCACGCCCGTGGCGCCGGCGTCGAGCACCTTCTTGAGGTGGGCTTCCTCGTTCCACGGCACCCGCACCACGCAGGGCACGCGGCTGTCCACGGCGGTGAGCAGGGTGAGCGCGTCGCGCGCGTCCATGGGTGCGTGCTCCAGATCGATGAACAGCCAGTCGTAGCCGGCGGCCACGAAGATCTCGGCGCTCTCGGGCAGCGGCATCTGCAACAGCGCGCCGATGAGCGGCCGGCGCTCTTGCAGCAATTGGCGGAAGGAAAGCGTGGCGCCGGGGGGCATGTCAGGCGGCGCGCGGCGCGGCGGGCTGGCCATGGGCCGAGCCCGCGAAGCTCGTGAACAAGGAAGGTGTTTGCATGGCGCGCAGGCTACACGGCAACGGCGGTGTTGTTAAGCACGGCAGACAAGGCGCGCCGCGGAACGCCCGCGCCCGGCGTGGGTCCATGAGGGGCGCCTCCCGGCCCAGGCCGCCGGAGCGCATCATCTGTGTTTTTCCGAGGGACATCACTCATGACCTTTGCGTACTGGTGCGTGCTGATGGCCGCACTCATGCCCTTGCTGTGGGCGGGGGCGGCCAAGTCGCGCCGCGATTTCGACAACGCCACGCCGCGCGACTGGCTTGCCGGGCTGGAGGGCTGGCGGCGCCGCGCCAATGCGGCCCAACTGAATTCGTGGGAGGCCTTTGCGCCCTTCGCCGCGGCGGTCATCATTGCCCATCTCGCCGGGGCCTCGCAGGGGTCCATCAACGCTCTCGCGGGGCTATTCGTGGCGGCGCGCCTCGCCTACGGCCTGCTCTACATCGCCAACTGGCCCGGGTTGCGCACCCTGGCCTGGCTCACGGGCTATGGCTGCGTCATCGGGCTGTTCGTGGCAGCAGCGTGAACATCAACCCGAGGTCATGGCCTGCAAAGCCGCGGAGCGGAACTCGCGCTTGTAGAGCACCAGCACCACCCAGCTCGTCAACCCCATGAACAGCCAGGGGTTCAAAAACCAGGACAGGGCGGCCAGCGCGAAGTAGTAGGCGCGCAGGCCGTTGTTGAAGCTCTCTGCGGCAAGGGTGGCCAGCTCGCCAGTGCGGCCCACGAAAGCCTCGTGCTCGGCCTCCGCGGCCTCGGGGGGCGGGGCGCTGCCCACCATCACCGAGCAGAAGTGATAAAGCCGCAGCGACCAGGTGAACTTGAACAGCGCGAAGGTGAAGATGCCCGCCAGCAGCAGGATCTTGATGTCCCACAGTTGCTCGGAGGCCACGCGGTTGAAGGGCAGCTCCGCCACCACCGAGGCCACTTTCTCGGTGGTGCCCAGCAGCGCCGCCAGGCCGCCCAGGATCAGCAGGGTGGTGGAGGCGAAGAACGTGGAGCCGTTGGAGAGGTTGGCCAGGATGGACACGTCCGAGATGCGCTGCTCGCGCTTGACGATGGCCGCCATCCAGGCGCGCCGGTACACGCCCATGCGCCCCACCAGGCTGGGCCGTCCGCGGCCCCGCCGGTCCGCCAGGCGCACATAGCCCACCCACCATACGAGGAACCAGAGCACGGCGAACCAGTCGGCGGTGGTCAGCGGCAGGCGCATCACGGCGGTCATGGAAACAGCGTGAGCACGCCGGCGTAGCCGTGCACCCGATCGCGAAAGATCTCGCCGCTGCCGTAGATGCCCACCAGCGGCACCTCTCCCAGCGCCTCCCGAATCATGTGCAGCTCCCGGGCTGGCTCCCCGAACAGGCCGCGGCCGCGGCCCAGGCAGGCATGGTAGACCGCGCCGCGGGGGCGGGTGAACAGCCCGCTGCGGATGCTGGCCAGCATGCGTGCCATATCTTCGCCCGCGGCAAGCCCATCGCGGCGGCAGAACCTCAGGCGCGAGCCCTGGCGCACCTCTTCTGCGACGGCCACCAGGCCGCGTGCGGCATCGATGCCCGCGAGCGGGCGCACCAGGTAGTCCTCGCCCTGCTCGCCCGCGGGCAGCGCCGCGAACACCGTGTCCGCCGCCTCCTGGAGATCGGCCGTGGCGGCCAGAGCCGCGTCCTCCCGCATCACCTGCAACGCCGCACGGCCATCAAGCTGGATGACCACATTGCGCTCGGCACGGCTCACGCGCCGCCATGGTCCGACCGGGGTGCACCCCTGGGTGATGCGCGTGGCCACCATCACCTGGTCGGTGAACAGCACCCCCGAGACACCGCCCTCCACCACCGCGTCGGCAATCTGGGCATGGGCGCCGCGCGGACCGCTCAGGCCGCCCGCCACAAAGCCGCTGTCGAGCCGGCGCGAGATCTCCGCCACCAGCGCCGGGATCATGGCGTTGCGGGGGTCCCCGTGCAGCAGCGCGAAATGGCCGGCGGTTCCACCCACGGTCAGCGGGTCACGGGCCAGGTCAGCCATGGATCGCAGCGAGGACAGCACACGAAAACAGCCTGGCTCGAAGCAGCCCAGCATCACGGCGCAAGCGCCCTGATCCGCGTACTCCTGCCCGCCAGCGCAGACACTCGCGCCCACCGTGCCCACCCAGTGCTCCACGCGGGTGCGCGCCCGCAGCAACTCGAGGATCTCCGTCGCGCGGGCGGCGTAACGATCGCTCAAGTACAGGAAACCAAGGTTGGCACCCGCCGCGGCGGCGGTATCCAGCTGCTCCAGGCAATCGGCAACGGCGATGCGCCAGTGGGGCGAAGCGGCGTGGCCGAGCGCGAAGCCCGACGAGGCCACGCGGGTCTGCCGCGAAAACATGACATGCCCTCGAAGGGTTATGGCGGGGCCGAAACTATAATCGGTCTTTTCGCAAAGAGAGCCCGGCCATGAATCTTGACCGCGTGGGGCCCGGGAACAACGCCCCGGAGGAGGTGAACGTCATCATCGAGATCCCCATGAACGCGGATCCGGTGAAGTACGAGGTGGACAAGGAGACCGGTGCCATGTTTGTGGACCGCTTCATGTCCACGGCCATGCACTACCCTTGCAACTACGGCTACGTCCCGCACACGCTGTCCGGCGACGGCGATCCCGTGGACGTCCTCGTGCTCTCGCCCGTGCCCATCGTGACGGGCGCGGTGGTGCGCTGCCGCCCCGTGGGCATGCTGCGCATGACCGACGAGGCAGGCGAGGACACCAAGCTGCTGGCCGTCCCCGCGGACAAGCTCTCCCGGCTGTACCGCCACGTGAAGAGCATCTCCGACGTGCCCGAACTCTCCCTGAAGCAGATCGCCCACTTCTTCGAGCACTACAAGGACCTGGAGCCCAACAAGTGGGTCAAGGTGCAGGGCTGGTTCGGCGCGGAGCAGGCATTCCAGGAGATCACCGAGGGCATAGCCGCCTTCCAGAACGCGGTTCCCCGGCCGATGTTCTGAGGCGGGCTAGTAGTACGAAAACCCCAGGGTGAAGTAGATCGCCCACACACCGCCGCGCGCGTACCCATAGGATACGTAAGCCGGACCGATGGCGGTGTCGGTAGCCAGGAACAGCGAACCCGATAACAGTTGCCTGGCGGAATCATCGACGCCGAAGCGGCCCAGCACCTGCCCCGTCTCCACCGACGCGCCCGCGATGAGGCTTGGCGCGACGATTGGCACCCCGGGCAGCCGGTAGTGATAGATGCCGCGCGCAAGCCAGTACTCGGGGCCCTGCAGCTGGTCGAGCTGGTAGCCGGAGAAGCGGAACGGCCCGCCCAGGCGAAAGAACTCGTATAGCGGAGGCGTCGTGCCCAGTTGGGATCCGGCGGAAAGGCCCGCGATGAACCGGTGGGAATCGAAGGCGACAGGCAGCGTGAGGGCGGCCTCGCCGGTACGGTAGCGAGGGATTCCGTCCGTGATCACCAGCGAATCAAAGCCGCGCAGGTTGAAGAAGTAGCCTTGGGTCGGGAAAAAGGCGTTGTCGAGACGGTCCAGCGAAAGCTGCACGCGCGCACCGTTGCGATGGAAGATTTCCTCCGAAAAACCCGGCAGGGCCACGGAGGGGGAGGCGCGGATCCGCAGACGGCTGTAGCCCACCCGCAACTGGCCGTAGCGGCCCAGTTCGCTGCCCACGTCCAGCCCCACGCCGCTGCGGTCCAGGACATAGGTGGCCAGGAACTGGTCGTCGAAGGCGTAATCGAAGCGGCTCTGCTCGACGAAGGCGCGCGGCGCCACGAACAGCGCGCTGTGAGGGAAAAGAGGCTGGTAGAACTCGGTCACATACCGGTTGCTTCGGCCGATCGAGAATTCGTTGCGCCACTCCGCGCCGAAGTGATTGAGCCAGGTTGCCCGGTAAGCGCCCAGCAGGTTGAAGCGGGACTCGGAATCGGACCCCACCGTGCTGTAGAGCTGCAGCCCGAAGTTGAGATAGTTGGGACCCCAGGCTTTCTCCACGGGCCGCATGGCGAGCGCCCGGCGTCCGTCGGTGTCGAGCAGCTGGTAGTCGATGAACTGGTAGTCGCCACTGCCGTAGAGCCGGTCGGCAAGGGGACCAACCTCGGTCCGGGCGAGCGACTCGCCGCGGGCGGGCCGCATCTGATCCTTCACGACACCGGGATCCACCCGCTTCAGGCCCGACGTGTCCACCACCACCTCGTCCGGCGGCTGAACGGGGCCGGCGCGTTCCCCGCGCGCGGCGACGTAGGCCCTCCAGGCCCCGGGCGACAAGGAGAGCCGGGACAGCGCCCCTTCCATGGAGCGGGCCGCAGCGTCGCCGCGCTTGATCAGCTCCGCGCCTTGCCTGAAGCTGCCCGAGCTGAATCCCCGCAGGTCGGGCCTGACCAGCACGTCACGCGTGTCGTCCAGGGTAGCCAGCTGGACAGCCACGTTCTGGCGGCTGACCAGGGCGATCACCTCGCCGATGAAGCTGCTCACCGACTGGAGCTGTTCACGGCTCGGCGGCGGAAATTCGAGATTCACGGCGATCACCACGTCCGCCCCCATGGCCCGCACCACGTCCACGGGAAGGTTGCGGGCCACGAAGCCATCCACCAGCAGGCGGCCATCGATCTCTTCCGGCGCGAAGGCGCCGGGCACCGCCATGCTGGCGCGCATGGCGCGCGCCAGGTCGCCGCGGTCGAGCACTGCCATCGCGCTGTTCTGCACGTCGGTAGCCACCGCCCGGAACGGAATGGGCAGGTGATCAAAGCTCTCGAGCACGGCGTAACCCACCACCTCCTGGAAGAAAGGCCTCAGCTTTCGACCCTGGACAACGCCGATGGGGGCCTTCACGCCGCTGCGATCCACACCGAGTTCCAGCCCCCAGAAGCCGCGCTTCTCCAGCTCCTTGCGGTAATACGTCCTGTTGGCTCTCTGCGCCTCGTCCACGAAGATGTCGTCCCAGGCTGCCTCCAGCACCAACCGCTCAAGCTCGGCCGGTGTGCGGCCCGAGGCATAGGCGCCGCCCACCAGCGCGCCGATGCTGGTGCCGGCGATGCAATCCACGGGCACGCGCAATTCCTCGATCACCCGCAGCACGCCAATGTGGGAAAACCCCAGGGCACCGCCACCAGCCAGCACCAGCCCCACCCGGGGCCGGCCTGTCAGCTCCCTGGGCTGTCCGCATTGCGCCCCGGCTGCGGCGCACCACAGGGCAAACAGCGCCGCGACGGCCGCGCGCAGCGGCGGGAAAAGCACGGATGGGCGTTGCATGGCGACAAGGCGTGGGCGGAAACCTCACTGTGCCACGGCCGCCGCGGCCCTGTCATCTCCGCCGGGCCGCCGCATCGGGCGCCTATAATTCTGTTCACTGCCTTCAGTGAAAATCGAGGGATCACACGCCATGAGCACCGTCACAGACCGCCCGGCCACCGCCGCTTCGCCGCTGCTGCTGCGCGCCGATGCGGGCGGCATCACCACGCTCACCCTTAACCGTCCCAGCCAGTACAACGCCCTGTCGGCCACGCTGCTCGCGGATTTGCAGACGCAGCTGGAGGCCATCGGTAACGACGCCACGGTACGCGTGGTGGTGATCGCCGGCAGCGGCCCCGCCTTCTGCGCCGGCCACGACCTGAAGGAAATGCGCGCCCACGCGGAGCGATCCTTCTACGACGCGTTGTTCGAACAGTGCAGCCGTTTCATGCTCACCTTGGCCCGCATTCCTCAGCCGGTGATCGCGCGGGTTCACGGCATCGCCACGGCCGCCGGTTGCCAGTTGGTAGCCGCCTGCGACCTGGCGGTGTGCTCGGACAGCGCGCGCTTCGCCACCTCGGGCATCAACGTGGGGCTGTTCTGTTCAACGCCCGCCGTGGCGCTGACGCGCAATGTGCCGCGCAAGCGCGCCATGGAAATGCTGATGACCGGGGAATTCATCGACGCCGCCACGGCGCGCGACTTCGGGCTGGTGAACCGCGTCGTGCCCCTGGAGCGGCTCGACGAGGAGGTGGGCCGCCTCGCCAGTGCCATTATTGCCAAGAGCCCGCTGGCGGTGGCCACGGGCAAGCGGCTGTTCTACCCGCAGCTTGAAGCCGGCGTGGAGGAGGCTTACCGCATGGCCGCCCAGGCGATGGCTTGCAACATGATGGGCGAGGATGCGCAGGCGGGGGTGGCGGCCTTTACCGACAAGCAGCCCATGCCCCAGTGGCGGGGCCGCTGATGGCCAAGGCGGGCGAATCCAGGGCCTCGCCACTGACGGTGGCGAAAGCGGTGTTCTGGAGCTTCCTGGGCATCCGCCGCAGCGGGGACTACCAGCGCGACGCCGTGCGGATCACACCCGTGCAGGTGGTGATTGGCGGATTGGTGGGCGCGCTGCTGTTCATTCTCACGCTGCTGGGTGTGGTCTGGCTGGCGACGCACTGAGCGGCACGGTCATGCTGCGAGCCGCCCTGCTGCTATTCGTAGTCTGCGCCACGACCGTCGCCGCCGATGACGAGACTGCCGTCGCGGAGGCGCTGTCCCACCACGCCGCCGGACGCTTCGAGCAGGCGCGCGCCCTGCTTGAGCCCGCGGCACGGGGCGGCAGCACCGCGGCCCACTACCACCTGGGCCTGATGGATGCCCGTGGAGAGGGCGCCGAGCGCGATCTCACCGCCGCCGCGGGCCACCTGCTTGCAGCCGCCGAGCGCGATCATGCCCATTCTCAGTTCCTGCTTGGCAACATGTACCTGCGGGGCGACGGCCTTGCCGTCGACCTGGTCCAGGCGCACCTGTGGTTCAGCCTGGCGGCGGCAAACGGCTGGTGGAAGGCGCGGGAGCTTCGCGAGCGCCAGGTGGTTGAACGCATGACGCCGGCACAGGTGGCCGAGGCCAACCGCCTCTACCGGACGCGGCGCCCGCCGCGGCCCGAAGCCGACTGAAGCACTGCGACTTCGCACCATGGGCGGGCCGGCGCCAAGGCCGGCCCGCGACGGTCACTTCTTGAAGGTATCGGCTGCGGCTGCGATGTATTTCTCGGGATCGGCGGCGAATTTCCACTTCCCGGCCTCACCGCCAAAGCAATAAGTCTTGCCGTCCGGACCCGTGTAGTTCACGGAGCAATCGGTCTTGACCTTCTTGCCGTTGGCGAGCCCCCAAGCACAGTGATCCCCGAACTCACCCGCCTGGGCAACACCAGCCGCGAGTACCAGTACGCCGCCCATGGCGGCCGCAAGGTTGCGAAGCATCATTCCTCCTGTTCGAGATGGATTCCGCCGCACCAGGCGGCGCGGCGCGGGCATTCCCCCTGGAATGCTGCGTTTTGAGCACCATGACGACGCGGCGGTTCCTCAGGCGCTGCGAAAGCGCGTGGCGCGCACGAAGGCTATGGCCAGCATGGGCACCACCAGCCCGATCACCAGCGAGACGAGGAGCAGGTCGCCCAGCTGGCTGTAGTCGGCGGGCGTCTTCACCAGGCCGGTGGCCTGGTCCTTGGTAACCCGCTGCACGTTCCAGATTTCGTTCAGGTACTTCGTGCACAGCTGCGAAAGCGACAGGGCGAGGTTGGTGAAGGAGGCCATGACCGCGAAGTAGGTGGCCTTGAGGCGATCCGGGGCCGAGTTGGCGATCCACGCCAGCATGGGGATCATGGCCACCTGCCCCAGGGGCGACTCGAGGGCGGTGTCGATGACGGCGATGAAACGGGCGTCCACCACGCCGCCGGTATGCGCCGCGGTCCAATGGTGGAGGCCGTGATACATGGCGAGGCTGGGCAGGGCCAGGATGCTGCCCAGGATGGTAAGAAAACCCACCGTGTAGGCGATGGAGCGCTCGGCCATGAAGCGGCGGAACAGGAACATGCCCAGCAGCGCCAGGGAGGACCCGATCAGGGAGAGTTTGGCAAGGAAAGCCTGATCGAAACCCAGCTCGTCGATCATCCACCACGAGGCGCCGGGCCCGGGCCCAGGCATGGCGCGGAAGACGAAGATCACCAGGGCCGTGCCTACCAGGGTGCGGCGTGCCACCGGATCGAGCTCGCGCACCAGCCGCAGCATCAGGAACAGCACGATGCCCATGGAAACGGCGAAGATGATCTCCTCGCGGAAGCGCACATTGGATGAGCCGATGGCGATGGACAGGGCGGCGAAGGCCAGGCCGCCGCCGAGGATCCACCAGTTCACCGGCGGGCGTTCCAGGTGACCGTGAAGCTCCCGGTCCACCTCCACCGCGGAGAGGCCGCGATCACGCAACCGCCGCGCCTCACGCCTGTGCAGGTGTCCCGCCAGCACCACGCCCATCACCGACACCAGGGGGATGATCAGCGCCAGCGTGTAGAGCTGGCGATACTTGGCGATCTTGGCGGCCTCCGGCAATGCGGCTGCATCAGAGAACAGCGCCACGTTGACGATGGATACCAGGATGCCCCCGCCCACAATGGCCACCCGGCCCAGGGTCTGCATGGTGGTGTGGCCGATGCGGCGCGCCGCTTCGTCCAGCGGCTTGCCCTGTTCGTCGAAACGCGGCACCGCTTCCACGGTCATGGCGTCGGCCACCACGTCTTGAAGCACGTAGCCCACCGGCGCCAGCAGCGCCGAGAGGACGAACCAGCGATTGGCCGGCATGATGGCTTCCATGGCCGCCCGGTCGGTGAGCAGCCCCACCATGATGAGCACGCTGGTGGCAAGCAGCAGCGCCCCGGTGTAGACGAGCAGGCTCTTGCGCTTCCAGAGCAGGTCTACCAGGTGGCCCAGCGGCATCTTCAGCGCCCAGGGCAACCCCGCCCAGAAACCCAGGGCCGCCAGGTCGGCGGCTGTAAGCCCCAGATACTCCTTGACGAAAAAGGTGCCGGCGATACCGGTGATCCCCGAGATACCTGCGGCCATGTACACCATGAGCGGCGGCAGGTAGGACAACTGCAACTGGCGGCCGAGATCGAAGATATTGCGGTCGATCCAGCCCATCAGGCCGCCCGCGGGAGCGCGGACGGTGGCGACTTGGGGCGAAGACATCAGCGGGCGCTCCCGGGGAAGTGGATGGAAGGTGCAAAGACCGCGCCGCCCCCGGGGGAGTTCGCGGCCCGCCCCCGATACTTCAGGCCGCCGGACCGGCGGAGGACAGGGTGAGCATGAGCCCGTTCACCCGCCGCACGAAAGCCGCCGGGTCTTCCAGCTGGCCGCCCTCGGCCAGCAGGGCCTGGTCGAAGAGCACGTGGCTCCAGTCGCCGAAGCGCTCGCCCTCGGGCTCGGCGTCGAGGCGTTTCACCAGCGGATGCCCGGGGTTGATTTCGAGGATGGGCTTGGAACCCGGTACCGCCTGGCCGGCGGCGCGCAGCAGGCGCTCGAGGTGGCCGCCCATGGCGTGGGCATCGGCCACCAGGCAGGCGGGCGAATCGGTGAGGCGGTGGGTGATACGCACTTCCTTCACACGCTCGCCCAGGGCCCTGGCCACCCGCTCCGCCAGGCCCTTCATCTGCTCGGCCTCGGTTTCGCGGGCCTTCTTCTCCGCTTCGTCCTCGAGCGCGCCCAGGTCGAGATCGCCCTTGGCCACCGACTGCAAGGGCTTGCCCTCGAACTCCGTGAGGCTGGAGACCAGCCACTCGTCCACCCGGTCGGACAGCAGCAGCACCTCGATGCCCTTGCGCCGGAAGATCTCCAGGTGGGGCGAGTTGCGCGCCGCGGCGTGGCTGTCGGCGGTGACGTAGTAGATGCGATCCTGTCCCGGCTTCATGGCCGCCACGTAATCAGCGAGAGAAACGCTCTGCGCGTCGCCATCGGCGCGGGTGGTGGCGAAGCGCAACAACCGGGCAATGCGCTCGCGATTGGCGGGATCCTCGCCAACGCCCTCCTTGAGCACCCGCCCGAAGGTGGTCCAGAACGTGGTGTACTTGTCCTTGTCCTTTTCAGCCAGGTCTTCGAGCAGGCCCAGCACCTTCTTCACGGCACCGCTGCGCATGGCTTCCAGGTCGCGCGACTGCTGCAGGATTTCACGGGACACGTTCAGCGGCAGGTCCTGGGCATCCATCACGCCGCGCACGAAGCGCAGGTAGGCGGGCATGAGCTGCTCGGCGTCGTCCATGATGAACACACGGCGCACGTAGAGCTTGACCCCATGCCGGTGCTCGCGATCCCACAGATCGAAGGGCGCGCGGGCCGGCACGTACAACAGCAGGTTGTACTCCTGGCGGCCCTCCACCCGGGCGTGCACCCAGGCCAGCGGCGCCTCGAAGTCATGGGCCACATGACGATAGAACTCCTGGTACTGCTCCTCGGAGATCTCGGCCTTGGCTCGCGCCCACAGGGCCGAGGCCTGGTTGACCTGCTCCTCTTCACCAGTGCTCGCCTGGGCGTCCTTGGCCTCGTCCCAGCTCTCCTTTTCCATGAGCACGGGCACGGTGATGTGGTCGGAGTAGCGCCGCAGGATCTCGCGCAGCTTCCAGCCGGCCAGCAGCTCGTCCTCGCCCTCGCGCAGGTGCAGGACCACGTCGGTGCCCCGCGACGGCTTGTCCACCGGCTCGAGGGTGTACTCGCCAGCGCCAGAGGATTCCCAGCGCACCCCCTGATCGGACCCGAGGCCGGCGCGGCGTGTGACCAGCGTGACACGCTCGGCCACGATGAAGGAGGAGTAGAAGCCCACGCCGAACTGACCGATGAGCCGCGAATCCTTGGCCTGATCGCCGGTGAGCGACCCGAAGAACTCGCGGGTGCCGGACTTGGCGATGGTGCCAATGTGCTGGATCACCTCGTCACGCGACATGCCGATGCCATTGTCGGAGATGGTGATGGTGCGCGCCGCCTTGTCGAAGCGCACGCGGATGCGCGGCTCGGGGTCGTCTTCCCACAGCTTGTGGTCGGCCAGGGCCTCGAAGCGCAACTTATCGGCTGCGTCGGAGGCGTTGGAGACCAGCTCGCGCAGGAAGATCTCCTTGTTGCTATACAGCGAGTGAATCATCAGGTCCAGCAACTGGCGGACTTCGGCCTGGAAGGACAGGGTTTCGGTGGTCATGGCATCTCTCGGTCGCATCAAAGGACAAACGCGCAAGGATATGGGGCCGCCCTGCCGCGCTTCAAGTGCCTGCGGCCGGGCCGATGCGGCGGCTAAGCGAGCGCCTCCCCGTTAGCGAGCGCCTGATCCAGCCCTCAGAAGCCCGGGCCCTGCGCGCCGAGACCAAGCCTCGCCGCCCTGACCACCCGCCACGCTGGAAACAGCCAGAGCTCCGGTGCTAAGCTTTACACATAACATCGTGAATCTAGACAGGCGCCGACGTTCGAAAAAGACGTCTGGCCATCCCGCCCGTGAGTCCTCCGGTTACGGGCAGCCTGCACAGTGCACGGCCCCCTGGTACGGCGATTCACCCGAACAAATTGGCGCCTCAGGCAGTGGGGCCTTCGGTGGCGGGGCATGAATCAACCCCGGCTTTTTATTTCTTTGCGAGAAACCATGACGCGGGCGAACGGCGAGTACAGTGTCCAGGAAGTTTCGGACATCCTCGGAGTGGGGATCGACAAGCTGCGCCGGTGGGACGCCCTGGGGGTGCTCGTTGCACGGCGCACGGAGGGTGGCCATCGCCGTTACGCGCGGGAGGTCGTGGATGCGCTGGCAGAGGCGGCCGCGGCCCGCGGGGAGCGATCGGACGAGGCTGGCAGCGCCGCCCCCCTGGGGCTGTTGCGCAACCCTCGTGTCGTTGAACTTCTGGTGGAGAGCGAGGAGCGTTACCGCACGCTGGTGGAGAGCTGCCTTGACCTCATCTGGACCGCGGACCCCCTGGGACGCCTGACTTTCGTCAGCGGCGCAGCCGAATCCCTGCTTGGCGCCAAGCCCCAGGCGTTGATCGGCCGCAGCTTGTTCGATTTCGACCTGGTGGAGGGCGCTGAGGCGAATCGCCGCTTGCTCGCCCTCCTTGGAGAATACGGGGTGGTGCGGCATCGCCTCACTGCCCTCACCGCGGCCGATGGAACCGAGCGCTGGGTTGGCATCAGCGCCGAGCTTCTGCGCGACGCGCGGGGCGGCGTTAGCGGGATTCGCGGCAGTCTTCGTGACGTCACCGAGTCACACCGTGCCACCGAGCGCATGGAGCGTCTCTCCCTGCACGACGCACTCACGGGCCTGCCCAACCGGCTGAGCTTGCAGCGCGCGCTGGAAGACACCATGGGCCCGGAGGAGACGGGCGCGGTGATCTTCATCGACCTCGACCATTTCCGGAACTTCAACAACACCGTGGGTTACCGCGAGGCGGACCGGGTCATCAAGGCCATCGGCGGTGTATTGCGCGAGTCGGCGCTGGATAACGGAGGCGAGGTATTTCGCATCGGCGGCGATACCTTCGCCGTGCGGGTGCATGGCGCCAGGCGTGCCGAAGCGGTGGACGTTGCGGAAGCGCTGCTGTCTCGGGTACGCCACTTCCCGCTGCAGACCGGCCAGGAACGCCGTGCCCACAGGCTCACGGCCTCCGCAGGCATTGCGGTGTATCCGTTCCAGGGCGGAGACGCCACGACGCTGCTGGCAGCGACCGACGTGGCCCTTCATCAAGCCAAGGATTTGGGCCGCAATCGCGCGGTGGTGTACAGCCAGGGCGGCGAAGCGCTCAAGTCGACCACTCTCCACGCGCTGTGGGCGAAGCAACTGCACGGGGCCATCCGCGACGGCCGGCTGGTGCTTTTCGTACAGCCCGTGGTTCGCCTTGCCGACCGCACGATCGTGCACCAGGAGGTCCTGGCGCGTTTGCGGGATCCGGACGGCAAGCTGCTGTTGCCCGGCCAGTTTCTCGATCCGGCCGAGTCCTTGGGAATGATCCAGCAAATCGATCTGCTGGTTGTGGAAAGCCTGATCAAGCGCCTCGAAGCGCCAGGAGGCTCACCCCTCAAGCACTTCGTGAACCTCTCCCATGTGAGCATCTCCGACCCATACTGGACGCGCCGTCTCTTTGCCCTGCTCCAGCATGCCGGGCCCGTTCGCCATCGCCTGGTGTTTGAGGTGAGCGAGTCGGCGGCGCTGACGGAGGTCAGTGTCACCAAGGGCTTCATCAAGGACCTGCGCCAGATCGGCTGCGAGTTCTCCCTGGACGACTTCGGCTCTGGCTTCACGTCGTTCCAGCATCTGCGCCGGTTCGACGTGGATTTTCTTAAGCTCGACGGCTGCGTTTCCCGGGACCTGGCGACCAACCAATCCGACCCGGTGTTCGTGAAGGCGCTGTGCGATCTCGGCTGCAGCATTTCCAAGGGATTGATCGCGAAGAGTATCGAAACCCCGGAAGTGGCTGCCACGCTATCCGGCATTGGGGTGGAATACGGGCTGGGCCGTCTGTTTCGCCACCCGCACCCCATCGACGATGCCGATGATCGCGGCCCCGGTGAACTCGCACCCTCTGCGAGCGTCCTCCAGTGAGGGTCGGGACGCCATAGCGTGCCGCCGGGCCAGGGGAGTGGGCGCGACGCTACAGAGGCCCCACCGACTCGCCCCGGCCCAGCCGATCGGCCCACAACAAGCCGAGAATCGTCTTGACCTCGGTGATTCGCCCCTGCCCGACCCAGGCCAGGGCCTTGTCCAGGGGAACCACGAGGGTTTCCAGGAACTCGTCCACGTCGCGCGAGTGGCCGCGGAAGGACAGGCCCCGCGCAAGGAACAAATCGATGGCCTCGTCGGAGTAGCCCACGCAGGGATGCAGGGTGCACAGATGCTGCCAGTGCTCCGCCTCGTAGCCGGTTTCCTCGCGCAATTCACGCTTGGCGGTAACAAGCGGCACCTCGCCCGAGTCCAGCTTGCCGGCAGGCAACTCGTAAAAATGGCGCCTGAGGGGATACCGGAACTGTCGCTCCAGCAGCACCGCCCCATCCTCGAACAAGGGCAGGATGACCGCTGCGCCGGGGTGTAGCACGTACTCACGCAAGGCATGCTGCCCATTGGGCAGACGCACCGTATCTTCACGCACCTGCAGCAGCCGTCCCCGATAGATGGTAGTGGCCGCGAGCTCGTGCTCGGTAAAGTCGTCCTTGGCCTGCGGTTCGTCGCTCACAGCGAGCCCTGGATGGCCTTCTGGCACAGGGCCATCAGCCAGCCAGGCAACAGACCCACCGCCAGGGCGGCGAGTCCATTGATGGAGAGCAGCACCCGCACACCCATGTCCGCCGAGATGGGGGCGGTGTCGGAGGGCTCGTCGAAGTACATCAGCTTGACCATGCGCAGGTAGTAGAACGCGCCGATCAGGGACATGAGAACCGCCACGATGGCAAGCCAGACCTGCCCGGCTTGCACCACGGCCTCGATCACCGCCAGTTTGGCATAGAACCCCACGGTGGGCGGCACGCCAGCCATGGAAAACATCAGCAGGAGCATCAGGAATGCATACCAGGGGCTACGACGGTTCAGGCCCTTGAAGTCTTCCAAACGGTCGGCCTCGAACCCATCGCGGGCCAGCAGCAGGATCATGCCGAAGGCGCCAAGCCCGGTCATCGCATACACCATGGCATAGAACATGGCAGCCCCGTAGCCATCGGGACGGGCTGCGATGACGCCCAGCAACAGGAAGCCCATGTGGGAGATGGTGGAGTAGGCGAGCATGCGCTTCAGGTTGGTCTGGGCGATGGCAGCCACGTTGCCCACTGCGAGCGACGCCACCGCGAGCAGCGTGAGCATCTGGCGCCACTCCGCCACCAGCGCCGGCGCACCGAGGGTTTCCACCAGCAAGCGCATGACGAAGGCGAAAGCGGCAAGCTTCGGCGCGGTGCCGATGAACATGGTCACGGCGGTGGGTGCACCTTGGTAGACATCGGGCACCCACATGTGAAAAGGCACGGCGCCGAGCTTGAAGCCCACGCCCGCCACCAGGAACACCAATCCGAACATCAGGATGGTGCTGTTGGCGCGGCCTTCGGCGATGGTGGCAGCCACCTTTGGAATCTCGAGCTGCCCGGTGGCGCCATAGATCATGGACATGCCGTACAGCAGCAGCCCGGAAGCGAGCGCCCCCAGCACGAAGTACTTCATGGCCGCCTCGGTGGCATCGCGCGAGTCGCGCTGCAGTGCCACCAGCGCGTAGAGCGACAGGGACAACAGCTCGAGCCCGAGGTAGAGCATCAGCAGGTGATTGGCGGAGATCATCACCATCATGCCGAGAGCGGCAAACAGCACCAGGCAGAAGAATTCGCCCTTGAACAAGCCGCGCGCGGTGGCATAGCCGCGCGAGTAAACCACCACGACACCTGCCACCAGGCACACCGCAATCTTCAGGGCGTCGGCTAAGGGATCGTCCACGAACATGCCGTTCAGGGCAACGACGCGGCCCGGCATCGAGGACAGAGCGATCAGCCCGGCAGCCGCGGCCAGGGTGGCGAGCGCGAGGGCATAGCCGATGACCCGCTGCGATTCGCGCAGGAACAGGTCCACCACTAGAATCACGCACACCATCACCAGCACGAGGATCTCGGGCCAGACAGCCAGGTAGTCGGCGGCGGACAGGGTCACGCGCGGTCTCCGGGGATCAGGGCAGCTTGCTGCGCGCCGCCTGGGCGAGCAACTCGCTCACCGGGGCTTCCAGCACGGCGTTGAAGGGGGCGGGATACAAGCCCATGAATAGCGTGAGGGCTGCCAGCAGGCCCAGCAAGAGCCACTCACGCGGCTCCAGGTCCTGGAGGCCCGCCACGGCCGGGCTGGCCACGGCGCCGAAAATCACGCGCTTATACATCCACAGGGTGTAGGCGGCACCGAAGATCAGCGTGGTGGCCGCCAGCGCCGCGACCCAGAAATTCACCTTCACGGCCGCCAGCACCACCATGAACTCGCCCACGAATCCGCTGGTGCCGGGCAAGCCGGCGTTAGCCATGGCGAACAGCATGAAGAAGGCGGCGAACACGGGCATGCGGTTCACCACGCCGCCGTAGTCGGCAATTTGGCGCGAGTGCAGCCGGTCATAGAGGACCCCCACGCACAGGAACAGCGCACCGGACACGAAGCCGTGGGAGATCATCTGCAGGATCGCGCCCTGCATGCCGAGACGGTCGAACAGAAACACCCCCAGGGTCACGAAACCCATGTGGGCGATGGAGGAGTAGGCGATGAGTTTCTTCATGTCGGCCTGCACCAGGGCCACCAGGCCGATGTACACCACAGCCACCAGAGACAACCCGATCACCAATCCCGAGAGCGCGTGGCTGGCATCGGGCACGATTGGCAGGGAGAAGCGCAACAGGCCATAGCCGCCCAGCTTGAGCGCGATGGCTGCCAGCACCACGGAGCCCCCCGTGGGTGCCTCCACGTGGGCATCGGGCAGCCAGGTGTGCACCGGCCACATGGGCACCTTCACGGCGAATGCGGCCAGGAACGCCAGGAACACCGCGGTCTGAGCCGCCATGGACAGCGGGGTGCGATAGAGGTCTTCAAGGTCGAAGCTGCCGCCCGCCGCGTTGTAGAGGTACAGCAGCGCCACCAGCATGAGCAGCGAGCCGATGAGGGTGTAGAGGAAGAACTTGATCGCGGCGTACACGCGGTTGGGCCCGCCCCACACGCCGATGACGAGGAACAGCGGGATGAGCGTTGCCTCGAAGAACACGAAGAACAGCAGGGCGTCGCGAGCCGCGAACACGCCGTTCATCAGCCCCGACATGACCAGGAATGCCGCCATGTACTGGGCCACGCGCTGCTCGATCACTTTCCATCCGGCGATCACCACCAGCACGGTGGTGAAGGCGTTGAGCAGGATGAGAAGCAGGGAGATGCCGTCGATGCCCAGGTGGTAATGAACCCGGTAGCGCTCGATCCACAGCGCCTTTTCCGCGAACTGCATGCCGCTGGCGGCCACGTGGAAGCCGGTGACCAGCGGCACGCAGGCCAGCAGTCCCGCGAGGGCGCCGGCCAGCGCCAGCCAGCGGGCCGTGCCGGCGTTGCGATCGGACCCGGTGGCGAGCACCGCCAGGCCGGCAAAGATGGGAACCCAGATGACGAGGGTGAGGATCGGCATGGGCTCAGGCCATCCGCACGAAGAACAGGGTGAGCAGGGCGAACACGCCGATGATCATGACGAAGGCGTAGTGGTAGATGAGCCCCGACTGCACCCGGCGCGCCGCGCCCGCCAGCCAGCCCACCAGCCGCGCCGAGCCATTCACCAGGGCGCCGTCGATGATGGCCATGTCCCCCACCCGCCACAGCCCGCGGCCCAGGGCGCGCGCGCCGCCTGCGAACACGAAGGCGTAGATCTCGTCCAGGTAGTACTTGTTGAGCAGCAGCCGGTACAAGACGCCTGCGCGGGCGGCAATGGCGGCGGGAATTGCCGGTTTCACCAGGTACAGCAACCATGCGAGCGCCACGCCCGCCGCGGCAAGCCAGAAAGGCAGCGTGGCGAAGGCGTGCAGACCCATGGCGAGGGCGCCGTGGAAGTGCTCTGTCAGTTCCGCCATGGCACCGTGTCGAGCATCCACGTGGATGGCCCCGGCGAGGAAGTCGCCATGCAGCATGGGGCCGACGGCAACGAACCCGATCGCCAGCGACGGGATCGCCAGCAGCACCAGCGGCAGCGTCACCACCCACGGCGACTCGTGCGGCGGGCCGCCGTGGTGCCCGTGGTGATCGTGGCCATGGTGGTGATCGTGGGTGGCAGCGGTATCGAAGCGCTCCTTGCCGTGGAACACCAAGAAATACATGCGGAAGGAATAGAAGGCGGTGATGAACACACCGGCCGTCACCGCAAAGACCGCAAAGCCGGCGCCAGGAAGGTGCGAGGCGTGCACCGCCTCGATGATGCTGTCCTTGGAGTAGAAGCCCGACAGGAAAGGCGTGCCGATGAGCGCCAGCGATCCCGCCAGCGAAGTGATCCAGGTGACCGGCATCCAGCGGCGCAAGCCGCCCATGTGGCGGATGTCCTGGTCGTGATGCATACCCATGATCACCGAGCCGGCCGCCAGAAACAGCAGAGCCTTGAAGAAGGCGTGGGTCATGAGGTGGAAGATGGCCACGGAATAGGCCGACACGCCCAGTGCCACCGTCATATAGCCGAGCTGCGACAGCGTGGAGTAGGCCACCACGCGCTTGATGTCGTGTTGGACCATGCCCAGCAGGCCCATGAACAGCGCCGTGATGGCACCGGTGACCAGAACCACCGACAGCGCCGTGTCGGAGAGCTCGAACAGCGGCGACATGCGCGCCACCATGAAGATGCCCGCCGTCACCATGGTCGCCGCGTGAATCAGTGCCGAGATGGGCGTGGGGCCTTCCATGGAGTCGGGCAGCCACACGTGCAAGGGGAACTGCGCCGATTTGCCCATGGCGCCCACGAACAGCAGGATGCAGGTGACTGTGATGAGCGACCAGGGCGCATCGCCCCACAGGGTGATGGTTTCACCTGCCTTGGCGGGCGCGGCCGCGAACACGGCGGCGTAGTCGAGGGAGCCGAAATGCGCAAGCACCAGGCCGATGCCCAGCAGGAAGCCGAAATCCCCCACCCGGTTCACCAGGAAGGCCTTGAGGTTGGCGTAGATGGCCGTGGGCCGCGTGTACCAGAAGCCGATCAGCAGATAGGACACCAGCCCCACCGCCTCCCAGCCAAAAAACAGCTGCAGGAAGTTGTTGCTCATGACCAGCATGAGCATGGCGAAGGTGAACAACGAAATGTAGCTGAAGAAGCGCTGATAGCCCGGGTCATCGCGCATGTAGCCGATGGTGTAGATGTGTACCATCAGCGACACAGAAGTGACCACTAGCATCATGGTGGCGGTGAGCGCGTCGATGAGAAAACCCACTTCGAGCCTGAGATCGCCCGACACCATCCAGGTGTACACCGCGCCATTGAAAGTCTGCCCGGCAGCCACCTGCTGGAACACCAGCACCGCCCCGATGAGGGACACCAGCACACCGAGGATGGTGGCCACATGGGCGCCACGGCGGCCCACGACGCGGCCCAGCAGCCCGGCCAGGAGCGCGCCGGCCAGGGGCGCCAGGACAACCAGCAGACAAAGGCTTTTCATGGGGTCAACCCTTCAAGCCCTGGATGTCGTCCACGTTGATGGTGCGCAGGTTGCGGAACAGCACCACCAGGATGGCCAGCCCGATGGCGGACTCGGCCGCGGCCACGGTGAGGATGAAGAACACGAACACCTGGCCGGCATAGTCGCCCAGGAAGTGGGAGAAGGCGATGAAATTCAGGTTCACCGCCAGCAGCATGAGCTCGATGGCCATGAGCAGGATGATGACGTTCTTGCGATTCAGGAAGATGCCCACCACGGCGATGGCGAACAGCAGCGCCCCCAGGACCAGGTAATGGGACAAGGGCACCATGGTCACCCTTCCTTGCCGCCGCCGGCGGGTTTCTCGGCCGGCATGGACACCAGCCGCACGCGATCGGCGCGCTTCACCTTCACCTGGCGCGCGGGATCCTGGAACTTGCTGTCCTTGCGGGCACGCAGCGTCAGGGCAATGGCGGCCACGATAGCCACCAGCAGCAGCACCGCCGCCACTTCGAAGGGATAGACGTACTCGGTGTACACCAGGCGGCCCAGTTCCCGGGTGTTGCTGTAGTCCGCGGGCCGGGGCGAGGGCCGGGGCATGCCCTCCAGCGAAAAGTAGCGGCCCAGCAGGATGGTGGCCATCTCCAGCACCATGACCCCCGCCACCACGAGAGCGGGCACCAGGTAGTCCCAGTAGCCTTCCCGCAGCCGGTCGAGGTTGATGTCGAGCATCATCACCACGAACAGGAACAACACCATCACAGCGCCCACGTATACCAGCACCAGCACGATGGCGAGGAACTCGGCCTCCAGCAGCATCCACAAGCCTGCCGCGGTGACGAAGGCCAGCACCAGGAACAGCGCGGAATGCACTGGATTGCGGGCCGTGATGACGCGCAGGGCGGCGAACAGCAGGATGGCCGCGAAGGCGTAGAAGATGGCGGTCTGGAAGCTCATGGGGTGGGGTGGGATGGGTTCGGGCGACGGCCCCCGCGCAGGCGCCGCGGGCCGCTCGCGGCCCGGCTAGCGATAGGCGGCATCCGCGGCACGATCCGAGGCGATCTGGCGCTCGTAGCGGTCGCCGATGGCCAGAAGCATCTCTTTGGTGTAGACCAGATCACCGCGGCGCTCACCGTGGTATTCGAACAGGCGCGTCTCGACGATGCTGTCCACCGGGCAGGACTCCTCGCAGAAACCGCAGAAAATGCATTTGGTGAGGTCGATTTCGTAGCGCGTGGTGCGACGGGTGCCGTCGGTGCGCTGCTCCGATTCGATGGTGATGGCAAGCGCCGGGCACACCGCCTCGCACAGCTTGCAGGCGATGCAGCGCTCCTCGCCATTGGGATAACGGCGCAGGGCGTGCAGGCCGCGAAAGCGCGGGCTCTGGGGCGTTTTTTCGTCGGGGTACTGGATGGTGATCTTGCGCGCGAACAGATGCCGGCCGGTGAGCGCCATGCCGCGCAGCAGTTCGAAGAGCAGGAAGGTGCGGAAGAACTCGCGGATCGCGTTCACGGTATGGGCCTCAGTTCCACAGCCACAGCGGCGTACGCATCCACACGCCCACCACCAGCAGCCATACCAGCGTAACTGGGATGAACACCTTCCAGCCCAGACGCATAATTTGGTCGTAGCGGTAGCGCGGGAAGGTGGCGCGGAACCACAGGAAGAAAAACAGCCCGAACACCACCTTGAGCAGCAGCCAGTGGACCCCGCCGGGCAGGCCGGGAACGGGCGATAGCCACCCGCCGAGGAACATGATCGCCGCCAGCGTGGACACCAGGATCATGTTGGCGTACTCGGCCAGGAAGAAAATGGCGAAGGCCATACCCGAGTACTCCACGTGGAAGCCTGCCACGATCTCGGATTCGCCCTCGGCCACGTCGAAGGGTGCGCGGTTGGTCTCGGCCACCGCGGAAATCACGTACACCACGAACATGGGAAAAAGCGGGATCCAGTTCCAGGACAGCAGCCCTGCCCTGCCCTCCTGGGCGCGCACGATGTCGCCGAGATTGAGGCTGTTAGACATCATCAGCACGCCCACCAGCGCAAAGCCCATGGCAATTTCGTAGGCCACGATCTGGGCCGCGGAGCGCAGGCCGCCGAGGAAGGCGTACTTGGAATTGGAGGCCCAGCCGGCGATGATGACCCCATACACGCCCATGGAGGTGATGGCCAGCACGTAGAGAAGCCCCGCGTTCACGTCCGCCAGAACCAGGTGGGCGTCGAAGGGGATCACCGCCCAGGCCGCCAGGGCTGCCATGATGGAGATCACGGGCGCCAGCAGGAACAGGAAGCGGTTCGCGCCCGCCGGGATGATGATTTCCTTGGTGAGCAGCTTCAGCGCGTCGGCGATGGGTTGCAGCAGTCCGCGCGGCCCCACGCGGTTCGGCCCGATCCGCACCTGGATGTAGCCGATCACCTTGCGTTCGGCCAGGGTGAGATAGGCCACCGCACCCATGATGGGCAGCACGATGGCCACGATCTTGAGCGTGGTCCACACCAGGGGCCACGCCGGGCCGAGCAGTTGCTGGAAGAAATCCATGGCGGGGCTCAGGCGCTGGCGCGGGCCGGCTCGGCAGCGCGGGCCAGTTCCAGCGATCCGCCCAGCGGGCCGAGCGTGGCGGTGAGGGGATGGCCAGCGGGCAGACGCACGCACCCGGGCGCCAGGCGGTCGTCACGGGCGGCATACAGGACGGCGGCGGCATCGCCCTGGCGCACCTTGACCGCGGCGCCCGGATCGAGGCCCAGATCGGCAAGCGTGCTGGCGTGCATGGCGGCGGTGGGAACGGCCCCGTCGGCCGTGTGCTGCAGGGCCGGCGCACGGCGCACCAACGGGTCGGCGAAGTGTATGGGCACGTCACCCACGCGCTCGAGGCCGCCAAGGGCATCGGGCAGCGTGCCGTCCGGACCGGCGGCCAGGGTGTTATCGAGCCTGGCGGACAGGTCGGTGACGCCCGCGCCCAGCACCGCGTCGCGGACCTGTTCGGCGGAGTCGAATTGGAAACCTTCAAGGCCCAGGAGATTGCCCAGCACGCGCAGCACTTTCCAGGCGGGCCGGGTTTCGCCCAGTGGCGCCACCACGCCCTTGAAGGACTGCGCGCGGCCCTCGGTATTGACGAAAGTGCCGGCCGTCTCGGTGAAGGGGGCTACAGGCAGGATCACGTGGGCGTACTCGGTGGCGCGATGGGCGAAGGGCGACAGCGCCACCACGAAACGCGCGGCGCGCAGCGCCGCAAGTGCGGCGTGACCATCGGCCATGTCCAGTTCAGGCTCGGCGTGCAACAGCACATACGCCTCGCGCGGCTGGGCCATCATGGCGGCGGCGTCGAGGCCGGCCGGCGCAGGCACAGCGCCAGCCAGGTAACCGCCCACGCTGTTGGCAGCCTCGCCCAGGAAACCGTAGCGGGCGCCCAGGGCACGGGCCAGCGCCTGGCCAAGGCCATCGAGCAGGGCGGCGCTGGGATGATGCTGGGCGGCATTGCCGAGGAAGACGGCGCTATCGCCCGCGCTGTCGCACAAGCGGCGCGCCAGCGCCTCATCGTTCGCGCTGGGGACAACCCCGTGAAGCAGCGTGGCCACGGCCGGTTCGGGCATGAGCCCCTTCACGCGCAGCACCGCCGCGAGCACCGCGGCAAGCCGGCGCGGCAAGGCCGAGGGCCGGGCGGTGTCCACCACCGCGCCGGCGATGAGCGGATCATCGGCAAAACTGGTGAGCAGGCTCACGCGGGCGCCCGCCTTGGCCGCCTGCCGCAGGCGCTGGGCAAGCAGCGGGTGGTCCTTGCGCAGGTTGGAGCCCACCACCAGCACGCCCTTCAGGTGGTTGAGCGCGGCCACTGGCATGCCCAGCCAGGGTGCGCCGCGACGCCCGCCGTCCAGGGCGGCATCGGTGCGCCGCAGGCGGAAGTCTACGTGCGGCGTGCCAAGGCCGGCGGCCAGGCGCGCCGCAAGGTGCAGTTCTTCCAGCGTGGAATGGGGGCTCGCGAGAATGCCGATGCGGGCGGCGGAACCTTCGGCGCGCATGGCGCCAAGGCCCTGCACCACCGCCTCCAGCGCGCTCTGCCAGTCGGTTTCGACCCAGGCGCCGTCGCGGCGCACCAGCGGGCGGGTCAAGCGGTCGGTGCCGTTCAGCGCCTCATAGGAATAGCGGTCCTTGTCCGACAACCAGCACTCGTTCACCGCCTCGTTGTCTGCCGGAAGCACACGCATGACACGGTTGCCCTTGACCTGCACCACCAGGTTGGCGCCCAGGCCGCAGTGCGGGCTTACGCTGCGGCGGCGGGCCAGTTCCCAGGTGCGGGCGGAGTATCGGAACGGCCGGGAGGTGAGCGCGCCCACGGGGCACAGATCCACCATGTTGCCCGACAGTTCGGAATCGACGCCGCGGCCCACGAAGGCGAGAATCTCGGAGTGCTCGCCGCGTCCGGCCATGCCCAGTTCCATGACGCCCGCGATTTCCTGGCCGAAGCGCACGCAGCGCGTGCAGTGGATGCAGCGCGACATCTCCTCGGCCGCCACCAGCGGACCGATGTCCTTGCTGGGCACCACGCGCTTGACTTCCCGGTAGCGGGAGGCCGAGCCGCCGTAGCCCACGGCGAGGTCCTGCAATTGGCATTCGCCGCCCTGGTCGCAGATGGGGCAATCCAGAGGATGGTTGATGAGCAGGAACTCCATCACTCCCTTCTGCGCCTTCACGGCCTGGTCGGAGCGGGTCCAGACCTTCATGCCCTCCGTGGCGGGGGTGGCGCAGGCCGGCAGCGGCTTGGGCGCTTTTTCCACCTGTACCAGGCACATGCGGCAGTTGGCGGCGATGGAGAGCTTGCGATGCCAGCAGAAATGCGGCACGTACACGCCGAGGGCGCGGGTGGCAGCCATGACCATGGAGCCCTCGGGCACGGCCACGGGTTGACCGTCCACTTCGAGGTTGATCATCTTGGTGTCCACCATGGCTACCGCGCTCACGCCGCCTCGGCCAGCGGCGCGCCGTTCACCTGGCAGCGGCGGTGGTCGATGTGGTATTGGAACTCGTCGCGGAAGTGCTTGATGAAGGCACGCACCGGCATGGCGGCAGCGTCGCCCAGCGCGCAGATGGTGCGGCCCTGGATGTTGTCTGCCACGGCGTTGAGCAGATCGAGGTCTTCCGGGCGGCCCTGGCCGTGCTCGATGCGATGGACCATGCGGTAGAGCCATCCTGTGCCCTCCCGGCAGGGCGTGCACTGGCCGCAGGATTCTTCATAGTAGAAATAGGAAAGCCGCTCCAGGCAGCGCACCATGCAGCGGGTTTCATCCATGACGATCACCGCGCCCGAGCCGAGCATCGACCCCGCCTTGGCGATGGAGTCGTAATCCATGTCGGTGGCCATCATGACCTGGGCGGGGAGCACGGGCATGGAGGAGCCTCCGGGAATGACCGCCTTGAGCTGGCGCCCGCCGCGCATGCCGCCGGCCATCTCGAGCAGCGTGGCGAAGGGCGTGCCCATGCGCACCTCGTAGTTGCCGGGCCGCTCCACGTCGCCGGACACGGAGAAAATCTTGGTGCCACCGTTGTTGGGCTTGCCCAATGCCAGGTAGGCGTCGCCGCCGTGGTTGATGATCCAGGGAACGGCGGCAAAGGTTTCGGTGTTGTTGATGGTGGTAGGCTTGCCGTACAGGCCGAAGCTCGCCGGGAAGGGAGGCTTGAAGCGCGGTTGCCCTTTCTTGCCCTCGAGGGATTCGAGCAGCGCGGTCTCCTCGCCACAGATGTAGGCGCCCCAGCCGTGGTGGGCATGCAGCTGGAAGTCGAAACCGCTGCCGAGGATGTTCGAGCCCAGGTAGCCGGCCGTGCGGGCCTCATCGAGGGCTTCCTCGAAGCGCTCGTAGCATTCCCAGATCTCGCCGTGGATATAGTTGTAGCCCACGGAAATGCCCATGGCGTAAGCGCCGATGGCCATGCCTTCGATGACGATATGGGGGTTGTAGCGCAGGATGTCCCGGTCTTTGAAGGTACCGGGCTCGCCCTCGTCGGAATTACACACCAGGTAGCGCTGGCCGGTGTAGTTCTTGGGCATGAAGCTCCACTTGAGGCCGGTGGGGAAACCCGCCCCGCCTCGGCCACGCAGCACGCCCTTCTTGAGCTCGTCGATCACGGCGGCGGGCGTGATCTTCTCGGTGAGGATGCGCCGCAGGGCCTGGTAGCCGCCGCGGGATTCGTAATCCTTGAGCCGCCAGTTGGTGCCGTCCAGGCCCTTGAGGATGATGGCGTCGGGGCCGTAGGCATCCGCCGCAAAGGGCGGGCGGGAGGTGGGCATCACTTGGAGAGCTCCTCGAGCAAGGCGTCGATACGCCCCGGGGTCATGCCGGCCAGCATGCGCTTGTTGTTGTGCAGCAGCACCGGCGCATCCCCGCAGGCGCCGAGGCACTCGCCCTCCTTCAGGGAGAAGCGGCCGTCGGCAGTGGTCTCACCCCAGCCGAGGCCCAGTCTTGCCTTGAGGTGCTCGGCTGCCTCCAGGGCGCCGGACAGGGCGCAGGGCAGGTTGGTGCACAGACACAACTTGTGCCGCCCCGCCGGCCGCAGATCGTACATGTTGTAGAACGTGGCCACCTCGTACACGGCCACGGGCGCCATGCCCAGGTAGCCGGCCACCGCATCCATCAGCGCGCTGCTGAGGTGGCCGTGTTCGTCCTGGACGATGGTCAGGGCCGACATGACGGCAGACTGGCGCTGGTCGGCGGGATACTTGCCGAGCTCGCGGTCGATGCGGCGGCGGGCGTCTTCGGACAACATCAGCGGTCGATCTCCCCGAACACAACGTCCATGGTGCCGATGATGGCCACGGCATCGGCGATCATGTGGCCACGCGCCATTTCGTCCATGGCCGCCAGATGGGGGAATCCCGGCGCGCGGATCTTGAGGCGGTAGGGCTTGTTGGCGCCGTCTGAGACCAGGTAGATGCCGAATTCGCCCTTGGGCGCCTCCACCGCGCAATAGCACTCGCCCTCGGGGACGTGCAACCCCTCGGTGAACAGCTTGAAGTGGTGGATGAGTTCTTCCATGTTGGACTTCATGGCCACCCGCGATGGCGGCGCCACCTTGTGGTCGTCGGCGATCACCGGACCGGGATTGGCGCGCAGCCAGTCCACGCACTGACGAATGATGCGGTTCGACTGGCGCATTTCCTCGATGCGCACCAGGTAGCGGTCGTAGCAGTCGCCGTTGACGCCCACCGGAATATCGAAGTCCACCTGGCCGTATACCTCGTAGGGCTGCTTCTTGCGCAGGTCCCACGCAAACCCCGAACCGCGCAACATGGGGCCCGTGAAGCCCAGTTGCAGGGCGCGCTCGGGAGAGACCACGCCAATGCCCACGGTGCGCTGCTTCCAGATACGGTTGTCGGTGAGCAGCGTTTCGTACTCGTCCACCAGGCCGGGGAAGCGCTCGGTGAAGGCTTGAATGAAATCCAGCAGCGAGCCCTGACGGGTTTCATTGAGCGTCTTCACGTCCTGGGCGGAGCGCAGGCGCGACTCCTGGTACTGGGGCATACGATCGGGCAGATCGCGATACACGCCACCCGGCCTGTAGTAGGCGGCGTGCATGCGCGCGCCCGAGACCGCTTCGTAGCAGTCCATCAGGTCTTCACGCTCGCGAAAGCAATACAGGAACACCGTCATGGCGCCGATGTCCAGCCCGTGGGCGCCGAGCCACAGCAGGTGGTTGAGAACCCTGGTGATCTCGTCGAACATCACCCGGATGTAGCGGGCGCGGGGCGGCACCTCTATGCCCAGCAGCTTTTCAATGGCCATCACGTAGGCGTGCTCGTTACACATCATGGACACGTAGTCGAGCCGATCCATGTAGGGCACGCTCTGGATGAAGGTCCGTTGCTCGGCAAGCTTCTCCGTGCCCCGGTGCAGCAGTCCGATGTGCGGGTCGGCCCGCTCGATCACCTCGCCGTCCAGCTCCAGCACCAGCCGCAATACGCCGTGGGCCGCTGGGTGCTGCGGGCCGAAGTTCATGGTGAAGTTACGGATCTCGGCCATGCTCTACTCCACGTCGCCGTAGTGGGGTTCGCGCACCACCCGAGGCACGATTTCGCGCGGCTCGATGGTGACCGGCTGGTAAATGACGCGCTGCTGCTCCGGGTCGTAGCGCATCTCCACATGCCCGGAGACGGGGAAATCCTTGCGCAGCGGATGCCCGATGAAGCCGTAATCGGTAAGCAAGCGGCGCAGGTCTGGGTGACCCCTGAAGACGATGCCGACCATGTCGAAGGCCTCGCGCTCGAACCAGTTGGCCGAGGCCCATATGTCAACCACCGAATCCACCAACGGATAGTCGGGATCTTCCGAGAACACGCGCACCCGCAGCCGTTCGTTGCGGCTTACGGACAGCAGGTGCGCAACCACCGCGAAGCGCGGACCTTCGTGGGCGCCAGCGTGATTGCCGTAATCCACCCCGCACAAGTCGATGAGCTGCTCGAACCGCAGTTCGGCGTGATCGCGCAGCAGGGCTGCCGATTCAAGCCATGCCTCGGCACGGATGACGAGGGTCAGCTCGCCGCGGACAGCCTCGCTTCGCAGCACGGCATCGCCGAGAAGGCGCGCCGCGGCGGGGAGAACGTGTTCGGACATCTGGGTCAAGGCCGCTTCAGCGCGCGATGGTGTTGTTGCGGCGAATCTTGTTTTGCAACTGGATGATCCCGTAGAGCAGCGCCTCGGCGGTGGGCGGGCAGCCCGGAACGTACACATCCACCGGCACGATGCGGTCACAGCCACGCACCACCGAGTAGGAGTAGTGGTAGTAACCCCCGCCGTTGGCGCACGAACCCATGGAGATTACCCAACGCGGCTCTGCCATCTGGTCGTAGACCTTGCGCAGCGCGGGGGCCATCTTGTTGCAGAGGGTGCCCGCCACCAGCATCACGTCAGACTGGCGCGGGCTGGGCCGAAAGACGATGCCAAAACGATCGAGGTCGTAGCGGGACGCTCCCGCATGCATCATCTCCACGGCACAGCAGGCCAACCCGAAGGTCATGGGCCAAAGCGAGCCGGTGCGCGTCCAGTTGATGAGATCGTCCAGCCTCGCGGTGACGAAGCCCTTTTGCAGTTCGCCTTCGATACCCATGGTCTATACCCTTGCGGAGCGCGGATCGGACACGCGGTTGGACCGGAGAACCGGGCCTGGCGTTTCGCTCACTCCCAGTCGAGCGCCCCCTTCTTCCATTCGTACACGAAGCCCACCACGAGAATCGCCAGGAATACCACCATGGCCATGAAACCGAAATCACCGATGTCACGCAACACCACGGCCCAAGGGAAGAGGAACGCGATCTCGAGGTCGAAGAGAATGAACAGGATGGCCACGAGGTAATAGCGCACGTCGAACTTCATGCGCGCATCTTCGAAAGCCTCGAACCCGCACTCGTAGGGAGAGAGTTTTTCGGCATCTGGCCGGTGATGCCCTAGCAAGCGGGTGATGCCCCCCCCCAAGGCGATGGGCACCGCGCCCACCAGCAGGCCGATGAGGATGAACAGCAGAATCGGGAAGTAATTTTCAAGCATCGCGAATGTGCCGCAACTTTCCTGTCAGGGCTACATCGGCAACCTGGCGTGAGTTCTTAATACACACTCTTCTCCACGGTCGCCGCACCGCGATGCCGCCCTAGCGTTTCCCTGGTGCCGATGGGGAGACTCGAACTCCCACGGCTTTCGCCACTGCCCCCTCAAGACAGCGTGTCTACCAATTTCACCACATCGGCCCTGCCGAAGACGTGCCGGGAACTGCACGCCACCGTGTCACACCCGAATCTACTTTGGCACTTCTCCAGCTTTGGAACCGTCCGCGGGGGCGGGCGGAACCACTTCTTGCGTGACGGGTTGCCCCAGGATGGCGCTTCGCCGCTCGGTTCGATGGGCGGAAAGGTAGGTCAGCGTCAGGCTGGTGGCGAAAAAGACCGCGGTCAGGACTGCGGTGGTACGGCTGAGGAAGTTAGCGGACCCGCTGGCGCCAAACAGGCTTCCAGCCGATCCACTGCCAAAGGCGGCACCCATGTCCGCTCCCTTGCCATGCTGCAGCAGGACCAGCCCGATGATGACCGCGGCCACCAGCACATGAAAAATCAGCATTAAGGTCTGCATGTCTCTCTCAAGCGGCCACCGATGCGGCGCGCACGATCTCCAAAAATTCACCGGCCTGGAGCGATGCCCCGCCCACCAGTCCTCCGTCCACGTCTGGCATGGAAAACAGCGCTCGCGCGTTTCCAGCCTTGACACTGCCACCGTAGAGGATTCTCCACTCGGCGGCTCTACTCCCTAGCCGGCGCGCCATCAGGGCACGGATGAACGCGTGAACCTCCTGGGCTTGCTCGGGCGTTGCAGTGCGCCCGGTTCCAATGGCCCAGACCGGCTCATAGGCCAGCACCAACTCCTGCTCCCCCAGCCCGGCTGTAGCCAAAACAGCCTCCAGCTGAGCTTCTACAACACGTTCGGTAATACCTGACTCACGCTCATCAAGTTGTTCGCCGACGCACACCACCGGAACCAGACCGCCGCGCCAAGCTGCCTGCGCCTTGAGAGCCACCGTCTTGCTGGACTCGGCAAAAAGCGCCCGGCGTTCGGAATGCCCGACAATCACATAACGCGCACCGAACTCCGCCAACATAGCAGCCGAAACCTCGCCGGTGAAGGCGCCGGCATCGTGCTCGCTCAGGTTCTGTGCACCCCAGGCTACAACGGACCCCGACAATAATGATTCAGCCTGGGCCAGAAATGGCGCTGGCACAAGCACCGCACACTCAGCATGCTGCGACCGCACACCCTCCCGCACCGCCCCCAACAGGTCTTCGTTGGACCGGCGGCTGCCGTGCATTTTCCAGTTGCCAGCCACCAACTTGCGTCGCATGGAGAAAACCCTTACCCAAAAGCCTTTGGAGTTTACTCGTTGCGGTCGAGAGGGGTCAACGGCGCTGCGCTGCGCAATACAGCAACGGGGTATGCACAGGCGACTGCAAACCCCAAGAGCGTGCAGCGAGAGTCTTCGATTAAGAGGCTGTGAGCACCCGCTCACTTTCGACCGGCCGGGACTTCGAGGGTACTATGGGGCGCGCTGGCCAGCGCGGAGCTCAGCCGAACCGGCCAGTGATGTAGTCCTCGGTGGCCTTGTTCTTGGGCTTGAGAAAAATGGTGTCGGTGGCGTCGAACTCGATCATCTCGCCCAAGTACATGTAGGCGGTGAAATCCGACACCCGTGCCGCCTGCTGCATGTTGTGGGTCACGATGAGGATGGTGACCTTGTCCTTGAGGTCGGCAATGAGCTCTTCGATACTGGCAGTGGCAATGGGGTCCAGCGCCGACGTGGGTTCATCGAACAGCAAGATCTCGGGTTCGGTCGCCAGAGCGCGGGCGATGCAAAGCCGCTGCTGCTGGCCGCCCGACAGGTTGAAAGCGAGATCCTTGAGCCGGTCTTTTACTTCGTCCCACAGCGCGGCGCCACGCAGCGCCTGCTCCACCTTCTCATCCAGAACCTTCAGAGACCGAACGCCACGCACCCGCAAGCCGTAGGCTACGTTTTCGAAAATCGACTTGGGGAACGGATTGGGCTTCTGGAAAACCATGCTGATGCGCATGCGCACTTCGATGGGGTCAACCTGGGGGGCGAGCAGATTGGTATTGTCCGGAAACAGATTGATCTCGCCCGCATAGCGATTTCCAGGGTAGAGATCGTGCATGCGGTTAAAACACCGCAGGTAGGTAGATTTGCCGCAGCCTGACGGGCCAATGAGCGCGGTAACTTTTCGCTCGTAGATGGGCATGTTGATGCCCTTCAGGGCGTGAAACTCCCCGTAGTGGAAATTCAGGTTTTTTGCTTCGGCCTTGGGTTTAAGGTCGGCCTGAGTGGCACTGCCTTCGGTAACTTTTGACATGGGAGGCGGATCACCACTTGATGTTTTTGCGCAGGCGGTACCGAATCCAGATCGCCAGCGCGTTCATGGAAAGTGTCATCACCACCAGCACGAGCCCGGCAGCGGCTGCGTTATTGTGAAACGCCGCCTCCGGCCGTGACGTCCAGTTGAACATCTGGATCGGCATGACGGTGAAACCCGAGAACAGCCACTCGAAGCTCAGAAATGGCGCCTCGGCTTTGACGGGAGCCGGCGGCAAGAACGCGATGAAGGTTAGCGCCCCTATGGTGATCACCGGCGCAGTCTCGCCGATGGCACGGGCCATGCCGATGATGATCCCGGTCATGATGCCCGGCGCCGAATACGGGAGGATGTGGTCAGCCGTGGTCTGCCACTTGGTAGCACCCAGGGCATATGCACCCTCGCGGATCGCCCCGGGAATGGCGCGGATTGATTCGCGCGTGGCCACCACCACCACAGGCAGGATGAGCAGGGCGAGCGTCAATCCGGCCGACAGAATGCTCTGCCCGAATCCGAAGGTGTAGACGAACAGCCCGAGGGCCAGCAAGCCGTACACAATGGAAGGCACGCCCGCAAGGTTCGTGATGTTGATTTCGATCACATCCGTAATCCAGTTCCGCGGCGCGTACTCTTCCAGGTACACAGCCGCCGCCACGCCCACGGGGATGGCCGCCACGGCAGTCACCAGCATGACCAGGGTGGTGCCGACCCAAGCAGACAGGATGCCGGCGTGCTCTGCGCGCCGGGAGGGAAAATTCGTGAAAAACTCCAGACGGATGCGGGGCAGGCCGTCCATCACCATGCCCAGGAAGAGCACCATGAAAGTAAGCACCCCTACCATCAACGCCAGCACACCGACCGTGGCGAAGAACAAATCCCAGCGCTTGTGGCGCTGGATGAGGTCGCGAATTTCCTGAAGGTCTTGCTTGAGCATGTCAGTACGCCTGCCGGAAACGGCGCTTGAGCACATGCCCAAGGATGTTGAACATCAAGGTGATGATCATCAACGTAAGGCCGGCTGCGAAAATGGTCTGGTAACCGACCGAGCCGTGGGGCAGATCACCAAGCGCCACCTGCACTATGAACGCCGTGATGGTGGCGGCAGGTTCGAGAGGATTCCAGGTGAGGTTGGGCTGCATGCCAGCAGCCACCGCAAGGATCATGGTTTCACCCACGGCACGCGATATGCCCAGGATGTAAGCCGCAGCGATACCCGACAGCGCCGCCGGGGTGACCACGCGAATCGCGGTCTGGAACCGCGTGGCGCCCATGGCGTAGGACCCCTCCCGCATGCTCATGGGCACCGAGCGCATGGCGTCTTCACTCACGGAACTGACGTAGGGAATGATCATCACGCCCATTACCAGCCCAGCGGACAAAAGATTGAATCCGGGCAATTCAGGCATGAAGAACTGCAAGGCCGGGGTGACGTAGAGCAGCGCGAAGTAGCCGTATACCACCGTGGGTACGCCGCCCAGCAGCTCAAGGAAAGGCTTGGCCACCTCGCGAACGGAAAACGGGGCAAACTCGGACAGATATATGGCGATGATGGTGCCAAGCGGAATGGCCACGGCCAAAGCCACCAGGGAACTCACCAGCGTGCCCGACAGCAGCACCATGATGCCGTAGTGGGCATCGTCAAAAAGCGGCGTCCACTGGGTGTCGGTGAGGAAATCCCACAATGACACGTGTTCGAAGAAATGGATCGATTCGGTGACGAGGACCCAAACGATTCCGATCGTAACGAAGACCGAAAACAACGCACAAAGGAACAGAACGCTCTCGATGATGCGCTCTTTCACATTGCGTGAATGCCGCTTCACGAGCCGATCGCTGACATAGGTGTCGGCCACTACGCTGTCCCTGGGTTGGCTCATGGTGGATCGAAGGCGCGCGATTCTAGGCGAACCATCGTGCGCGGCATAGCCACGCTCGGCAGACAGCACGGGGGGTGTTGCCCCCCCCCGCGCCACCTGCGGCCTCGCTTACAGCTTGGATTCCAGCTTCATCAGTTGCTCGATAGTGAGACCCACTTTATTCTCACCGCCAAACTTGGAGCCCACGACCTTCTTTGACGCCTGCTCCAGGTTGTAGGCATATGCCTTGGCGGGCAAAGGCACGTACTTCACCTCGGACACCAGTGCCTCGGCATTCTTCATGTAGAACTCAACGAATTCCCTGATCTCCGGCCGGTCGAGGGACTTAGAGTTGATATAGATGAAGATGGGGCGGGCAAGAGGCTGGTAGCTGCCATCCATCACCGTATCCGCACCGGGCAGAACCGCCTTGCCGGTGTTCGGATTGACGATGGGCACAGCCTTCAGCTTGTCGCGGTTTTCGTAGTAGTACGCGTAACCGAAATATCCCAAGCCGTTCACGTCCCGCGCGATACCCTGCACCAGAACGTTGTCGTCTTCCGAGGCGGTGAAATCGCCACGACTGGATTTCGCGCGGCCGTTGACGGCTTCGGTGAAGTAATCGAAGGTGCCAGAATCAGCCCCAGGCCCGAACAACTTCAGGGAAGAATCCGGCCAGGCGGAATTCACCTGCTTCCACTTCGTGACCTTGCCCTGGGCTGCCGGCTCCCACATCTTCTTGAGATCTGCGACTGTCAAAGCCTTGATCCAGTCGTTCTTGGGGTTCATGACCACCGTGAGCGCATCGTAGGCCACGGGCAGTTCCACGTACTGGATCCCGGCGCGTTTGCACTCCTCCATCTCGCGAGCGAGGATGGGCCTCGAGGCGTTCGACATGTCGGTTTCGCCGCGGCAAAACTTTTTGAAGCCGCCACCAGTGCCGGAGATTCCCACGGTCACCCTGATCTTGCCCTTCTTGGACTGCTGAAAGTCCTCGGCTACGGCCTCAGTGATGGGAAAAACCGTGGACGATCCATCGATCTTGATGGTTTCCTGGGCATGAGCGACATTGCAAACGACCGCCATACCGGCAACGGCGAGAGCGGACGGAACTGCCCGCGACAGACAGGGAAAACGGACCATGAAAATCCTCCTCGAGGAAAGGCGACACTTAAACGAGCCACAGGAGTCTAGCGACGCTATGTGACAGGTTGATTGCAGGCTCTCACGGCACAACTCGGGGCCCGCTAAGCCCGGGCGCGGCGATTATCCAGCGGCAACCCGTACCTCGCTGGCAAGAAAGTCGGCCAGAGCGCGCACTTCGGCGTCGGTTTCCCCCTCCACCATGACCCTCACCACAGGCTCAGTCCCGGAGGCGCGCAACAGAACCCGTCCACGACCAGCGAGGCTACGCTCAGCCTCGGCCACCGCGCGGGCCACGTTTCCATGAACACCCCACTCAAAGCCGCCGCGGGAAATGGGGACGTTCACCATCACCTGGGGCAGCAACTGGAGGTCCTCACAAGCCTGTGCAAGGCTTTGGCCGGACGCGCGCAGCGCGTGCAACACCTGAAGGGTCGAAACCAGGCCGTCTCCGGTGGTGTGGCGGTCAAGACACACGATGTGGCCGGAATTCTCTCCTCCCAGCAACCAGCCGCGTCGGCGCAGCAACTCGAGTACATGTCGGTCACCCACGGCGGCGCGAGCGAACGGCACACCCAGATCCTTAAACGACCGCTCAAGGCCGAAATTGGTCATGAGTGTCCCCACCACACCACCACCGAGCCGACCTTCGGCAAGCCTATGGCGAGCGATGACGTACAGCAACTGATCGCCATCGTAAAGCCTGCCATTCTCGTCGACCATGATCAGCCGATCGGCATCGCCGTCTAGGGCGCTGCCAAGGTCAGCGCCACGGGCCGGCACCTCCCGGGCTAACAACGCCGGGTAGGTCGCGCCGCAGCGGTCATTGATGTTCACTCCGTCTGGCTGAGCGGCAATCGCCTGGACCTCGGCGCCGAGTTCGTGCAATACAGGCCCAGCTACGTGGTACGCAGCACCGTTTGCGCAGTCCACGACCACCCGAAGTCCGCGAAGATCGCGCTCGGCCGGAAAAGTACTTTTGCAAAACTCAATGTAGCGCCCTGCCGCGTCGTTGATTCTGCGAGCCTTACCCAGGCGCGCCGCCGGCTGGCACACCACCGGCCCATCCAGCTGGGCTTCGATGGCGGACTCGACTTCGTCAGCCAGCTTGTACCCATCAGGCCCGAAAAACTTGATCCCGTTATCGTCAAAAGGATTGTGGGACGCACTGATGACGATACCGGCTGCCAGACGCAGTGCACGGGTGAGGTAGGCAATGGCTGGCGTGGGCATGGGGCCAGCCAGCAGCACATCAATGCCCGCAGCTGCCAGACCAGCTTCGAGCGCCGACTCCAGAAGGTAGCCGGATATGCGGGTGTCCTTGCCGATGAGCACGGCTGCATTGGTGCCAGCCGGTGCACCACTGGCAAGCACCCGCCCCGCCGCATTACCCAGTCGCAACACCCAGTCTGGCGTGATGGGCGCCTCGCCGACTTTCCCCCGGACACCGTCGGTGCCGAAATAGCGCCTGGGTGTCATTAGCAAAGCCTTTCATGCGAAGGATGTTCTTCCTGCACTGCTTTCCATACCGCCAGTGCATCCCGCGTTGCGGCCACATCATGCACCCGCACCACGGCCGCGCCCATAGCGACGGCTGTCAGGGCTGCTCCCACACTGGCGTGGACCCGCTCTGCCACGCCTCGCCCGGTAAGGGTGCCCAGCAGAGACTTGCGCGACAAGCCCGCCAACAGCGGCACCCCTGCGAAGGATCGCAGTTCCCGCAGGCGGCGCAGCAATGCAAGGTTGTGCTCGGCAGTCTTGCCGAACCCGAATCCCGGGTCGCCCAGAATGCGGCTGTGGCCAATACCCGCGGCCTCGCAGGCGGCAATGCGCTCCCTCAGAAAGCGGCCCACCTCCACCACTACGTCCTCATAGCCGGGTGAGAGTTGCATGGTGCTCGGATCGCCCTGCATGTGCATGACGCAGACAGCGGCTCGCGATGCCGCCACTGCGTCGATCGCGCCAGGGGAGCGCAAGCCTCGCACGTCGTTGATCATCGACGCGCCAGCTGCCAGGGCAGCGCGCATCACCTCGGGCTTGCTGGTGTCCACCGACACGGGGACATCACCGCTAGCGAGAGCCTCCACCACGGGCATCACCCGGTCCAACTCTTGCTGCGCACTCACTGCCATGGCCCCGGGCCGGGTGGACTCTCCACCCACATCCAGGATGTCCGCGCCCTGCTCCACCAAACGCCTAGCATGCTCCACGGCTTCCTCCACACCGGAGTATTCACCGCCATCAGAAAAGGAGTCCGGCGTAACGTTGACGATGCCCATCACCAGCGGGAGGTGGAGGCGCAGACTGAAACGACCCGCTTGCAGCACTTGGCTCACGGTATTACGGAATCGCGTCAACGACGCGGACCACTCACTCCGTTGCAGTTACCCGTAGGCGTTCAGGTTCCCTGAGCCGGCTGCGTGGTGGGCGCAGGGGTGGGCGTGTTGTCTTCGGAAGGCGGCTTGGTCGACGGAGGCGCCGCAGGTCTGGGCGGGCGCGGGGGCTTGCCCGCCATGATGTCGTTGACCTGATCGGCGTCGATGGTCTCCCACTCCAGCAAGGCGGCACTCATCGCCTCGACCTTGTCGCGATGTTCCTCAAGCAGGCGACGCGCGAGCGCGTACTGAGTGTCGATGATTCGACGGATCTCCGCGTCCACCTTCTGCATGGTGGCCTCGGACACGTTCTTGTGGGTGGTGATGGAGCGGCCGAGGAAAACCTCGCCCTCGTTCTCGCCGTACACCATGGGCCCCAGGTTGTCGGACATGCCCCATTCCGTGACCATGCGCCGCGCCAGGTCAGTGGCGCGCTGGAAATCGTTGGAGGCCCCCGTGGTCATCTGCTCCATGAACACTTCTTCGGCAATACGCCCACCGAACAACACGGAGATGTTCTGCAGAATGGTTTCACGCTCCATGCTGTAGCGGTCTTCCTGGGGAAGCTGCATGGTGACGCCCAGAGCACGGCCGCGCGGGATGATGGTCACCTTGTGAACGGGATCGGTGCGTGGAAGCAGCTTGGCCACCACTGCATGACCGGATTCGTGATACGCGGTATTGCGCCGTTCGTGCTCGGGCATGACCATGGACTTGCGCTCTGCGCCCATCATGATCTTGTCCTTCGCGCGCTCGAAATCGTCCATGTCCACCAGCCGCTTGCTGCCTCGGGCAGCGAACAGCGCCGCCTCGTTCACGAGATTGGCTAGGTCGGCGCCCGAAAAGCCTGGCGTGCCCCGTGCCAGCAAATCGGGGCGCACGTCGGGAGCAACGGGAACCTTGCGCATGTGAACCATGAGAATCTGTTCCCGGCCGCGGATATCCGGCAAGGGAACCACCACCTGGCGGTCGAAACGACCCGGGCGCAACAAGGCGGGGTCCAGCACGTCGGGGCGGTTGGTGGCGGCGATGACGATCACACCCGAGCTGGCCTCGAAGCCATCCATTTCCACCAGCAGCTGGTTGAGGGTCTGTTCGCGCTCATCGTTGCCACCGCCCAAGCCCGCGCCGCGTTGCCGGCCCACCGCATCGATTTCGTCAATGAACACGATGCAAGGCGCGTGCTTCTTGGCCTGCTCGAACATGTCTCGCACGCGTGCCGCGCCCACGCCCACGAACATCTCCACGAAGTCCGACCCGGAGATGGAGAAGAACGGCACCTTGGCTTCGCCGGCAATGGCGCGCGCCAGCAGCGTCTTGCCGGTGCCCGGACTGCCCACCATGAGAACGCCCCGGGGAATACGCCCGCCGAGCTTCTGAAACTTGCCCGGATCGCGAAGGAAGTCCACGAGCTCCGCCACCTCCTCCTTGGCCTCCTCACAGCCAGCCACGTCGCCGAAGGTGATGGGATTGGTGCTTTCGTCAAGCATGCGGGCGCGGCTTTTCCCGAAAGAGAACGCGCCGCCGCGACCGCCGCCTTGCATCTGGCGCATGAAGAAAATCCACACCCCGATCAACAGGAGCATCGGGAACCAGGACACGAAGATGTTCATCAACAGCGAGGGCTCTTCCTCCGGCTTGGCCTCGATGATGACGTTGTTCTTGAGCAGATCGCTCACCAGCCAGGGGTCGGAGGGCGAGTAGGTGGTGAAGCGCCGCCCCTCCGCAGACACGCCCTTGAGCACGCGACCTTCGATGGTGACCTTGGCAACACGGCCTTTCTTGACCTCCTCGATGAACTGGGAGTACTCCATCTGGGTCTGGGGGCTTTGCCGCTGGCTGAACTGGTTGAACACGGTCATCAGCACGAGCACGATGACGAGCCAGATGGCGATGTTCTTGACGAGATTGTTCAAAGTTGCTCCTAGATGCGATTGCGGCCGGCTGCGCCGGTCGCGCCGCGGTCACTACGCCTTGGTGCGATTCTAGTCCTGATTCGTTCCGGAGACCGCCGCGCCGCGCCAACCCCTGGCCAAGAGGTAAATCTCTGCGCTTCGCCCGCGCGAGGCTTGCGGTTTGCGCACCGCCACTTGGTCGAAACCCTCACGCAAGCGCCTTACCAGCCCGTCGAACGCCCCGCCATGGAACGCCTTGACCAACAGGGCGCCTCCGGGCCGCAGCCAGCGCCGTACCGCATCCAGGGCCGCCTCGGCGAGGCGCTCGCAGCGCGCCTGGTCAACCAGCCCTACGCCGGAGAGGTTGGGGGCCATATCCGACAAAACAAGATCGGCGGGCCGATTGCCAAGCACCCCCTCGATAAGGACCAGCATGGCTTCGTCCTCGAAATCCCCCTGAAGGAAGGTCACGCCGGCCAGGGGCGCCATGGGCAACAGGTCCACCGCCACCACCTGTCCGGAAGGAGCGACGGCCCGGGCCGCCACCTGCGACCAGCCGCCTGGAGACGCGCCTAGGTCGATCACGGTCATCCCGGGCCGTAGCAGACGATCCTTTTCATCCATCTGCAGAAGCTTGAAGGCCGCCCGGGAACGCCACCCCTCCGCCTTTGCCCGACGCACCCAGGGGTCGGTAACGTGCTCATGCATCCAAGCCTTGCTGGTTCTGGACCGCGACATCACCTAAACTTCATTCATTTTTCAAGGACTTCCTATGAGTCTATCGGCCACTGAACGGCGCGCCCTGAAGGCGCGCGCCCATGCCCTCGAACCCGTGGTCCGCATCGGCAGCCATGGTCTCACCCCCGCCGTGGAAAAGGAAATCGACCTCAGCCTGAGGGCGCATGAACTCATCAAGGTACACATCGCCGACGAGGATCGGGATACGAGACGCGCGCTGTTGAACCAGATCTGCGAGACCACGGGGGCTGAAGCCGTCCAGGCCATCGGCCGGATGTTGGTGCTGTGGCGCGAGTCGCCCCGCGACGTGGCGACGGCTCCTGCCAAGCCCCGCCGGCGCGGCGCCCGCATCCCGAAGCGTGCTTTCCAAGGAAGCTGAACCGACCCGATCCCGGGCTATCGGGCCGGCGCGCGCGCCGCCAGTAGAACCATGGGAAGGGCGAGCAATGCCTGGATCAAGTAGAGAATGCTCGCCACACCGTGCCAGGCAGCAAAGCGGTCGCGCAGCACGCTTTCCATCACCTCGCGCGGCAATGCCTCGGCCTTGAGCGTTGCCAGGATTGGCTGAACGCCAAATTGGCCTGCGGCGGTTAGAACCAGCATGGCCACCACCACCCAGAACAGGCCGGTCTTCAAGGCGGCAGGGCCGGTACGCGCCACGGCATGAATGAGGATGTAGAAGCCACAGCCAAGCCCTATCCAGGCGAGCAGCGTGAACATCTGACCGGCCAGGGCACCCGCAACTTGGCGGTCCGGTGCGGCGCGAAACAACAGCGGCGCCACCACCGCACCTGCAAACCACAGCCCGCCCGCCCAAAGGGCGACAGCCAGGGTGGACAACGCCGAAAACAGCCTTGCCATGGGTCGGCGGCCGAGTCCTAGACGTAGCGAACGTCGAGGATCTCGTACTCCTTGAGGCCCCCCGGCGCCTGCACTTCCGCCAGGTCGCCGGCGTACTTGCCGATCAGGGCCCGGGCGATGGGGGAACTGATGGAGATCTTGCCCTGCTTGATGTCGGCCTCATCGTCGCCAACGATCTGATAGGAGACCACCTCGTCGTTTCCCTGGTCCTGGAGATCCACCGTGGCGCCGAATACGCAACGCCCCTCGGCATCCAGCAGCCGCGGATCGATGATCTGCGCGTTGGCAAGCTTGCCTTCCACCTCGGCGATGCGACCCTCGATGAAGCTCTGCCGCTCCTTGGCCGCGTCGTACTCGGCGTTCTCCGAGAGATCGCCATGGGAGCGCGCCTCGGCAATGGCCGCGATGACCCGCTGCCTTTCCACGGTCTTGAGCTGGTGCAGTTCCTGGCGCAGCTTCTCGGCGCCGATCACGGTGAGCGGAAACTTGGCCAAAGGTCAGCTCCTCAAGTGGCGGGACGGTGCTTCAGTGCAGGCGCGCATGCAGGCGCTGCACCGAGTATGGTGCCAGTTCACCCATGCCCCGCATACCCGCGCAGGCAGCCTTCGCGCCGGCGATGGTGGTGTAGTAGGTGACCCTTGCTTGCAGCGCCGAGCGGCGAATGGAGTAGGAATCCTGAATCGCCGTACGCTGCTCCTCCACCGTGTTGACGATGATGGCGATCTCGCCGTTCTTGATCATGTCCACGATGTGCGGCCGGCCTTCCTTGACCTTGTTCACCGGCATGACCGTGATGCCGTTGTCGCTCAGGAAAGCGGCGGTGCCGCGGGTGGCAATCAGTTGAAAACCCAGCTCTTCGAGGACGCGCGCCACTTCAATCAGCTTGGGTTTGTCGGCATTGCGCACGCTCAGGAAGGCGCGCCCGGTCGAAGGAAGCTTCACGCCCGCGGCAAGCTGCGACTTAACGAATGCCTCGGCGAAGCTCTCGCCCACACCCATCACCTCGCCGGTGGATTTCATCTCCGGGCCCAGGATCGTGTCCACCCCGGGGAACTTGATGAAGGGGAATACCGCTTCCTTCACCGAGAAGTAGGGCGGCACCACTTCCCCCCCCACACCCTGTTTATCGAGAGTGCGGCCCACCATGCAACGCGCCGCGATCTTGGCAAGCGGCCGGCCGGTGGCCTTGGACACATAGGGTACGGTGCGCGAGGCCCGCGGATTGACCTCGAGAACGAACACCGTCTCGCCCTGGATAGCGAACTGCACGTTCATGAGCCCCACCACGTTCAAGCCCCGGGCAAGCGCCACCGTCTGCCGGCGTAGCTCGTCCTGGAGCGCCGGCGGCAAGCTGAAGGGCGGCAGTGAGCAGGCGGAATCACCGGAATGCACGCCCGCCTGCTCGATGTGCTCCATGATGCCGCCCACCAGCACGCGCTCGCCGTCGCACAGCGCATCCACGTCCACCTCGATGGCGTCATTCAGGAAGCGGTCGAGCAGCACCGGGCTGTCGTTGCTCACCTTGACCGCCTCGCGCATGTAGCGCTCCAGGTCGGACTGGTGGTGGACGATCTCCATCGCTCGACCGCCCAGCACGTACGAGGGCCGCACCACAAGGGGGTAGCCGATGTCGCGCGCCAGGGCGATGGCCTGCTCCGGCGCGCGGGCGGTGCGGTTGGGCGGTTGGCGCAGGCCCAGCTGCTCGAGGAGTTTCTGGAATCGCTCGCGGTCTTCGGCGCAGTCGATCATGTCCGGCGAGGTGCCCACGATGGGCACGCCGTTGGCTTCCAGGTCGCGCGCGAGCTTCAGCGGCGTCTGGCCGCCGTACTGCACGATGACGCCCTTGGGCTGCTCCACGTGCACGATCTCGAGCACGTCTTCGAGGGTGAGCGGTTCGAAATAAAGGCGGTCGGAGGTGTCGTAGTCGGTGGACACGGTCTCCGGGTTGCAATTGACCATGATGGTCTCAAAGCCATCCTCGCGCAGCGCCAGCGCCGCGTGCACGCAGCAGTAGTCGAACTCGATACCCTGGCCGATGCGGTTGGGCCCGCCGCCGAGCACCATGATCTTGTCCCGGCCGCTGGGCCGTGCCTCGCATTCCTCTTCGTAGGTGGAATACATGTAGGCCGTGCGCGTGTCGAACTCGCCCGCGCAGGTATCCACGCGCTTGAAGACGGGCCGCACGGCCATGCGGTGACGAGCCGCCCGGACCGCCGCATCGGTGGTACCCAGAAGCTTGGCAAGCCGCCGGTCAGAGAAGCCCTTGCGCTTCAGGGCGCGCAGTTCGTTTGCGCCGATGTCCTCGAGACGACGGTCATCGAGGTCCATCTCGATGCGCACGATCTCCTCGATCTGGGCGAGAAACCAGGGATCGATATGGGTCAGGGCATGGACTTCTTCGAGCGTGAAGCCGTTCTCGAAGGCATCGCCCACGTACCAGATGCGCTCGGGGCCGGGCTCGCCCAGCTCGGTTTCGATAGTTTCGCGATCAGTGGTCATCTGGTTGAGCCCGTCCACGCCCACCTCGAGCCCGCGCAGCGCTTTCTGCAGCGACTCCTGGAAGGTACGCCCCATGGCCATCACCTCGCCCACCGACTTCATCTGCGTGGTAAGCCGCTTGTCGGCCTGGGGAAACTTTTCGAAGGCAAAACGCGGAATCTTGGTGACCACGTAGTCAATGCTTGGCTCGAAGGACGCCGGGGTCGCGCCGCCGGTGATCTCGTTGCGCAACTCGTCCAGCGTGTAGCCCACGGCCAGCTTGGCCGCCACCTTGGCGATGGGAAAACCAGTGGCCTTGGAGGCAAGGGCCGAGGATCGCGACACGCGGGGATTCATCTCCACCACGATCATGCGTCCGTCGCGGGGGTCGATGGCGAACTGCACGTTGGAGCCGCCCGTCTCCACGCCGATCTCGCGCAGCACCGCAATGGAGGCGTCGCGCATAAGCTGGTATTCCTTGTCGGTGAGCGTCTGCGCTGGCGCCACCGTGATCGAGTCACCCGTGTGCACCCCCATGGGGTCCAGGTTCTCGATGGAGCAGATGATGATGCAGTTGTCCTTGCGGTCGCGCACCACCTCCATCTCGAATTCCTTCCAGCCGATGAGCGACTCCTCGATGAGCAGCTCGCGGGTGGGAGACGCTTCCAGGCCACGCTCGCAGATGGTGAGGAATTCCTCGCGGTTGTAGGCAATGCCGCCGCCCGAGCCGCCGAGGGTGAAGGAGGGACGGATGATGGTGGGAAAGCCCACTGCGGCCTGCACCTGCAACGCCTCTTCCAGGGAATGGGCGATGGCCGAGCGCGCCGAGCCCAGCCCGATGCGCGTCATGGCGGCCTTGAACTTTTCGCGATCCTCGGCCTTGTCGATGGCCTGGCGCGACGCGCCGATCATCTCCACGCCGTACTTCTCCAGCACGCCGTGCCGCGCCAGGTCCAGGGCGCAGTTGAGGGCCGTCTGGCCACCCATGGTGGGCAGCAGCGCATCAGGCCGTTCCAGTGCGATGATCTTTTCCACCATCTGCCACGTGACCGGCTCGATGTACGTGACATCGGCCATTTCCGGGTCGGTCATGATGGTGGCCGGATTGGAATTCACCAGGACGACGCGGTAGCCTTCTTCGCGCAGGGCCTTGCAGGCCTGGGCGCCGGAGTAGTCGAACTCGCAGGCCTGCCCGATGACGATGGGGCCGGCGCCGATGATGAGAATGGAATGGAGGTCGGTGCGCTTCGGCATGGATAGCGATCTAGCGGTGGTGCCGGTCCATCAGATCCACGAAGCGGTCGAACAGGTAGTCCACGTCGTGGGGCCCGGGGCTGGCTTCGGGGTGCCCCTGGAAACAGAAGGCAGGCACATCGGTGCGGACGAAGCCCTGCAGGGAACCGTCGAACAGCGACACGTGGGTGACGCGCGCCGTGGCGGGGAGAGAGCCGGGGTCCACCGCGAATCCGTGGTTCTGGCTGGTGATCATCACCCGCCCGCTGTCCAGGTCCTGCACCGGGTGGTTGGCGCCATGGTGCCCGAATTTCATTTTCAGCGTCCGCGCCCCGCTCGCGAGCCCCATGAGCTGGTGCCCGAGGCAGATGCCGAATAGCGGCACGGCTCGCGCCATGAAGTCGGAGATGGCGCGGATGGCGTAATCACAGGGCTGCGGATCTCCGGGGCCGTTGGAGAGGAACACGCCGTCGGGCGCCAGGGCAAGCGCCTCGCCGGCGCTCGTCTCGGCGGGCACCACGGTGACACGGCAGCCGCGCGCCACCAGCATGCGCAGGATGTTGCGCTTGACGCCGAAGTCGTAGGCAACCACATGACGGCGGGGCTCGGGGGGCGCGCCGAAACCGCGGCCGAGCTGCCACGCCGATTCGCGCCACTCGTAAGGCCGCTCACAACTGACCACCTTCGCCAGGTCCATGCCGGCCAGGCCAGGAAAAGCACGCGCCTCGGCAACGGCGCGGGCCTCGTCCACCTCGCCCGCCATCAGACAGCCGGCCTGGGCACCCCTCTCGCGCAGCACTCGCGTGAGCCGCCGGGTGTCGATGCCGGCAATGGCCGGCACGCTCTCCGCCAGAAGGTAATCGGACAAGCCGTGCTGCATGCGGAAATTGCTGGGTTGCGCGGGCACATCGCGCACCACCAGGCCGGCTGCGTGCACACGGGATGCCTCTACGTCCTCGCCGTTGGTGCCGGTGTTGCCGATATGCGGATAGGTAAGCGTGACCAACTGGCGGCAGTAGGACGGATCCGTGAGGATCTCCTGGTAACCGGTCATGGCGGTGTTGAACACCACCTCGCCCACCGCGAGACCGGGCGCACCGATGGATTCGCCGCGAAACACCGTCCCGTCGGCAAGCGCAAGAAGGGCGGGCGGACGGGCGGTCAAGGCTGCGAGGCTCCGGTGATACGCCGTCTTTCGCGGCGCCGAGATGTGCTGAGCGGGAGCGGCGCTCGCGCGCCGCTCCCGCTCACGGAAACTCGCGAATGTTACCGGGCCGCGACGAATCGTTCAAATCCCCGCGCGTTTTGGACCACGCGGGAGTGGGTACGCCGTTCCTTCAGCGGGCTTCTTGGAGGTGGTCGGGAGCTTCACCCGACCTGACGGCCCCTAGGGAAACTCTGAATAAATTCGCGCCATCGCTGTCATAGGCGTCGACCTGTTCTGAAGGAGCGTTACCCGATGAAGCCCAAGCAAAGCACATTGTCGTTGATGGGGTTTGATCGATTCGCCAAGACCACGCGCCGGGCGGCATTTCTGGCACAGATGGAACAGGCGGTGCCGTGGAAGGAGCTGTGCGCTGTGGTGGAGGCGCACTACCCTCGGGGTGGCCGTGGACGTCCTCCGGTGGGTCTGGAGCGGATGCTGCGCATCTACTTCCTGCAGCAGTGGTTCAACCTCTCCGATCCGGCTGTGGAAGAGGCGCTGTATGACTCGGCGGCGATGCGTGGCTTTGTTGGCATCGACCTGGGGCGGGAGCCGGCACCGGACGAGACCACGGTGTGCAAGTTCCGCCATCTCCTGGAGAAGCACCAGCTGGGTGAGGCGCTGTTCGAGCAAGTGCATCGACACCTGGAGGCCCAGGGCATTCGGATCAGCCGTGGCACGATCGTGGACGCCACGATTATCGATGCCCCCTCGTCGACGAAGAACTCCTCCAAGGAGCGCGACCCGGACATGCATCAGACCCGCAAGGGGCAGCAGTGGTACTTCGGGATGAAGGCCCACATCGGGGTCGACACCAGACACAAGATCATTCATTCGGTGGTGGCCACGGCGGCCAATGTGGCCGATAGCACCGTGCTGGAGGATCTCCTGCACGGGCAGGAGACACGGGTGTACGGCGACCAGGCCTACAAGGGGCAGGCCGAGCGCATCCGTCGTTGCGCGCCGACGGCGAAGGACTTCACCAATCAGCGCTATCGATACAAGGACCGCATCGACGAGCAGGTGCGGGCGAAGAACCGGACGAAGTCCAGGACCCGCGCGAAGGTGGAGCACGCCTTCCACGTGATCAAGCGCATCTTCGGATTCGTGAAGGTGAGCTACCGGGGGCTGGAGAAGAACGCCAACCGGCTGTTCGTGACGTGCGCCCTGGCGAACTTGTACGTCGTACGCGGCCACTTGCTGGCGCGCGCACAGGCGTAGTCCGCCCGAAATGGGCCTTCGGGGTGCCGCGAGGTGGCTCGAGGGGAAAAAAAGACAGCAGGGGACAGCGCAATCGCGCAGAAATCTGCACCGGGTCGACTATGTCGAACTTTGCGCACGTTTGATCAGACGTTCCCTAAGGCGCGTAGCCAGCTAATCGAGAGGTTTGCCGCGTTGGCGCTCCTCCAACCCGATCGCGCCGACCACATCGAAGCCGCGGAAGTCCGCAATACTTGTCGAAAGAACGGCGTTCAGATTGGAACGATCGACGCGGTGCTGATCCAGCTGTGCATGAGGCACGACCTTGTCTTGCTCAGTACAGACAACGACGTCCGGTCTGCTTCAAAGCACGTCAAGTTCCGCCTCTGGACCGGTGCGGCGTGACCCTTCTTGAATGGCTACCCCGCAGCAACAAGAGCCGCGGCGATTTACTCCACCTTTGCCTTTGCGGAAGATTTCGTTGCTGCCCTTTGATGCCTGTGTCCAATCGGGCGTCGCAGCAGACGCGCCGGAAGCGGCGCGACGCTGAAACCGGCTGTTGAGGCAACAGTGCCAGTCGAAACTGAACCTGCAAGCGCTACAGGCGCTCCCGCGAGCGGTGAGGGCACGGGGCTGCTGTACGGCCCCGGCCTCGCGCCTGGCGGTGTCACCGTGGCGGTGCAGGCCGCGGCCGAGGGCTTGCAACTGCCGGGCATCCGCAGCGCCGCGCCAGTGGCGTGGAGCGCCCTGGAGGTGCGCGCCAGCGACTACGGCGCGGGCACGCTTACGCTGCAGTGGACCGAGGGCGGGGCCACGCTGGCGCTGGTGGTGAGCGACGCCGCCACCCGCGCCGCCCTGGCGCCTTTCCTGCCGGCCGCTCGCCGCGCCGCACCGGCTGCCGGGCGTGGCACGCGCCGGCTGTCGGCCACGCTCATCGCCGCGCTGGTGGTGCTGCCGCTGCTGGTGGTCGGCGCGCTGCTCGTCTTCAGCGGCCAGGTGGTGGACTGGGTGGTGGCGCGCATCCCCGTGGAGACGGAGATCGCCCTGGGCAAGGCGGCCGCCGCCCAGCAGAAGGCCGCGCTGCAACTGGTGGAGGACCACCCGGCGCTGCCCGCGATCCGCGAGATCGGCGCGCGCCTCACCCGCGGGTCGCCCTACCCCTACGAGTTCCACGTGGCCCGGGATGCCTCGGTGAACGCCTTCGCCATGCCCGGCGGGTTCGTGGTGCTGCACACCGGCCTGCTGGAGCAGGCCGAGCGGGCCGAGGAAGTGGCTGGCGTGCTGGCCCACGAGGTGCAGCACGTGGAGCGCCGCCACGGCCTGCGCGGCCTGGTGCAGGCCGCCGGCCTGGGCATGGCGCTGCAACTGGCCCTGGGCGAGGCGGGCGGTTCGGTGGCGGCCGCCTGGGCGCGGGACCTGGCGCGGTTGAGCTTTTCACGGGAGCAGGAGCGCGATGCCGACGCCCGCGGTGTGGAGGCGCTGGTGCGTGCGGGTATCGACCCGCGCGGCATGGCGGTGTTCTTCCGCAAGCTCGCGGCCCAGGGCGGCGCCGTGCCGGCGCTGCTGTCCTCCCACCCGGCGAGCGAAGAGCGGTTCGCGGCCGTGGAGGCCAAGGTGCCGGCCGGGACGCAATTCGCGCCCCTCGATGTGGACTGGAAGGCCGTGCGGCGGTAGGCGCTCAGGGCGCCGCCAGCGCGATGGCCAGGGGCGTGGTGAAGGCCGACAACGCCGTGGACAGCACCATGCTCGAAGCCACCGGGCCCTGCAGCGCGTTGAACTGGTGCGCCATGACGGCCACGTTCACGCCCACGGCCAGCGAGCCCAGCAGCACCACGGCCTGACGCTCCAGGGGCGGCAGGCCCAGCAACAGCGCCGCGCCCAGCACCACCAGCGGCTGCACCACCAACTTGAGCGCGGTGATGCCCAGGCCCACCTGCCAGCCCGCGCGCCAGCCGTGCTGCGCCAGCCCCATGCCCACCACGATCAGCGCCAGCGGCACCGCGGCCTCGGCGGTGAGCCGCAGCGGTTCGTCCACCATGGCCGGCAGGCGGATGCCCGTGGCGCCCACCGCCGCGCCCGCCAGCACGCCCACGATCACCGGGGTGGTAAGCACCTTGCGCGCGGTCTGTAGGAAGCCGCGTGCGGACAGCGCGCCGTGGCGCGCCCATTCCACCGACACCGTGGCCACCGTCCACAGCGTGAGGGAGTTGAACACGATCACCAGCGCCACGAAGGGCAGCGCAGCCTCGCCCAGCATCGCCTTGGCGAGCGGAATGCCCAGCAGCACGTTGTTGGAGAACACGCCGCCCAGCGCGAACACCGATTGCTGCACGCCGTCGAGGCGGAACAGAGCCGCGCCCGCCAGCCGCCCGAGGGCGAAGGTCACCAGGCACCCGCCGAAGAATGCCGCCAGCAGCCGCCACTGCACCGGCGGCAGGCGCGCCGGATCGCTCATGAGGCGAAACAGCAGCGCGGGCACGGCCACGGAAAACACGAACATGGCCAGCGCATCGCTCACCGCCTTGGGCCATCGGCCGGAGGCCGCCAGCAGGAAGCCCGCCAGCACCAGGGTGAAGTGCGGCGCGGACAGGGAGAGTTGCTGCAGGAAATGGGACATGGCGGCGGGGCGCGCATTGTCGCACCGGCCGGACCGGGAAGGCGGCGCCGCCCGACGCCCTCGACCTCTCAGGCAAGCCACTCCCGCGGCAGCTTGGCCGGCACCGCCTGGAGGTCTTCGTGGCCCGACAGCGCCTCGAGCAGGGCGTCCACCACCACCCGCACGCGCGGCGCGAGATATTGCCGGTGGGGATAGTGCAGCGCGATCTCCCGATCACCCGCATCGTGCTCGCCCACCAGCAGGACCTTCAGCCGCCCCGTGCGCAGGAACGGCATGGCGTGATGCAGGCCGGCCTGGGCGATGCCCGCGTGCAGCAGCGCCACATCGAGCGCGGCCTCGGGGTCGGACAGCCACAGCCGGGCGGCATCGGCCGGGTAGGGGCGCGGGCCGCCCGCACGGCCGCGGAACATGAAGGGAATCTCCGCCCCGGACTCCAGCCGCACGCCCACCAGATCGTGCCCCGCCAGGTCGGCCTCGCGCTGCGGCGCACCGCGGCGCCGCAGGTAAGCGGGCGAAGCCACCAGCACCAGGGGCAGCCGCGCCACCCGCCGGGCCACCAGGGCGGAGTCTTCCAGGACGCCGCCGCGCACGCCGATGTCGAATCCCTCGGCCACCAGGTCCACCTGGCGGTTCGTCAGGCTCAACTCCACCTGGATCAGCGTGTGCCGGGCCATCACCCCCGGCAGGCAGGGCATAACGTAGCGCCGCCCGAAGCCCAGCGGCGCGGAAATGCGCACCCGCCCGCGGGGCACCCCGGCGCCCTGCGCCACCTCGGCCACCGCCTCGTCCAGGCTGCGCAGGCCGGGCGCCACCCGGGCGAGGAAGCGCTCGCCCTCGTGTGTGAGCCTGAGCTGGCGGGTGGAGCGGTTGAACAGCCGCAGGCCCAGCTCGTCTTCGAGCTTGAGCACGCTCTTGCTCACCGCCGCCGGCGTGAGGTCGAGTTTGCGCGCCGCGGCCGAGAAGCTTCCGGTGGCGGCGGATTCCACGAAGGCCACGAGACGTTCAAGCCTGGGCATGGTTACCTTCAAATATGAGTTGAAAGTGATGTGACATTTTATGTCTTTCGGTTGCCCCTCTAGCCGGTCACCATGCGCTCCGTCTTCACTCAACCGAAAGGAACAACGTCATGAGCAATCGCATTCTCGTCACCGGTGCCTCGGGCACCATCGGCTCGGCCCTGGTGGCTGAACTCTCGCGCCGCGGCGCCTCCTTCGCCGCCATGCGCTCGCGCCCTGCCGCCACCACCGGCGGTGTACCCATGGTGGTGGGCGACTTCGCGCGGCCCGACACGCTGGAGGCCGCCATGGGCGGCTTCGACACCCTGTTCCTGCTGCTGCCGCTGGTGCCAGAGAAGGTGCAGCTGGCACGCAACGCCCTCGAGGCGGCGCGGCGGGCGGGAATTCGCCACGTGGTGCGCTCCTCCGCCGCCGGCGCCGACCCCGACAGCCCCGTGCCCATCGCGCGGTTGCAGGGCGAGATCGACCGGCTGGTGATGAACAGCGGCATGGCCTGGACCCTGTTGCGGCCCGCCTTCTTCATGCAGAACCACGTGAATTTCAACGCCGGCCAGATCCGCTCCGGCACGCTCCACGCCGCCCATGGCGATGGCGCCACGGCCATGGTGGACGTGCGCGACATCGCCGAGGCGGCGGCGGCGGTGCTCACCAACCCCGCCGCCCACGCCGGCCGGACCTACACCCTCACTGGCGCGGAGGCGCTCAGCGATGCCGCGCAGATGGCCGCGGTGTCGCAGGCCCTGGGGCGCGAAGTGCGCTACGTGGACGTGCCGCCGGAGGCGGCCCGGGCAGCCATGACCAGCATGGGCATACCGCCGGCGGTGGTGGACTGGCTCGCGAGCCTGAACGATGTGGTGCGTAACGGCTGGGCGGCGGGCACCAGCGACGATGTGCGGCAGCTCACCGGGCACGCGCCCCGGAGTTTCGCGGCCTTCGCGCGCGACTACGCCGACGCCTGGCGGTGACGCCGGCCCGCGCCTGAGCGCGGGGCGGTCGCCGCGCGGCGGCGAACCCGGACGCGGCAACCCCGCGTCCGGGATGCGTTACCCTTCCGGCCCTTCGATCATCGACTCCGC
>Ga0209990_10000275_pt1 | contig 52859 bp, 70 predicted proteins | sample NOAtaG_6_FD_187304 | JGI IMG/M metagenome (GOLD analysis project Ga0209990, IMG submission 187304) | Freshwater lake microbial communities from Lake Erie, under a cyanobacterial bloom - NOAA_Erie_Diel5S_2200h metaG (SPAdes) (version 2) | ecosystem: Environmental > Aquatic > Freshwater > Lake ...
GCTTATTCGTGATAGTGAATACGTTACAAGGCTTCAGGGAGACCCATTGTATGATAATCTTACTAAGGAGCAATTAGAGGATGAGGCATTGGCTACAGCGATAGGTGACAGGGGTGAGAGGTTTGTATTTGAGTCTCAGAGAGAAGGATTCAGAGGATGGATGACGAGAATGCTGCGTAAGCTTGCTCAATATGCAGGGATATTTAACCTATCTAATAACGAGCTTCGTGCATTGGATTTAGATACTTATTTGAATATGGTGAATGCCAGCTTGCTTGCTGGTCAGCCATTGACAAGAGAATCTATCAGGAGTTCTACTCCGTCTGGGTTTATGGCTAAGATGAACGATGCTCAGGTTCAATCTCTGACTATCTTGGCTCAGAACTACTTCGATAGAGCTATAACGAAAGGACGTGATTTAGAAGCTGCTAGAAGAGAGGCTCTGTCTGAACTTAGTGTATTTGTGATAAATAAGTACATGGGTAAGAGCAACTTCGAGGATTTGATAGGTGCTCTTGATGGTATAATTGAAAGCGTTTCAGCAGAACAGAAAGAAAAGGTTATCCAACAAAAGAAAACTGAAAAGCTAAACCAAGCGTTTAAGTCAACAGAAGTTCAGGGCATAGTAGGAAGTGCTAATCAGGAGGCTTCAAGACTGGCACAAGGTAAGGTAAAAGCTGCTGATGCTGCTGAGCAAGTTACCAAGATGGTAAAGGATGGCATACAGAAGATGTATGACGATAAGAAGGGGCCTGCCGGAATATCTTGGATTAATATGATGAGCCTTGCTCCATCTATAGCTGCTGATGCTATAATGGCTGCCTATCCTCAGACCAACAGAAGAAGTCTGTTTAATGAGGATATGGTGATTATGACTACTGGTCAATGGATTCGCAATGCTGTATCTAATCAGGTACGTGCTATAAAAGATGTAGAGAAGCGTACAGATGCTATTATAGCTGCTGTAAAAGATATATTCAAACAGATGACTGAAGCGTATGGGGTAAACGTTGAGTTGTCCCCTCGCAAGGTAAATGCTATAATAGCTGAGATTGAGTCTGGAGTATTCAACCGTTCTGATGTAATGTCATCTGTAAGTGATACGGCAGATGCTATCTCTAAGATACTTGAAACAGAATATAGGAAGAAGCTAATAGAGCAGTCAGCTACATTGATTGATAAGATAAAGCAAAAAGCTTCTAAGGCTAAATATGGTGCTTCTGACTTGATGACTAAGGCGATGCAGATAGTAGCTATAGACTTGGGTGCTTGGAGAAACAGCAACGCTACGCTTGAGGATATAGCCTCTTTCAATGGAGCTTTAAATGATGTGTTGGGAGGTGATTTAGCTCAGTTTGATTTTGCTATTCAGAAAGCAACTGGTATTGTAGCTGACAATAATGTAAAGGTAGAAAACGAGTATAAGAGCTTGACAGACAAGATGAACCGAATGATTAAAAAGGCTGGGAATCTTGACTTGTCGGACTATGCTTCTATAGTAGCTTTTAAAAAGGCTATGGATGATGTTGCTGAAAGGAAGGGTAATATGGCTCTGTTTACTGCTCAGCAGATGACGGAGATACAGCAGAAGTACGCTCAAATATTAACGTCGCTTCCGGCTGGTAAGACCATTGATGATATAGCTAATGAGTTAGAGAATGAAATATCTAATGAGTTAAACGCTAAGGTGAATATTCTTTCAGCAGACCTCACTTCAGAAGCTTCTTCTGATGTTAGAACTAAGGTGAAAAATCCTTTGCTTTATCATCAATTATTGTCATTATCTAAGCTGTTAAAAGGAGACGGATATTTAGATAGTTTAAGTGCGAAAGATAAGCTGTCATTAATCAATGCTATTGATGGCATTATGACTAATGGGAACTACAACTACGATGTATATAACGAATACATAAAGGCTAAGAAGTACTTCCTTAAAAAGAATATGACTAACTGGGCTAAATCTTTAGCTAAAAACAGACGTTCTTTAAGCGCCCCTGGATTAACAGGATTGGTTACTAGCAAGTTCAAGAACTTCTTCAGAGCCTTTACAGATGTAGAGGGGACAACTCCTTCAGCAGAACTTATAGCCGATAACTTCGATATACTCAGATTGCATTCTATGGATGTGGAATTGTTTAATGGTAGAGGCAAAGCTGGGTATGATATGTTTGATATGGGATTTTTGGAGAGAGAGATATTTGCTCCGATGGCATCAGGTGTTGATGGAGCTGTAAACAAGACTCAGGCTAAATTACAGAACCTTCAGGACGCTATGATTCTGCTTGGTGATAAGTCAAACAGAGCTGTAGTTAAAAAGGCATTAAGAGGTCTTAGAGAACAGTATGGTGTTGGCTCTTCATTAAATTTCAGAAGACTTGCTGCAATGTTCAAAAGAGGCTCTAATGAAAACTTATACGTAGAGATTTCTACTAGGATGGCATCTATTATAGCTCATCAGATAGACCATATATCAAACCTGAGAGAAGACCAAGTAGCTGATGATATGATTCTGAAAAGAAACATATTAGACGGTATTGATGAGGATAAGAAAGAAAATCTTACTATGGCTAAAAGGTATGGTAAACTTGGAGGCTTGTCTACGCTTACTGGAAAATATAACGAGTTACTTGATGCGATAGCTTATTCTGCTTTGACAAATAATGGTACTACAACATTAGCAGGATTAAATGAGCAGGAGTTGCTTGATAAGTTAACTTTATCACAGCGCAAAGCATTGACATCATGGAGGTCATTCATAGATGCCAATAAAGATTTGGTAGAGTCTTCCATGATTATCAATGGTAACACCAAAGCGCTTATCAAAAACTACTTCCCAAGAAGGGTTGCTCAGGTAGACGATGTGACAACCATAGCTGACTACGAGGAATACATAAATAGCCAATTCGAAAATGTAGGATTGTCTAAGGGTCAGATAATGGAGCGTACAGGTAATGCTGGAAGACTAGACCTTAATGGTAATAAGGTAATATTAAACAACCTTAAGTCTCTTAATCTTCTAAATCAAATGAAGCCTTACATTGATTACATTAAGGCTATTGGAGAAAGTGTACAGGAGCTTAAAGATATGGCTGCTGAAAATCAGGATGAAGCGATGAAGAGGCAGCTTAATTTCGCAGCTGCTTATGCAGAAGGTGTCCAGATTACTATAAAGAGAAGATTAGATAACTCATTGCTTAATGGAGATAAAGCAGTAAACCAAAACTTCAGTTTCTTATTTAAAGCAGTATCAGTATCTCAGAAGTTTGCTGCTAATATGTGGCTTATATCTACAATGAGACAGCTTGGTTCTGACTATCCTGCGAATATATTAAAGACATCTGCTGCGTTGGCGTATGCTAATAAGACTGATAAGTTACAGACGTGGAGATTGTTGTCGCCAAGTAAGTCATCTGTAAAAACTTCTAAAGGTAAGTTTTACTGGGATGACTATGTGAAGATTGCAGAACTAACAGGTTCTCCTGTTTACCGTACCGTTTCTATGTACTCAGATAACTTCCTGTATGATTACAGTAAAACACCTGAGCAGGCACAAAGAAAGCAAAGGGTTATGTCTTGGCAGGATATGGCTGTAAAGAAGCAAGCTTGGATGGAGAGATTCGAAGGTGCTTTTGAAAGGCTTACTGAAGAATCATTTGACCATCAGGCATTTAGCGATGAAAGGGGAGCTTACAGGGCAATGTTCATGGAAGCTGTAGAAACGGCATCCAAAGCTGCTGATTCTACTATTGACAGACAATTTGGTTTGCCATCATTTGCAAGACAGCCATTGAGGGTTAACCCATTTGTTCCATTCTTTGGAAGACCTATTAGATATTTAATAAATACATATCTACCAGGTAATTTAGGTAAATATATAACAATACCTAAGACAAATCCATTTACGTTCATTACAGGGTTTATGATGGGTTATCCATCTATACAGTTCTCTTTGTTTAGGAACTATATGAAACTCGCGTTCTCTAGTACAAGTGGTTTATCTGCACAAAGTAGGGCAAAATATATTTCTCAAGCTCTTACAGAAGCCTATATCCCTACATTTGCTTATGGTTTAAGTAGGACGTTTTTTGGAATGCTTATGGCTAGTGCCGGATATGCTGTATATAGTGCGGCTGGAGATGAGGATGAGGAGGAAAAAATGTTCAAGGAAATGGAGCAGCAAAGTTGGTGGGAAAGGCAACTTAGCAAGTTTAAGTTACAAATGAGAGAAAGTGAAGAAAAAGTATTTGAGAATATTATAAACTCTCTTTCTGCCAACGTTATAGACCCTCAGCAGACATATTTTGCTAGAATGGTAGGAGGATTTATGCTGTTTAATTTATGGAAAAAGGAAGCTATCCTTGCTATGGATAAGAGGGAGGTTGAAGAGACTTATGAGTTTAATGGTCAAATGCTTACAAGCACCAGAAAAATGACCAAAGAGGAAAGGAGTGCTATGGGTAAAAAGATTAAGCAGGATGAAAGTTGGTGGTGGAATACATTTAACGTAAGGCCTATAGAGATTTATGGTGGAGAGGAATATGAGAATGCTGTAAGGAAGTATGACATAGGATGGGCAGCAGGAGATGCTACCAAAGGATGGGAGACCTTGTTTGAGTCAATAGGCGGATTCTCCGAGATTCATAAGACAGCAAGTTCTGTAATGACTACTTATGACTTGTGGAAGGCTCTTGACGAGAATCAGAACATAAAGAAGGATGAACTGCTTTTGGCTTCTATCCTTAAGGGGTATGGATTGATATTTGCCAACTTTATGCTTGGCGGTAAATACGGATGGACTGCCAGCTTATTTAGTGGCGATGCTACTAAGCTTTCTAATACCATCATAAGGGATTTAGACAAGCAGAACAAAAGGCACGAAAAAGAACTGCGCGATAAGGAGAAAAAAGGCTCAAGTGGTGGCGGAGGAATGTATAAGACTGAAGGCAAACGAAAGGGTATGTATGGAGGCGGAAGAAGAAATAAGGGGATGTATGGTGGTGGAAGACAATAAAGTGTTGACATAAAGAGCCCAGTTTTTAAGCTGGGTTTCTTTATTTTTGTTAAAAACAAAGAAGATGCCAATTACAGCGTCATTTACAGCATCACAAAGTTCCGATTGTACTACCTTTCAGATTACCGATACAACAAACTATTCTGCTCCTGAGACTAAGGCTGCTATGACTAGTCGCTATCTGTATCTGTATAATGCAGATGGAACACTTTATAAGACTATAAATTTCGCATACGCTACATATCCTACTGATATAGTTACGATTACTGGTCTTGATAAAGATTACGCTTTTACCGTGAATATGGAGATTACTCCTACTACTCCGGTTGTAGGCAGCGTATATACCGCATCTAAGGTTGTGGCATTGGTTTGCTACTCTAAGGTGGCTTTCTTTGAGAGGCAAAATAAGATGGTGGTTGAACCATCGCTGTTAAACAATACAGAATACCTTAAGGACAGTATGAAGATTGTTCTTGACATTGAGGCGGCTAAGAATGCAGAAGCGGATACGGATGTTCTGAATGCTCAGAACGCTATTGACAGAATTAAATTCATAACCGATAATGACGCTATTTAATGCCTCAATATACTACTACACAAATACAGCAGTGGATAAGCAGGGCTAACAAGGCTCTGTATAAGCTAGGCACTAAGTCTACTGATGAGCGTTTTTTTGAGAATGACAATACATTTGAGGACGAGAAGATATTGATTTACTGCTTGAAGAAGGCGGTATCTTGGCTTTATACATCACCATCTGTTGACGCTCAACAACTTGCAAGCCTTGTATCTTTACTAATAAGCAGGATTACCATATATGATTTCGGTAAGCAGTTGCCTATGTACAACACAGGGACTAGTGAATATGTTGGCTTGTCTGGCGATTATATTTCTATTCCTCCTACGCCTCCTGCTGCTGGTGCATCAGTACCTGATGATATAACACTTGTTGGTGGTACAGATATTACAGTTGGCGTTACATCATTTAGCGACGCTAGACTTCTAAATAAAAGATACAGAATCGTAAGAAATAGTATTAACTTCTACGATTGGTATAAAGGAGGCAGTACGGTGTTTCTTACAGGTGTAGGTGATAATGTAATTAGTGGAGATGTATTTGTAATACAATTTTATTGATATGAGATTATTATTATTAGTTGTCTTTTCGTTTATTTCGTTTGTGGCATTTAGCCAAGCCCCTCCTATGGCGATAGGTGGAAATCAAGGTATTAGTGTAAAGCGTATTCTTGCTCAGGACTGGATGAGTGTGCCTATTATGGCTGATACTCCTGTTGCTCCATTAACTGGTTCAGGATGGCCTGGTAAGGGTTATTTAGTATTTGTTGCTCAGAATCCTGATTCTGTTTGTGTTGGGTGTCCACCTGCCGATACTTCTCTTTGGGAATACACAGGAGCTAGATGGAAGCGTGTTGGTATGGACTATTTAACTAAGCTTGTATATGGTGGAGATGTAGGTCGTCAGACAAATAGGAGATATTTTGTAACTCCTTATGCAGCATTTATAAACGGAAATTATTATACTACTATTAATAATACAAATGTAACTACAGCTGCTAAAACAGCGGATAGTACCTCTCGTATTGATGTTATTGTTATCACTACTTCTGGTCCAACTGTTAAGGTTGGTATTCCTAATAAGATACCATTTAAGCCACCTGTTGCTGGCGATGAAATAGAATTAAGTACGATATACTTTCCTCCATTTGATACAACAGCTAAATTTATCCCATCAACTGCTATAGGGGTTACTAATATATTTAGAGTGGAAGGGAGGGATAGCATCTATTTCAGCATAGATACAGTTACATTAGCTATAAAGGATAGCATAGGTATATCTAAAAACGATACTGCTACTATGCTTAACAACTATAAGTTTACGGCTGCTAATGGGTTAACTAAGGATAGTACTGTATTTAGATTGGGTGGCAGTTTGAATCAGAATACTAATATCAACTTAAATAATAGAAGATTATCTTTCGTCAGTGCTGCTGGTGATACTTCTTTAAGAATAACAACACAAGGCAGACTTTTATTAAATACGACAGATACTACATCTAATCACATATTTTACTCTAATGGTAGAAGTAGGATATTAAGTTTAGAAGTAACTCAAGGAGATAATGCAGGTAGGACTGGTCAAGGTATAAGGATTGATGGAACTGATAGAACGTTTGGATTCCAGGGTTCTGGTGGATTATTTGCTACTGATATGTTTAAATACTCAACATGGGTTAACGATACATCTACTGTATCTCTAGGCTCTTCCCCTACCGTAGCTAGGAATATAATATCAATTTATACAGGATTTTCTAAACTAATTAGTTGTGGTGCAAGTAGTGATACTACAAGAGCTAATGTTTTAAATATAGCTCCTAGGTATGTATTCAATTGTGATTCATCAAGGAATCTTGTTAGGGGAATATATTACAATCCGTCAATTGTAAATATAAATAGAACAAATCACGTAGCATACGAGAATACAACTGGGACAAATCTATTGAACTCTGTTAGCGGTAGCACAAGAATAGGGTATAATACATTTGATACTACTTACAGGCTAGATGTCAATGGTGGGGTAAAAACTGATTCTGTTATTGTTGATGACCTATATGCTAAGTTTGGAAGATATTTAGGTGATGGTTCTACTCCTTTTGCTCCTATAGAATTTAGAGCTACCTCCGGCAACAGAGCTAGGATAGATTTAAGACCAGCTAGCAATGGTGGATGGAACTCAAACTGGTATGGTGCTATAACACATAACGGGCCTGAGACAGATATATTGGCGGCTAACTATGGCAGCTTATATCTTGGAAGTTCTTTTTGGTCGGCAGGTAGTGGTATATACCTTGGAAATACAAGAAACAACCCTTCAATGTTTATAAGAAATAATAACAATGTACTCATTGGAGATACTGCTAATACTGGGTTTAGATTTGATGTAAATGGAAGGGTTAGATTAAGAGATACTCTTACATTGTCTACTACGCCTGTAACGGCTGATACTTCCGCTAACGACTTACTAGTAATAAACTCATCTAATGGGCAGGTAAGAAGATTTACAGGCGCTTTCCCATCTGCAAATCCCACTTTGCAGCAGGTTACAACGGCTGGGAAAACAACAACAGATACAATAAAGGCAAATGCTTTCAGAATACCAACAGTTATAGGAACTGATGTAATATTTAGCGATGATGGGCAGGCGTATCGTGCTGCTTTTAAGATTGCAGGTTTTTCTGATTATGCTTGGATAAGAGGACAATATCTTGAACTTATTTATAATGGCAATAATTCTACCCTAAGCAATATTTACTCAACGAAAAACAATAATATATACCTTCCCGATTCATCAGGAACATTAACTCAACGCGTGGCAATAAATGGCACTACATACAATACGGCTGTAAATGGTGTTGTAGATATAGGAGACTTATGGCTATCAGGTTCTGATACTCTTGACTTTCCAAGCACTGGACACGGAAACTCAGCAGACCTTACATTTACGCTTACAGGAGCTGCCGAAGGAGACGTAGTTGCATTAGGAATACCTAACGCGTCTATAGTAGCAAATGGGTCTTTTATAGCATGGGTAAGTGCTACTAACACAATAACAGTAAGGTTTAATAACTACGCTAGTAGTGGAAGTTCTGACCCTGCAAGCGGAACATTTAAAATTAAAGTACTTAAGTAATATGTCAAACTGTATAGATAATAAAGCGACTGAGGTATCAAATGTAATAAAGGCAAATGTAAACTTTACAGTCCTAAAAGGGGATACTTTTGATGCTATAGTTACATTTAAAGACGCAGAACAAAAGCCTTTAAACTTTACAGGGGCTACTTTGCTTATGCACATAAGAAATCAAAATGATGTCCTACAAGCTACATTGCAGTCAGCTTCAGGATTTACTATATCAAGCAACATAGTTACTTTTAATTATGTTACTACATTAGCTCCTGATGTTTATTTTTATGACTTGCAGTGTACGTTTGCTAGTGGATTAGTGAAAACACTTATTGGTGGTAAATATAAAGTACTAAAAGAGATAACAATACCATAATGGCATTTGTAGAAGTAATAGGACAACAGCCTCTGATAGAGGTAACACCAAATGAGCCTGCCGAGGTTATCATAACTCCAGGCACTAAGGTTCAGATGAATGTGTTGGTTTCTAATAACCAAGCTACGAATGTTTCTATTACAGCTTCTCAAGGACTGCAAGGCCCTGCCGGCGCTAATGGTACAATTGGTGTAGATGGGAAAAGCGCATATGAAATTTGGTTGGAAGAGGGGAACACAGGTACAGAGCAGGACTTTTTGGATTCACTTGTAGGTGAAGATGGGGCTCAAGGCCCTCCCGGTGCTAATGGTGTGGCTATTGACTTTATACAGAATACAACTCCGACAGGAACAGGAACAAGCTCAATTCCTGCCGGGGCTTTGTGGTTTCATACAGATAGCGGTATTCAGTACACTTATTTCAATGATGGAAATACTTATCAATGGGTTCAGGAAACGCTTCCTTTAGGTCCTCAAGGTCCACAGGGTGCAAACGGTACCAATACTGTCAATGGCTCAACAGCTACAACTTTCACAGGATTACTAAAGGGGAACGGTTCGGTTATCAGCGCAACTACTGTGCTTACTGAAATCGGTTTCACTCCTGAAAATGCAGCTAACAAAGAGAATACAACTTTAGATACATCTTCTACAAAGTATCCTACTAATAATCTTGTAAAGACAAGTCTGGACAGTTTTGCTGATGATGTTGACTATGCTATTATGACAAATCAAAGAATACTATTTAATTTTTAAAATATGAGTTTACCTTCAGGAAGTTTAGTTAGAGTAGCCAACCAGCCGAACGGTGGTGTGGCTGTGCTTACAGGTACAACAATAGGTACATTGGGAAGTAATACGAATGGTACTACCATTGAAGCAGCAGGAACGTATGGCACAAGGATTATAAGCCTTACAGCCACTACAAATGATACTGTTACTATTAACGTGTTTATCTACATTTTAAGAGGTGGTAGTACAGTGATTCCTTTGGGGCTTGTGAACGTGCCTGTTTCAAGTGGTAACACGAATGCTGCAAGGTTTGCTGTGGATTTTCTTAATGGTACGAACATTCCAGGATTACCATTGGATAACACAGGAAGGCAGTATATTCCACTTTTAGGTGGTGATGTACTTAGAGCAACGACTTTAGCAAACCTTTCAGCATCTACTTCTTGTTTTATTCAGGCTTCAGGATTAGATTACTTAGCTCCATAATGAACGCAAACGGACTATATAATGGATTGGAGGGATACATTGTTCCTGGCACTAATAGTGGTGTTGGGAATGGTGTGGCTAATGGTGCTTATGGAGAACCTTCTGATGCTGGGAATGTAATACCTGCTAATCCAGTATTGAATGTTGATGCTTCTAAAAAAAGTTCGTACCCAGGATTTGGAACAACTTGGTTTGACTTAAGTGGTGGTAATATAAATGGTACATTAACAAACTCACCAACTTATAATACAACAAATGGTGGTAGTTTTAGTTTTAATGGTAGTAATACTTACGTAGAATTTGGAGACGTATTAGATTTAGGTACTAATGATTTAACAGTAAATCAATGGCTTTATCTTAATTCTTATGGTAATTATTATATATTATCTAAATCATTATCTGGTGCTCAAAATTTTAGATTTGGTGTTAGTATTGGATTTGCATTATTAGGAATAAATGATAGACTTGGTGCTTTTATGCAAGGTAATGGAGGAAGTGATATAGCTACTTACGGTTCAACATTATTACCGCTTAATACTTGGTTTCTTGCTACATTTGTTTACACAAGAAATTCAAATATTAGAATATTTTATAATGGTAGAGAAGAGGTGTTAAATGGAAATTCTACGATTTCACAATGGAATGGGTTAGATTTTCAATCAATAAACCCATTTAGAATTGGAGGATTAACTGCATCAAATAATACAGGTATTCAAAATGTATTTAATGGCAGAATTGCTACAACTCAAGTTTATTTTAGGTCGTTAAATCAATCTGAAATATTACAGTATTATTTATCTACAAAATCAAGATATAATATATGACATACAATTTTGACTTTAACATTGAAAAGGATGGCAGCCCTTACCTAACAAGCGATAAGGCAGCTAAGTACATCAGCGATATTCTTTATACAAGAGTATCTTCTGACAAGCCTCTTTTAGAATCGAGAGTGGCTGAAGAGCTTGCCTCTACATTAGAAACAACTCTGTCTGAAGATGAAAGAGTGTACATCCTTAACATCCTTCTCTCTTTAGGAATAGACAACTATGCTAAGGGTAAGCTGGTTCATCCGCTTGTACAGGATGTTGTGGATGGTGTTCCTGTAATGGTTACAAGGTGGCAGTTAAGAGCGCAGCTTGCTATTCAAGGATTAGAGGCAAACGTAACAGCTGCTATCAACGCACTTCCTGACAGCACACAGCAGGAACAGGAGTTTAAAATTAAGGCTCAATACGCTTGGGATTATTCTAACAACATCGAAAGGACAAGTCCTACTGTTACAATGATTCAGGCTGTGTTAGGACTTACAGATAGTGAGGTGGATGACATATTTGTTAACGCTTATTCAATAGACATTTAATGGCATTAGACTTCCCATCTTCACCAACGCTTAATCAGGTTTACACTTCAGGAGGTACATCTTGGAAGTGGAATGGTTATGCTTGGGATGCTTTCAATCCTTACAATACAATAAGGAGGTTTGCTCAAAGTGGCTCATTTCTTTATTGTGGAACAGCTTTGTCTGGAAGTAGTGAAAGTGCAACTGTGTGGACTATTATAAGATTAACAATAGCAGCAGATGGGAGTGTTACAGCAACAGCAACAGCACAGCCTGCTGGTGGAACTGATTGGACAAATTTTGCCTCTCATACTTATTCATAGATAATTAAATTGATATACTTTGCCAGTTAGATGGGCCATACAAAACGGAAATTTTAGCAGTAGCTCCACTTGGAATGACGGAGCAACCCTTGGTATTCCTACAACAGGAGATGATGTATATACTAATGGATTCACTGTTAATATGGATGCTAATGCCACTGTTAATAGTTTGAATAATAGTGTTCTTACAGCTCATTTAACAAGGCTAAATCCTGTAATGACAAGTAACACTACGCCATCTGGTGTTGCTAGTGCTAGTAGTGGTGGTGCTACTGCTTATCTTGCATTCGATGGTCTTCTTGGTGTTAGTGGCCAGTCTTGGGTATCATCTGCTGGTGTACCGCAATGGGTTCAATATCAGTTCACATCTTCATTAATTGTACGTTCTTATTCTATTTTTTATAATGGGTTAGTTGCTGGAAAACCAGTAAATTTTAACTTACAAGGTAGTAATGATGGAACAACATTTGTGACACTTGATACAAGAACAGGATTCGTGTTTACAAATGGGCAATATAATACACTAACAATAACCAATCCTACAACTGCTTATTCTTATTATAGACTAAATGTAACTGCAACAGATTCAGGAAACCCATCAGTAGTAGAACTAACATTCAACGAAGCAGGTATAACAACAACAGCAGGCGGCTCATTCAATTTCAACACAGCAGGTGTTACTGTTAGTGCTACGAGTACATCAGCTTCATTAAGTGCAGGTGCTACAAACCTTATTACTGTCACTGCTACAACAGGAACAGTTACATTGAGTTTGGGGAGTGCTGTGGCAACTTCATTACCTAATTCAACACAAATATTTAACTATACTGGGAACTGTAATTTTACTTTGAATGGAATCAGGTTTACTGGTGGTACTACTGGAGCTAATGCTGTATGTATATTAAAATCATCTACAGGGACTATTACAATAACAGGAGATTTAGTAGGAGGAGGAAATAATAATCCACCTTGTTTATCTTCAACAGCAGGGAACACAGTTGTCATAGGGAATGTATTTGGTAGTGCAGCAGGCTTTGGAATATCCCAATCAGCAGGAAACGTAACAGTAACAGGAAATGTTACAGGTGGTACAGGTTCATCTATTCATGGCATATCCCTAACAGGAGCAGCATCACAATTCACTATTAATGGGAACGTTACAGGCGGTAGTGGTGGTAGTGCTCATGGCATTAACTTTGGTGGTACATTAGGAACTGTTAATGGTAATGTTACAGGTGGAGGTGGTTCTTTTGCGCATGGGATTAGTACAACTACAGGAGGTGTAAATGTTACAGGAAATGTTATAGGGAATGTGGGTGCTGGTATGACTATATCAGCTAACAGTACAATTATAGGAAATGTCTTTGCTGGAGGTGCAAATAATGGTATTGGTAATCAAAATAACAACTCCTTCACCGTTACAGTAACAGGTGATGTATATGCCTCTACAACACAACCAGGAATACAATTAATAGGCACAGGAACACAAGTGGTAAACCTTACAGGCAATATGTACAACACACTTGGAAGAAGTGCAATATGGTGTCCTAACGTTTTCATCTCTAATACAGCAACAACTCTTTGGAGAATGGATACAGGAGGTGGTAATTACAAGTTCCTGTATTCAGCAGATAGCACTCCTAACCTTCCTGCTACAACAAACGTAAGAAACGGTGTAACATTTGGTCCTGCTCTATCTTTAACAGGAACAATGGTGACAGTAAGTGCTGCTAACACAAGAAAGGATGTGCCTACAGACAACACAGTAGGAACAGGAGAGCTGACAAGTGCTGACATCATAAGTGGCATTAATGCAAGCTCTGACAGCCTTGCTGTAAGACTGAAGAACACACTGACAGATGTAACAGCAGGAAATATTATCTCACAATATAATAATTCGTAATGGCATTAGTAAGAGCGGTAAAAAGTGGGAATTGGAGTGATACAACTGTATGGAATACAGGTGCTTTACCTACATCAGCAGACGATGTGTACAGCAATACTTTTACTGTTAGTGTGGATGTAAGTTTTACTGTCTTGTCTTTAAATAGCATTGCAGGAACAGGGATAACAGCAGGCGGTTCATTTGCTTTCAATACAGCAGTAGTCACAGGCAATGTTACAAGCGCAACTCCTTTAAATCCAGGTGCTACAAATCTTATTCAGGTGACAGCAACAACAGGAACTGTTACGATTAGTTTGGGAGGGAATGTTGCTCCAAGGGGTGTAACAAATGATGTATTGATTTTATATAGTGGTAACTGTAACTTAAATATATCTGGAACTAACTTCAATGGTACAACAAATGGCAATACAAACTCTTGCATAAGCAAAACATCAGCAGGATTAATAACTATTACAGGAAATGTAAATGGTGGTAACGCTGGAGCTAATACTGGAGCTCAAGCGTTTGTTTCTACAAATGGAAACACCATAATAATAGGAAATGTTACAGGAGGTATTGGTTCAGGTGGTGGTCATAGAGGAGTAAACCAATCAGCAGGAACACTTACTATTACAGGTAATGTAACAGGTGGTCAAACAGCTTTAAGTAATAATGGAATCCTATTTTCAGGAACATCTTTAACAGTTAACGGTGCTTTATTAGGTGGAGCAGCTACTGCAATAGACTCTTCAGCCCCTGTAAACAATATAACAGGAAACGTAACAGGAGGAACAGTTGCAGCCATATTTTCTTTTTCAGCAAACATCATAAACGTAACAGGAACTGTAACAGCATCTGCTACATCTCAAGCCATAAGCATGACAAACGCAAACGGTCAGGTGTATCTAAATGGCAACATGGTGAACAACAACGGTAAGATGGCAATATATGCTCCTATCGTTTGGCTTGATGCAAACAACACAACACAGGCTGATTTCTTTACAAGTGGCGGTGTGGCAAGAACACTATATTCAGAAGATACAGTGCCTAACACTCCTGCTGCAAACAACGTAAGAAGTGGAACAACATACGGAGCAGGAAGTACATTAGTCGGGACTATCGTTATGCCAACAGCAGCAAACGTGAGAAATGGTGTGGTTTACGATAATGGAACAACAGGAATAGCACTATTTACAACATCGCAACTATTAACTGAAATATCAGGTAGCTCTGACGCGGTAGCAGTAAGGATAAGGAACTGCGCTACTCCTCAGATACTTGGTGAAATATTAGAAGCATATAAAAAATGAGAGGGTTTATACTACTTATAATCGCTTTGCTCCTATCGTTAGTAGTTCTTCCGGTAGGATTCGCATTTCAGATAATCACCGCATTATTTCGGGGAATAGACAAGTACTTATTCCGCATGGCTAAAAGTATAGACCAATTTGGGAATGTAGTATGCGAGCACTTGTTTAACGTGACCTTGATTAAGAAGGGAGGGTACAAGTTCGGAAATGAAGACGTGACAATCTCTCACGTGTTGGGTATAAACAAAAAGATTAACACATTGACTTTTACAGGTAAACTCTTATCCGATTTATTAAATTTGATTGAAAAAGACCACGTAGAAAAAGCAATAGAATATGAGCGCAAAGATTGAACCATTAATGATGTCATTGCTAAGCATTATGGCATTCGTAACCCAAAATGACGTAGTTTTCGTCTTCACAATAACAGGTTATTCTGTTTGGATTTTACGCAACTTGCCAGCAGCTATCAAAGTAATTAAATCAATTAAAAAGAAGTAATATGCCGGAATGGTTAAAAAGACTCACGAAGACAGACATCCGTAATACCCTTGCAATATTTATTGTAGTTGGATGCTTTATCTTAATGTATCTACTACAGATGAAACCTATCCCTGAGCAGAACCACGACCTTGTATTAACAGTAGGAGGATTCATATTTGGAGGAGCATTAGCAGGAGTGGTAGGGTATTACTTTGGTAGTACCAAAACAGATAAAAAGGCTGACTCTGAATAAACACGCAAACAATGAGGGCACTATTCCTTACTTTGTTTTTTTTATATTCGTGTAGTAAGAATGATAACGTAAGCATACCTTCAATCAAATTAGAGGTTTGCGAATTACCTAATGGCGAGTACAATACTATATTTAGGATGCCTCCTAAAGAGCAAGAAGAAGCACTTAGAAGAAGTGGTGGTAAAACAAGAGACACAGATAGAGACGGTATAACTGACGAACAAGATAACTGTCCTGTAACATTCAATCCAGACCAGTTAGACTCTGATAAAGATGGAATAGGAGATGCTTGTGACGCAACACCATTCCCTCCTCCTCCAGCATTTGGACAGTGGGTGATATTTTTAGACTTCGATGGTCAGAACATTACTAGTCCTGAATGGGTTGCTCAAAATGGAGGTAATCCTTTTTATGCAACTCCTTCTGGTCTTAGCTCAACAGAGGTTAATAATATTGTAGATTCTGTTAGAAAAGACTATCAGCAGTTTGCTCCAATAGCAATTACCACAGACTCAGCTGTTTACAACGCTGCTTCTCTTGTAAGAAGACAGAGGGTGGTGATAACAGAAAACTTTGAATGGTATTGTGGACCAACAGCTTGTGCTGGAGGTGTTGCTTATATAGGGTCTATAGAATGGGGGAAAGATGTTCCTTGTTTTGTGTTTAGTAAAGCTCTGTCATATAGACAAAAGTATATTGCAGAAGCGATTTCACACGAAACAGGACACACGTTAGGGCTCTACCATCAAATCTTATGTACTGGAACAACTTTTGTAAGAGAACATAATTCTGGAAGTGGTACTTCTACAACAGGAAGTTCCCCAATAATGGGCAGTTCATATACAAGACCTGGATATTGGTGGATAGGGCCTAATTCATTTGGATGTTCAAATATTCAAAACGATAGTGTAATCATTAGACAAAAAGTAGGATATTAATATGAGAATTGATAGAGATATGCACTTAAAAGCTGGGTGCGCTATTAGCTTCGTTGCTTTGATATTCTTTGAAGCCATAAATGCTCATTGGATGTGGGTAGTTAGTGCTGTGTTCGGTGCAGCTCTTTTTAAGGAATTAAAAGATTGGCACGATTACGGAAAGTTTGATATCTTTGATGCGTTATATACCATAGCTGGAGGTAGTATCGGTATAGCACTCGCAATCTTTACATAATGAGATACATAACATTTTTATTTTTATCGCTATTTTTAGTGTCCTGTTTACTGCCAAAGAAACTTGACAAGTTCTTTGACAAGAAACCGACTTTAGCAGCAAAGAAATGCGAAGAGGTGTTTCCAATAAAGGAAACTACAGATACCGTTACTGTTATAGATTCTGCAATGATGCAAGCATATGAGATGGAGTTTGTATATCTCCACTCAATACTTGACAGCTTGTTAGGTGGTGGGGTTTCCGATTCGGTAAAACGTGAAATAGTTACCGTATTTCAGGAAAAGAAAGTTCCTGTTATCAAATATAAGTACATTACAAAGACTGTTGAAAGTACGGCAAAGATTCAAGTTATCAAGGATTCCTTAACTACTATTATTGATGAGTTAGCTGAAGATGTAAAAGAGAAGCATAACGAATACATAGCTACTTACTATGATTACACCATAGAAAGAGAAAAAGCGGAAAAGTTTAAAAGGCAAAGAAATAGCCTGTATTGGTGGCTATTGATTTTGATAGGTTTATTGTTTCGCAGACCTGTTGTAAGGGCAGCATCTAAATTAATCACTAAAATTTAATCATATGTTTTTAGAAATAGCGCCATTATCAGAAAGTTTTGATATGTTCATCGCTCTTGCATTCTGCTATCTTCCTCCGTTTATTTGGTTTTACTTTGGCTACAAAGCATCTAAAAGCGGAAGCTACTATAAAAAGCAGCGTGAAAATATGCCTCCCGGATATTATGAGTGGGCCGAGTCAGATATAAATGTTTCCTTTTGGAAAACAGGCTATTTTTATTTTGGATTGACATGGCTTATTTTAGGAAGTATTTTCTTTTGGGCTTTGCTGTGGCCCGACCATTCTGACGTTTGGTTTGTCAAATAATGTCTTGACAAAATTTGTCAAAAGTAAATCTATATGCTGACATTCATCTTACCTGCAATATCTGCTGTTATTTGTGCCGCAATCGAATATTTGCGTATCAAAGCAACTCAGGGTAAGGTAGCGAATGTGAGTAAGTTTTGGAGCGTTACAATAGCTTTCGTCTTTTTCGGCTTCTGTTTGGCTTTATCGATTGATTATTACGACTACATCCTTCCACACCACGTTTTATTTTATGGATTATACTTTGTAGGGTGCAGAGGGTTGATATACGATGTAGTTTTGAATCTTCTAAGAGGTCTTAAATACAATTACGTTTCACATACAACAAACAGCTTTATAGACCGTATCATTACTAATAAGTACTCATTTATTGTTATAAAGTTTGCATACTTGCTTATTATGATTATATTTGGGGTACTATGGCAATTGCGTTAGTAAAGTACGACTTAAGTAACGAAGACGACAAGATGGACTACAAGAGAGCCAATGCAAGCCTGAATATGGCTTGTTTCATCTTTGAGGTACTTATAAATGGTAAAAAGAAGTTCAGAGATTGCGATGATGCCGATAAGATATGGGAGTATTTATGGGAGACAGCAAAAGATAATGGAGTCGAAATAGACAACCTAATCCAATGACTAAAAAAGAAAAGTCTGCAATAATAACTGAGTATTGTAAGCAGTACAAAGAATTAAAAGACTATACGCTGGCCAAAAAGATTTACGAGGAAAACAGAAGCACATTTGTGTCTATAGATTCAGTAAGAAGTGCTGTTAGAGCAAGAAGAGGACATAATGGAGATTTTAAAAGAGCTGCAACAGCTGATAAATCTCTATATACAGAGAAGACATACGATACAACCAACTACAAGCCGTTTAAGGAGGTAATAGAAACTGGTGCAAAGATATTAATATTTGATATTGAAACAGCTCCTATAAGGGCTAAGGTATGGGGTATATGGAATCAGAATATATCTATAGACCAGATAGAGAGCGATTGGTTTATCTTTACTTGGGCAGCTAAATGGCTGTTTGAGGATAAGGTTTACTCAGGATGCCTTACATCTAAGGAAGCTATAAAGCAGGATGACAAAAGAATACTTAAAGGGATATGGGAGCTGCTGAACGAAGCCGACATTGTTGTCGCTCACAACGGAGATAAGTTCGATATACCTAAGTTGAATACTAGGTTTTTGCTAGCAGGTATGGAACCGCCATTACCTTACCAATCAGTGGATACCCTTAAACATATTAAGAGGAACTTTGCATTTACGTCAAATAAACTGGAGTTCGTTAACAGGATGTTGGGGCTACCTAGGAAGTCTAAGCACGAAGGGTTCGACCTGTGGAGCAAGTGCTATATTGGTGATAGTGAATCGCTTAAGAATATGCTTGACTACAATGTTAACGATGTTAGGATACTTGAAGAGACGTATCTTAGGCTGAGACCTTGGATTAAACCCCACCCGAATACGTCACTATTTATTTTGGATGAACACACATACAGATGTCCTACTTGTGGTAGTAAAGACCTTATAGAGCAGGGGAAGAAGTACTACACTACTGTAAATGCTTATAGTCAGTTCAGGTGTGGAAATTGTGGTGCTACAGGAAGGAAAAGAATTTCCGATATTGCAATAAAGCAGCGGAGGCATATCCTTTCAAGCAATCCAAAATAATAGTATATGATAGACGAAAAAGAGATTATATCACCGATAGAGTATGGTGATAATGAATTATTGAATATCATAGACAATCAGTTGATAGTTCTTTCTACCATTGCTGATATAGCTGATTCTGAATACAGAACGTATGACGATGAGATAATAGAGATGAATGTAGTTAAAAAGAATGCTTATAGGATTATACACGCTGCTCAGAAGAAGATTCAGAAGTACATTAAAACATACGAGTTTAACATAGAAAATAACGATGAGTAATATGTCATTAGGAATAGATAAGTTAAAAAGCAAGATGCCACCTGTTGCTTATGACAGATTAGTGGATTCATTGTCTAGGACAAAAAGCGTTACTAACAATTTTAGGTTAGCGCATTTCTTATCTCAGGTGGCTCACGAGTCAGGTAACTTTACAGTTCTATATGAGAACTTAAGGTACTCATCTAATAGGCTAAGGGTTATATTTCCTAAGTACTTCCCAACAGTTCAGTTAGCTAATGAGTATGCTATGAAGCCGGAAAGAATTGCTAACAGAGTATATGCTAACAGGATGGGTAATGGTAATGAGGCGAGTGGCGATGGATATAAATTCCGTGGGAGAGGATACTTACAGGTTACAGGAAGGTCTAATTACAAGTTATTCAGCGACTATATAGGGGAGGATTGCGTAGAGAATCCTGACTTGGTAGCTACTAAGTATCCTATGGATAGTGCTATATGGTTCTTCGATAGAAATAAACTATGGAGCTTGTGCGATAAAGACGACAACGCTAGTGTTTTAGCTGTTACTAAGAGGGTTAACGGAGGTACTAATGGTCTTGCTGACAGGCTTACTAAGTTCAGGTTCTTTATGAAGTATTTAAACAGCTGACTTCACTTTGTAGTCAACTGGTTACAATTTGTAACCGACTTGTTTAGACATTTGTTTAGACATTTTTGTATTTATCTCACAGCTTTTTGTCTCTATTTTTTAATTGTTCTCTGTACCATTTAGCGCCATCCAAATATCCTTGCACATAAGGGTCAACAGAATCGTAGCTTATGGAACTATCTATTTCTTCATCTGATATTTCAGCTTTATTTTGTTGCTCTTTCCATTTTTGATGCCTTTCAATAACCTGTGCTTGTCTTTCGTATTCATTCCATTGTGCTGGTGTCATATTTTATTTTTTATGTTTTTAAATATAACCGACTAAATTTTATCTATTTATCGGAAAGTTTCCGAAGTTAAGTGTATTTTTATCCATAAAGTAGTGGTTATTGTCAGTTATTTTCCATTATATGCTTTTCAGTATAATACTTCACCTATTCAACCATATTGGCAGATATTAGGCATTGCGCAAATAAGATAGTTATGTACAATTTAATTTTTAAAAAATTCCGCCCCACTGTACCGCAAAAGCATTAGCAGTACCTTCAAAAGTTTTAGACGCTAATCCGCTTCTTTCTTTGTGTGGTTTGGTTCTAATATCGTACATCCACTTTTCCATGCGTTTCACTGCGCCAGTCTTTTTATCAATCCATGTGTGGTATTCCATTTTAGGCTTTTGGTTAATTTGTGGTACTAATTTGGGTAGTCCTTTCAGCCACAAACAAGTGCTTTTACTCGCTAAATCCCCAAAATGCCAAGGCTGTATAATTTGGTCAGGTTTTCTCCAAACCGTACTCATTACCCCTATTGGATTTTCAATCGCTATCCTTTTGCATTTTGCGTTTGCTATTGCCATGAAAAAATTGATAGCATCTTCTTTTAATTTAATATCTTTTATCCCCTTTGAAAATGCCCATTGTCCGCTTGATGATAAATGAGTGCATGGTGGATGTGCAATTATTAAATCCCACCCTTTATTTATTACCTCAAAAATATCGCACTGATAATGCCATTCAGGGTGTCCACCGCTACAAGGCAATAAATCACATGAAAACGCTTCGTGTCCTAATTTTCTAAATGCTTTTGTTGTTGCCTGACTTTCTTCACAGGCTATTAAAATTCTTGCCATCTATATTTTTTAAAAATTAAACTGATATATAACAGCATATTGGCGGCATTAAAACGACTGCCAATCTGCCAACCGTTACCTGCTATTTTACTTTATATGCTTTTCAGTATAATACTTTACAGTATAATTACTTTATATCTTTTTGAATATAACCGACTGAATTAGTTTATATTTTATCACGTAGAAGTACTTTTAGTACTTCAATCAGCATAGATATAAACCTCAAGTATATCATCTGACTTTGGTGCTAACCTTCTGTAGCTTGACTTTATCTTACCTATGAACTTGACGTTATCGTCCGGCACTATCCCATTACCTTTTATCAAGTCCAACAGCACCTTTAACCAGTACCCTGCTTTGTTGTCTAGGTCAAACGTATGCTTTGCAGAGTGGTAAACTATTTCTATGCTCAACGGATAGTTACTTGGATTAACCTGTTTTAAATTAGGCTTTAATTCGCTGAGAAGATATAGTTTACTCCACTCCACAAGTTTCTTTCTGACAGCCCAGTGAACACCACCATAAAACAAATTGTTCGTCAGGTAGTAAGATTTACTGCCAACAGTCATCTTGCTAGGCACATCAGGGTAATAAGCGTATAATAGTATTTCAGACATTTATAAGTGCGCTAAATGGTATTAGTATTAGTTTCGATGTCATATTATCACCTCCAAGAGAATACCCTTTTGACTTATAGTACTTCCTAGATAACTCTTTAAGTCGCATAGTTTCAACAATTATGGTGCATTTGTTTGGAATATGAAACACCCAGTGGTCTGCCTTAGTAACAGCTATGCCGGAAGGCTTACCTCTTGACTCGAACTCAACGGCTATATTCCCTGTGTTCTTAGTCATAAAGTCTGTCTTTACCTCTACCTTCTCGCACAACAGCATTTCTTTTACGCTATTCTCTCCCGATACCCCTGTTGCCAAGTCTAGGTCAAAGTCGCTTTTAAAATTCATTTTCTGCAAGTATTTTGTAGTAATAGTATTCAGCGTCGAATGACTTTTTATTCATTATTTCTTTTTCTATTTTACTTGTAAGGCGAGCCGATGACTCAGGTGCATACATCATACCTGTTAGGTGGTTACAGAAGCCTTCTATCTCCCAATTGGTTACTGTCTCATCACCTACCATATCAGGCTTTTGTATGGATATGTTTACGCTATACACAGCATCGTCCATCTTGATTACCTGCACTAACCTTACAAAATCAGGTAGTCTCTTTGCCATAGTTACTGAGTTGAAGTTACATAAACAGGAACTATGCTTTCTCTAACGTACTCTGATAATGTGATGTCTTTATCCTTGCAAGTGGATACTATTTTACTATACTCTTCTGTAGTTACTCTTACCGATATGGTTACAACAGATTTCTTTTGTGATGTACCTAATCGTTGTCTTGGGTCTTTTCTTTTCTTTCTGATTTTCATATTACCTGTTTTAGTAGTTAAGATTCTGAACCTCTGTCTTTAAGTAGGACAGAGTTGAGCGTATGCTTTCTATTTGATAATGGGACTCTTTAATCATCCCTTCTAGCGCCTTTGGGAATATGTTTATAAGCCCTACAGCATCCCTTACCAGGGCATCGAACTTCTTTGCAGGCATAGCGTCGTGGTCTACCTTCCTCATTTCTATAGCTACTGCTCTGTCTACAAGGAAGTCCAAGGATGCCTTTAGTCTGCTAGCCCAAGCGTTATACCCATTTAATACTTTAAGCCTTTCTATTAGTAAGTGAGGGTTAGAGTAGTCCACCTCTTGTAACATCATTTGGCGGTACTCCTCATACTCAGCCATACATTCTTGTAGTTTCTTATTGAATGTTTCGTTTTCGAATTTGTACATAATCTGTTTTTATTATGGTCTTGAATCTAATTTACCGCAGTCGTATCCATCTTTCTGCCCGGTATTATAAGCATCAGATAGTTTGTTCTCAAACAGAGAACATATCTCTTTTGCGATTTGCTCTAGCTTATCGTTATCTATTGCGATATACCTTGGACTTCCAAATGTAATACTAATTTTGGAATGTTTTGTAATAATCTCTTTAATTTTTTCTTCCATTGTTTTTTCTGTTTAAAAAGTGAAAAATAGATGAGTGGCATTGATACCCTAGATACCTTTTGACTACGGATAGTTTTGATGATGGATGTTTTTCCCATAGGGTAAGGCAGAAGTCTCTTCTTGCTTCTATGTATTCGCTTTTCCTTTTCTCTCCATTATGATAGCAAGAATTAGGGCTGTTTGCTTTTAGCTGCTCGATAGTTATTTGATGTTTCTGACAGATGTAACTAGCTACGTTTTCAATGTCAGCTTTTGTAACAGGCTCAAGTTTAACGTGCTGCTTTACAATAACTTCCTTTATTATCGTTACAGGTTTAATGGACTGCTCGAATTGAGTAAGAAGAAGCATTATCCTTTTTTCATCGTAACTTTTCCACTCGTAGTCGTTAAAGTAATCCTTTAGCTCTTTTAAAAACTCCTTCTTAGTCATATATTAGTAATCGTATTTAGGCAGAAAATCTCTGCTGAATGGAAGACAACCTTGCTCATCTACAAATTCAACAGCACCCTGCATTTTAAGTAATATAGGTTCTCCTTTTGGTGTAGGCTGACCGCCAGTATCCTTGTTCCTTACCTTGTCTACGCTGACCTCTGTAAACATCCAACGCTGATTGTCTTTAATCTTACGATGGAAAACAATGAAGTTGTGTACTTTGTTGTACAAGGCTACACCTCCCTCCACCATAGTAGCGTGAGGCATCTTCTGATTGCCATCATTATCAAGCATACGCTGAGATTCAGTATTGGTATGAGCGCTTAGGAACAGCGTCACTTTAGTCCTGCTTGTAAATGCAAGCATATCGCTGTATGCCTCATAGTCGTATTGATACTTACTCTTAGCCATTGTTACGTTGGCTTTCAGAGAGTTATATGGGTCGATAAACACCCCTTTCAAAGACTTACGATGAAGCAGAGATTCAGCAAAACCTAGTAACTCCTTGTACTCATACGTTTTATCATTCGTTATGATATAGAAATGGTCGTTGATGAATGTTAGAGCATACCTGAGCCAATGTTCCGGCACTTCTTTTATCTTCCTTCCGGTAAGGTACTCAATCATCTTCATCTTTACAGATGAGGGATTATTCTCCCCTGTATAAATCATCCAATTCCATCCGTGGTTGACAGCAGATACGAGCATAAACCAAAGTATTGTAGTCGTCTTACCTACGTTTGAATGCGCTACAAAGGCATAGAACTCAGCTTCTTTCAGAACGAAATACTTGTCAAGCTCTTCATATCCGAATCCCTTTCCACTTGCTATTAGTCCTTGACGGAACTGCCTGATATACAGTTCATCAGCACCTGTATCACTAAGGAAGTTTAGGTCATTTTCAGCTGATTCGATGTAGTTTAGTGCTTCGTTATACGAGTTCTCTGTTTCGTGTATCGGGGCCATCATCCCATAGGTGATGCCATCACGTATTGTCTGCTTAGCAGATTCAGAGCTGTCAAGGTTCCGCTTAGATACTTCGTGAAAAAGTAAAGCTTCAGCTATCTCTTTTTCTACCTTCCCGGCTGAAACGTAACCTCCCATAAGAACAGATGCCTTGAGTAGTACGTTATGTTTATCTCCATCAGGAGCAAGCCTAATCATCTTAGCCGCTACGTCAAGCTTCTTGTAGTCTGTAAGACCTGAGCCGATTAGGGGGGTGTATTCGGCTCTTTCTAACTCCGGCTCATCTTCTACGTCATAGAAGGTGCTGCTGTAAGGATTGATGTAAATATCAGGGTCATAAGAGGCGTACAATACTCTCGATTCATTCTTAGAGGTAGTATCTAGGATTTTATACCTTCGTATGATAGCATTGTAGTGCCTTCTATGGTTTCTACCATCGCCTATCTTAATTAATCCGTGACATCCTGTTCCGCTTGGAGATTTCCACAGCGCGTGGATAAACTGGTCTTGCTTCAGCCCTTCTATAACTTCTTCTATATTGTCTATGTCATCTATGTCTATGGGTACGTAACTGCTATGCTTTGTGAGGCATTCGTCTTTACGGCAAGTATCAGCGCCTTTATCGTTTTTTAACTTTAAGGTGAACTCTCCTGCGTATAGGATACAAGGAAGTTCTGACTTAAGTTCATTTATTTTGGATGCGTCTGTACAGCTTCTGACTTTCTCAACCTTATCTTTCCACCTGCCATCTTTGATATACGACAACACCACGTCTAATGGTTGCAGCACAGGGTTGCAAGTGTCGGTTATATTTTTAAACAACGTTACATTAGGCATAATCTACGCGTGAGAGTGAACAATTATTAATACAGATAGAATAGCCCCCCGGAATGCGAGGGGCTTTCTCGTTTGCTTATGTTTGATGTAACTACTAGAAGGGGAGGTCGTCGTTAGAGGCCGGAGCTTTTTGAGGCTGAGGCTTCGAGTAAGACTTCTGAGCTGCTTGCTTACCATCGCCACCTGGAACCCAGCTATCGAATACAGCGTACATCTTATCTCCAGATTTAGTATCTTTAATCTCGATGTTTACCCATCCTTCTTTATTCTTCTTGGATTTTAAATCTTCAATGAAGGCATCTGCCTTGATGGAAATCTTAGTACCATATTTACCTTTCTTTACGAACAGGTTGTTTGCGTAATCTACTTTGTTCATTTTAGTTTATTTTAATGTTTGATAATATTCAATTAAGTCCATATAAATATCTACGGACTTCTTATCAGGGTACTTGCGATACAGATAATTGTGAATCTTCCTTATAGCGTGGAGTATAGAAGTTCTGTTCTTTTGACCGTTCAATAGTTTGACAATACTCTCAATGTTTATCATTGATATAGATGTCATCATATACCAGCACCAGTGCCTTGTCTCTACGTTTTTGCCGTTTCTTATATCGTTGTCAAGCGTTTCATATCCGACATTGAATACAGCGCAGCAAGCGTCTCTCCACTTGTTGTACTCTTGAACAACAAAGTCGTCATTCCTTGGCTTACGATATACAATGAAACCTTTTGATGTTAGTTGAGAAGTCCACTTGGTATCTGTCTTTGAATTGAGGTCGGACAGTATCTGTTCTATTAAAGCCCCTATTGGTGTCATAAATCTGATTTAATCTGTTTCAATATACCTTCTTCGAAATGAAGCTCTAAGGTACAAAACTTATCGTTAATAACAGAATAAACTTTGTCAGGCAGCGGTTCTATAACTACCTTGTGGTCTGTATCCAGTATTAAATCTACGTTTTTCCCAACTACTCCTATAGATATAGTCATATCCCTGAAGACTAACCTGCCTACTTTATCTATGTAATAGAACAGACCTTCGCCCCCAAGGGCATCTGTATAGAAGTCGTACTCTGTAAGCTTTGCATAGTTGCCTTCTTTGGTTATTAGCCTTAGGACATTTACAGGAAGGAATGATTTAGGAATCATTACCATGTCGTTAATTTCATTAGAATCAATGTCTTCTGAATCTTTCATACTTTGTTTTTAGTTTAGTGAATGTTTCTTTTATAAATACAATTAGTGTTACGGAGGTGAATGCGACTGCCCAAGCACATACATATATGACAGACATCATATTATATATGCTGACTAGTAACTTATTCATCGTCTGATACTGACTTTTTAGCCCATCCTGGAAGGTCTAATGTCATCGGGTCTGAGCCTCCGTAAAACTCATATCCTGAATCAAATAAATCCATATCAAGACAATATGCGAAGTCTGTCATAGCCTTATAAAATAGCTTCTTACCTTCTTCAATGTATGTGTCAGATGGTATGAATACCCTGCTTAGGTAGGGGTAAGATGTCTCAATGACTATGTACATAATGTTCTTGCCATTCACCCAGTTGTAGATAGCAGCCTGAAGGTGGTACTTTAGGTTGTAGAAATCCCTCTGTATGTCTGAGTACTCGGCAGAAGATACTGTCTTCACTTCGAAGTTGTATTCAGCATTCATCCCATCAATGTAACCACATACAGGTAGCGCCTCATAGTTCTTGTCAAACCTAGTCTCCTTTGCGTCCATTGCTTGCACGTACTTATAGTTAGTGCTGTTCATAAACTGAGTAACCATTTCCTTAGCCTTTAGGAATATGTTTGGCGGTACGGCTTGCAGGTTTCTTTGCGCTATTAGTTCTAGGAACTTCTGATAGTCTTCCTTGCCCTGATTAGTACGCTTGTTAAAGTCGGGTTCAACGATGTACTTGTCGTCAAATGTTTCGGGTTGTAGTATCAGATTGTGTACGACAGAACCTAGCAGCATTGCATCTGTTTGCTTTCTATCTTGCGTCAGGTACTGTACGTAGTGCTGAGGCGACTTGATGAATTGCTTTACTGAGCTGAACGAAAGCGGACGTTCCTTTAATGTTTCAATTGTTACTTTCATTAATTTTCTTTTGGAAGGTTATCAATAGCTTGTAGGACTAGTGAGATTCTTTCTTCATCTGCTTCTGCGAAGGAAGGCATCTCTTTGGCTATTCTCTTAGCCATAATCTTTGCCTTCTCGTAGTTCGGAGATAAAGACATACAGAATAACACAAGCCTTGCTGCTTTTTCTTGAGGGGTTATCATTTGAACGTTCATAGTGTGGGTACTGTTTTAAAGTAAAGTTCTATGTTAAAGTATTTGCTATCATCTTTTGCTTCGCACAGATGCTTTAGGTTTTTTGCGCAGTGCTGAACAACAGTTACTTTAATCCCAAGTTCTTTTGCTATGTCGACTTTTCTTTTGCCCTGCTTTAGCATATCAACTATCTCTTTTTTGTTTTCTTCTGTCAGCATATACTATTTTTGAAATTGTTTAGAGAATGATTGCCGGAATGTAGCGTGTGTCTTAACGGAGTCAGGTAGTGTCTTTGCCCATTCGATAGCCTTTGCCTTGTCCTTAATAGCTGACAGCTCTTGCAATGCCGCTTGTAATGGATGCACACCGTTCACCACGCCCTGCATATTGTTTATGTATTCTGTAACATCCCATATCTTGTTGCCTTTATCATCTGCCGGATATGGATACTGCTTACCATTGAACTCCTTTGAGCCTGCGCTAAGGTCAACGATGTCTAGGTCATACAGGAACCTGCCTACTCCGAAGTTTACAGCAGCACGCTTGAAGGCATCTGAGGCGGCTGACTTCTCTGCTTCGAAGTTGCCTTCTGAGCCTACATCTTGACGTTGTAATACAGAACCATCAGGCATGACTATACCGATAGAGCAATAGATACTTCCTTTCACGTCTTGGTAGGTCTTAGTCCATCCATAGGTACAGTACTTATCTAGCGCATCCATTGCCTGGCGTGCATCAATGTAGGCTACGCAGGTACACTTTGTGTTGCCCTTGTTGAATGATTGTACGCGCCATTGATATGGCATTGGTTTAGATAGGTTTTCCGTTAGCTCCTTAAGGAACTTTGCATTTTCTGTCATAGTATATGTATTTGATTGTTTTAAAAAAAGCCCCCTACTTCATTCTCGAAAACAACTTTACTAACTAGTTATTGTTAACAATTAGGGGGCTATGAGTTATTGATTACGCTCTTTTTTAATTATCCTTGATAGAAGAATCATTAGAAATATGTAGCCGCAAAATAGTAGGGAAATCATTGATAACATAGCTTTTGTTTTAGGTGAAACTATATGCAATATACTACAATAATATTTAGTATCCAAATTTATTTTTTAAAATGGCATCTTTGTCTTTGGTGGGTGATAGGAGCTATTTAGTATGTCTATAAACTCTCCGTCTGTTAGGTTGTGGTACTTGAAGAATATTTGGTCCCAGGTTTCGCTCCTGTTTGTATTTACTAGTACAGCTTGCACTTCACCTTCACCCCACGATGAATCCTTGTATTCTTCGGGATTAGAGAACTCGTTAATCAGTTCAAAATCAAACAGTTTGTCTTTGACGTACTGCTCGATATACTCTTTTGACAGCCCTTTGATATAGTCATCGTGTCTCTTGCATACTGGTACGCTGAGTTGGTCACGAATGGCTTCGATGTGCCATACATTGTGGATAAGTTCTAATTTGCCTTGCATAGTTTTTTTTTAATTGTTATTTAATATATTTGCTTATGGCTAAGTCTCGCACACAACAATACTACGATAAGAACCCGGATGCAAAGAAGCGTAAAGCTGCTTACGATGCGCTGTATAATAAAGACCCCAAACAGCGAAAATATAGGTCGGAACTGAATAAAGCCAATAGGAAAGCCGGAACCTATGGTAATGGGGATAATAAAGATATGAGCCATACCAAGAATGGTAAGCTCGTTAAGGAACACCAATCTAAGAACCGTGGTCGTAACGGAGCAGATGGGAAGTCCACAAAAAAGTGAGAGTGAACTACAATACCGGGCTGTTATACTTGTTGAAGCACATATAGCATACTCCTTCATTTTTATCTAGGTCTTTATCGCTAGCGTATCCGCCACAAGACCAGCAGCATTTATTATCATCAGGGAAGATAGCCTCCTTCTGCTCAAGGCAGTAGTTAGCAAACTCCAAACACTCATCGAGGGAATCCTCGGAGAGATACTGCTCGTGATACGCTACATCTATCTTACCCATCTCTTCATACTTAGTGATGTGACCAGTAGTATTAGAGTACACGCCATTACCGCAGTACTTATATCCTGACTTTACCAGGACTGAATGGTAGTAAATATCTTCAAACAGCATCTCCTTTAGGTCTTCATTAGTAGGCATATCGCCATACCAATCTAAGCAGTACTCGTCATTATTGCTACCACCTGTTACATCAACCTTTACGGCAGATGGCTTGTAGTCATAACCACTATACCAATCGTCATGTGTATCGTAGTAGCCATAAGACTTTTTTCCGTATATATTTTTTGTATCGTACATAACAGGCTCAGGCTTATGCGGATACTTTTTAATAAGGCTTCCGATGATACCATATACCATATCCTTGGTATTGTTTACATCATCCACATCTATTATCTCGTCTGTTGAGTGAGGGTTATGGTATCCGCAGCTCATATTAGCACAGCTTATACCTACCTGTCTTGCTGTCAACTTACCTACGTCTGTGATGCCACCTGTATGGAACTTGTACCCATAGTTAGTAATGATTCCTAGTATGTCATCTTGGAAATCCTTTGATGATATTTGTGTACCTGATATGGAGGTTACGAAGTCAGCATTACCTTTCCTGTCACATTGTAGGATATACATACAGTCATCGAAGAAGGACAGGTCAGCAAGTCCACTGCCTACGCAACCTATCTCCTCGTCTCTGAAGAAGCAGGCTTTGATACTAGGGAAGTCTCTTACCGCAGCTAGTGCGATATAGATACCTACCTTGTCATCACCACCGATACCTGTGAAGTTACGCTTAGATAGGTCGTAGGCATATACGATACCATTCTTCTCGTCATATCCTACAGAGTAGTAGTCATCAGGTATGATGTCATGGACAGTATCTGTATGGGATACGATGCAAGGATAACCTGCACTAGTTGGGTCTCCCTTGGTCACATACACATTACCATCTACAACGGATACATCTGCACCGAAGTGGTGTGCGTATTGTACTATGAGGGATGTCATACGTTCTACTTTGCCGGAGTATGATTGCGTTTCGAGAATGTCTCGGAATAATTGTTCTACCATTGTATTTTATTTTAATTGTTATTGATTAGGGTTGCTCTTCTTCTTCGCTTTCGTTCTCTGCCATAAACTTATCGTACTCATCCTGTGTTACCTTGCGACCATCGGGAAGTTCTTGTGCTTCCTTAATGAGCATCCACTCACCGCTTATCTCACATTGTACGCATTTGTCAATCTTGTAGTAGCAACCATCTACTTCAACGGCTACCTCATCTATGTCATCCTCGTGAACATAACCATATTCCTCTACGTATATAGCATCATCTATGTGTATCGTATTTTGTGTGTACTCGCAGTAAGTGGTATTATCTACGTGGTAGTATCTATCTCTTGATTCAACGTATGTGATGTTATCATCGTCTTGATGGTAGTATGAGCCTCTAATCTCTACGCTATTCGCCCAGCTAATGTAGTCGCTATACGAATCACAATACACAGCATCCTCCTCATCTAGCCATTCTCCTTCCCAATCAGACCATACTTGACCATCTCGGTTCTCATCATCATCTTCTTCCTCTTCCTCCTCTTCCTCATTGTCAAAGAATACCCTTACACTTTTTTCTTCGTGATTAGGATTGAGTATTATATCGTAGAATATACCACTTCTCCAACTTCTTGCGTGCTCAGTTACTAGCGATTCATTATACGTCTTTATCATCTCATCTATTACACCACGCCTCCTACCATTATACAGCAATGCAAACGATACCTCAGAGCGTAATAACTTTGTTTCGTTGTCTATGCTAAAAAAATCTGAATTGAAACTTGGTCCGCTTGTGCTACGAAACTGATAACATCTAAGACCTTGCTCTCTTTGTGACAGACAGTTGGTAGCGTAGAATTTATCACCATCTTTTACGATGTACATTACTGTATCTAGCCAGGGCATAGACGACCACGACTCATCAATATGCACCGGAATCTTTACTATCTCAGGGCTAATCTTGCTGCCATTGTACATATCGAATGCAAAGAAGTGACAGCTTTGTTGAGACTTGTAATAGAAGCCGTGTCTTTTTGCATACTCAATCATCGTAGTACAATGAGCATCTGTTGCGTGGTAGACGGTATCCATATATGTATTCTCACCATCGAACCAAAGCAATGCCCTTGCTACAATTTTGTAGTCATTGTTCCTGAGTATCAGCATTGATATACTATCCTGATTCTGTTCATAGAACCTGAAGTATGGCTGACAAGTGTCATAACGCATACAGCTACCCATCAGGTTAGATGATGTACTGAATTCTGCGTAGTTGGAATTGAGATAGTAATAGCCAATCATCTCACCGCTTACTACTGAGAAGTTAGGCGACTCAGCACCTTCTCCGTGTTCATCTCCGTTCATAGATACGTATGACTTAATCTTGTTGACAAAATGCTCTACATTTTTGTCGCTGTATTCATCATTGCCTTCAAGCATTCTGAATAGTTTACCCGGCTTCATTAGTTGCAGACCTTTGTCGGGCCATCTGCCGTTAACCTTTTGGACGTTACTACCTTTCTTGTAGAAGCCAAACATAGCACCCCTCAGGTGCACGTTTTCGATGGGTAGGTTTGATGTCAGAGAAATGAATGGGTCTGCTGCTTCGTTTAAGATTTCGAATGTTGTTACTGCGTACATAGTTTTTGTTTAGATATGAGTAAAAGGGAGGAGTTGTTACACCCCTCCCGTGATGATGTCATTTGAGTGCTGCCTAATTAACCAAGAGATGTGTAGCCGAGGTCAATCAAGTGCTGCTCCGCTTCGCTGTTTGCAAACACAGGAACAAGACGCACAGCCTTACCTTTCTTGGTAGGTGATGTGTACCATACTACGTTGCCTCCTTGCTTGTGTAGGTAGAAGCCGTGTCCTGCCTCGTCACCTGAAGCTGTAGAGTTTACTACTTCGATGATTCGTGTGTCGCAGTAGTCTGGTACTCCTAGCGTATCAACGTAGTCATGAAGTTCTGAGGAGTCAAGGTTAAGTACGAAGCCTTGCTTTGATAGCAGGTCAGGCACTGCGTTAAGGATAATGTTTTGTACATCACCGTTTTGGTCAGCGTTGTACATTGCTTTCAGCGTGTCGCGAGTTAATGTTACTTGTGACATTTTAGAGTGACAGTTTTTATCGTGGTGTCTCCACGTTATCGTTTAATTATTTGAGTTTTGTTTAGTAAATAGTTCTGATATGTTTGTATATCCCATAGACTTAAGGTATTCCTGCTCATCAGAATCATCTGTAATTACCATTGCCATATCATGTGATGAGTATGGTCTGACAAATACACTGCTGTTTATCAGATAGAACCCTAGCGATTCCTCTTCCCCCTGCGCAACACCAGCTATTGGGTCAAGAATATTTAACCGCCACATATGTTTCAATTTATTAATGTACGGTTCTATACCAAATATCCCACCAATATCGTCTTTTCTTTCCCTCATCTTTTGTCTACCTCTTGATAAAGCATTGTCTTTTTGTGGGTTATCTTCTTGTGCGATGAAGTCGTCTTCGATGTCGTCATCATCTTGTAGTACGTATGGGTGCTCTGATACAATTTCATCCCAGGCATCTCTGAATAGTGAGTCCTTGATTGTCATTAGGCTGTTCTTGACAGCGATTTTTTCTTGCTTTGTCATGTGTGTTTGTTTTAATTATTAGCGTTTAAGTGATTTATTGCTTCTTGGTACGAGTCAAAAAAGTATTCTTCTCCATCCTCGAAATCAGTTACTAAATACTCTACTTCTCTTCCAAACATTGAGCATATACTTACTCCGTTTTCTAGTGCGATATAGACATATCCTGAATTTTCGTTGAATCCAACTTCCATAATCCATTCTGTTGCACATTCGTTTGCGTACGCTGCGAATACTTGTGACAGCCCATGCGCTTCACATAACGCGATTCCGTCTTTACTTAATCCGATAATTTCAATTTGTGTTTTAGTCTTCATACGTTTTGTTTTTTAGTGATTAATTGTGTTTCATGCCGGACATGACTCCGTATCCTTTGCGTTGAGCCAGGCGGTTAATCCTGTTTGCTGTATCAAGCGGCACGACCTGAATGGTGTTACCTGTTTTGTGATTGGTTACAGGTATGCACCCGACTCTTTGCGTATTGGAGCAGGCGATACAGGTACTGAAACCGCATTTGCTTAGGCGTAGTTCCGGCATAGGTTTGAGGCAGCGAGAGCAGGGGATTGTAGTCATAGCTAAAATGTTGAGAGTGAACGATTAATTTTTTGCCTTAAGATATACTTTCTGTTCTGAGTACTCGTCAATAACGTACAGCTTTTTGCCTTGCTTGTATAGAGGGAAAGGCACGAGTACAGTATCCTTTCTACTTATTGAGTAGTACAATGTATCTATTGGCTCTACATTTTCAATACGTCCGTTTTTATCCGAGTACATTTCATTGAATGTTAGCACTCCTGTTTTAATATAGTTGAGTACTTCACCTTTGTACAGGAAGGAGTCCTTACCAATGTGGTATAGTTCACGTCCGTCATTGTAATCTCTGAATCCGTAGTTGTCGTATTGTGGCTGTACTTTACCTGAAAGCATCCACAAGAGAAAGATAATTTTGTGCATTTTATTTGATTTAAGATTAATAAAAAAGGCGGTCAGCATTACCTGTTACCGCCATTTCCTCACTCAAACAATACCTTAGTCGTGTCCTGTCCCTTCTGTAAGGAATAGTTCCGAGTCTTCCATTTCCCATTCGTGTTTGCAGTACTTATCGAATAGGACAAAAGATAAGGCGATTAGTGCGATGATTAGTATTATCATAGTTGTTTTATTTAGAATGAAACCATTTGGGCATTACCTCTTGGCTTAGGCGCAGCCCCGTTGTACTTAGCCTTCATCCAAACACCGCATCCACCACCTCCCATATTTCTGACCGGGTTGCAAGATGCCATAACAGAAATGATAATTGCTAGTCCGAATAGTTTTTTCAACGTCTTCATAATAGATTTGTTTTTGTGTTTGGTGAGTGATTGTTTAAATACTTTAGTGTCGAAGTAGTGGCAGTTCGGTGATGGTATGGGGCGTTCATACCTCGTGCCAACATTTAGCTGTTGTGCCCATTCGTTGAAGTTCATTTTGTTTAGAGTTTAAAGTGTTAACGAATAGAGTTTCTGTTACTGCATTTCTTCCCACCTGTGTTAGCTGCATCGAATGGTGAGTAGTACCTTGTGCAGCTTGACAGAAAGATAATGATGATGAGAGCGAACGATACCTTTTTCATTTGAGTTTTGTTTATGGGATGATTGTAAATGTGTAAGTTCCTGATTCATAAAACGGAGGAAATCCGATTAGCCGTACGTAATTATACATTCCGTATAGCCTTTCGAGATAGCGTTCCGCTTGTCTTTGTGTACTGAAATGTTTTTTAATTGTCATACACTTACCTTTTTAAATTCTGCAATAGCCATGATAGTCAGTGTACCAGCAGATGCGAACACTAAGCTAATGGCAAATAGATTGAATCCTGTTGGCTCTAGCATTGCGAAACCTAGAATAGGTACGAAAGCTGTTACGATTATAGATAGGATTACTGCGAAGAATGATAATACTTTTTTCATTTTGTTTAGATTGAGGGGTTAAAGTTTGGGTTTGCTGACATCTTGTTTAATAGTCTGAGTCTTGCCTGACTTTCGTACTCTTTAACGTCCATTCCCAGGAGATGTAGTATTTCCCTAGTCCGGGCGTGGGTGGATTGAGTTTTTACGTGTACGTTTCTTCTGATTGTTCCGTTAGCTTTTACGGAGAGGATTTTCTGAGCCATAACATTATTGTTTAAGAGTGAGTAAATAGGGGACATCGAGGAATCGAACCTCGCTCTACCTTTCGCCTACACTTAGTCTCTGTCCCTTTAAGTATAAAAAAAATACAAGTTACCCAAACAGAAACAACCCTTTGTTTAACATCAGGGCGAGTATAGGCATAGCCTGTTTATGAGTGAGTAAAAAGATTTTGAGTTGAGTTTTCTTAAGTTATCTTTTTATTGCGTATTCTCTACAATTCTCAGCTTCACAATTTCATACGCAACCCTTACCAATTTCCAATGGATAAGTCGCTGACAGAATCCGTCCTCTGTTAGCGTGTAAGTTTTTCCCCGTTAAACGGTTGGATACATTACAACGAAAGCAATAACATAAAGATGTTTAATTGCTGTTAACTTCCGCTATGTCAAAGATATTTTTTCGTACAAAGGCGGACAAACTTTATCCGTAATGGCAAAAAGAAACTATCTTTTTTTACTTGCCACTTAGCCAATGCGAAGAGAGGCGATACCCTGCTAACATCTGCTAGCTTAACTCCTTTCTGCTCCCTTAGCAATATCCGATATTGCCTACATTCTGTTTTCAAATGTATACTAAGGGAAACACTAACAAATGTTATTCGATACCCGTTAATACTGAATCTGTTACCTGTTCTTTCTTCTCTCCTCTAAAGTAACGAGAGACCACATTTAACAGACGAGGGAAAGACCATCCGTTTAATGTGTTGCTATATTCTTCACGTGTTGTAAGGAATGGCAAGAAATCGGAATACTTTAAATTACTTATCTGTTCTGCTGTTATTGGTTTGCCTGTTTCGTCAGAAAGTAAGCGCACATAATCAGAAGCGAATTTTGTCAGCTGTTTGTAATGGAAGGAAAGTTTACGAGACTCATCCTTTGCATCTTTTACAGCCTGTTTTTTTGCTTCATTGGTTAACTTTCTTTTTAGCTTTGCTGTTGTGTCTTTCTCTTTTAAGGTGATTACTTTTTTTTCAGTGGCGATTGTTTCGCTAACCTGTGGGCTTTGTGTTGTTGTCTGTTTCATTTTGTTTTTGTTTATGAGTGATTAATAATTACAAAGTAAAGATATGTATTAATGTAGTACAAAGCAAATAAATATTGTTAAAATATTCATAATGCTTTTTTATCTGTTATCATCAATACATCATCAAAGAACTAAAACAAAGATAATATATTAATGTACTACATACCAAATAAAAACAAAACTATCTTTGAAACAATGTTGCAAATAACTGTTAAAGTTTTGTGAAAGGATTACTAATAATATTAGCAAACATATTGCTAAACATATTAGCACATAACAAAAATACTTTGTTCCTCTTATTGCATATAGAATAAATATTTTTTCTGTATCTAATCAGCGACAAAGATACCTGAATACATCCGACAGAAGGAAAGAGAAATTAAATAGGGGGAATACCCTTCCATTGCGTCGGCATATCCCTTTAATAATCAATGAACTAACGGGAACGCATATACGATGTCTTTTAATTAGTAAATTTTAGGCTACTCAGTAGTAAAAATCGATTTCCCAAATTATCAACTATTGCAAAATGATTGATGTTACCCTGACGCTTTATGTATTATACGCTATTTTAGGAGAATTGGTAAATGCTTGATGTATTTGCTGGATGTGAGCTGTTATTTTTTTAATTAAATAATTATAAAATACAGCTAAATGTTTTTATAGATATTTAAACAGCAAATATTTTTATTGGATGTGTTGTGTTGCTGTTATGTGTAGCGCATAGTATCCCCTTTGATACGGGATGAATTTCGTTTACATCAGTTTAAGCTTTATGCCTTATGCCGTACGTTGTAGCGTCAGCTATACACCTTCGTAGCAGCCCAGATATACCTGTAAATCTTCTCATTACTTACAGCTGCTACCCATAAGGGTCTTTATGTGCTTAAACCATTTGCTACGCTATCGGGGACACCTCGCTGTCTATGTTGACAGCTACTACCCGACGTCTGGGCTTTGGATTGATAGGGTAAACCTCTATCTCTAGAAAGCCGTAACTACCTTGAGGGATAGTGCGTATGTCTGGACTTGTTCCTAGACTACTTCAAAGTTAGCATTAACAGCTGAAATTAAAAAATAATTTATATTGTTTTTTTGCAACAATGTTGTAAATTTGTAATATCTCAAAAAGCCGTCCCCGACTTGTTTCTACTTGTCGGGCCTTTTTTTAAAGTGTTAATACTATTTTTAACTAATAACAGCTAATAACACTACATTTACAAAAATTATTCGTAATGAAAAAACTTTTTGTTTCTGTATTACTTTTAACAGCACTTGGCTCTAAAGCACAGGTGTCGCAGATAGAGTTTACAGCAGCCGATACACTCACCAACGCAGATACCATCGTTAAAAATATTACTATTTCTAACAGCACCGAAGCTATATTGCTACAGCCTGTTATCACTAGATTGTCGGGTACTGCTGCTGGAAAGGTAGTACTTCTGCAAAGCGTTGATGGTACTACTTTTATACGTACAGATAGTATTACTCTGTCTAATGTGGTGACTAATACAGCTTTTATCAGCAAGGTTAGCCCTGTTGCTCCGTACTACAGAATCGAGTTCATCAGCTCCGGCACAACAGCACTTATCCCAAGATTGTGGTATTACCAAAGAAAAAATAAATAAATATGTTTATAACTAAAAAAGGTATAAAATCTGTATTTGGAGCTTCTGATAATGGGAAGAAGAAGGTTATTAAAACAAGTGAAGGTAAAAATATAACTAAATTCAGAAATAATCCAATTAGCGGTGGAGCTGTATTGAAAGTTAAAGATGTTACATATAAAACAGAAAGTACACCATCAGTTAAATTTAAAGAGAAACTAATTACTACGCCTAGCGGTAAAAGATATGAAAAAAGAAAGTTGAAAGAAGGAGGAAAAGTAGTAAAAAGAGAAAAAATACGAGTAGACAAAAACAAGTAATTAATTTAAAAAACAAATACAAATGGCAGTAATATTAAAACCTAGAAGTAATAAGCAGGGTATTGTAGATACTTCTGCTGACCTAATAAAAATAGAGGGTAGAGAGAATTATACAGTACTCGTAAAAGACTTAGGGGTATTCGAGTGGGTGGTATCTGGTACTGTTGACAGCGCAAATATATTTGCTGGTAAGAACGGATTTTGGAGCAGAGTGCTTCAATCAGCTGAAGGGCTGTTAGCATATACAGCAGAAGACCAAGCTAATAAGTCAACAAATGTTATTACTGATGGAGCAAGTGATGTTAAGTATCCTTCTGTTAAGGCAACTAAAACTTATGCCGATTCATTGGTTACTGGACTTCTTGATGACAGAGGTAACTTTACTCCTGGACTTACATCTCCTGGTGCTTGGCCAACTACAGGTGGTAGCGGAACTGCTGGTGCTATTATGAAAGGTGACATTTGGTTTTGCTCTGCTAGTGGATTTATGGGTACAACAGCTGTAGTAGCTGGTTCAAGTTTTCGTGCTATAGTAGACACTCCTGGTCAAACAGCTGGAAACTGGAACGTTCTTAGTGCAGGTGCTATTACTTCAGCTACTCCTAGCTTACAACAAGTAACAGACGCAGGAGCTACTACAAATGATAGCATATTTATAAGCGGAATAAGTGGAGGTATTCTTTCTACAGCAACTACTACAGATTTTGGTTCTGCTGCTTTGATAACATTTAACTCTCAAGGTGGTGCTATAGAACTTGCTAATACAATAGGAGATATAGCTGCAATAAGATGTCAAAATATAAATGGCAACAGAACGTATCAACTTCCTAATGCTTCAGGTACTCTTGCCCTCACCAGTGACGTTGTACTTCCCTATAAAGTGTATACAGCATCTTTAACTTTTAGTGGAACATCTAATCCAACAGTTACAGTTTATCAAAATACAATAGGAAATGGTTCTGGAGATGGTGTAAATGATATAGCTATTACAATACAGAATTTTGGACTTTGGTTTGAAGTAAATATGACAGGTAGCACTGCATTTCCTGCTGGTAAAACTTGGATGCAACCTAGTTTGTATTTTGGAAACAGTAACTTATACAATGTTTACTTTTATAGAATGAGCAATACACAAATAAGATTTCAATCTATAGACACTACAGATAATTCAGTTAGTTTTGCAAATGGATTTTCTGTAAATTTTGAAATTAGAGTTTACCCATAATATTAAAATTTTAAAAACAAAAAAAAATGGCAGTACAATTAAAACCTCGTTCTAACAAGCAAGGACTTGTGGACACAACAGCTGACCTCGCTGCAATAGATGGTCGTGAAAATTATACCGTTCTAGTAAAAGACTATGGAGTTTTTGAATGGAATGGTACAGGAACAGCTAATAGCATTGATATTTTTGCTGGCAAAACAGGCTTTTGGTCTTTGATTACTAGCTCTGCTGCGGCAGGAAGCGTAGCAGTAAAAACTTACCGTGCTCTCGTTACACAATCATCTACTTCAGCTCCAACAGCTACTGTTCTTGAGAACAGCTTAGGCGCAGCTGTAGTATGGGCTCGTAGCAACACGGGTGTTTACACAGCTACTCTCGCAGGAGCATTTACATCTGACAAGACTTTTATCATGTCTTCAGGTAGTACAGGTGCTATCACAGCTGTAAAAGATGTGGTAACAGCAAGAACATCAGCTGACGTAGTTACTGTTAGCACAGGTGCAGCAGGTACAGCAGCAGATGGTATCCTTAGCGCATACGCTATCGAAATACTTGTTTACCCATAATAGAATTATAATAATCACAACTAAGCCCCGCACTTTTGCGGGGTTTTTTTGTATATTTGACGCATAATAGAAAACAAATGAACTACAAAACACTACGTGGTGAGCTTCTTGTCATTGTAGATAAAGAAGATAAATACGTTCACCAAATAGAAGGTACCGACATCAAACTATTCATCGACAAAGACTTCGGATGGAATGAAAGAGAGAAGAACGCTGTTAACGCAGTTGTCAAACATCCCGGCTCAACATCACTTTCAGAGGGTACACGGATTGTATGTTGGCATAACTGCTTCACAGAACACTCACTGGTAGATACCATAGATTCAGAAGAGGAGTCTGTATATGGAGGTAAGAAGAAACTGCAACTGCATAAGCTAAATCCAAAACACGTATTCTTTTGGTTTTCTAATGGTAAACCTGTACCAATGCCTGGATATATACTCGCAGATAGAATATATTACAAGCCAGAATCAGAAGCCATCATCCTAACAGAAGTATCTGAACAGAAAGAACAAAACAGAGTGGTAGTAAAATTACTATCAGGAACAAACGATACACCACTTAAAGAAGGAGATATTATCATCATCGAGACAATGGCAGACTACGAAGTGGTATATGCTGACGAGGGACGTGAGCACAGGCTGATACGCATCAAAGAAGAAGATGTTATAGCTGTAGACAACGGATTTGAAATAACAGAAAAAATGAGGGTAGGAGTATGATAGACGCAAGCAAACTAAAAGAACGGATAGAAGAACTAGAGAAGGAGCTTGAAGCCTACAAAGGAGATGGCCTGCAAGGTCTTTACCACGCACTCAACTACCAGCTGTCTAAGCTGTCAGAAGAACTTAACGGAGAGTATGTGTCCTTTAAATCCAAAAACGATAAAACATTTGAAAGAGTATGGAAAGCAATGGTGGACTCAAAAGACGTAGCACAGAACCTGCTGTGGCTAAAAAAAGAACTCAAAATAGGAAACGAGAAGGAGGAGAAGCAGGAGGAGAAACAACTGACAACACGCAACCCGATAGAGGCGTTCATAAAGCAGTAATGCTACATGGAATCCCTTATATAAACGTAAATAAAAACTATAACGGAAAAGAAGTAAGAGAGTTCCTGGCAATCTATAGAAACAAGTACTACCAAAAAAACAGGGATTATCTAAAAGTAAAGTACAGCCTTAAAAAACATAAGGACAAGAAAAGACGAATTATAGCCAACTACATCGAAAGAACAAAGGCAGCATACAGATTACTAAAGAAAGAACAGAAAAGAATAGAAAGACTTAAAAAAACAAACAAGAAGAAGCTGGAAGTAGAAAGAAAAAAGTATGACCAGTTTGTAGTACAACAAAAAAAAGAGATACGAAAGAAAGAGAGGGAGAAACTAAAGTACAAGTACGTAGACGTAGACGGCAATACGAACCCGCGCAATTACGATATAATTACGTGGATTCGAATTTATACTAAAATTAATGTAATTCGCAGAAGAACAAAATTAAAATCACAAGAAATTTTGATTCTTTTGTGGATATACTCAAATGGTGAAGGAAACTCCAAGTCTACACAGTGGGCAGAGTTCACCGATATGGGTAGTAAATACGTCAGGGTGTATTCTCTAAGACTGATTGAGTTCAACCTGATAAAAAGAGAAAAAATAGGAACCGCATATCACTATGATTTAACAGAAAGAGGTAATAAATTTATTACACCTATCATAGAGTTTGTAAAACTAAAAACCGCAGATGCAAAAAGAGTCAAACGTAAATATGTACGGAATAGAGTACAACCTTCCGAAACAACCCCCGGCATACAAGATGGAGGGGACTCAGTACAGCAAGAAGGAACAGTACTTTAGATATACCGAGATACCTGAATCGTTTGAGCAACTAGAATACGATTCATCAGGTAACGTGCTATGGAATGATAAGCAGTGGGACTTCATCATGAGGGAACTAACCAGATGCCGCGATGGACATTGGTTCCTTAATAATGGGATGCCTACCTATCTTACAGGAAAATACTACTATTTCCTTAACTACTTCACCCTTGAAAATGGAGATAAACCGCAGTACAGGGACTGTGATAGAAGATACTACCTGTTCCTGGACCACTGCGAAAAGTCGCCTAACATACTAGGAATCATAAGGGTTAAGTCTCGACGTGAAGGTGCTACCTCGCAAGCCTCATCTAATCTTATATATACAGCTACAACCACCGAGCAGGCTAAATGTGGTATCGTGTCAAAGACAGGTGATGATGCTAAGTCTGTATTCAAAGAGATGGTCGTGTACGCATTCCGTAACCTACCACTATTTATGAAGCCTGATATAGCAGCAGGCGATGACCCTGAGAAGATTCTTAGGTTTATGAAGCAGGTGTCTAGGATAAAGAAGAAGCAACAGACATCCATCATCGAAAAGCCAGAAGGTCTGAACTCACAGATAGACTTTAAAAATACAAAGCTAAACAGCTATGACTCTAAAAGAAATACAAGGCTGTTAATAGATGAAGGAGGTAAGTATCCAACAGACGTACCCATCCAAAGGTACTGGCCAATCGTACGCAAGACACTTGAGAAAGGTAGCCGCAAAGTGGGATTCGCAGAGCTCCCATCAACCGTAAACAAACTGAAAGACGGAGGAGCAGGGTTTAAAATCTTATGGAACGAATCTAACCAGTTTACCCATAAGACAACTCCAACAGGACTTTACAGATACTTCAAGCCAGCATACGACGGATACGAAGGATTTATAGATAGGTATGGACTTAGCATTATCGACCCACCAACAAAAGACCAAGAGAGATTTCTTCAAGAGACAACTACACTTACGATTGATGAGATAAGACTAGGTGCTAAAGAATACCTGAGACAGAGAATCGAAAAGATAGAAGATGACGAGATGAGGCTGGAAGAAAAAAGGATGATGCCTTTTACAGAAGAAGAAGCCTTCGCTGCCGATGACTCAGAATCATTCTTTAATACTACACTCATCAGGGAACAAATTGAATACCTGAAAGAAAACAAACCACCACTAAGAAGAATCACATTCGGATGGGATGATAAGAACAAAGTAGATTACAAGGATGACCCAAATGGTAAGTGGATACTACTCAAGCAGCCAAGAGAAACAAACGCAATACACTGGGATGACTCCGGCAAAAAGCCATCTAACATACACAGGTATAAAATAGGAGTTGACCCATTCGCCTCTACCATCATAGTCGGTAAGGGCTCAAATGGAGTTATCGTAGTATATGAGCAGCTAGACACCACAGACCCAGAAAACACAGGGATGCCTGTTGCTATGTATGTAGCAAGACCTAAGACAAAGAATCTGTTTCACTCTGAAGTACTTATGGCTTGCCACTTTTTCGGATGCAAGGCTACTTACGAAAATGCGAATGATGACTATTTCGAATGGTTCATAGACAAAGGACATAAGAACTTTATCACCAAAACTCCTAAGTCTGTTATAGACCCTAACAGAAAAGCTAAGACTGTTCAGACATGGGGTGTGTCACCGAAAGACCCATTCTCACTAAATAAACAGCTTGAACTTGCTCAGTTTTGGGTGGACAACTACTCACATAAAATGTTCTTCAAAGAAATATTTGAAGATATGTTAGAGTACGACCACTTCAACAGAACCAAGTCGGATATTACTGTTGCATTCATGATTGCACTTGTAGCAGCGGCTGGTGACGTTAGAAATGTGTTGAAAGAAAAGAAGGAGGTAGCACCCTTTCTTGCTACGTACGATATAAGCAACATCAGATAGATGTTGTATTTTTGGGAAAATACTACAACTCTTGACTCCGTTTTATAATCCAACATTGCAGTTTCAACTCAATCTTGATGGCGTATCAGATAAAGAGCTTGGCGAGAAAATGGCTAAGTACGTCCATTCCATTGTTTCAAATGAATACTTCGAGAAAAGGAATGTAGAGATTTCTAAGAATATGAAAGTATCCACCGGAAGGCAGGATATGAGAGACTATATGCAGTTCCTTAACATTGACGGAAAGCAGTCGTATGTTAACCTGGACTGGACTCCTCCAATGATTGCTCCTAAGTTTATGGAAGTACTTATTGGAGGGTTTATGAAACGTTCAGAGAAGCCAAGATGTACAGCAGTAGACCCTATCAGTACAAGAAAGAAAAAGTACGATAAGGATATGGCTGAGTTCAGAATGCTTGAGCCTGAGTTTAATAAGATGGCTGATGAGGCACTTGGTACGTACAAAGGACAAGACACATTTGAACCTGAAAGCTATGATGAACTGGACATCTTCTTCAACGTTGACTACAGAACACCTGAAGAAATCCTCATGGAACGGGGAGCATCTATGGTTATGCACAACAACAACTGGAATGATATTAAGCGTAACCTATTATGTCACATCAGAGATGCAGGATACGGAGTTACTTATACAACAGCTGAAAATGATGGAACTGTAACAGTAGAAAATATTAACCCTATAGATTACTTCTGCTCCTATTCTGAGAGAAACGACTTAAACGACGCATCTGTGATGGGGCATCGTAAGTCTATGAAACTGTACGAGTTAAGGAAGCAATTCGGAATGAATGAAGAGCAGCTTTTCGATATTGCCAAAACTTCTAAGGATTGTGTAAACCCTTACACCTTCAAGTGGAAGAATGAATATATGAATCCCGGCTCCCGACCTTATGACGATTACGCCATTGAAGTTTTGTTCTTTGAAGCAAAGACTGTACGTCCTATGTTTTGGGTTGAGAAGAACAGGGAGAACAGGAAATATGTAGAGCGTAAGAAAGGAAGGCCTGAGAATGTAGCCGAAGATAAGATTGTGATACAGAAAGAGATGGAGGTTATTTACAAAGGCGTCTATCTACCTCAGTCTAATAGACTTCTGTATTTTAAGCAAAACTCTCCAATGATTAGACCTTCTAATCCTAAAGAGTTGACTAAAGCTTACTTCAGCTATTCGGTGTATATGCCTGGTAATATAGGTATGAACAATACGCCTCTTGCTGAAAGGATTAGTTCTTCAGTGCGTATGATTACGCTCACACATATGAAGATTCAGCAGCTTCTAGCCAAGATGAGACCATCTGGTATAGCTGTAGATATATCAGGATTGAAGGAGGTAAACCTAGGACAAGGCGAAGTAAAACCTCTTGAGCTACAGCGTGTTTACGACCAAACAGGTAACGTATATTACAACAGCGTTGATGAAGATGGCGAAAGAAGAAATATGCCAATCAATGAATTACCAAATATTGGTAATATTAATCAGATTAATGCTGCAATACAGGTGTATAATTTCTACGTAGCTAAAATACGTGATGAAATTGGTATCAATGAATACAGAGAAGGTTCAAGCGTTAATCCTAAAATGGGATTAGGCGTTTTACAATCTCAAATACGCGAGTCTAACAATGCTACTGATTTCATCTATGATACTTATTTGGAAATTACTGAGCAGACGCTTACGAAAATAGGTATCTTACTTCACGATTCAGTAGTGTATGGAGGTAAGGCATATAGAGAGTTCTTTGGTAATGCAGACCTCGCTAATATGTATTTCGAGTTCAAGATGGAGATGCTTCCTGACGATGTAGAGAAATCTTACGTAGACCAGTTGGTAAATACAGCAGTTGCTAATAACCTGATAAACTTCGATGACGCATTTAAGATTCGCAGGATTGATAATGTGAAGTTGCAGGAGCTATTCCTTACTAGAGCCAAGAATAAGAAGATGAACGAGGAGATGCAGAAGGCTCAGCAGAACTCTGAAATGAACGCTCAGATTCAAGAGCGCTCAGCACAGGCTAAGATGCAAGCAGATGCTGCTATAGAAGAGCAGAAAGCTAAACTAAAAGTAATGGTTGAGGAATCGTCATCAAGATTTAAGAATGACGAAAATATGCAGAAGTTTGTACATGAAGTTTTACTAACTTCGTTTAAGGAAGGCATACAGCTTACAGGATACGTGAAGGATATTGTAGATGGCTTCTTTGCTGAGAAGGCAAGGCAGAAACAAATGGAGGAAGAAGCAATAGCTCAACAGCAGCAGCAGGCTCAAATGGAATATCTTGCTCAGCAAGGTGTTGGACCAGAGCAGATAGCTCAACTGAAGCAACAGATGGATGCTGAGGCTATGGGTGGTGGTCAAGAAGGTGGTCAACAGGGTGGTCAAGAAGGTGGTCAAGAAGGTGGTCAACCTAACGAACAGCAAATGATGCAGATGATGCAACAGATGCAACAACAACCTCAATAATATGATTATCAAGAAAAAAAATTCAAGCAAACCTTCATTCACAGCGGAAGAGTTAACTAAGTTTAAAGCTATGTATGACGCTGTTAAGTCTATGGAAGAAGATGACGATGAGGATGATGAAGACTTGGAAGAGGAAGATGGTTCAGAAGATTTACCTGCCGTGATTATTATGTCTGCAAAGAAGAAGGGTAAGATGATTAAAAAATCAAAATAATATGCCACTAATAAAGAAGAGTAATGAACCAAATGGGAGTTCAGATGATATTAAAATAGCTAAAATAAAAGCTACTATAGCAAGAGCTGCTGCTATGGGTAATAAGTCTGCTATTAGAATGACAATGCCAAATCCTCCATCTCTCATTTTTAAGGATGAAGAAGGATTTATGTCTGAAGGAACTCATTATATGGCCTCTATGGGTAATTATGCTGTCCCTTTTATACAGCAAGGAAAGGATGGTAAGTTGTTTTATAATAAAAATGCTTCACCAAATGATGCTGAAGCTATACAATTTGATAATGAAGAGGATGCTAGATATTTTGCGGAAAATTATAAAAAAATTGCCCCTATGATGAGGTCGTCAAAATTCTTAAAAAAATCTCAATAATATGCCACTAATAAAGAAAGACTCAAGACTTGAAAAAGCAGGTGTATTAGGATATAATAAGCCTAAGCGTACTCCTGACCATCCTAAGAAATCTCATATTGTAGTGGCTAAAGAAGGGACTCAAATTAAGACAATAAATATTTTTATTTAATGTTAAAAAAAGAAAAAAAATATAATGTAGGTGATAAATATGGAAGTTTAACAATAAACAGATTTGAATTGCGTGGTAAAAATCATGTAATTATTTCTGTTTGCGATTGCGGCAAAGAAAAGGTATTTTGGAAAAAAAGCGCAATAACAAGACAAAAATCTTGCGGCTGCGGTATAAATGACTTTGGCGTAAATGCTAAACAAAGAAGGAGTTGGAATTTAAGATTGCAAGGCTATAAAAATGGAGCAAAAAAAAGAGGATTTATTTGGGATTTAAGTTTGCAGCAGTTTATAGAGAAATCATCATCTCCTTGCAATTATTGTGGCGTTTCTCCAAAAATATGGGGATGCAAAACAAATGCAAAATCAATTCAAAAAGATAGTCCAAATACTAATCCGAATGATTATTTGATAAGCTTTACTGGTCTTGATAGGGTTAATTCAAAAATAGGATACACTTACGAAAATGTGGTATCTTGCTGTGTATATTGCAATAGGGCAAAAAGTGATTTATCTGAAATAGAATTTATAAATCATATTAAAAAAATATATGAATGGCAACTGTTAAGAAAGAAAATATGAAGTGTAATAGCCCTAGACCATCTACCCGACCAGGTAAGAAGATGATGGTAAAGGCTTGTCAGGGAGGTAAAGAAAAGATTGTGCATTTTGGAGCAGAAGGTTACGGACATAATTATTCTGCTGCTGCAAGGAAATCTTTTAAGGCTAGACACAAATGCGACAGCGCTAATGATAAAATGGGGGCAAAATATTGGGCTTGCAAGGTTCTTTGGGCTGGTAAGGGTGGTTCTACTAAATCATCACCGAAATCAAGACAAGGTAAATATTAACAAATGAGTACAGCAACAAAAACAAATCCTTCTCTTTGGAAAAAAGTTGTGTCAAGCGTAAAGTCTGGCAGCAAGGGAGGAGATGCTGGTGAGTGGTCTGCAAGGAAGGCTCAGTTAGCTGTAAAGATATATAAAGAAAAAGGTGGTGGTTATTCAGGAGCTAAGTCTGAATCTAATAAACTTACTAAGTGGAGCAAGCAGGAGTGGACTACATCTTCAGGTAAACCATCAGAAGGAAAGAGAAGGTATTTACCGAAAGCTGCTTGGAAAGCATTATCTTCGTCAGAGAAAGCTGCTACTAACAGAGCTAAGGCAGAAGGTAATAAAGAAGGCAAGCAGTTCGTAAAACAGCCAAAGCAAGTAGCTGAAAAGGCTGCTAAGTACAGGAAATAATTTTTAATCATAAAAACAAATACAATGCCAGCAAAAAAGAAATCAGCAAAGAATCCAGGATTCAAGGCTGTACAAAAGGGAATCGCTAAGAAGCAAGGAGTATCAATGGAGAGAGCAGGAGCTATTCTTGCCTCATCTACTCGTAAGGCATCACCTGCCGCAAAGAAGGCTAACCCTGCTTTGAAAAAGGTGAAAGGTAAATCCAAGTATTAATAACATAAAATAGAAAACAATGTCAAGTAATCCTAACTCCTCAATGTTTGAGGATTTAATAGAATCAGGTGAAATAGACCAGTCAGCAGAAGCTGCATTATCAGGTAACAATGAGAACTTGGTGTCACAAAATGAGACTTCAAGTGATACCACTCAACAACAAGATAATCAGCAATCTTCAACAGGTGTAGACTTTGAAGCGCTTTTAGCTGAAAGAACAGGTGGTAAATTCAAAAGTGTTGATGAAATACTACAATTAGCAGATAAACCTAATACTACAGATATTAATTTTGCTAATGAGACGAGTAAGAAGGTCTTTGAATACTTGAAGGAAGGAAAGGTAGACGAGTTCTTAAATGTCTATCAGCAACAGCAGAAGCTGACCAATTTAGAGAAGTTGGATACAGATAATGTGCTGAAGTTGAAGATGAAATACGAGAACCCTGAATTATCTGATGATGAGATTGAAGAAGAGTTCAACTACAAGTATAACTTAGAACAGCCCGATATTGATGAGGATTTAGACTCTCCAGAGGAGATAGCTAAAGAGAAGAAAAGGTTTGAGAGGGAGAAAATCAATATGGAGCGTCTTAAAAAGAAAGACTTGAAAGAAGCTAAAGACTTCCTTAAGTCAAAAAAAGAGGAGATAGTTCTTCCAGATATTGAGACAAGCTCAACTCAACAACTTCAATCAAATGATGTTGACGAGGCGGCAGTAAAGGAGTTTCGTGACAAGTACTTGAACACAATTCCTACAACCATTGATGACATTGTAGGTTTTGGTAGTAAGTACAAGGACAGCGAACTGGAGTTTGAAACAACTTATGTGATAGACCCTCAAGATAAGGCTGGTCTAAAAGATAAGATGCAGAACTTCACATTGCAAGACTACTTTGTGCCGCGCTACATTAATGATGATGGGACATTTGACACGGAGACGATAGCTCACGATTTGTATGTCATCGAGAATCTTGATAAGATAATCGAAGCACACGTAAGTCAGGCTGTCAACCAAACAAAGTCCTCCTTTGTTAAGGGTCTTAAAAACGCTAACTTCCAGGAATCGGTAAGTAGGCGTTTGCCGGACGAGCAACAGGCAAGTCAAGATGAGATGGTGAACTTCTTTTTTGGTAACACGTAATTATTAATTTTAAAAACTAAAAAAAAATGGCATACAATTCAGCGTCGGAGAAACCGTCAGCGTTTGTCAATCCCGGAGCAGGTCTAACAAGAGGCATTGTTAGTGACCTGTCTATTCTTAAGCCTCAATACTATCCTAAGTTCATCAGCAAGTATGGTGCTCAAAACTACACTATGCTTCTTGAAATGCTCGGATTCAAAGGTCAAGTAAAATCTCAGGTTATTCGTCACTTCGAAGACCTCGGTAAAATGCACCAAGCAGTTCAGGTTAAAACAAACGTAACAGGTGCTACTAATGGCTCTGCTGTTACTTTTGAATTGACTACTGGTTCTCACTACGATAGCGGAACTAAATCTCCTATCCGTGTAGGTGAAATCGTTGAAATCGCATCTACTGGTATTCAAGGTAAAGTAATCTCTGTTGATAAGACTTCAGCAAACTCTCACACAGCTACTGTACGTCCTCTTAGCTCTACTCAACAATTTGAGTCTGCTGCTGTTGATGGTCGTTTGGATGCTAACGAGTGGATTCTCTTCCGTGGACAAGCTGCGGTTGGTGAAGCTTCTTCTAAAGGAGATGCTCTGATTCCTCGCGTAGAAGAAGTAGTAAACTACGTTTCTGAAGTTCGTGAAGACTGGAGAGTTACAGACCGCGCTATGATTGAAGAAATCTGGTTTGCTGATAACTATTCTTACAAAGGTCTTGAAGATGCTGTAAAGCGTTTTATGAACAACAAAGAGTTTACTCTTATGTTCGGTAAGGATATTACTAATACCAACGCATCTGCTACTTCTAAGAACACAATCGGTCTTTTACAGCAGATTGAAAATCGTGGTACTGGTGTATCTTACACAGCTGGTTCTCTTGACCGCGCTAAGCTTCACGAAGTAACTCGTGCTCTTGACTTCAACGGAGGTTCTATGGAGAATCACCTTCTCGCTGACGTGTTCTTGCGTCAAGAGTTGGATGACGAACTGTTTGACCTTTACGATGCAGGTGCTATCCTTTGGGGTACTGTAGGTGGTAGCAAAGAAGCTGCTGCTATGTACGGATTCGGTTCTATCACTATGGATGGTTATACTTTCCATATCAAGAAGTACCTTCCGTTCTCTCCTGAAGCTGTTTACGGTGCTACTCCTACTGACCATCAGTATAAGAACTACGGTATCGTTGTTCCGATGGCTCAAGGACGTGACCCTCAAAGCGGTGAGCGTTACAACTCTATCGAAATCACTTACAACAACGTGAATGGTAAAGACCTTCATGTTTGGGAAACTGGTGCTTTCGCTAAGAGTCCTACAAGCGATACAGCTGAACTTAACGTACACCACCTGTGCTATGCAGGTCTGCGCGTGTTCGGTGCAAACCGCTTCGTACGCATCAGTGGTTAATCTTAACTAACCATAGAAGAAAGCCCCTCCAAAAGAGGGGTTTTTCTTTTCGTATATGTTGAAGATAATCTCGTATCAATACGTATAACTGAACTACTTTTACATCCTTGGATTTAATCTGTTTTCTATTACCAACTCCCCCGATGTTTTTACTTTGGGGGATTTTTCTTATATTTGCATTGTACATTACAAGTTTTTGTTTAGAGTGAATTCACCCTGTTGTGTTTACAACGGGGTTTTTTATTATATTTGTATCAAATAATTACTATGTCAAAAGAAAAACAGATTAAACAAGAAGTCCAATTACCCATTTTGGACGCAATTGACGACACTAAACCTGTCGCTCAAAAGCCTCAGATTAAAGAGTTTGAGGATGATGATACAGTACAACTCAAAAGAATGGCTCAGAAAGTGCAGGAGAAAGTAAAAGCTCAGCAAAGAGAGCCTGAGATGTATGTGTTTAAATTACTTTTAGATGGAGGTCAAAAGCCAAAGGCTTACGAATCCGTTGTAAATGAAATGCCTGTATTTGATACAGCTTCCAACAGCGTTCGTACAATCCGTCTCATCAGAGGCGCTTCCTCTATTTGGATGGATGAGCAGGAAGGGTTTACTCCTCAGTACATTCAACGTAATAAACAGGATATCGTGTTTAACAACGGATACCTTCGTGTGCCTCGCACAAACAGAACTCTACTTAACTTTCTTCTGAATAGCGATGACTATGATAAGAAGGAGAGCCGTATGCGTAACAAGAGGGCTAAATTCACCCTTGTAAACTCAACAGAGGTAGAGTCAGAAGAGTTAAAGAAAGAAGAAAAGCGTTTAAGAGCTATCAACTATGCGATGAACGCGTCTGTAGAAGATATGCTTATCCATGCTGAATATCTCGGTATCGGGATGACGAATGAGTTCGGAGAGCAAAAGACAATGGCTAAGGTGCGTGTAGAATACGCAAACAAGGCTGGTGCTAATCCTGACCATTTTATGAATAGTGCAGGAACTACGGTGTCTAAGGTTCAGTACTTTGTA
>Ga0209990_10000277_pt1 | contig 52605 bp, 35 predicted proteins | sample NOAtaG_6_FD_187304 | JGI IMG/M metagenome (GOLD analysis project Ga0209990, IMG submission 187304) | Freshwater lake microbial communities from Lake Erie, under a cyanobacterial bloom - NOAA_Erie_Diel5S_2200h metaG (SPAdes) (version 2) | ecosystem: Environmental > Aquatic > Freshwater > Lake ...
GGACACAGCCTGAGCCGGGGACACAGCCTCAGCCGGGAACACAGCCTCAGCCGGGAACACAGCCACAGCCGGGGACACAGCCACAACCGGGGACACAGCCTCAGCCGGGGACACAGCCTCAGCCGGGGACACAGCCACAACCGGGGACACAGCCTCAGCCGGGAACACAGCCTCGGCCGGGGACACAGCCACAACCGGGGACACAGCCACAACCGGGGACACAGCCTCAGCCGGGAACACAGCCCCAACCGGGGACACAGCCTCAACCGGGGACACAGCCCCAACCGGGGACACAGCCTGAGCCGGGGACACAGCCGCAGGGGCCTTCGCGCGAGGATCTTGACAGTCTGCAGAGAATCGGAGAGTTGCTGCAGCAACAGTCCCGTCAGCCAGTGTCACCGGATGCCGGCACGTCGCCAATGCAGACTCCTGCAGCACCGGGAACCGATTCCGGCTCCGGTTCACAGCAGGAACAGGAACAGCAGAAACAGGCACAGCAGCAGCGCGAGCGTGTCGCTGAGCAACTGGAACAGCAGGGTTTCGGTCGGACTCTGCGTAATCTCCTCAATGAAGCTCGACGTGAGGCGGATTCTGCGGAGCAGCGGCGGCGGGAAGAGCTGCAGCGGGAGCAGCAAATGCGGGAGGAGCAGGCGGGTGCTGGTCCGTCGGCGACTGATGGCAAGGCTCGAACTCCGGGATCGCCGGGTGGCCAGTCTCCGGAGTTGTCACCGCAGCAGATGATCAACGATCTGATGAAACAGATTCAGGAAGAGCAGCGTAAGCGGCAGCAGAGTGTCCGACCGGATTCCGGGTCGCCGCGGGGTGACAATCCCGGTGCTGCGGATCGGCAATCGGATTCGTTTATCATGCCGCCACCCGTTGATCGGCCACCGCGTCCGCCACGTCCTGAACCTGGCAGTGGCGGCAAGGGGTTTGCGGATCGAGCCCTTGAGCGTTTTCAGGATCTGGTGCGTGAGCTGGACCAGAGCAATGACAGGCGTCCTTCAGGGGGCATGAAACAGGTGCCTGAGCAGGCTCCCGCTCAGACCCCGCCTGCCCGTGAAACCGAGCCTGACACCGCGTCGGCTGGTTCTGGTTCTGCGACGGGAGTCCTGGATGGCATCAACTGGGTGCCTCTGCTGGCGGCTGCCGGCGTGCTGTTGTTCCTGCTGTTGCTGTTGCCGGCTGCTCGCGTGTTGCAGCGGCGTCTGCTGCCTGGGGGCGGTTTGCTGTCAGCGGCGCCGTTGTCAATTCACCTGGTGCGGACTCGTGAGGACATTGTGCGTGCCTTTGATCGGCTGGCGTTGTCCTGCAGCAGTGCGGTCAAGCCATGGTGGAATCATCGGCAGGTTCAGGGCGAACTGGTGCGGCGTGCGGATGCTGCGAAGGTTACTGAGCTGGTGCAGGTCTATGAACATGCGAGGTATCAGCCCGAGCATTTGCCGCTGAGTGAGCTGCAGCTGGCCAGTGCTCGAGTGTTACTGCAGGAGTGCAATGGCGGGGCTGGCAGGGTGCCGTAACCGGACTATCGCCGGCGTCGTCGACGTCTGGAGCGAGCCTGGTCTGGTGCAGCGTCTGAGTTTTCGGGGCCGGCTGGCTGGTCATCCGGCGAAGTTGTCAGCGGAGTGTCCGTTGGCAGTTTTTCGTCAATGCCGTCGCCAAAGTCTTCAGTGGACTGCTGGCGGGGGGCGGGGTCATGATGGGGCGTGTTTCGTTGTGGAGGTCGTCCGGGATTGCGATCGGGGCGAGGTCCGCGATCCCGACGATCTGGTCGCCTGCCCCGTTCGCGTTGTTCGCCGCGGTGCGGCTGATCGGGGCGAACCCCGTGGGTTGCCGATGCGGCGCCGGAGTGGGCGGACTGGCTGATGTTGGCCTGTTCGGCGGCGGGGGCTGATGGACCCGGTTCAGGGGCGCTGTCTGTCTGCCTGGAGTCCGGGCGGTCCATCCGGGCACCCCGATCACGGCGATCACGGCCGTCGCGACGGTCACCTCGGTCACGTCTGTCACGCCTGTCGCGTCGGTCGTTGTGATCACGTCGGTCGGAGTGTTCCCTTTGAGTGGGCGGATATTCGTTCTGGCTGACCGTCAGGTGGGCGGTTTCGGGGTCTGGTGCGGCTTCGGGGTCACCATCTCCGATGTGTTTTTCGAATTCGTCCGACAGCTTGCGGCGGTTGGGGTGCTGTGGCGGTCGCACGGGCATGCGTGAGACCCACGGCCCCAGCGGTTCGTCGGTTTCCGGGATTTCGGCGGCGGCCAGTTCCGCAGGATCGGGTGTGGAGAGGAATTGTGAGACATCCGGAGAAACGACTTTGGGCGGATCGACCAGAGTCATGAAGGTGGGGGGATCGCTGCAGCGACAGATGTGGCTGGCCACACTTCCGGGGACTCGTAAGGTTTTGCCGCAGCGGCGGCAGCGAAACAGCCGCAGGATGCGAACTTCGTATTGAAATGCCGGTCCCTTCATGGAGACAGACTTTCTGGCAGCGTAGCGGTGAAGTGGGAACGTCGGTTGCGGGGGGCAGCAGCCACAGATGCATCCTATGTTAGCGACTCAGGGGTGGAAATCGAAGCGACCGGGCTGCTGAACGTGGTGTTCTGCAGTCCGGTCGCGGGATCGGTGCGGGTGACGGGGGCTGACAGGCTGTTGTCAGCGGTACAAAATCCGGTCGAGGGCGTCGGTTTCGAACAGGTCCAGGGTGCGACTTCCGACCAGCAGGTCGCGTCCGGCGCCTCCGTTCAGTCGATCGCGTCCGGTTCCGCCATCCAGTCGGTCGTCACCGAGTCCTCCGAAGATGCGGTCATCGCCATCGCGACCGCAGAGGAAGTCGCGACCTGAGCCGCCGTGGATTTCATCGCTGCCGGATCCGCCATAGATGCGGTCATCGCCATTTCCGCCGGAGATCCAGGAGTTCAGGATGAGCGTGGTGGAGACCGAAATTCGATCATCACCGTTACCGGAATCAATGGTCAGGCTGCTGACAGCGGACCGTTGTCCGGACCATGAGAGTTTCTGGTTGACGTACACCGAGATGGTGGCTGCTGAGGCATCGATGGTGATGGTATCGTCACCGACTGTCCCGCTGATTCGCAGTTCGCCGTTGGTGTTGACAACGCGGGACTGCATGGGGAGCAGCGTTTTCAGAGCGAGGTTGGCAATCTGTCGTCCGGAGGTCTGTCCGGCGACATTGTCGAACTCGAAATGAATACCTCCGAAGACGCGACTGCGTCCGGCTTCTGCAGCGGCGGCACTGAGACTTGTGAATGAACGGCTGGCAACACCGTTCACTTCGGACGGCAGCGTGAAGGCGATAGTGTCGGTCCCGAAGAACCCGGCCAGCACGGCAGCTCCGGCTGCACTGAACGTGCTGTGTCCGGACGAGTAGCTGGGGAACGGCGGCGTGGTCAGCAGCGGCAGCCACGCGGAATCAGCTGTCGTTTTGTCGTTAGCGTCGGAGTCTGCCTTCTGGATGGCTGTTACCGGACGCCACAGATCGTAGTGGTACTTGGTGTTCCAGCACAGGATCGCGGCGTCGGCCAGCGTCATGTCGAGGATGGCATACATGCGTGCGGACTGGGGCAGTGACAACTGCTGATCCTGAGCAATGATGCTGGCGATCATATTCCATTGCCCGGGGGGAGTGGCGGTTCCCGGACCACTGGCCCAGAACCGGGCGATGTCTGTCTGTTCGGCCGAGCGGACCGTGCTGTTGGCAGAGCCCAGCTGCTGAACTTCGTTCAGATCACGGGCATATTCGCTGGAAGTGAGTTTCGGTGGGGCATCCGGACGAAACTGACTGCCGTTTGCCAGCACCCACGTGTCAACTTCCCCCCATTGCGGCAGGAGCGGGTTCAGGAAACCTGGGGGCGTTTTCTGCCAGCTGCCGGGACCGTTACCCGGAGTGTACGGGATGACGTCGGCTGAGCCATCGGACGAGCGCATCTGCAGCACGCGTGCGGCAGCCTGCTGTCCGATCTCGATGCCTGACGACCGGCGACTGTCGTCAGGGAGTGAGGCCAGCGTCTGAGCAAAGCGGGATTCGAGCACTGCTTTGCGAGCCGGGAAGAGTGCGGCCAGGGCATTGAATGCAGCGGATGCGGCAGCAGCCGGCATGGACGCATTGGCAGCAGCCGCAGGGAAGCGAATGCCGGAGACATAAGAACCATCGATGGCGTTGACGGCTTCGAAGACAGCGGTGCTGGTGATCGCCATGGCTCGCGAAGTCACCGGCGGAGGCGACTTCTGATCGCGGATGCTGTCCAGCAGAATGGCGTTCCATTCATGGGCGACAGCGGCGGCAGCGGCGGGCATCTGCCGAGTTTCGAACTGCTGAATTTCGCTGAGGCAGGCGTTGAGCGAATTTCGGCGGCGACGGTATTCACGGCGGGAAAGACAGAACAGGCGGGGCAGAAACAGCATGTTGAGATACTCCGACACTTGCGTGAGTGCGGACTCCATTCTCGGGGTTGCAAATGTTAAGGCGGGAAATCCAGGTAGTCTTTAACGTTGTCATCCTGCAACAGTTTGGGACTTGAAGTCAACGGGATTCTGCAACAAAATGCCACAAAAGAGGCGCGCCGCCGACCGCCAAAAAAATGGTAAAAACCAGTAAAAAGCGGGTTTTTACCACCCGAGGAAGCAGTCGCGTCAACTTAGCTTAACATTTTGTAAGGCATCATTTGATGCCGTTTGTAAGCAGTGTAAATCTATGCGCAAAGTTCACGCAGATGAATGGCTGGCGTATATGGGTATTTACTACTCGAGTTTTTTGTGTTGACTTTATTGCCTTGCTGCGTTGCAGTCGGTGTTTTGTGAATCAGTTGAAAATTCAGGAGGGTTCAGCCCATGTCTGCGACTTCGTTTAACGCCCTGCCCTTTGCCACTGAAAAAGTTGTCAGATTCGGGGGGCGGCGAGCTTTTCTGCAGCGAGTGCTGGCTGCATCTGCCTGTTTGCCGGCGATGCCGTCGCTGGTCAGTGCTCAGCCACCGGAGATCATCAATCCGCGTGCCACGGACGGCGACGACAAGGTGCAGCCGAAGTGGGATCACATGCTGACTCTGACTGTCGGAAACAGCAACGCGGATCTCAATGGCAGCTCGGATCGTGTCCTGCAGGCTGCGGTCGACAGTGTGGCCCGGCGTGGTGGTGGTACGGTGCAGCTGCTGCCGGGCACCTGGGTGCTCCGCAATTCCCTCTTCCTGTCGTCCCGTGTGCGTCTGACCGGCAGTGGTGCCGACACCATTCTGACTCGCCCCGCTTCTGTCTCCTCAGTGCTGAGTGCTGATTCCGACTGGTACGACCAGGAGATTACTCTGGCGGATTCGTCAGGGTTTCAGGTGGGTGACGGGGTTGTGCTGCGGGCTGTGAATCCGCATAACGGGGCAGCGACAGTCATCAAACGAACACTTACCGCCCGCAGTGGCAACCGGTTTTTGCTCAGCGATGGTCTGCGGGAAAATCTCTGGCTGTCCGGCAAGCCCACCTGTGACTCGCTCTATCCATTGATCACCAGTGAATACTCGTCTGATGTTCTGATCGAAAACCTGGTGCTGGACGGCAATCGTCAGGAGACCGGGCATCTGGACGGCAATTATGGCGGCTGTATTTTTCTGCAGGACTGCAGTCGATTCACGATCCGTCGCGTGGAGGCTCGCAACAACAACGGCGATGGCATCAGTTTTCAGATCTGTCACGACGTCACGGTGCAGGACTGCCACAGCCATGACAATGCGGATCTGGGGGTGCATCCGGGGTCCGGTTCGCAGCGTCCGGTGCTGCGAGGCAATCGACTGGAGCGAAACAGTCAGGGTTTATTCTGGTGCTGGGGTGTGAAGTTTGGCCTGGCGGAGGAGAATGTGATTGACGGCAATCGGTTGTACGGGGTGTCGATCGGGCACAACGACACGGACAATCTGATGCGGAACAATACCATTCGGAACAGCGGTCAGTTTGGGGTGCTGTTTCGTCACGAGGATCGCGGTCTGGATTTCTGGCCGAATCGGAATGTGCTGGAGGGCAACACGATCGAGAACAGCGGCGGCGACGACGGTGTGGCGATCGAGGTTTTGGGGAAGGTGCGGGACCTGAAATTTGTGGGAAATCGGATCCTTGAGCAGCGTGGACCGGCCCGGCGGACTGGGATTCGGATTGCGGCAGAGGCTGGCAGTGTGCACCTGGCGGACAACCAGATCACGGGGATGCACACTGCCATTCTGGATCAGCGTCCGCCTGAGAAACGCGGCTGAAGGCTTCACTGTCGCCACGGCTGCTCAGTATCATACGCACTTCTGCTGCGGCCGATTTTCTGCCGATCGAACTGCCTGAGTACGACCATTGCACGCCGTGAATATGTGCTCATCATGACCGATATCACCGCCGAACCGGCCATCATTAATATCTCGTGCTACAAGTTTGTCGCGCTGGACAATCTGTCGGAGCGGCGGGATGCGATTCGCGCGGCGGCGAATCAGTGCGATTTGCGGGGCACAGTGCTGCTCAGCAGTGAAGGCATCAATCTGTTCGTTGCCGGCAGTCGGCAGGGCATTGATTCCTTTGTGGCATTTCTGCGTGCGGATCCGCTGCTGTGCGATCTGCAGCCGAAGGAAAGTCTGAATGCCTATCAGCCATTCAATCGGATGCTGGTGAAAATCAAGCGTGAAATCATTGCGTTCGGGCATGACGATGTGCAGCCGGGAATTCGTACGTCTCCGAAACTGCCGGCGGCCGAGCTGCGTCGCTGGCTGGACGAGGGACGCCCGATCCACCTGCTGGATACTCGCAATGACTACGAAGTTCAGATTGGCACCTTTCGCAACGCCGTGCACCTGGACATCGATCACTTCCGCGAGTTTCCGGAGGCGATTCAGCGTTTGCCGCAGTCGATGCGAGACGAGCCGGTGGTGATGTTCTGCACGGGTGGAATTCGCTGTGAGAAGGCCGGACCGTGGATGGAATCCGCGGGGTTTCGCAACGTCTACCAGCTGGACGGCGGGATTCTGAAGTACTTCGAGGAAGTGGGCGGGGCGCACTGGGACGGGGAGTGTTTTGTCTTTGACCAGCGGGTGGCTGTGGATCCGCAGCTCCGAGAAACCGGTACGACTCAGTGTTACATCTGCCAGGCCGTGGTGACTTTGGAACAGCAGCAGCTGCCGGAATATGTCGCTGGTCGATCGTGTCCCGCGTGTTACCGCAGTCCGGCTCAGCTGCAGCAGCAGCTGCTGGTTCAGCGTGCGGAACAGATTGCGGCGGCGACGCAGCCACTGCCCGGCAGTCGTGCCGAGCAGAACCGTCGTCCGCTGAATGTGCCGCAGCGCTGCGCCGGAATGACTTTGCTGGACTTCCTGCTGAATCTGCATCCGCAGACCGGGCGTGAGGAGTGGCAGCGGCGGATCAGCAGCTCGGAAGTGGTTCCGGCTGAGCCTGGTCGTGGCCGCCGTGCTCGTCGTGTTCCCGAGGCGGTCCCGCTGTCTGCGGATCGCATGGTGCGGGAGGGTGAGCGGTTTGATCTGCTGGAACCGCATGTGGTTGAGCCGGCGGTGGCAGCGTCGCTGCAGGTGCTTTATGAGGATGCCGAGCTGATTGTGATCAACAAACCGGCTCCGCTGCCCGTCCATGCCTGTGGCCGGTTTCATCGCAACACGCTGCGACATCTTCTGAACCTTGTGTATTTCCCGGAACGTCCGCATGTGGTGCATCGACTGGATGCGAATACCTCAGGGGTCATGGTGCTGGCGCGTCGCAAGCGAACGGCCACACTGCTGGCAAAGCAATTTGAGCAGCGTGAGGTTCAGAAAACCTATGTGGCCAGGATCAGCGGTCATCCTCCGGCGGACAGCTTTCGCTGCCAGTTGTCGCTGGGGGCTGAGCCGGGACCGGGTGGAGTGCGTTTGCCTGATCGGGAGGGCGCCGAGGCCGAGACCGTTTTCACTGTGCTGAAACGATTGCCGGATGGCACCAGTCTGGTGGAAGCGGTGCCGGTGACTGGTCGAACGGGTCAGATCCGAGTGCATCTGTGGGCGCTGGGTTACCCGATCTGTGGTGATCCGGCGTATTTGCCGAAAGGGATTACGGGCGAGAATCGGACTCTGGACCCGGCGGAACCGTCGTTGTGTCTGCACGCCTGTTCGCTGCAGTTTCGCGGACCGGCGGGTGAACTGCTGACGTTCGCGGCTGTGCTGCCCGCATGGGCTCAGGGCTGACAGAAACCTGAGAACCCCGCTATTCCGGTGCCTCTCGGGCTGAACCTCGCGGGATCGCTTAGTAGGATGCCCTCCGCAGATTTCATGCTTTTGGACTCGGGGAAAAGCTCGCATGCAGACGATTCTGATTCAGCTGGACACGGACGGTCAGGCCAGCATTTTTGACCGTGTGGTGGCGGTGGATTCCGGAGTGTCGCAGATTTTTTCCTGTGCCGGGGTGACCCCTGAAAACGTGACTTCGCTGGTTCACGGCGCCATATTTACTCGCGGCCCCGCCGATCTGAAGCATACGGCGATTTTTATCGGGGGCAGTTCGGCGGCGGCGGGGGAGGCATTGCAGAAGAAGGTGTTGAAGGCCTTTTTCGGTCCTTTGCGAGTGTCGGTGATGATGGATTCGAACGGTTGCAACACGACGGCCGCGGCCGCTGTTGCCACTGCTCGAAAACACATGCCGCTGGCCGGTGTACCGGCGACGGTGCTGGGGGCGACCGGTCCGGTGGGTTTACGAGCGGCGGAGCTGCTGGCAGCCGAGGGGGCTCAGGTGACCCTGGTTTCACGTACCATGGAACGTGCTCAGGCGGCCGCCGAATCTGTGCGTTCCAGGGTCGCCTCAGCAGTGGTGCTGGCGGGTGCAGCGACTGATCCGCAGGAGAACGAGACATTGTGTCAGGGTGCAGCGGTCGTGGTGGCGGCAGGTGCTGCGGGGGCGGTTCTGCTGCCTTCCGGGGCCTTGCAGCGTCTGTCCGGACTGCGGCTGGCGATTGACCTGAATGCCGTGCCTCCGCTGGGTCTGTCGGACGTTTCGGCGATGGACAAAGGGGTGACTCACCACGGCGTTCTGTGTTACGGAGCACTGGGGGTGGGTGGACTGAAGATGAAGGTGCATCGTCAGTGTGTGGCATCGCTGTTTGAATCCAGCGACCGTCTGCTGGATACTCAGGCCATCTACCAGGTGGCTCGCCGGACAGCCGGCATTGCGGAACAGTAACCACTGGTGAAGGACCGAAGCAGTGCTGCGGTTTGCGGGTGGTTCGACTGATCGTGAAGTGCTGGTGACGGGTGTCGGAGCTGTGTCTCCGGCAGGTCTGTCGGCGTCTGACACATTTCGATTTGTGCAGCGGGGCGGTGTTGCGGCCCGGGGGTTGACGTCAGCCGACATAGATCACTGGTCGGGTCTGGGGCAGATCGCGGGGTTGCAGCGGTCTGGTTGTGTTGTGGACCAATCGCAAGTTGCGGCGTTGCTGCAGGGGTCGGTTCCGGCCGGTCGACTGCAGCTGGCGGGACTGCAGGGCGCAGTGACCGAGCCGATGATTGCCATGGCGCTGCTGGCTTTTGCTGAAGCGTGGCGATCGGCCGGTTTTTCGTCAGAGCTTCCGATCGGGGACGGCCTGTCAGGACGCACAGCGGTGGTGTTTGGCAGCAGCAAGGGCGGACTGCGGACTGCCGAGCGACTGGTGGAGCTGGAGCGGCGTGTCTCGGCTGATTCCCGGGCGCTGCAGCGAACGACAGTCATGGCGGGGGGGGCCGCTGCGGTTGCTGCTGAGTCTTTGCCGGATCGCGTGTCGGATGCTGCGGCGGTGTCACGGTTGTGGCAGCGGCAGGCCGGCACGGATGCCGCGACGCAGGCGATTGCCGGTTTGCTGCAGGCGGAGGCGGGTGTGTTGTGTCCGGTGGCGGCGTGTGCGACGGGGCTGATTTCCGTGCTGCAGGGGGCGGCTCTGATTGCCAGCGGCCAGTGTGATGTGTGTGTGGTGGGCAGTGCGGATGCGGCGTTGCGAGCGACTGTGCTGTCCTCGTTTCATCGGCTGGGAGTTTTATCGCGGCGGGGTCCGGCGGAGCAGGCATGTCGGCCGTTTGATGTGCAGCGGGACGGATTTGTGGTGGGCGAGGGAGCGGGGGTGCTGATTCTGGAGTCTCGTCGACATGCTCGGCGGCGAGGCGCAGTGGGTTTGTGTCGTGTGCTGGGAGGGGGATGGCTGAGTGATCCCACCGGACTGACTCAGATGGATGAATCCGGCGAGGTGGTGCAGCAGGTGCTGCGAAGATGCTGTGAGGTGAATGCTGTGCAGCCTGGGATACTGGGGCTGCATGGGACCGCGACGGAAACCAACGATCTGGTGGAGGCGCGAGGTGTTTCCCTGGCGGGGCTGTCAGATGTTGCGGAGTGTTATGCCACGAAGGGGTCCACGGGGCATCTGCTGGGAGCGGCCGGCAGTGTGGAGACAGTTTTGGCGGTGCGGGGAATTGCGGCGGGTCAGCGGCCCGGGACAGTGAACCTGTCGCAGCAGGATGAGCGTTGTCAGCTGCGGATCGCCAGGCAGTCAGCTGCGGTTTCGCGTCGAGCAGTCTGGGGCAAACTGTCGCTGGGGTTTGGCGGGCATGTGGCCTGCGGCCTGTTTGTGGCGGACTGATGATGGGCGTGGCTGGCATCAGTGTCCGCTATCTGTGCTGCTGAGGGACCATGGCTGCGGCTGCAGGGAGGATTTGAGGTACAGGGGGTGGGCCGGTTGTCCATTGCGGTTGCGGGCAAGGCAGTGCAGTGGGCCGGTCAGCTGCAGCAGTTGTCTCTGGCGGTCGGGGTGGCAGTGGTTACCCCATGCTGCGATGATCAGTGGGGCTGTGCGGCAGGTTCGACGGATGACGTGGTCATTGCGTGGACCGTTGGGGTCGGGTGTCAGCAGCAGATCGCGGGGCTGGGTACTGCGGAAAGCCCAGGCATTGAGCATAATCAGGCCATCGAAGCCCCAGCTGCGGGCAAATGCTGCGCAGCGTCGGATTGTGGGGTCATCCTGAGCGGCGTCGGCTGTGGAAGGATTCAGTCCAATGAACACAACATGGGCTGCGGGACCCCACGTGCGAGTCAGTCGATAGCGATACTGGCTGCAGGCAGAGAACAGGGCTGTGCCCTTGACCGAGCCGCTGCGGAACGTCTGGCGACGACAGCGGGTTCCGATGCCTGAGTGTTCGGTGACTGACGGGATTGGGGGAGTCGGCATGAGGCGCGGGCAGTGCGGCGGGGCTGGACAGGATGATTGATTGGACGATGATTGATTGGACACAGCGGTGAACGTGGCTGTATTCTGCATCAGCGTGATCCGGGCTGCAATCGCTGTGGTGTCGGAGAGCGGTCAGGATTGAGCACTGTGTTTTCTGCCCCACCAGCGGATGATTGCCATGTCGTCACCAGCGAAGAGTACTCCGGTTGAAGCCCGATCCGACCGGCCTGCGGGGTGTCTGCCGCAGTGGCAGCGTCAGGAGCTGCCGGAACCACTGCCGTTTACTTTTCGGAATGTGCTGCGGACGATTGGTCCGGGAGCGATTCTGCTGGCCGGTTCGATTGGTGGTGGCGAGTGGATAGTGGGGCCACTGACAACGGTGCGTTACGGCACCGGTATACTGTGGGTGGCGACGCTGGGGATCTTTCTGCAGATGATCTTCAATCTGGAGGCGATTCGTTACACGCTGTACACGGGCGAGCCGATTTTGACGGGGATCATGCGGCTGCGTCCGGGACGCTGGCTGTGGGGGCCATTTTACATGGCAGCGGGAACGCTGCAGCTGGCGACTCCCGCGCTGGCTTTGGGCTGTGCCAATGTCCTGTTCACGGCGGGCAAAGGCGAACTGCCGGATCCCACGGGTGGTGATCGGATGACTCTGTTTCTGGTATCGCTGGCGGTGCTGGGGCTGACGGTCTTTCTGCTGCAGTGCGGTAAATCGATTGAGCGGATGCTGGAGCGTTTGTCGTGGTCGATGGTGATTTTCATTTTTGTGTTTTTGGTGGCGGCCAATGTGTTGTTTGTGCCGGCTGACATCTGGCTGCGAACGGCCGTTGGTTTTGTGAGTCCCGGTTATCTGCCCCCGAATATGGACTGGGTGCTGCTGGGAGTCTTTGCGGCGACGGCTGGGTCCGGGGGTCTGGGAAATCTGGCGGTTTCCAACCTGGTTCGGGACAAGGGGCTGGGGATGGCTCACTGGAGCGGTTCGATTGGTGGCATGCTCAGTGATGATGCGACGGAAGTCCGTCCGATCGGGCAGGTCTTTGAGGTGACTGCGGGGAATCTGCAGCGATGGCGCACGTGGTGGAGTTACCTGCTGGTGGATCAGTCGGTGTTGTGGGCTCTGGGATGTGTGGCTGGCATGTTTCTGAATGTGAATCTGGCGCAGGCGATTGTGTCGCCGGGCGAAGTTCCTCCGGATAATGCCGCGGGGGCCTTTCAGGCGCGTTACATGGCGGAGAAGATGTGGTCGGGGTTTTGGTTTCTGGCTCTGCTGAATGGTTTCTGGATTCTGTTTTCGACGCAGTTGGGGAACACCGACTGCCTGACTCGCATCTGCACAGACACGCTCTGGGCCGGCTGGCCGGCTGTCCGTCGCCAGCGAGCTCGCCGGGTATATTTTCTGCTGCTGCTGGGATTTGCAGCGTGGGGCGTGTTTGCACTGGCTGCCGGCGACAGTGCTTTAAGTCTGTTCAGGATTCTGGGTCTGCTGGCCAGTCCGATTCTGGCAGTTGGTGCGATTCAGATTCTGCTGGTGAATCTGAGTTTCCTGCCTGCCCAGCTGCGTCCGCCGCTCTGGCGTCGGGTCTGTCTGGTGATGTGTGGAGTGGTGTATGGGGTGCTGGCGGTTGTGTCGCTGACTGCGGAGTACCGCAAGTGGACTCAGCCGCCGCCAGGACCGGCGACGAACGCGACTGAGGGTGAGCAGATTCCTTCGACAGCGGAGGACCAGGAATAACGGGGCCTTCTGTCATAAGTGGGGCGGAGTATCGGGCGGGGTGGTTTTCTCACGCGAAGCCGCGAAGTGGGTGGCAGGATTCCGAATGTGTGCAGTGCGGCGAAGGGGAGGATGCGGTTACTGCGTGACACGGGTCCAGGGCACCCTCGGGGATACCGGGGTTGGCAGCGAGTGACTGGCCTGGTTCTGTGCTTGTTTTCCGGTTCGAGTACGGTTTGAGTCACCGACCAGCGGTTTGTGATTCGCCGCTGGCGGGGATGATTCGGACCTGCACCGGCAGGGTGGTGATGCCGCCATCGATGCTGGATTTCAGGAAGAAGGGGCGAGTTTGTGCGGGGGCCCAGCGAGCGGCGGTGATGAACACTTCTCGTTCGTTCTGCCCGGCCAGCAGCATCAGTCCGTTCAGTCCGATATTGTCCACAAAGACTCCGTGAGGCAGATTTCTGCCGGAATCTTCTTTGCCGAATTCCACGATCCCGTCGTGAGCGATGCGTTCCACTTTCAGCCATGCGCGAGTGGTCTGGCCGGCTCGGACAATCAGCTCCGGAGTGTGTTCGAACTGGCCTGCGACCTTTTGTTCGTCGGTGACGAGGATGACTTTGATCTTTGGGTTCTGCAGCAGTTCCAGTGTTTTAAGTCCGCCGATTTCGTGTCGCACTGTTTTGCCGTGGATATCGGCTTCGGCATGGAAGCGGATGGCAGCAACGGCTTCGGCGGTGGGGGCGACGGCATCCGGGGTGGCCAGTACGGCGGCGAATGCCTGTCGCTGCTCATACTGGATTTCCACCGGATCGGAAAAGTAAAACCCGGGCGGCAGATTTTCGGCTGTGATGCGAATGGGGCCGCTGAAACCATCAAGACGCGTGGCGGTGAAGCTGATTTCACGACCTGTGCCTGCATGGATCTTCAGTTCTGCAGTGCTGGCAGCGACGGTGAAGTCCGGTTGTGGTTCCCGGACGCGCAGGGTCCAGGTGAAGTCCGGGCCCTGGAAGCCGCGAGCATCGCGCAGACGAACCACATATTCACCATCAGCGGGTGCGGTGAACATCAGACGCGAATCGGCGCCCCACTGACGCTGCGGGTCGTCGTCGTTCTCGGCATAGATGGGAAACACAGGCAGTCCGGTGTCCTTCAGCACCGCAGCGGGGGCCTGCGGCACCACGATGAAAGCGGGGCCCTGCAGCGGATGAGTGGAGGGCGTGGTGTTGAACCACGTCTGACGCTGACCAAAGCCCGGGTAGACTTTGAAGCCCGAGTCCGGACCGCGGGGATACAGCCACAGCTTCACCACTTCGCCATCTGCATACAAATACTCGTTCAGTTCCATTTCCTGCCAGTTGAACATGCGGAAGTCATCACTGGTGTCGGAGTCCTTACCGCGGAATGTGAACCATGAATCGCGGACGGCCTGCAGTCGAGTCTGCAGCACTGGCTGACCGTCTGTGGTCAGCACATCAACCAGCGAGTCGAGCGGGCTTTTGTCACGTGCCGCCTGCACTTCAATCAGCAGTGTTTGTCCCTTCCGTGCACTGATGCGGAACAGATCACTGTCCGGGGAATTGCCGCTGGCGGTGTGCACGGTACCTTTGATATTGGCGGGGATACTGACCAGCGGAGCTTCGGCGATCGCGTTATTGGGTTCAGTTTCGGTGAGTTCCTGTGGAGCAGTGCTGGTGGCAGTCACCGGAGTCGCGGGTGATTCCGGCGTTTTCATGGTGACCGTGGTTTGAGCGACGGGCCATGGAAGTCGGCGGATGCTGCCGTTGCGGGCTGGCAGCAGCAGGGAGCGTTCAGCGGAATTCATGACGGCGCACAGCGGCGGATCTGCCGCGAGTGAGGTGGCACTGATTTCTTCGACGGTGACGGCATTCCAGAACTTCACAATTCCCGACTCATCGGTTGTCGCCAGCGTACCGCCATCGCCGGACAGCTGCAGCAGACTGATGGTGCCTTCGTGAGCAAACCGTGAAATCTGCAGAGGGTTGATCTGAGGCTGCTGGCGGGACACCAGCAGCCACTGACGAATGCGGCTGTCGGCTCCGCTGCCGTAGATGAAACGCCCGTCGGGGCTGAAGGCGACACTGTACTGTTCGGCCTGCGGCTGACTGAGCGTGTCGAAGCGCTGTCCGGAGGCGACGTGCCAGATCTTGATGGTGGCATCGGCGCTGGCGGAGGCCAGCAGTGTGCCATCGGGACTGAACTGCAGGTCGAAGACGGAGCCGTTGTGACCGGGCAGTTCGCGCAGCAGCTTGCCACTGCGTGCATCGTGCAGGCGAATGATGCGATCGTAGCCGGCGGTGGCTGCGACTGTTTCGTCTGGTGACAGCACGGCGGCGTAAAGTGCGTCAGCGTGTCCTGAGAATTCATGCAGGATCTGTGAACTGGCGATATCGATCAGGAGTGCGCGTCCGGCGACCCCGGGAGTTCCCGTGGCGAGCAGTACCTGCTGTTCAGCCGCGGCGAACTGCACATCGGTGACTTTGCCATCGGGAATATCGATCTGCCATTGTGGTGTGTTGTCAGCCAGTCCGGTGATTTGTGCTTTGCGAAAGTGACCGCTGAGCAGGCGTGTACCATCTTTTGAAATGCTGGCAGCGATGGCTGGTCCGGGACCGGTCTGGCTGGATTTGATTGCGGGCAGTTTTGGCAGGATGGGCAGTCGTGAGTCGAACGGGGCACCGGCGAGCAGCCAGTCGGTGAGGAGTTTGCGTTCGGCAGCGGTGGGCTGGGGCTGATCCGCGGGCGGCATCTGGTCATCACCACTGCTGTTCAGTGTCTGCAGCAGACGGCCGGCCGCCGGATTGCTGCGGTCCAGTACGGGGCCGCTGCTGCCGCCTTTCTCAATTTCATCGGCGGATTGCAGCGACAGTCCACCCTCCGGACTGACTCGATTGTGACAACCGATGCAGTACTTCTGCAGCAGCGGGGCGGACTGAGTCGAAAAGCGGATATCGTCTGCGGCCAGCGGGAGTGTGATCGAGGCCAGTGCGGCAGCGAGGATACCGGGCAGCAGCGGACGAGTCAGGCGGTGCGGGCGTGGCAAAGCAGTCATGGAAGAATTCCGGAAAAGGACTGCAACGGAGAGCGACAAGCGGCAGTGGAACCGCGAGACTGAATTCTGAGGATGTGACTGCAGACAGGCAAGTGAACAGGCAGGTGACAGGCGACGATGGCAACGAAGCGACAATCAACGGGAATTCCGGCTCTTGATGCAGCTCTGGGCGGCGGACTGATCCCCGGGACTCTGACCGTGGTGATGGGAGCCACGGGGATTGGCAAAACCCAGCTCGGGCTCAGTTTTGCCCATGCCGGTCAGCAGCAGGAGGGCGAGTCCGGGATTCTGTTCGATCTCACCACCCGAGGTGACTCCCAGAACCAGTCCGAATATGCCCAGCGGATGTTTGGCTGGCAGATGAAGTGCAGTGGACTGGTGGAACGATTTGATCCGACGGTCGTCTGGGATCGAGCGGCTGCTCGCGCGGACTATCTGCACGTGTTTTCCCGCAATGGTCGTCGGGTAACGATCGGCGACATGCAGCCGGAGGACTGGCAGGAGTTCAAATCGGACCTGATGCGCCGACTGGACCAGACGATTGCCTGGTTTTACGGCAATTTTGTACATGGCGTGCGGCGGGTGGTGATTGACGGTGTGGAACCGACCACGCAGGATTCCGATTCCTTCCAGTTTCACCTGTTTGATTACATTTATCATCAGGTGTTGCGAAAAGAGCACGACTGGCTGGCTCGAGATTTGTTCCGTGTGCATTTTCGGGCTCAGCAGGCCGTTGTGGAGCAGCGTGCGTATGATTTCCGCGAGATCGGTGGATTGTTTCTGTACACCAGTCATGAGGTTCTGCTGGACGATCTGATTGCCCGGCCGATCCGATCGGGCGATATTCTGTCGAATGCCAATACGATTCTGCTGATGGGGAAGGTCCGGCAGGGGGATCGGATTGGTCGAGCGATGTATGTTGCCAAACATCGCGGAAGTGCGTGTTGTGAGGACATATTGCCGTATCGCATCACGGAACATGGCCTGATCATGGATTGACGGCGACAAAGATCTGGCGGTGCGGTAGTGTATCCGGCATACTATGTGCGTGTTTGGAAGCCAAATTTTTCGCGGATTATTCGGACAGCAGCATGGGCGTGGCCTGTGACACATTAGCGGCGCGGCTGGCGGACAGTCGCTTCATGAGGGCCGTGCATCGGCAGCCCGTCGATACGACTCCGCTGTGGATCATGCGGCAGGCCGGTCGTTATCTTCCTGAGTACATGGCAGTCCGCAGCAAAGTTTCCTTCATGCAGCTCTGCAAGACTCCCGAGCTGGCCTGTGAGGTCACGGTGACTGCCCGGCAGGTTCTTGGTGTGGACGCTGCCATTCTGTTTGCGGATCTGCTGCCGATTCTGGAACCGATGGGGATTGATCTGGAGTATCAGAAGGGCGAGGGCCCGGTGATCCACAATCCGATTCGGGGCAGTCATGACGTGGACCGTCTGCAGGCTCTGACATCCACGGAATCTGTTGACTACGTGTTTCAGGCGATCCGTCTGATTCGTGCTGCGTTGCCCGGCGACATTCCGCTGATCGGTTTTGCCGGAGCGCCGTTTACTCTGGCGTCGTATGCCATCGAAGGTGGCGGATCAAAGAACTATGTGCACACCAAGTCGCTGATGTACAACGATGAGGGGGCCTGGAATGTGCTGATGAGTCGCCTGGTGGACACGGTGATACTGTATCTCCAGGCTCAGATTCAGGCCGGCTGTCAGTGTGTGCAGGTTTTTGACAGCTGGGCTGGCTGTCTGTGTCCTGCGGACTACCAGCGATACGTGCTGCCGCATGTGCGTCGACTGATTCAGGCGGTGGAACCGCTGGCACCTGTGATCAACTTCCTCAACGGCAATCCGGCTTTGCTGGGGCTGCAGCGGCAGGCTGGCGGACAGGTGATGGGGACGGACTGGCGTTCTTCACTGGACGTGGCGTGGCAGACATTTGGTCATGATGTGGCCATTCAGGGCAACATGGATCCTGTCAGCATTTATGCGGATCTGCCCGTACTGAAGCAGCGGGTCGGTGATGTGCTGCGTCTGGCGCAGGGCCGTGCCGGTCACATCTTTAATCTTGGGCATGGGGTGATGCCGGATATGAATCCGGACCATGTGAAGGCGGTGGTTGATTATGTGCACGAGCTGGGGCGTCGCTGAATGATGCAGTCTTCCGTCAATCCCAACTCCGACAGACGCAGCCTGCGGGTTGCCGTTGTCGGTGGCGGTATTACGGGACTGTCTGCTGCGTACACCCTGGCGAAGTCTTCAAAGTCCGATCAGCGGGCGCTGCAGGTCACACTGTTTGAAGCATCGCGGCGGCTCGGCGGAATCATTCGGACGGAGGAAGCGGACGGCTTTCTGATGGAGCTGGGTCCGGATTCCTTCATCACGAACAAACCGGGCGGGGTGCGATTGTGTGAAGAGCTGGGTTATTCGACCGAGCTGATTTCGACGGATTCCCGGTACCGTCGTTCGCTGGTTCTGTCACGTGGCCGACCGCAGCCGGTGCCGGACGGCTTCATGCTGATGGCTCCGGAAAAACCCTGGTCACTGCTGACCAGTCCTGTGTTGTCGCTGCCGGGACGTCTGCGTCTGCTGGCTGAGTATTTTGTCCCGGGAGCGGCTCCTGCGGGTGACGAAAGTCTGGCCAGTTTCGTGCGTCGTCGCTTTGGCAGCGAAGCGCTGGATCGTCTGGTGCAGCCGCTGGTGGGCGGAATTTACACATCGGATCCTGAGCGTCTCAGTCTGCGCGCGACGATGCCGCGATTTCCTGAGATGGAGGCGGCCTGCGGCAGTGTGATTCGTGGTGTGCTGAAGCAGAAACAAACGGCCGGTCGGGGGGCTTCTGAGGGTTCCGGCAGCGGTGCCAGGTATGGCCTGTTCGCGACCCCGCGACGCGGTTTGGGGGACCTCGTGTCAACTCTGGAACGACGCCTGCGAACTGCTGAAAATGTGCGTCTGCAGCTGGGAACTCCGATTCAGGCAATTCATGGTCCGGCACAGGGATCTGCTGAATGGGTGGTGCAGACAGAGGGACAGCAGCAGCAGTTTGATGCGGTGATCGTCACTCTGTCGACCTGGCTGGCTGCGAAAATGCTGCAGGGTGATCAGTTTCTGCAGTTGCGACAGCAACTGAACTCGATCGAGTACGCCTCCAGTGCACTGGTGGTCAGCGGGCATCTGCTGTCGGATTTTACGTATCCGATGGACGCGTTCGGGATGGTGGTGCCGGCGTGTGAGCGGCGTCAGATTCTGGCTGTCAGTTTTTCCAGTCGCAAGTTCCCTGAGCGTGCTCCGGACGGACAGATCGTGCTGCGGACGTTCGTCGGCGGTGCGATGCAGCCGGAATTAATGCAGCACAGTGATCAGGAACTGCTGGAAATTGTGAACTCTGAGCTGCAGCAGATCTTCGGCATGTCCCGGGAACCGATCTTTGCTGAGGTGATGCGGTATGATCGCGCGATGCCGCAGTATCACGTCGGGCATCTGGACCGGGTGGCAGCGATTGAGCACAGTCTGCAGCAGCATACGGGGCTGCAGCTGGCCGGCAGTGGCTATCGCGGTGTGGGGATACCGGATTCCATCGACAGCGGGCGTGAAGCGGCCGAGCGAGTGCTGCGGCTGTTCTGAGAGTCGACTGTCCCCATGTGCCCCTGGATTCCTCGTGAAATCCCGAATTTCTGCAGGGCCTGGCGGGCGCATCAGCCAGCGGAATTCAGGATAATGTCGTGGTTCGCTGCCTGGCGAAGTGCCGGCAGGGTGCGGGTCACTGAGTGCTGACGGTGCAGTTATGACCACGTGGGCTCAAGTTCAATCGTATTGCCGGAATCAGTCTGGCCAGAATCCTTTGCGGGTCCTGCGGCTGTGCCTGCTGGTCGTCAGTCTGCAGTATTCCTGTCGCGCTGTGGCGGTGGATGAGCGGCTGCAGTTTTTTGAGCAGAAGATTCGTCCGGTTCTGGTGCAGCACTGCTATGGGTGTCACAGTGCCGAGGCTCAGGATCTGCAGGGCGGACTGCGGCTGGACCTGCGTGCGGGATGGCAGCAGGGGGGTGAATCGGGCCGGCCGGTGATCGTGCCCGGTGATCCTGCTGCCAGTTCGCTGCTGCTGGCGATGCAGCATGAGCGTGGAGTGTCGTCGATGCCACCGGATCAGCCGCGATTGTCCGCTGCGGTGCTGGCTGATTTCACGCAGTGGATTCGTGAAGGAGCCGTGGACCCGCGTGACGGAGCGGCACCGCAGCGGGATCGTCAGCTGGAGTGGGAAGCGGAGTATCAGCGGCGGCTGGACTGGTGGAGTCTGCGGAGGCCGCAGGCCGCTCCGGTTCCTCAGGTGCAGGGCAGCACATGGCCGCAGGGAGCCGTGGATCAGTTTGTGCTGGCGAAACTGGAGGCAGCGGGATTGCAGCCTGCTCCGCCTGCCGACCGTGCCACACTGCTCAGACGACTGTCATTTGCTCTGACGGGGCTGCCGCCGCAGGTGGCTCTGCAGCAGCAGTTTCTGTCTGATATTTCGGCTGATGCGGTGGAGCGGATGGTGGATCATTTGCTTTCCGTTCCGCAGTTCGGTGAGCGCTGGGCACGGCACTGGATGGATGTGGTGCACTACTCGGATACCCACGGGTACGAATGGGATGTTCCGGTCAAGAATGCGTGGCGTTATCGTGACTATCTGATTCGCAGTTTCAATCAGGATGTGCCGTATCAGCGTTTTGTGCTGGAGCAGATCGCGGGTGATCTGCTGGAACCGCGGGTGGATGCTGAGACGGGTCTGAATGAGTCACTGACAGCCCCGCTGATGCTGCGGCTGGGTGAGCGTCGGCACGGTGACAATTCTGCAGCGGAGGGAATTTCTCAGGAGGCCGTTTCCAGTATGGTGGATACGCTGGGGAAGGCTTTTCTCGCCACGACGCTCGCCTGTGCACAGTGCCACGATCACAAGCTGGATGCGGTGGAGCAGCGCGACTATTACTCGCTGGCCGGTATGCTCATGAGTACTCGCTTCAGTTCCCGCACGGTGGATGCGGTTGATTCGAACGTGGCGGTGCTGGAGTCGTTGCGGCAGATCCGGGGACAGCTGCGTGCAGTGCTGGCGAATCGCTGGCTGCAGGCGCTGGCCGACAGTGATGCGGGCACTTTTGCGGCGGGATTGAAAGCGATGCCGGCGGATCAGCAGGCGGGGCCGGGGGTGCCTGCGACGGTGTCGGATTTCTGGAAGCGTGCGCGGGTGAATCCGGTGACGGTCGAGCAGTTTCGGCCTGAGCAGCAGCGGCGGATTGAGGCGAATGCTGCGAATCTGAAGGTGCTGGCCGACTTTTCACGGGGTGATGCTGTCCCAGGCTGGCGGTGGGACGGATTTGGGATGCGGCACGGGCTGGCAGCGGATGGCGAGATGGTGGTGGCCGAGGAGGGTGAGCGGGCGATTGTGCAATTGCTGCCTGCCGGACGTTACTCGCACCTGTGGTCCGCTCGTTTGGCGGGGCTGCTGCAGGGGCCGGCCATGGATCCGCTGCAGCCGATCACATTTTCGCTGCTGGGAGTGGCCGGCAAATTTGCCTCGCAGACCTTTGTGGTGGATCGGGCTCTGAATCCGGAGCGCATGCAGTTTCCGTCCCGTCCGCAGCCTGTCTGGAGCACGGTCACGGCCGGTCAGTTTGATTCGCTGGAAGGCACTGTGGATGCATTGCCGCGACGAGTCTATTTTGAACTGGCCACAAAATCGCTGAATAATTACTTCCCGCCGCGCGTGGGGTACGGGGGAGTGAATGAAGCGGAATGTGCGGATGAACGGTCGTGGTTTGGAGTTTCCAGAATTGTGCAGCATCCTCCCGGACATCCTCCGCTGGATGAATTGCGACGATTTGAACCGCTGTTTAATCAGTTGTCGGAGGAATCAGACTGGCTGCGACGTCTGACGCTGCTGGTGCAGGCCGCAGTGCAGCGCTGGCAGTCCGGAGCGTGCAGTTCTGAGGATGCGCTGCTGCTGAATGATGTTCTGCAGGCAGGGCTGCTGCCGGTGGACCTGGCCGGTGATCCGGAGACCGCGCGACTGGTTTCTTTGTGGCGTGAAACGGCGGCGAAGCTGCAGTCGGATCGCACGGTGGGGTCCATTGCCGAGTGGCCGGAGGGTCAGGATGAACGTGTGGCAATTCGCGGCGTGTACACGGAGCAGGGGGACACAGTGCCGCGCGGGTTGTTGAGAATGTTCCCGGAAGATGAGTCGCTGGAACCCGGAGACAGCGGACGACTGAGATGGGCGCAGCGGATTGCCAGTGAGCAGAATCCGCTGCTGGCTCGCGTCTGGGTGAATCGTGTGTGGCATTATCTGTTCGGTGCGGGGCTGGTGCGGACGACCGATGACTTTGGGCATCTGGGAGAGCAGCCGTCGCACCCTGAGCTGCTGGATTACCTGGCAGTACAGTTCATGCAGGATGGCTGGTCGACCAAACGCCTGATTCGCAGGCTGGTTCTGTCCGCAGTCTGGCAGCAGAGCAGCGTGGCGAATTCCCGGGCTCTGGACGTGGATCCGGAAAATCGGCTGTGGCATTACCGTCCACTGCGGAGGCTGGAAGCTGAGGCATTGCGGGATTCTCTGCTGGCGGTGTCGGGGCGACTGGATGGCGCGATGTATGGTCCGACGATTGAGCCGTGGCGAGCGGCCGAGGATGCTTCGAAGCGGCTGTTTCGCGGTCCCCTGGACGGGGCTGGCCGACGCAGTCTGTATCTGGAGATGACCTTAATGGAACCGCCACGATTTCTGGCTCTGTTCAATCAGCCGTTACCGAAGCAGACGACAGGTCGTCGGGATGTGACAACGACTGCTGACCAGGCATTGGCGCTGCTGAATGATCCGTTTGTGGCTGAGCTGGCAGGTCATTGGAGTCGGGAGCTGGTGCGGGATGGCGGTGTTTCGGCGGAAGCGCGGGCGGCGGCGATGCTGCAGCGTGCTCTGAGTCGCCCGGCCTCTGCGTCCGAAGTACCAGGCCTGGTGCAACTGGTGCAGCAGTCAGCTCGTCTGAGGGGAGTTGAGCCATCCGCTGTGATGAGTTCGGAGGCTGTCTGGGCGGATGCAGCACATGCAGTATTCAATCTGAAGGAGTTCCTGTATGTCCCGTGAAGTTTTGTCGCGACGTGCGTATCTGCGGGGTTGTTCCCTCGGGTGGGGCTGGCTGGCGTGGCAGGGACTGGCAGCCGGCGAGGGCGGCCCGTCGGATGTGCTGCCACATGTCGCTCCGCGGGCAAAGCGGGTGATTTTTCTGTTCATGGATGGCGGAGTCTCGCATGTCGATTCGTTCGATCCGAAGCCGCTGCTGACGGAACGCAGCGGGCAGCCGGCGAAGTGGCGTCCTGACACTCGTTCGCAGGCTGTGAGTGCCGGCCGCAGGTGGCTGGGAAGTCCGTGGAAGTTTCGGCAGCATGGCCAGTCCGGGTTGTGGGTCAGCAGTCTGTTTCCGCGAGCGGCGGAGGTTGTGGATGACCTGTGTGTGATTCGTTCGATGATCGGAGAAACGCCGCTGCATGGTGCTCAGTCGCTGCTGCTGCATACGGGGCGGTCCATCGCCGCTGCTCCCAGCATCGGTTCGTGGATCTCATGGGGACTGGGGCGTGAGAATGAACAGTTGCCGGGTTATGTGCTGCTGAACAACGACTGGATTCCGAACGGCGGCTTTCAGAATTTTGCCAGTTCCTTTCTGCCGGCAATGCATCAGGCTGCGCTGGTGCGGGCCAGGGGGACTCCGGTGGACAACATCGTGCCGACCGATTCGCGTGACTTGCAGCAGGCCAAGCTGGCGTTTCTGCAGGGGCAGGATCGCCTGTTTGCCGATCGTCAGGGGGGCGCGGATGAGATTGAGTCATCGATTCGCAATTACGAAACCGCAGCCCGCATGCAGACTCTGGTACCGGACCTGTGTGACGTTTCCGGGGAAACTGCGGCGACGCTGGCGATGTACGGAGTGGATCGAACGGATTCGTACGATCAGTTGTACGCGCTGCAGTGCCTGCGAGCGCGGCGACTGGTGGAAGCCGGAGTTCGCTTTGTGGAAATCACCTGCCCAAATACTCACGGCAACAATTCGCCCTGGGATCAGCATGGTGATCTGAAGCTGCGGCATGAAGAAAATGCTCGCATCACGGATCAGCCGGTGGCCGCGCTGATCAGGGATCTGAAGCAACGCGGATTGCTCGACGACACTCTGGTGGTCTGGGCCGGTGAGATGGGTCGCACGCCGCACAGCTCAGGTACTGACGGTCGTGATCATCATGTCAGCGGATATACGATCTGGATGGCGGGGGGCGGAGTGCGAGGTGGCATGACGTGGGGAGCAACTGATGAGATGGGGATGAGTGCCGTGGAAAATTCCATGGACATCCACGATGTGCATGCGACCATACTGCATCAGCTGGGTCTGGATCACGAGCGACTGACGTATCGGTTCGGCGGACGCGAAATGCGACTGACTGACGTGCACGGGCGAGTGATTCGCGACATTCTGAGCTGACGGGCAGCGCGTTCAGGCGGCGGGTTCGTCCTGCGGATATTCGACGTTGACCAGATACAGTCCCTCGGGCACTGCCGTCATACCGGCTGCCGCTCGGTCCAGCGACTGAATCACTGTCTGCAGATAGTTCACCGGCTGACGGCCACGTCCGATGTCCGTCAGCGTCCCCACGATCGCTCGCACCATGTTGTAGAGGAAACCGTCCGCCATCACTTCAAAGATCACGAACGGAGGGTCAGCGACTGCGGAGGTTTGCCGGCCGGACTGTCGCGGCCCCCAGCCATGTTCGCCCTGCCACATTGGCCAGCAGTCACAGCGAAAAACCCTGGCATCCATGATGGTCCGCACACTCGTCAGCTTGTTCGGATACTCCTTTTCAAAACAGCGAAAGTCATGAGTCCCCAGCAGGCAGGCTGTGGCCTGATGCATGCGCTCCGCATCCAGCACGAAGCGGGAGTGAGCGCAGTAACGCCGCAGAAACGGGGGACACACTGCTCCGTCGTGAATCACATACCGATAGCGTTTGCGAATGGCGGAGAACGTCGCGTGGAATCCCAGCGGAACTTCCTGGGAATGCACCACCACGATGTCGTCCGGCAGCTCCGTCTGCAGAGCCGGGCGAAAACTGGCGGCCGGAATGCGGCTCAGCGTGAAGAAATTGGCCTCCTGACCCAGCGCGTGGACTCCGGCATCCGTTCGTCCTGCACAATACACGCGCCTCTGCTCGCCCGTGATCTTCCGAATCGCCTGTTCCACACAGGCCTGCACTGAAGGTCGATCCGGCTGCACCTGCCAGCCATTGTATTCCGTGCCGTCGTAGGCCAGCGTCAGGCGAATATTGCGGGTACCAGGCGCCGCATTCACAGCCTCAAACGGCAGCGGTTCGTCGTCAGAACCACTCATGCCCTCTGCTCACCCTCAGCCGTTGCGGAAGGATTCAGCCGAATTCGACTGACCAGCATGCCACCGCACAGAATCAGACCTGCACCAAGGAAATAGGGGAAGGCAGCCCCCTGCCGCAGCAGAGCAATGCCGATGGCCGGGCCCAAAATTCGTGCCAGCGATGACAGACTTTGGCCCGTACCCAGCACCATTCCCTGCTCGTCAGCCCCGGCAGCCCGCGACAGCAGCGACTGCAGCGACGGGTTTACCGAAGAAAATCCAATCACAATAATCGGCAGAATAGCCCACAATGCCGCACCCGGCAGCACCTTCAGGCCAGTCAGAGCAATCAGGCAGAACCCGACAGTCATCAGCAGGACTCCGGCCAGTGCCATGCGAGTTTCACCAATCCTCGGCAGCAGCCGTCGGACCAGCAGGCCCTGTCCCAGAGACAGCACAAATCCCACGTACGCATACAGCAGATAATTCCAGCGGCTGCTGTAACCGAATTTTTGCGTCAGCAGCGACAGAGTACTTTCAAACTGCGCAAACCCAAAGGTGGTGACAAAAACTGCACCCAAAATCACTGACAGCCGCGGATTTCCGAGATGTCGCAGTACCGTTCCCGGATGAAAGCCGCGGTGCACCGCGCTGCTGCCCGGTCGCCGCGACTCCTGCAGCTTCACTGCGGCCAGCAGCAGTGCCAGCAGCGACAGACCACACGCCACATATCCCGGCAGACCGGATGGCGGAGTTGTCAGGACCGACTTCAACTGCGATTTCGGCAGCGGTTCAGCCAGCAGCAGTTTCACCGCAGCCTCACTGGCTTCATCCACCGCACCTGCAGTCGCCAGCTGCTGCAAAAATTCGGTCGCTGAGACCGGCTGCTGCTGATTCTCCCAGTCATTCATGAGCTGCAGCTGAGCCGTATTCATGGCCACCGCGTTGTCCTCCGACACGCAGACGGCGCCGATCAGCGGCCCAAACGTAAAACCAATCCCAAATGCCGCTCCAATCATCGCCATCCCGCGACCACGGTTCTTTGCTTCCGTACAGTCGGCAATCACCGCCTGTGCGGTGGAAATGGTGGCGCCTGCAATCCCCGCACCAATCCTGGCGATAAACAGCCAGGCCAGAGCACCCAGTCCCAGCCACTGAAACTCACGCCCCTGAGATGACACATAGCCAAACAGGCCGTAGGACCAGGCAGATCCCAGCAGTCCCAGCATCAGAATCGGACGACGACCAACCCGGTCCGACAAACCACCCCACAACGGAGCAAACAGGAACTGCATGGCCGAAAAGGACGCCATCAGAGCACCCAGCTGCCACCCCGATGCGCTGAACCAGGCCCCATAACGCGGCAGCAACGGCAGTACGATCCCAAAACCCAGCAGATCAATAAAGACCGTCAGAAAGACCACCAGCAGAGTTCCACGACCTGCCGACACCACCTGATTCCCGCCCTGCCCCTGTTCACTCACTGCCAAACCTGCTCTTCCGTAGATGAAACGCGTATTGCCTTCGACTGATCTGTCCCCAAGCTACCACATTTGCAGTGTTGCGGGGCCTGCCATCCGCACTGACAGACTCACAAATACCGGATTCTGCGACGAATGTCCGAATTGATGCTCTGATAGCGATTGCTCAGACAGCCCGCATCAAAAACTTCCCGCCGAATGTACTCCACATCGTCCGCACCCACGGCTCGCGTGAAGATCGGCTTGAGATATTCCATGCCCAGCGACGACAACTGCATCCGCCCGGCATCGTACAGACTGGGATGCACCTCCCGCGGATGAATTTCACCCCAGCGGTCACGCAGCCGGTTGGCCGCAATGGAACGGAATGTGAAACCATCCGTCTCGCTGTACTGCAGCGTCGCAATCTCATTGCTGTATCCCGCCGCCAGCAGCTCCACCGCCTTGCCCCCCAGCTGAGTCGCAGCAAAGCGGTCAAACAGAATCGGACGACCGCCGCGCTGAGTATGTCCGACCTTGCGACTGAACAAAGCACTGCTGCCGGGTTCAAATCGTCGCGTCTCGAGGAACAGGTCAGGACTGAGGCTTTGCTCAAGCATGCCGACGATCGCATCGGCGGCACCCGCGTACTTCACATTGCCCGCCGGGTCGAAGGCCGGCTCCGCGGCACCCAGTTCCCGCCCGTCCACTCCCCGCACACCCTCACCCACCACAATCACCACGTTCTGCTGCTGTTCGTAAATCCGCGAAACCTGCTGCGTCAGCTGGTGCGGGTCCACCGGAACTTCCGGGATCAGAATGATGTCGGGCTGAGCATAAGCGGCACCCAGAGCGATGTAGCCGGACTGTCGCCCCATCACCTCCACCACCGCAATCCGATGATGACTTTCCGCTGTCGTCCGCAAACGCTCAACCATCTGCACAACAACAAACACCGCTGTGGCGAACCCCGGAGTCGCATAGTTGATGATGTCCTCCAGCCGCAGCGTATCCCGACTTCTGACGCCCCGCACCGGCGGACCATCAGCTCCCTGCGGCCGCTGCCACTCGTCCGGCTCGCCCGGATAATTCAGCCCCAAATCGTTATCAATGGTCTTCGGAGCCAGCACACAGGGCAGCATCTCAGCCAGCGGCTGCATTCCGTTGATCGTCCCGTCACCTCCGATGCAAATCAGTCCGTCCAGCTGCAGCTTTGCAGCGTGCCGGCCCGCCACCTGCAGATGCTCATGCGAATTGTGGTCCAGATAAGTTCGCGATGACCCGATCAGCGTTCCACCCTTGCACGGATCCAGCTCCGGAATGCTGGAGTACAGCGGGTTCAGCAGGACATGCGGAACCTGCGGATCCAGCAGCCCCGCATAACCTCGCAGCAACCCCACAACCTCGATTTTCAGAGCATTGGCGCGCTGCACCGCTCCGTAAATCGTGGCATTGAGTGCCGGAGTATCGCCGCCGGCCGTCAGAATTCCGATTCGCTTCATGAGTTACTTCACCACAAAATTGACCAGACGCCCAGGCACCACAATCACCCTGACAACCGTCTTACCCTCCAGCTGCCGACGCACCGTCTCGTCCGCCTCAGCTGTCGCCTGCAGCACCTCCCCGGTCGTGCCCGCCGGCACCACCAGTCGCGCCCGCAGCTTGCCGTTGACCTGCACCGGCACCTCCACCGAATCCTCGACCAGCCACTGCGGGTCCGCCACCGGCCACGGCTCGTACGCCAGCGTCTTTGCATGACCCAGGGCAAACCACAGCTCTTCTGCCAGATGCGGCGCAAACGGGCTCAGCAGCAGCACAAACTGCTCCAGCACAGACTTCGCCAGCACCTCCTGATCCGACATCGCATTCGTGAACTCCATCATCCGGCTGATCGCCGTGTTGAAGGCCATCCGCTCAATGTCGTCCGTCACCGCCCGGATTGTGCGGTGCAGCACCCGCAGCTGTTCAGGAGTCGCCGGGATGTCCTGCACAGCACTGTCCAGCACCACCTGTTCAGCACGGTCGTCCACAATCATCCGCCAGACACGGCTGAGAAACCGATAGACGCCCTCGACACCGCTGGTCTGCCACGGCTTCACCTGCTCCAAAGGACCCATGAACATTTCATACAGACGCAGCGCGTCGGCACCACGGTCGTTCACCACCTGCTCAGGGTTTACAACGTTGCCGCGAGACTTCGACATCTTCTCGCCGTTTTCACCCAGAATCATCCCCTGATTCACCAGCCGGCGGAAAGGTTCCGGATGAGTGACATGGCCGCGGTCGAACAGCACCTTGTGCCAGAATCTGGAATACAGCAGATGCAGCACCGCGTGCTCGGCACCGCCGACGTACAAATCCACCGGCAGCCAGTAACGCTCCTTCTCAGGGTCAATGAACTGCTGCGCATTGCGGTTGTCACAGAAACGCAGGTAATACCAGCAACTGCCGGCCCACTGCGGCATACTGTTCGTCTCACGCTTCAGCCGTACACCATCCTCCGCCGTCCGATACAGCCAGTCACTGGTCGCTTTGGACAGCATCGGCTCCGGAGTCCCGGTGGGCTTGAAGTCCTCCACATGCGGATGCAGGACCGGCAAAGTCTCCACGGGGTCCGCTCGCAGCAGGCCCGTCGGCTGCCCCTGCTCATCCAGCTCATGCCAGATCGGGAACGGTTCACCCCAGTACCGCTGACGGCTGAACAGCCAGTCGCGCAGTCGGAAATTCACGGCTTCACGACCCAGCCCGCGAGCCGCAAGATCGGCAGTGATCCGCTGCTTCACATCCTCAGTCGGCATCCCATCCCACGGTCCCGAATTGATCGCCACTCCCAGCTCACAGAACGCCGCCTGCGAAAGATCCGCCTGCGGTCCGTCCGCCGCAGCCGCTGCCACCACCTGCACAATCGGAATCTGATACTGCCTGGCAAACTCGTAATCACGCTCGTCATGGCCCGGAACCGCCATGATGGCCCCCGTGCCATAACTGATCAGCACATAGTCGGCAATCCACACCGGCACCGGCTGACCATTCACCGGATTGATCGCATAACTGCCCGTGAAGACACCCGACTTGGTCTTCGCCAGATCGGTTCGCTCCAGCTCAGACTTCAGCGATGCCTGCTGACGATACTGCTGCACAGACTGCTGCTGCTGCGGAGTCGTCAACTGGTCCACCAGCGGATGCTCGGGCGACAGCACCATGTACGTGACGCCGTACAGGGTGTCCGGACGAGTCGTATAAATGCGAATCACGTCCGCCTCAGGACGCACGGGGAAACCAGCAGATGCTCGCCCCGTCTGCCATGCCGACTGGCTGTCAGCAGACGACGCCACCCGGAAATCCACCTCCGCACCAATGCTGCGCCCGATCCAGTTGCGCTGCATCAGCTTGATCGATTCCGGCCACGACAGATCCGCCAGCTCATCCAGCAGGCGATCACCGTACAGCGAAATTCGCAGCATCCACTGCTTCAGATTCATCCGGACAACGGGATGCCCGCCACGCTCGCTGACACCATCCACCACCTCTTCGTTGGCCAGCACTGTGCCCAGTTCAGGACACCAGTTCACCGGCGCTTCAGTCAGCACCGCCAGTCGGTGCTGGTCCTGATAACGCCGCACAGCCGACTGCCCCGCCGCTGCAACCGCTGCAGGAATCGGCAGCTCGGAAATCGGACGCCCCCGACCACGCCGCTGGACGCCATCCGGACCCGTCCAGACACAGCCGGCGTCGTACCACGTGTCATAAATCTGCAGAAAGATCCACTGCGTCCAGCGGTAATAATCCGGATCGGTCGTGGACAGCTCACGGCTCCAGTCATAACTGAAACCCAGCATCTTCAGCTGCTTGCGGAACGTGTTGATGTTCTGCTCGGTCTTGATGCGAGGATGCACGTTCATCCGCCGGGCGAATTCTTCCGCCGGCAGACCAAACGCGTCCCAACCCATCGGGTGCAGTACGTTTTTGCCCCGCATCCGCGAATAACGACAGACAATATCCGTCGCCGTGTAACCCTCCGGATGGCCCACATGCAAACCTTCACCCGACGGGTACGGGAACATGTCCAGCACGTACAGCTTGGGCCTGTCGGCCACGCAGTCCTGAACCCTGAAGGTCTGATGCTGCTCCCAGTACTGTTGCCAGCGGGATTCAATTCGGCGGAAGTCGTATCGAGGCATAGCGGGGTAATGGCGGGCAAAGCCCGGGAACAGAGGGACAACCGGAGTCAACAAAAATCGGCGTGGGATGACCGATTCCTGAACACAGGAGAAACGGTCGGGACAGCCGAGCCACCAGCCCACCAGCGGGCGGATGCTGGTCTGGATTGTACCCCGCGGAGTTGATGAAGCAAAACGCAGCAGCGTTCCCGGCAAAAATCGGGGGTGTTTTTGGTTTTTGGGTGGTGGGTGACGGGTGGCGGGGGTGGAGTGGTGGGGCCGCGAAGGATTTGCCGATTTTTTGCCGGGGCCTCAATTTTGTGGCTGGGGATTGGCCGGGGGAGCTGGGGCCGGGGGTTGCAGACGCAGCAGCAGCTGATGCGCTTCGCGATACCGAGGACTCTGTTCCAAAGCCAGCAGAACTCGCCGACGCGATTCCGCCGGATTGCTGTCCTGCAGCACCTGCGCCAGCCGGAAGTTCAGTCGCGCGGCATCCTCCGGCTGCAGCTGCAGCAGACACTGCAGCGCCGCAGACACCACCGCGACGTCGGCAGTGGCCTGCCCGGCCTGCACCATCCGCTCCTGCACCTCGGCACGAAACGGATCGGCGGCAAATATCTGCTGGCCATAACGAATCACGTCAGGCCATGCCTGAGCACTGACGCACAGTTCCTGCAGCCGCAGAGCTGCCTGAACGTCGTCCGCCGTCCGCTGCAGATGCTCGGTCAGAACCTGCCGCTCAGCTTCCACCTCGCCACGCTCACGATAGATTCGCGCCAGCAGCGGACGAGCTCCGCCCGCACCCAGGTCCTGAGGATACAGTTCCAGGACTTGTCGCAGCGTCTGCTCCGCCGCTCCGTCCTGTGCCTGCAGCTGCTGCTGAGCCAGCAGCAGCCGGGCAGGAACATGCTGAGGATTTTGCCGACAGAACTCCGCCAGTGCAGCTGCATCCGCACCCTGCAGCGCCTGCAAAGGCTCCTTTGAAAAATCGGCCGTCGGTGCCAGCTGGTCCGCCTGCTGACGCAGGAACTGGTCAAAGGATGCCTGCAGTGATTCAAGGCCACCGCAGTGACGCCCCAGCGCATCGTTGATCTGCAAGCCGCTGCGCAGATCCGTCATCACCGCATTGATTGCCGGGAGACCATGCACAGTGATGATGTGTTCGACCGCCAGCGACGATTCAAAATACGCAAAGTTCAGATCCGATCCGGAACCGGCGTTCAGAAACGCGCTGCTGAGGCGACCAATCGGCACTGCTCGCCCCTCGCGAATTCGATCACGGAATTCCGGAGTCATCTGCTGACCCCAGCGCGGATCCCGCAGCCGCTCTTCATACACCGAAATCCCCTCGCTCAGCCACCGCGGAATCCGATTACCGGTTTTCTGCAGCGAAATCACATGGCAGAATTCGTGCCACAACACCGATTCCCAGCTGACGGGACTGTCCCGGCGGCTGGCCGGACTGTTCGCCGTCACCACCCGCCCAAAACACACTCCCAGAAATCCGGTGACGTCCGGCATGCCGAACGTCCGCACAGCAAAATCATCAGCCCGCTGGTAGATCTCGACAAACACGGGGACTTCCGGCTGATAGTCGTAGCGTGTCGTGAACTGCTGCCAGGCCTCCTCCAGCAGACTGCAGACGCGCGGACCATACAGGGCTGCCTCACCGCGTTCCATGCGGATTTCGAAGTGTTCGGTCTTGAGCGTTGTGCAGCGTCCCAGACTGTCCTTCAGCTGCAGCAGGTTGAACAGCGTGGAATTGTACTGATCGGCCCTGCCTGCCTCTTCCGCCAGCTGCCAGCCTTCGCTGATCTGTCCCAGTCGCAGCAGATCCTGAGCCAGCTGGGCACGAGCCTTGTGGCAGGTCGGATCAAACTCCAGAGCCCGTCGCTGAGCTGCAGCGCCCTCGGCAAAACGATACCGCCGCGACAGTCGCGTGCCAATCAGATGATCGGGTTCCGGGCTGTTGAGGCTGAATTTCAATGCCGCGGCACGGCTTTCAGTCTCGGCGTCCGCCCGGCCCTGCAGATGAAAAATCACCGATCGCAGAGCGTGAGCAGCAGGCAGATGCGGATTGACCGCCAGCATTTTCTGCAGCGTCCCTTCCGCAGCCTCATAGTCCTCCGCGTCGATCTGCTGTTCGGCAATCCGCTGCAGTGCCGGAAACAGCTGCGGATTTTTTTCCAGCGCCTGAACTCTGAGCTGCAGGGACTGCTGATCGTCACTGTCGGCGAGTGCTTCAGAATACAGGAACAGCATTTCGGCATTGTCCGGAAACGTCTGCAGCACCGGTTTCAGCAGCTCGGCGGCAAAGGCCGGATCGCCTTTGTCCAGAGCCAGCCGAGCGGCTGCCAGAAAACCCTCAGGGCGGTTGGGGTAGTTGCGACGAGCCCGTTCGAAGAATCCTTCCTGGACGGCTTTCGGGTCCGCACCCAGCAGCAGAGCAACTTCGCCGAGACAGGTCAGGTCATCAGCATCGGTGTACCGCCAGGATGCTGTGCTGGCCAGTTTTTCCACTTCACTGATGGCCGTGGCTGCGAGTTCCCGATTGCCATTCGCCAGGGCCGCCTCGATCCGCAGCTGCTGCAGCCTCACCGACCACGAATAGCGTTCGATGCCGGCAGCCACGGAAGCCAGTGCTTCAGGGTATTTGCCAAGTGCCAGCTCGGCGCGAGCCTTCAGGATGGGCCACTCTTCGCCGTAGCTGCGGGCTTCAATGGCCGCAGTGGCCAGTTCCAGACACCTGGCGTAGTCGCCGGTCTGCCAGGCCGTCTGACAATCGGTCAGCGAGTCGGGTGCTGGTCCGGCCCACCCGGCCCACCCGGCCCACACTGTGGTGGTGGACAGCAGCGTGACTGCCAGCAGCACAGTGGCGGTCAGTGGCGAGCGATTCCCGGTCCTGCGGTTCATACGGTGACCTTTGCGTAAGAATTGCCTGAGGCGGTGTGGCTGCTTTATAACAGCACAGTGGCTCCAGCGTCATGCCGGGGCCGGAAAATTCGGCGAATGTCGTCGGCAGATGAGGCATTGATGGTGATCCGCACGTGTTTTTTCGACATGGGAAATGTGCTGGTGCATTTTTCGCACGACCGCATGTGCCGGAACATCGCCGAACTCAGCGGTCTGTCAGAATCTGCAGTCCGGCAGTTTCTGATGACCGAACAGCGGCAGTGGATGATGGAGCGCGGTGAGCTGAGCGAAGCCGATTTCTGCAGCCAGCTCAGCCAGTACTGCGGACGCAGTCTCAAACCGGACGCTGTCTGTGAAGCCCTCGGCGATATCTTTCAGCTGAACGACAGCATTGTTCCGGTCCTGCAGCAGCTGAAGGCAGCCGGACAGCGGCTGGTGCTGCTGTCAAATACCAGCATGGCACACGTGCGGTTCATCGAACGCCATTTTCGAGTGCTGGATTATCTGGATGCCCGCGTCCTGTCCTGTGAAGTGGGCGTGATGAAACCCGACGAACCGATTTTTCAGGCGGCACTGGCGCAGGCACAATGTCCCCCGGAAAACTGTTTTTACACCGACGACATCGAAGCCTACACCGCGGCAGCAGCCCGCCTGGGAATACAGACTCACACCTACCGTCAGACCGATCTGCTGGTAGCCGAGCTGCAGCGACTGGGCGTGCTGCAGTAATCGCTGCAGATCACAGTGAGACAATTCCACAGGCCGGAAAGGCTGCGAACCCTGTTGCAGGCACGCAGCCTTCCAGCCCGATTTTCCTCCGACACACTCAGCATTCAGGTGGATTTGTGCTGAGCGATGGAACGGTGCAGTGCCAGTGAGACGCAGCCGTGGCTGGCCTGAGCCACAGTGGCGGACCAGTCTGCAAGGTAACCGCGGACCGTTCGCAGTCCGGACCAGGCAGGCAGCTTTGATTTGCGAGCCGCCAGGGTGTCGTCACTGACATTCACGTGAATGACGCCCTGCAGCAGGTCAAAGGAGATTTCATCACCGTCCTCCACACAGGCAATCGGCCCGCCGACGGCGGCTTCCGGAGCACAGTGCACCCCGATCGCTCCGTGCGACACTCCCGAAACCCGCGCGTCTGACAGAAATGCAATCCTGCCGTCCAGTTCAGGGACCGCCAGGGCTGCAGTGGCAATCAGCACCTCCGGCATGCCGCTGGCCACCGGCCCCAGATACCGCAGAATAATGACGCTGCCCGGAGTAATCCGACGCTGTTCCACCGCGCGGACAATGTCGCGCGGATCGTCAAAGCAGACGGCCTTGCCGGTAAACCGCGGATCCTTCATGCTGGACACTTTGAACACAATGCCTTCAGGGGCCAGGTTGCCGAAGCACACCTGCATGTCAGCAAACGGCTTGTAGCAGTTGTCGCGGCTGACCAGCAGGTCCTGACCGGCCGGCGGTGGCGGGACATCCCGCAGATTTTCAGCCAGTGTCTGACCGGTGACTGTCAGGCAGGACCCGTCCAGCAGGCCGTTGTCGAGGAAGTGTTTCAGCAGCACCGGAGTACCTCCGATGTGGTGCAGGTCCACCATGGTCCGCGGACCGCGTGGAGCGAATGACGCCAGTACCGGAGTGTTGCGGAAAATTTCCTGCAGATCACGCAGCGTAAAGTCGACTCCGGCTTCGCGAGCCAGAGCCAGAATGTGCAGGACGCCGTTGGTCGAACCGCCGGCAGCGGCGATTGTCACAGCGGCATTGCGGAAGGCTGCCGGGGTCAGGATGTCGCGCGGGCGGATGTTTCTCTGCAGCAGATTGACCATCGCAGTACCGACGCGACGGCATTCAGCCTTCTTTTCCGGATCGACAGCCGGGATCGAGCTGCTGGCGGGCAGCATCAGTCCGATCGCCTCCATCGCCAGGCCCCACGTGTTGAACGAAGCGGCGATGCCGCAGCCACCGGGACCGGGGCAGGCCTTGCGAATGATTTCCTCGGATTCCTCGTGAGTCATCGCGCCCACGGCCGCCCTGGCCTGCGAATCGTAAACGTCAAGGATGGTGATGTCCTTGCCGTTGTGACAGCCCGGCAGGATGCTGCCGCCGCTGACGATCAGGCCAGGGAAATTGGTGCGAGCGAGGGCCATGGCGAAGCCCGGACCGTTCTTGTCGCAGTTGTGCAGACCAATCAGACCGTCGTAGCAGTGGGCCGTAACGACGCATTCCGCACTGTTGGCGATCAGGTTGCGGGACGGCAGGCTGGCGTTGCCGCCTTCGTGGCCCTGCGAGATGTTGTCGCTGACGCCGGGAGTGCCGAAGGGGAATCCCAGCAGCCCGGCTTCGCGGCAGCCGGCCGCAATTTCCTGCGCCAGCTGATACGCATGAATATTGCAGGTGTTGCCATCCAGCAGCGGCACGCCAATACCGATCTGCGGCTTCTGAAAGTCCTCGGCCGTCATCCCCAGTGCGTAGTAAAAGGCGGTAATGCCTTTCTGCCATCCGTGAGTCAGTTGATTGCTGTTCCAGTTGAGCATGGGAGTGGTGACCCGGGTAAAAGAGAGCGTGGGTGGAGTCGGCGATCGGCAGCCTGCGGAGACTGTCCGCAGACCTGTGAGTCGCCGAAAAGGTTAGGGAATGCGGGGGCTGCGGTCGAGCGTGCGGAAACGGCCTGCTCAGATTCTCAGGCCTTCTGCTTCCGGGTCGGCTGTTTTCCTGCCGCAGGTTTGGCTATGGTAGTGAACGATTCCCCACATCATTCAGGGCCACCACCATGCACAGCGCTGATTCTGGTCACGCGTCTCAGTCCACCGGTCTGCTCGGACAGGACAATGCCATTCCGCCGTGGACTGTTGCCGAGCTGCCGGAACCGCAGCCGCTGGGACTGCGCAATCTGGCCGGCCTGATCGGTCCGGGGATCGTGATGTGCGGCATCCAGATCGGCGGTGGTGAATGGCTGATGGGACCGGATGTCACCGCGAAATACGGCGGCAACCTGATGTGGGTGGCGACCATCGCCATTCTGACGCAGGCCTTCTACAACATTGAATGCGGTCGCTATGCCCTGTACTGCGGTGAGCCTGTCTTCACCGGGTTCATGCGGACCTTTCCCGGTCCGCGATTCTGGATGGCGGTGACGGCGGTGCTGTGCCTGACATTTCTGATCCCGGGGCTGTCCACCAATGCGGCGGTACTGCTGGCGACGGTGTGGCTGGATCGAATACCGACTGCGGCGGACAGCACCCTGGTAAACACCCTCGTCTTTGTGACACTGGGAGCCGTGGTTTTACCGGTCTTCGTGGGCGGCAAGGTTTACAACATGCTGCAGTGGATCATGACGGCCAAGGTGTTTGTGGTGCTGGGGTTTTGTCTGGTGATGGGAGTATTTTTTGTCAGCCCGCAGGGCTGGTGGGATGTGTTCAGCGGGTTCCTGCGATTTGGCAATGTGCCGGTGGCTGCTGCAGATGGCGGCGAGTCGATAGTGAATCTGTTTGGCTGGCGTCTGGAGCATGGGGTGTGGCCGGCGATCTCCCTGACTCATATAGCGACGCTGGGAGCCTTCGCGGGTTATGCGGGAGGCGGCGGGCTGGCGAATTCGGCGTATGGCAATTTCGTGCGGGACAAGGGCTGGGGGATGGGCAGTCAGGTGGGAGCGATTCCGAGTGCCATGGGTGGCCACAGCATTACGCTCAGCCATATTGGTGCGGTCTTCCCGATCACCGCGGACAATCTGCGGCGGTGGCGTGGCTGGTGGAAGTACATTCTTTCGGACCAGCTGATGGTGTGGGTGCCTGGCTGTTTCATGGGGATGGCGCTGCCGGCCCTGCTGTCAATTGGATTCGCTGCCAATTCGCCGATGTTTGGCAAGCAGATTTTGTATTCGCAGCCGCTGCTGGCGGCGGACGGCATCCTGCATACTCCGGCCTTCGGCTCGTGGGCCCCGTTTGTCTGGGGGGCCTGTCTGTTTACGGGGCTGATGGTGTTTCTGCCCAGTCAGATGGCGATTGTGGATGATTTTGCGCGGCGCTGGACGGATATTCTGTGGAGCGGCAGTCGGCGGATTCGCAGTCGACTGCAGGGCAATCAGGCGCGGCAGGTGTATTATTCGATTCTGCTGCTGTATGTGGTGTGGACGATTATTGTGGCGGCGCTGTTTCTGCGTTTCCCGGATGCTCCGAAAACCATGGTGACTGTGATCGCGAACGTGAACAATGTGTCGCTGGCGGTAACGGCCTTTCACATCTTGTGGATCAACTGTCGGCTGCTGCCGCCGGAGCTGCGACCGCGGTGGTATTCGCGGCTGGGGATTGCCAGCTGCGGCGTGTTTTATGCGGGGCTGAGTGTACTGATTTTTTGGACAAAGATTCTGCCGCTGTTCAGATGAAACCAAAGTGCCTGCCTGAATTTTTTTGCTGGGGGTAACTGTCATGTTGTGTGTTTTGCGGGCCGGCCTGTGTGCCGCTGTTGTGCTGTGTGGTGCTGAGCGAGTATGAGTGGCGTGAGCCGCTGGCTGCGGGGCTGGGTGCTGAGGAAATCCTGGCGCTGGTATTGAAAGCGGATGCTCGGCCGCAGGCGGACCTGCGTGAGACGATCCGGCTGACGACACTGGCTGGTACGGAAAGCGTGGTCAGCTTCGGCCGTCGTTCCAGCGTGACGGTGGGGCGCACTGCCACTGGGCGAGGTGAAGTGATGAGGAACATGCAGGTGGTGGAATTTGGCACGCAGGTGAAGCTGACAGCGGTCCCGCAGGACCAGCGAGTACGGCTGACGCTGCACTTTGAATCATCGCGACAGTTGCCGGCGACGGCAGACGACAGTCCGCCGGACATCAGCACGACCGAGGTTTCGACGACGCTGACGCTGGACCCCGGCAAACCGGCCCTGGTCAGCAGTTTTGGCGGCAATCGCAGCAGCGTGCTGGTGGTCATGGTGAAGCCGCAGCCTTAGGCACTGTTCCCGGGCGGGTGCTGACCGGGATGGGCGAAACGGCAGCGTGTCAGGCGTGTTTTTTGAATCACAGAGGACCCGAATGGACCTGAAATCTGTGGTCCAAATCTGACTCCTGTGCTTTAAAACACAGATCACGCAGATGGCACAGATACGGGGCCGAGCCGACACCCTTTCATCTGATGTGGTGGGCAGCCGTGCGGCTCAGCAGGAGCTTCGCCCTCCCGAATAGGGTACCCTGAGGCGCGAGCCGACATGACAAAGGTGCAGTTCTTGCTGCGTCAGGCGAATCAGGTCGACGAAACCCGTTATGGTCCGGACGATCCCGAAGTTGCCATCAGGTGTCCCCGGCGGGCTGCGGCAGGTCTTCCAAAAGCTTGATATTACGCTGATAACGCCGGAGAATGCGGTCGAAAGATGCCTGAGTTTTCTGCATGACGAGTGCGTATCGACCTTGTTGCGATTCCAGATCATAGACAAGGTCGAGACGGCAGCGGGAGATTTCATAGGCCAGATGACTTTGGAGTTTATCGCTGCCAAAGATCCGGTGGACTTCTGCCGTGGGATCCTTCATGAATTCCACGAGTTGCAGGCAATGTTGGCAGCTGCAGCGTACGGTGGCCGGGCGAGTCCAGTTGGCCGGAGGCTGCGGCATTGTGGCTGTCACCCCGATCAGACGCTGTCGCACATCTGTCAGCCACTGTCGCAGCAGTGGCGGAATCTCGCCGAATCTTTGTGCTGACCACGGAACCAGCCGTTTCAAAGCCGGCACATGCGCATGCTGCAGACGGAACAGGTCAGTGCGAGATTTCACGCAGCTGACGACCTTATGAACTTCTGTATCGCAGCCGCAGTGCAGCAGGACCTGCAACAGCACGGGCAGCTGTTTTTCATGCAGATTTTGTGCTCGCTTTCTGGCAGTCTCCGGGTCCTGCTTCCGGCGGGCAATGTCGGCGCAGTACCATGAGGCCGCCTGGCGACAAAGATCGCCTTTGATTTTTTCGGTGTCGGGGTCGCTCTGTGGAAGTTCGCAAACCGCTTCCAGCCATTCCAGGTTTCGCGTGGGAAAAGACGTGGGTAACCTTTCGTGCGCCGGGGGTGTCAGGATGGCCTGCAGTTCGGCAGCGATTGCCGGCAGGCCAAATTTTCTGCAGGCATGCAGGAGCAGGGGTGTCAGCGGCAGGTTCGTGTCCTGCGGCGCGACCTGCGACAACAGCGTGGTGATGACAGCCCGGTCGTTGAGTTTGATCAGGGAACTGCAGAAACTCGTCAGCAGTGACTCAAGCGCGTCCTCTTTCGGTTGTTTGCGGAAAAAGTCGTGCGGATCAGGCCAGTCCGCGATGATTGCAAGGGCCAGTGCAATACTGTCGGCCCGCACCGATTCTCTGCCGGCATCACGGGATGTCGCCAGTGCGTCCACCAGCTCATTTAAAGCTGGTACGCTGGTCTCAAACCCCGCCTCGGCCAGAACGGTGTGCTGCCGGGCCTTCGGCCACAGCACAAAAGCTGTCCGGTGATACCATCGATCCAGCATGTTGCCAGTATTGCCGGTGTAGCCTTCGTATTCTTCCGACGTTGGTTTCCATTCCTCAAGGGGAATCTGTGAAATGATTGCGTTGACCTGCAGCGAAATGCTCTGCCACGGTTTTTTCACGCCGTCAAAGGTGGTCAATTGTGTGCCCAGCAGTTCGTCTTCATGAGTTGCGCCGATTCGGAGTTTTTGTTTTTTTAGCGGTTTGGGTGACCACCCCCAGTCGTCTTCATCCCGACGCGATTTGCTCTCGTTGTAAGCTTCCTGCAGCAGGTGACGGCTGATGTGCGCGAGGTGAATTTCACAGTCCGCGGCTGCGGCTGTGGGCAGGACCAGGTCAGCCAGTGCTCGATCGTTCCCTTTGAGCAGTTCGCCGGACAGGCTGCGTTCCGAATACTGGTGTTCCAGTGCCAGCACCAGTGGTGTGGCAGGGGCGGCAGTGAACCACGCGCGAACTGCCGCCAGGAGCGGGGCGATGTCAGTCACAGTGCTTCGGGGTTTGGGGCTGGCGGGGGCTGTCGTTCGCAGGATCAGGTTGTAACACAGGCAGACACGCACTCCGCTGGACAACCTGCTCACTTCATGTTCACAGTCCGCGTAGAACGCCGCGTAGCTGATACCTTGTCCGCTGGCCGCTTCCGGGAATTGAAACTTCTGTACTCGGGATTGAGTCTGGCGAACGGTCAGTTCGCCGCCGGCGAAGGGATTGGGCAGCACGATAATCAGGCTGGCCACCATGCCATCGTGTTTTTCACTGTCGCGATGTGGCTTGAAGAAACCGCCGCGGCGGTACACCAGCAGTTTGTAGAGCTCTGCACGGAGTTCGCCGGGGGGGAGTCCCAGTTTATCGGAGACCTGGGCAACCACTGCGGCAACCTGTGCATTCCATTCGTCACTGATCTGAAATCGATCCGGGGACAGTTCGAAGGTCTTGCGGACTTTCGTGTCCACCAGCGTCTCTGTCCCCTTGCCAAATGGCGCCTGCTCGCATTGCGACACGAGGGCTTCAACCACCTTTGGTTTGAGCGGAAAATTCAGTGGTCCTGCCTGATCAACACTGATCGCGGGCGGCATCCCTGAAATGGTTCCGCCGCAGCAAAAATCTGCGGCGCCGATGGAACCGGAAATGGCATCGGTAAGGAGTTGCCGCAGATTCGTTTCGATGGTAATTCTCCGGTGGGGTCAAATTTTTCGCCTGGAACTACCGGATCTGCGTGCAAAAGTCATGTCCCGCGGCGTGAGTTGCAGGAAAATTCCTGCGACTTGCGGCTGATGTGTCCGGCAGCTGTGCGGCTCAGCAGGAGCTTCGCCCTCCCGAAACGGTGGCTCAGCTGCAGTTTCCCCTGCTTGTGCTCGGGCACAGCATTTTTGCAGTTCCCTTCGCGACTTCGCGACTTCGCGTGGGCCAAACCGCGGCCGATTCTGAGCTGTGAGACTGCCGGCGTCCGGGCTGTCAAATGGCCCGAGAAAACCCGGGAATTCCGATCCTGCACCGGAAATCCGCCGTGGAATTTGTGCCTGCTGCAGCGGAATACGGGTATTACGGTCCGGTGTCAGCGTGCCATCACCTGCGTCCGCAGCATTGGCGCGTTGTGCCTGATATCATGGGACGATTGTCGGCCGGACAGCGGGAGCAAACATGAGCCGCTTACATCACTGGAAATCGAAGGCGGGGCGTTCAATGCTGGCATGGTTCACTGCAATTTTGATGCTTGTGCTGGCATTCGCTGTACCGGCTGACGAGTCACTGCAGGTCGGCAGGCTTGTCCCAGGCATTCATACTCGCAGTCTGCGGGTGGGGGAGCGGGAGCGTCGCTATCGGGTCTGCGTGCCGCAGTCGTACGACGGTCAAAAGGCTGCTCCGGTCGTCCTGGTGTTTCACGGCGGTGGTGGTGATCCGGACGGGATGATGAAACTGTGCGGGATGAATGCCAAAGCGGAGCAGGCCGGCTTTATTGCGGTGTATCCTTATGGCACCGGCAGATTTGCCGGCCGGCTGCTGAGTTTCAACGGTGGCGAGTGCTGCGGGTATGCTCATGACAACAGTATTGATGACGTGGGATTCGTGCGGGCATTGCTGGATGATCTGGCCGCGGCGGCAAATGTGGATGCTGACCGAGTTTTCGCCACGGGGCTTTCAAATGGCGGAATCATGTCGCATTATCTGGCGTCGGAGCTGTCTGATCGGATTGCGGCCATTGCACCGGTGGGTGGCCCGCTGATGCTGGAAAAACCAGGCAACAGGCGGGCGGTGTCGGTGCTGCAGTTTCACGGAACAAAGGATGAGTTTGCACCGTTTGAGGGCGGTTTCGGCAAAGGTTTTTTGGGTCGGAACGAGATTACAAAGTTCCGCTCGGTTGACTACACAGTGCAGAGCTGGGTGCAGGCAAACGGCTGCCGTGCTGAGCCGCAGGTGCAGTCCCTGCCGGACAAGGCGGATGATGGGATGCGGGTGACGCAGAAGACGTGGTCAGGTGGTCGTGATGGCAGCGAGGTGGTGCTGGTTGAGATTCAGGGTGGCGGCCATACGTGGCCGGGGCAGCGACCGGTGGTGGCCAGGCTGGGTGCTGCCACGATGGACATTTCAGCGAATGATCTGATGTGGGAATTTTTTCAGCGGCATCCTCGAACAGGTGTCATTCCGGATCGACAGAAGGGCAACCCATGAAACTTCGGCCTCGATGTATTGTGCTGCTGCTGGCTGTGGCAGGGATTTCGGAAGCCGCAGTTGGGCGGATGCCGGCGGACGAGCCGGGTGCGTCTGTGGCGGACGGCACCGCCTGGGTGACTCGCGAGGTGCGTGCCCCGCGAGTTTCGTTTCACAAGTTTGACAGTGCGGCGGCGAAGTCGCAGGTCAGCTATCACCTGTATCTGCCGGCGGCCTATGAGCGGGACAGGGATCGCAGATTTCCGGTGGTGTACTGGCTGCACGGATCGGGCGGGGGGCTGACCGGGATTGGTCAGGTGGCTCGCAGTTTCGATGCGGCGATTGAGTCGGGCAGGACGCCGCCGTGTCTGGTGGTGTTTGTCAACGGGCTGGTGGAGGGGATGTATGTGGACTGGAAGGACGGATCGATTCCTTTGGAAACGATTATTGTGCGGGAGCTGCTGCCGCATGTGGATGCGACTTACCGGACGCTGGCAGTGCGGGAGGGCCGTGCATTGGACGGCTACAGTATGGGCGGGTATGGGGCGGCCCGGCTGGGGTTCAGTTATCCGGAGTTGTTTCGCGGTGTGTCGATTATGGGTGGTGGTCCATTGCAGGCGGAGCTGGTGCAGGCTCCGCGGGCCGGTCGTCGCCGTGCGGAGGAGGTGCTGCAGCGTGTGTATGGTGGTGATCAGGAGTATTTTCGCAGTGTCAGTCCGCGGCGGATAGCGGAGCGTCATGCTGAGAAATTGCAGAGTGATCTGGTGATTCGTCAGGTGTGTGGTGATCGGGACGAGACGTTTCAGGTGAATCTGGAATTTCATGAGCATCTGGAGCGACTGGGCATACCGCATTCGTGGCGAGTGCTGGCGGGTGTGGACCACAATCCGCTGGCAACGATTGAGGCGCTGGGGGCCGAGAACTGGAGTTTTTACCGGGCGGTCTTCGCAGGTGTACAGGCGGAGGCGACGGAGCGGAGGGCGGATTTTGAGCTGACTCTGCAGGTGGGTCAGCAGCAGCGGCGTGCGGTGGTGGTGAATGCACCGGTGGATGGCAGCAAACGACCGGCGGTGCTGGTGCTGCATGGGGGGATGGGCAGTGCGGCGGTGATGCGTGCCAATTCCGGATTCGACTCGGTGGCTCGCGAGCAGGGTTTTATGGTGGTGTATGCGGAGGGGACAGCCTTTGCGGGTGATGAGCGGCGTGCGTGGAATACGGGTCATCTGCTGCGTCGTCAGGTGCGTGATGCTGACGACATCGCGTATTTTGATGCGTTGATTGACAGGCTGACGCAGGCGCATGGAGCGGATGCCGAGCGAATTTACATGACGGGTGGATCGAACGGCGGGATGATGACATTTGTGTACGGGGTGGCTCGAGCGGAGCGGCTGGCCGCGATTGCTCCGGTGGTGGCTGCGATGTTTACGCTTGAGCAGGAGCCGGCTGTACCGCTGCCGATTTTGCTGATCAATGGTGGGCGTGATGGTGAGGTGCCGATGGCGGGCGGGATGAGTCGAAACGTGCTGGTCAGCAGGGCGCAGCAGACACCATTCAGGCCGCATGCAGAGACTGTGCAGTTCTGGGTGCGTGAGAATCGTTCGGAGCCGACGGGGAAAGTGGTGCAGTCAGGGACGGTGACGACGACGGTGTATGCGGCGACGGAGGGTGGGGCGGTGACGGAGGTGGTGGTGGATTCGGAGGGTGGGCATGGCTGGCCCGGTTCGCGGGCACGTCGTGCTGAGAATGCTCCGATCAGTGCCTTTTCGGGTGCGGAGCGGGTGTGGGAGTTTTTCAGGGACAAGCGACGGGCTGTCGGTGTGCTGCCGAAGTGAAGCGGACGCGGGTTTAAAAAACGCGCGAGCCGACAGATGAAATCCTGTCGCGAATTTGCGAAGATCCGCGGTATGAAAACAACCCTTTGTCAGCTGACTTTGCTGTGGGCCGTCTGTTCGTCTGCAATGCAGGCGGGCGACTATGTTCGCTTCGTGAAGGCTCAGACTCAGGTGTGATTCCGCCGGATCAGATTCGCGACTGGCCGGTGTGCTGTTTTGAATTGTTTGTGTGAAAGGGGCAGACGCGAGGGTTGTGCAGGGCTGCCGGCCGGGAATTTGGTTAAGCTGAGAAGGTAAAGCTCGGCGTGAAGAAAGGATTGTTGGTGACTCATGGGCCATGATTTGCTGGTAATTTTTCAGGCTGTTGATCGCAGGATGACGGAAGAGGAACAGGATTTTCTGCGGACTCATTGTCCTCAATCCAAAGTCACAAATCGACGGCTTTCGATGTCTCTGGAAGATACGAATCTGAAACTGCCGGGTGATGTGAATGCGATGATGCGTCGAGGTCTGGATGCAGGTTTTTCAGAGCGCAGTAATGGTGATCGTCATTACTGGTTTCGGCTCAGTCAGGCCCCGCCAGCGGCCTTTGAGGTATACAATCCTCGAAAGGGACGTCGTCTGTACGACTGGATTCCGGACGAGAGCGGACCAGGGGGCGTTTTCAGGATGGTGCAGATTCTTCCTCTGCTGTTTTGTGGGTCTGAGCTGCCTGAACGCATAGAGGACCTGGTGTTTGCAAGGAGGTTGCTGGAGTCCGGGGACCTCAGTCTGCTTTTCCTGGGTAACTTAGCCAGCCGTATGGAGATGCGTCGCAGTATGCCGGTTCCCCTGACATTACTGCGAGACAAGGATGTGGGCCGGCGACTGGCGTGGCTGCTGACTCTCGATTTACCCGTGTTTGAGATGCTGAATCGCGAGCAACAGCGCTGGCTGCAGGAAGATGTGAACTGGGTTCCTGACAAGTGGCGATTGTCAGTTGAGGATGCGGAGTTGCTTGCGTTTGATGTGTTTCAGAATGGAGGTTTGGATGAAAACGACGGTGGTTGGGATTACGAGTGGGATCAGGAGGACGAGGAGGACGAGGAGGAGGAGGACGAAATCCCGGCGGACGCATTGACAGATGAGGAAGCAGCAGAAGAATTCGGAACAACTGAGGGTGAGATTGATTGGCGTCCTGATGCAACAGCACCTTACCGGGGTGACTTCGCTGCTGATCCACGGAGCACAGCCGCAAAGATTCTCAAGCTGATGAAAACCGGGAACGATGACGATCTCAGGACGGCCGTGCTGCAGATGTGGTATTTGACGCGGCAGGTGCAGGGAACTGAATACCAGGACCTGCCTGCACAGACCATGGAGCGGATGCTTGAATTGACCAGTAAACCGTCGCTGCTGGTGTCGCTTTTAAGCGAAGTCAATTCTGGCGAATAACGGAATACTGTGACGGGGCCAGTGAACAACGGCGATCAACTCGGGGGCTTGAAAAGGCCCCTGCTGTTTGTCGTTCAGGTGCTGGGGGCAGTACCTGAAAATGTGTCAGCCCCGTCGTCTCTGTTCTCAGCATTCCAGTAATTGAACCAGTCGAGCCTGGGTTGAAGCGGCATGAACGTGATCGAGGATTTCACGATTCTGTATTTCCTGAACACGCGCGGGCGTCGGCAACGAACTCCCGGTGTTTGAGTTTCCGGTCAGCGGGACAGGAAGGGAAAGAGCAGCAGGCCGAGGATGGCTGCACCGGCGACCACCCACGGCTCAGACAGTCGTCGAAAACGAGTCAGCAGAAACAGCGTGGCTGCCAGCACAGGTACCCTGGGATAATCGGGCTGCCAGCCATCGATGAATACGGTGATAACGACCGGTCCCGGTGTGACCATGGCGACCGCCACAGCGTCCAGAAATTGCTGATCATTCAGCCAGCCATACTCCTTCACCACTCCGATACGGGTGAAAGTGCAGGCAGGGTGACAGGGACCGCCTGCTGCGGCCGGGATCGAATCGCCCAGGTGATCAGCCCGGCACCCAGAAACAGCCACAGACTCTCGGATTCCGTGATGACGGTGACCAGCGCACTGACAAGGTAGATGGCCAACTGAGCAGCCAGCGGGCCAGGCATCAGTTGTGCCAGCGTCAATCCCTCGCGATACTCCGACTCACTGATCCACTTTCGCTGCTCGACCAGATCCCGGTGCATGTAGCCGACCAGTGCGACAGGCCCGCCGAAACCTGCTGTGCCAGGCCGCAGCATGTAAGTGCACATCTGCCCGAGTCTATAGCACGGAGAACACGAATTCTGGCTCATATGCTATCTCAGGGGCATGCCGGGTTCCGGCTGACCATTGGTTGTCAGGATCTGAAAGTGGTGGACCGCAGCGGCTGCCGGGTGATCGCTGGTCCAGACGATGCGATGATCGCGAGTGATCTCGATCATCGAAACGCCGGTGGTCGCACCATGGCTGCCGACAACGGTATTGCCGTTGGCCAGTCGCTGGGAGCCGCAGGGATCGCGGAACTGATTGTTCACATGACTGTTGTCTGCCTGCCAGACAATGCGACCTTCAGGATCCAGTTCGACCACTTTGTTCCCGTGTGTGAGGGATGCCACGGTGTTGCCGTTGTCCAGTCGAATTGCCGTGAAGGGCCAGTTTTCAGCGGGACGCCCTCCCAGCTCCGACAGATCGGTGGGCAGTGTCCGCACGATGCTGCCGTCCGGACGATACTCCTTGATGCTGAAGGCCAGCAGATGGGGCACGAGGTAATTTCCGCTGCGGAGCTGTCGGGCCATGCGTGTTTGCATGTGAGCATTGTCGGTTTCGGGCTGCAGTGGAACTGTCAGCTTCAACTGACCGTCGGGGGCGATTTCGAGGAGTCGCGGCTGCGGTCCCAGCTCGGTCACCAGTGTATTGCCGTTGTAAAGCCGCTGAGCGGTACCAATCTCGCGGTTCTCCGCGCTCAGTTTCCATTCGAACACGACCTGTTTGTCGCGAGTGACCTCCTGCACCACATCGCTCCAGGCAATCAGCACATTGCCATTGGGCAGCACGAATCCGTCTCGTGACCGTCCCCGATGTTCCCACTCCACCTCGCCCGCTTCGCTGATGACTGCCGTGCGATTTCCGAAGACGATGTACGAGTGTCGCATGGTCGGCGCGTCGTCGGCCGCTGTGATTTCAGCGGCATGCTGAACGCAGCACTGAAGAGTCAGCAGGCAGGTCAGCAGGATGTTCGATCGGTTCATGGTGGTGGTTCCAGATTGTGGTGGCGGGAGCTGCAGGCTGAGCCAGTTATTCGTCCGGATTTTCCGTGTGATAGGTCAGCAGGCTGGTGATTTTCAGTGGCTGCAGTCGTGCGCGTGCGTTCAGAAAGGTCAGTTCGATGACGCAGGCAGCGCCGGCGATTGTGGCTCCCAGCCCATCGGCCAGTCGGCGACAGGCTTCAACTGTGCCCCCGGTGGCCAGCAGGTCATCCACCAGCAGCACTCGATCTCCGGGCTTCACGGCATCGGTATGGATTTCAAGGGCATCAGAGCCGTATTCCAGATCGTAACTGAACTGACGTGTCTGCCATGGCAGTTTGCCGGGTTTGCGAACGGGCACGAAGCCGGCATTCAGTTCCATGGCGAGCGGCACTCCGAAGATAAAGCCGCGGGCCTCAGCGGCCAGGACTTTGGTGATGCCGGCATCTCGCCAGGGCTCGGCCAGCTCAACGGTGACCTGCCGCAGAGCATCCGGCGATGCGATCAGCGGAGTGATGTCGCGGAACATGATGCCCGGCTTCGGAAAGTCCGGGACAGCTCGTACAAAACTGCGAAGATTCATGAGGAGCCAGCCTGTTGAGCAGGAGTGAAAAGTGATGGCGAAGCCGGATTCGTTCAGACAGTGTACGGTTTGAGGCGTCAGGATTCATCTCAGTCACGGGGGCCTGCACCGCACATTGGGGGAACCCGGGGCTGGCTGCCCGCCGGAAACTTGAGTTGAAATCCGGAAACTGCGGGAAGGCCGCGGTGTGAACGCCCGATTGTATCGATTACTCCGACTCGCACTCATCCGTCAACCGGATTCCAGCATTTTGTTGCGCTGACTCAACGACATGGTGACGCAGAGCGACCTAACGTTTTGCCAGATTCGCCTCAACTGCCTGATCGGAAAAGACAACGCCTATGGCGTGAATTCACCGTATTCGGTGTCTCTGTCGCCGGTTGGATGCAGCGTGAAGCCTGCGAGTTGCTGCACACGCAACATGATTTTCTTTCTTTAGTCTGCCGACGAGCATGACTGCTCGTCTCTGGGGGGGTCCAGATGGCTCGTAATTCTTCCGGTTCGCTGCTTGTAGTTGACGACGATCGCCATATTCAGAGTGCCATGGCCGAATATCTGCGGGGGCTGGGGCACAGAACGGAGACGGCTTCGTCGTGTCTGGAAGCACTGGAGCGGATGGAGGAGTTTCCGTTCGAGGTTGTGATCTGTGACGTGAATCTGCAGGACAAGGACGGTTTCCATCTGCTGCAGTGGGCTCGCGAACATGCTCCTGAAACGGCCATCATTCTGCTGACTGGCTTTGGCACGATTGAAAGTGCGGTCGAAGCCATCCGCATGGGGGCCTTTGACTACCTGACGAAGCCCGTGATTGATGAAGAACTGCGGTTCTCAATCGAACGAGCGATTGGCCAGCGACAGATCATGGAAGAGAATCGCAAGCTGAAGGCTCAGCTGACCGAACGCTACGGTCTGTCCAGCGTCATCGGCAAGGACTACAAAATGGTCCGCATGTTCGAACTGATGGAGAGTGTGGCGGACACAAAGACAACGGTTCTGATTCTGGGAGAGAGCGGAACGGGCAAGACCATGACTGCCCGGGCTTTGCATCATCTCAGCAATCGTCGAGACAAGGCGTTTGTGGAAGTGGCCTGCGGGGCCCTGCCGGAAACGCTGCTGGAGAGTGAGCTGTTCGGTCACGTTGCCGGTTCCTTCACCGGTGCCACGCACGACAAGATCGGTCGGTTTCTGCAGGCGGACGGCGGTACTCTGTTTCTGGATGAAATTGCAACAGCCTCGCCCGCGCTGCAGGTGAAACTTCTGCGCGTGCTGCAGGATCGCGAATTTGAGCCGGTCGGAGGCAATGTCACGCACAAGGTCGACGTGCGTCTGATTCTGGCAACCAATGTGGATCTGGAGGAGGCGGTGCGGGAAGGTCGTTTCCGCGAGGATTTGTACTACCGCATCAACGTGATCACTTTGACGCAGCCGGCTCTGCGGGATCGCCTCGGCGATATTCCGCTGCTGGCAAATCATTATCTGCAGATCTTCACGGAACAGACCGGTCGCAGGATAACTCAGATCGAAGAAGCGGCGATGCAGGTGCTGCAGCACTATCACTGGCCGGGCAATGTGCGTGAGCTGGTGAATGTGATTGAGCGTGCTGTGGTACTGTGCCGCAACGGTGTGATCACAGCGGCCGATCTTCCGGAAAAGCTGTTTGCGTCCGCGGAAAGCCGCGCCAGCGTCACGGCGCACCTCGGGAATGCCCCGCTGAAGGTCGCACTGACTCAGCCGGAACGACAATTGATCATTCAGGCTCTGGAGAGCACCGGCTGGAACCGTCAGAAGACGGCTCGGGCGCTGGGGATTAACCGCACAACTTTGTATAAGAAGATGAAGCGATATGACATCGACTTTGAGTCGGTGTACAAACACATGTGAGGGGCGTGGCCGCTCGGCCCGGCTCTGACCTCAAGCATGCTGACAGCCGGACTTTCACGAGTCCGGCTGTTCTGCATTCCGGCGCTGATATTGCGGTCAGTGCTGCCTCTGATAGACTGTGGACTGGTACGCGATGCACCCTGAGTTCTGCTGCGTGTATCCGTCACGACCACAAACAGTTCAGCAGGGGGCGATGCCGCGTGAAAAGTCGATGGATTTCAGTGTGTCTGCCAGTGTGGCTGTGCTGCTGCTGGTTTTCCGGCAGTGCGAACGCGGAAGAAAGCCAGGCTGGGTCTGCCAGTCGTCCGAATGTGCTGCTGATTCTGTCTGATGACCAGGCATGGACGGATTATGGTTTTATGGGGCATCCGACGATTCGGACGCCGCATCTGGACCGCCTGGCGGGTTCCGCTGCGCTGTTTCGTCGCGGCTATACTCCGACACCCCTGTGTCGACCTTCACTGATGTCAATTCTGACCGGCCGGTATGCTCACGAGCACGGCGTTGTGGGAAACGATCCGCGTCCGGATAAATCGCTCAGTGATCAGGACTACGCGGCCCTGCGGGAACAGCTGATTTCCAGAGTGGATCGTGTGCCGACGCTGCCGCGGCTGTTGTCGTCGGCCGGTTACGCCTGCCTGCAGACGGGAAAGTGGTGGGAGGGCAGCTGGAAGCGGGGCGGATTCACTGCAGGCATGACTCGCGGATTTCCTGAACAGGGTGGCCGTCACGGGGATGACGGTCTGAAGATTGGCCGTCAGGGTGTGACGCCGATTCTGGAATTCATGGATCGGTCGGTGGCTGGAAAGCAGCCATTTTTTATCTGGTACGCACCGATGCTGCCGCATACGCCGCACAATCCGCCGGCTCGGCTGCTGCAGAAGTATGAACAGCCGGGTGTCGCGCCGGAGCTGGCCAAATACCATGCGATGTGCGAGTGGTTTGATGAGACCTGCGGTGAACTGCTGACAGCGCTTGATGCTCGTGGCCTGACCGAAAACACATTGGTGGTTTACGTCACGGACAATGGCTGGATTCAGGCGACATCTCAGATGCGGCTGGGGCCGGGCTGGACTCACGGGTTTGCTCCGCGATCCAAGCAGAGTGTTTACGAGGGAGGCGTGCGGACGCCGGTGATGTTTCGCTGGCCGGGGCGAATTCCCGCCGCGGATCGTCCCGAGCTGGCGACAACGCTGGATGTGCTGCCGACGGTACTGGCGGCAGCGGGTGTGGCGGCTCCGGAGGGCCTGCCGGGACTGAATCTGCTGCCGGCTCTGACGAGTGGCGGGAAGCTTGAGCGCGATTGGGTGAGCGGCGAGGGTTATTCGCATGACATTGCCGACCTGTCGGATCCGGAGTCGTCCCTGGTGACTCGCTGGTGCATTGAGGGGGAGTGGAAGCTGATTCTGACGTGGGAGCCCCCGCAGGACCGTTATGCGTTTGTGCACAGTCTGAACGAGCGTCGTCCGCAGTTGTACCGGGTGACCGAGGATCCTGCAGAGCAGGTGAATCTGGCGTCGCAGCATCCGGAGCTGGTGTCTCGACTGCGTGAGCGTTTGCAGCGGGAATGGACGGTGGTGCGTCGTCCGATTGAGTGATTGTTGGCTTGTGCGGCTGCTCCTGGAGCGTTGAGTGCGGCGTGCAGGATGTTGTGCAGCGGCAGCATGTCGCTATAACCGGCCGTGATTTGGATAATTTCAGGAACTTTTGGGCCTCCGCCGGCCGTCGCAGGACCACATAGGCGGTATTTATTGTCACCCGGGTGTGCGTTTTGTTTTAACGTCTGGGGTGAAAAATGAATATGCTTGCCAGGCTGGTGGAACTCTGCGGACTGAAGTCTTCCGGGCGACGTCGACGATCACGCATTTGGTCGTCGGTCGCCGCCAGTGCTCAGGCAATCCAGCAACTGGAAACTCGATGTCTGATGTCAGCCAGCAGTGCGGGGGACCGCAGCGGTGACAGCTGGTCGTTTCGTCCGGAGAGTGCCGATGGAATTACGGAAATGGGGGGAGTGTCTGATCCGTCCGTGGATGGCGATGTTGGGGGCGGAGCAGGTCCCA
>Ga0209990_10000279_pt1 | contig 52523 bp, 81 predicted proteins | sample NOAtaG_6_FD_187304 | JGI IMG/M metagenome (GOLD analysis project Ga0209990, IMG submission 187304) | Freshwater lake microbial communities from Lake Erie, under a cyanobacterial bloom - NOAA_Erie_Diel5S_2200h metaG (SPAdes) (version 2) | ecosystem: Environmental > Aquatic > Freshwater > Lake ...
ATGACCTAACGTTGTTTCTATTTTTGCGTTTTAATACGAAAATGTCTGCGTAAACGCTTTACTTTTCGTACTCTTCTGGTACTCGCCTCTGTGGGAGGACGGTTCCATAAGCTTCGGTTACCAACTTGTTGCGGAGGTCTGCTTCGCCCATATCGGCGGCGGTAAGAGCCTCATCCATTGTCGGTGGTAGTACCGCTGGGGCTCCAGCAGCACCTGGCTGTAGTGGCTGACCTGGCTTGCCCCCAGTCTCTGGGTTAGGCATAGTGCCAGTAAGTTCAGCAATTTCTTGTTCAATTTGAGTCTGTAGCAACTTAAGGGCGCCATCGGCTGTAGCGTCGTCAAGGAGTTCCTGACGAATTTCATTAAGTTTTTCAGTTGGGAACTCTTCACCGAGGGTGCGAAGCGCACCTTCCTTAGACTCAAGACCTAGAGACAGCATCGACTGGACTTCATTAAGCGCAATCAACTTGTCTAGTGGCAGAGGTTGTGGGAAATGTACATATGTGAGGTAAGTCAATGGGTCATTAGGGTCAAGTCTGTCAACTTGTCCCTTCTTAAGTTTAACGTTTCTAGTTGGGTCCCAGATAAAAAGCTCTGGTTCTTTAATAGCAATACTTCTAAGTATTAGGTCATTAATGCGCTCAAGACCACGTGCATACTGAATAATCTTTTGGTGGTAGCGGTTCATTAAAGGCTGGAATTGGATAGACAGAGCAACGCCAGATGTGTTAGAGATAGGCTGTGCTTGACCTAAAGCAGTTTCAGGAATACCAATCATTTCGTGCATAGACTTCTTAAGCATTGCTAGGAAATCCATAGCGCCCTTAAGACCTTGTGCTCCACCTTCTAGGTTTTCTACCTTTGCGTCTTTTGGTAGACCACCCCAGACCTTGTTAGCGCCCTTTTCCAATTGTGAAGCTTTGGCACCAATGATGACTGTGACGGGAGCAGCGTGATAATTAACGATGTCAGCGATGTCAGTAGCAGTCTCGTTATAAGTACGGTTAATATTAATAACGTCATGACAATCGCTAAGACCCCAAGGGCTACCACTAACGCGAACATTTGGCATATGAACAACGGGAATAACACCAAGCGGATTAGGGCGCGAGTCAATAAGTTCATCATTTATATACTCCTCAATAATGTCATCAGTGAGGATTTCAGTATAAGTAAACACTTGACGTGTGCCTTCAAGAGAAGTACCCCAAAAACGATACTTTAATTTAAAACGGATGAGACGTTCGCGGTCATGTGGGTGAAACTCTGGAAAACAAAAAGATGCGTTAAGCGGAAGAATACGAACACGTCCTGGGTGTCCAAAACCAGAGGAGTCTGTCCAAGCTTCTTCGTATGCTACTTTAACAAAACAGTCTCCAGATACAGAGCCTTGCTGTCCCATCTCCCAAAGAACTGTTGCTTTATTGTTATCTACTTCCCAAACTCTTTCTAAGATATCTGGAACAATTGCTTCTGTTTCTTTTGGGGAACGGAAATTAACACCTTTACCAAAGGTGAAGTTAATAATAAAATCTGTGAATGCTCGGTAGTAATTAAGTACTAGTTGAGCGTCGCCTACCTGCCTGCGATAGGAGTAGTGGTGGCCAAGATACATAGCCCAGTTAAGAGAATAACGATTAAGACGCGGACCATGAACTTCGAATTCTTCATCTGCAAGCTCCACCAATCCTAACGGGGAAATGGAAATAGTTAAGTCAGAGGACGCTGCCCTATAACTTGGGGGAGAAAAATCAATGCCGCTCAACTATCCACCTTTTTCTTAAAACAACCAGGAAAGGGTACCACGCTATTTATTTTAGCGGAAGCGCTCGCCTCTGATATTACCCTTACCCACCTTCTTGGTGACCTTCTTCTTTTGTTGGTCTTCCTTTTTCTTTTTTTCTTCAGCGGCGTAGTCGCGAAAACGAGGGTCTACTTCCCTCTTGGATTTAACATACTGACCACCAAGTTGATTATAACGAGAACGAACCCAGTGGGCGGCGGCAGGGGAAGGATAAGTGGTGAACTTGGCGCGAGCCTGCGCAACTACCATGTTATAAAGTTTTGGATTAGCAGGTTCCTGCTTTTCCGTCTTCTTTACTTCTTTACCTTGAATCAGTGCCATAGTTAATCCTTAAATAGAAAGAGGACCAACCCTGCGCTGGAATGTTGCGCAGGGGTGGGTTAGCTCTTTTATTAGTCTTCGACTACTGCTGGGTTAGACTTATACTGGCGAGCGCCGTTGCGAACTTCTTGTTCGAAGCGGTTGTCACCGTGGTCTGCAAAAGCTCCAGCAGAAAACTCAGAAAGATTCTGTGGTGCTTCTACCCATGCAGCTGAACCAACGTGTGCACGCTCGCGCATTGTTTCCTCTGCGGTCTTTGTGTGCACTGGCTTATTACGATTAGGGCGTCCTGCAGCTGGCTCATAGCCCTGCATAGCACCATTAGTAAACTGTGTTGGGATGTCTGTATCTGTTGCAAGGCCTTCTTCAAAACGAAGTGGGCCACGCTGTCCAGGAGTCGCTGCAGAAACTTTACGGTCGTAAATATTTCCTGGACGCTCAGGGAACTTAGGGGTTGGGGCAATTGCCATTTTTATACTCCTTATATAAAGGTTGAGGACCTCGTATAAAAGTGTCCTACGTATTTGCCGTAAAGTCAGGCTAAAGTAGTAACTACCTAGAAAAGAACGGCGAGGTGGACACTTCTACGGAAGGCATGGTCATATCTAGGGTCAGGGACACGGCTATAGCCAAACTATCCGCATAATCGTCGTGGGCGTGGGCTTCGTCAGGGGCATGCGCTAAGAAGTTAGGTCCAGTAAATTTAGTTTCCAAGTCTGTCATTTGTTGGTAAAAGCGTTTCCATGTGCGCAGTCTTCTAGTCTTTGCGTGAGCAGGCCAGCCAATCATTCGTCTGTCAATTAGAGCTTTTAGATGTTTCCAACGCTTAGATTGCTCGGGTTGGCTGCTGTTTAGGGCATGAACCTCTGCTCTTGGGAGGAGGAGTTTGAGTCGTTGAGCAACTGCATCACCAACACCATTAGCGTCCACGCCAACAGCAAGTACGTCGTAATTCCCCAAAAAATTCGTGATTTGAAAATACTGGTCTTCCCAATCATCGCCTTGTAACTCCAACCAATTAAGGACACGGTGGTCAAAATACCCAAACTCATCTGGGCGGTCCCAATCTACCCAGACAACGGTAACAACAGTAGAGTCAAGTTTACGGGCTGGGTCAATCCCAACTACAACTGGGGAACGGTGCCAGGCTTTAACTGTCTCTTGAGATGTGTCTCCAAGTTCGTCCATGATTGCAGAGGTAACGAACATTCCTCTTTCAAGTAGCCACTTACAGTTATAAGACATCTGAAACTCATCAGAGTCTTCTCCGATACGTAGCATCTCTTTCTTTATGAACTTTGCGTAGTTAGCGTTGTACTTAGAGACATCTTTGTAGTCCCACTCAAAGTGGTTCATACGAACAGACCTTGCTGTCTGTCTGCGTTTATTTAATTGGATAGAGCGATAAAAGTTATTTTTACTTGTAGTAGGGGTTCCCGTTTTAACCATGGTTCCTGAGTAGTAAGCCAACATAGGAGAGATTGATTTAGAGACTACAAAGTCATCCGCTTCTTGACACTCATCAATAACAATAAGGTGAAAGGACTTAGACTCAATCTTTGCACGTGGGTTAGCAGTCATCATCATGAGGCTACTGCCTGAGTTTTTTAACTTTATCTGTCGTGTAACTCCAGGCACCTTACCCAGGCTATCGTCAATCTCTGGGTCGCCCATGATTTCTTGCGCTCGCTCGCTAGTAAGCCTATTAACAGTTCTACCAAATAGAGTTTCTACCTGACCTTCAACAGGAGCAAACATACCTACCCAAATACCATCTTTAAATTGACCAAGTAAATCTGGATACATTTTTGCAAGGCGAGGTAATAGAACCATTAATGTAGCTACGGTGTTAGCAATAGTTTCTGATTTACCTGACTGACGTGCTGCGAGTGCTGTTATTTCTTCGCCGTCATTGATGATTACCGACTCAATGATGCGACGTGCTAAAGGCATTTGATATGGGTGCAACTCGTGCCCAACTAGGGCATTCATAAAAGTAATAGTTTTATCTATAAGCTTTTTAACAAATTCTTTGGAGAGCTCATCTAGTTCCTCTTCGGGCTCTTCTTGAGGAACCTCTTCTTCATCATCTAACTCATCGTCAGGAAAGAATTGGTCGTCTTCATCTTCTAGCACGTTGTAGTTCTCCATATGGAAAGTTTAGGGGAAAACAAAAAACCTGGATTCATAAAACCCAGGCTTTTTGGCCATCACACGGGAGAGGAAGAGAGAGGCAAGACTAAGTCTATCATAATCCTATTTGATAGTCACGCGGCGATGCAACTCGTCAATGACGGCATGCAAAGCTTCAGAGCCTTTTAAAGCCTCGTCAATATATAGCTGGTCCCTGTTTTTAGAGTAACCAGACATGCATCTAGATATTTCAATCATTGCCTGCTCTGCCCACATCTCTAGTTCGGCAGTAGGTATTCTGGAGACTCTTTTGGCAACTTTTTCAGGGAAAGGCTTTACCCAAGGTTCTTTTTTAAAAAAACTCATCATATGCTCCGTCCTCAGGTACCCAGGCTTTTCTGCCCTTCATGGCGTCTAAGAATATCTTATCTATAGCCTCGTCGTCATCAGGCGACACTTCTGGCTTGCTGTAAAAGATACCACAATAGTACCCAGGCTCTGTAAAAGGAGCCCTTACAACTAGACACTTGCCTTTACGAAAAGGGTAGTCAGTTTCTTGGGTTGTACCAACCTCTATTACTGGTAAGGCTTTTTTATGCCAGTATCTGAGTTTGCCTACATATAGTGGTCCAAATGATTTCAAGGTTTAGAACTCCGTATCTGCCTGCATTCTCTTTGATACTTCTGCTGCATAGCTTAGCAACTCTTTTGATGATGCGGATAGCCCACCGTCTTCTGGCAAGTCTGAAACATTTGCAGGCCCCATATCTGGCCAAGCGTCTAATCCGCTTTCTCTAAGATATTTACCTGTTGAATCTGTTGTTTGTAAGTTTTGCCAATGAATGGCAGGACAGTTTCTATACTCCCACCAAGTTCCATCTCTAAACACAACATACAGGGTGTTAGTCTCGGAGTTGTACGCAATAGCCTGCGCTCTTGGACGAGATGGGTTAGAAGTGTTTGCTGTTACTTGTCTAAATCCTTGAGATATCTCCATAGGGATAGCGGCAGAGAACGCCTTATCAATTGGTGATTCAACACCAAGTTTTTCAGCAAATGCTTGAGATAGGTTTAATACCCTATTAGATTGGTCAGCAGCACGCCTAAAGTAATTAGGGTTGTTATAACTCTTGTACTTCTTCGGCATCTTCGTCTACGTCCTTGCAGATATGGTCTTTAGTCTCAGACTGTAGCACTTTTTCAAAACAACGAGAACAGCGCATAACACGCTCATAATTATTTTGTACGGTGCCGCCTACGGGCACGTCTGCGCCGTCTTCGCCATAGGCAGGCTGATAGTCAGTGACTATACGCTGTTCTCTAAAAAGCTCTTTAGGAAAAGGGCCTTGTGGTTCCATTATCCTGTCTGGGACGGGGTGAACCTGTACAGCTTGTCTTCTAATTACCTTCATCTGCCGAAGTTGCTTCTTCTTTTACTTCAGCTTTTTTACGTGGCTTTTCAGTCCCAGGTATCTGCTCGACTAGTGGAAAGTGACCAGCCTCTGCTCTTTCTACCAACCATGATGGTAGACAGTCAGTGCAGTAGTTAACAGCGTTTACTCCAGGGTCAGCGCAAGTATAGGTTGCTGACTTATCGCAATTATCGCATTGTACTTTTGATGCCATGTTTGCTTTCCTTACTTCTTCTTAGCTGATTTTTTAATTTCAGCTGCAATTTTCTTAGTAATTTCAGCAGCAGCGGCGTCTGCAACGCGGCCAAATGCTGGGTCTTTCTTGTTTACCCAACGAAGTGCGACTGGCACTAAAGATGCCCAAAGAGCATTAGCTACTAAAAGCCACTCTGAAGCTCCAAAAGCTAGCGGGGTTGCTGCACCACTAGTTTGCATAACAATCATTACTGCACCAATAACTTGACCAAGCAAGTTACGTGCGTAGGATTCCAAAACTGCTTTGTTCATATTTAGCTCCTTATCGAATTGACTGCTTGCAAGTAGGACAGACGTTTGCTTCTGTTGCTGGCGCAGCAGCGGTACTTCCAGCAAATTTAGGACGACCAAAACCAACAATTCCAACTGTTAGTTTTTTAGCGTTGTTCTTTTTATAAGCGCGAATCTTTTTGCAACATTCGCCGCCATTGCGCTGATTACCCTTAGGGTCTCCTGCGGTATTTCCTTCTACGCAGGTTACAGTTCCATCTCCGTTGTCTTTTACAACGATACCAACGTGTGAAATTCTATCGACGCCATCTGCTGGGAAATCAAAATAAACGATGTCTCCAGGCTGTGGATTATCTTCAAACCAGCGGCCAGACTTTTTAAAAGACGCAGCGCCCGCTGGGGTATAAACAGTATTTGGAACTTTTACGCCAGCTTCGTTGGCGCACCACATAACAAAGCTGCCGCACCATGGCTGATAATTGGCTTTAGTAAATTTACCGTATTTGGTCTCGTTGTCCTTTGGACCTTCGATGTATCCAACCTCGGCTAGAGCAACTTCTACAAGTCTAGCGGCGGTACCTTGTTCTGCCATGAAAATCTCCTTTTAAGTCAACTACTAGTGTGCCTCAGGAGAAATGTAATGTCAGGCTAAATTACTCTTTTCCGTCTTCTAGGTGCTGGGTAAAACGGCCCTCTAGACGGGCTACAGATATCCGTAGGTCGGTTAGCTCTGCGTGAATCTTATTAATGGTGTCCTTCATCGAGGAGCCCCCATTGGGCTTCAACTCGTGGACGTAATTTTTTAGGTAGTTTCTTAATACCCACGATGTGGCTGCGACAAGTGCGGCGCCAAATGCGGATAAGCTAGCTAGAGTAGCTGCCCAATCCATTAACGACATCTGCATAAATTCCTTTGATAGTTAAATATAGAATACGCATGTATGTCGTCCGTGTAGCAATAAAATGCAGAAATACCGTATTTATATTAAATACTGAGATTTTCTTTATGTCAGCGTAAAAAAAATATTTTTTCTAAGCGTGGCTTAACTTGACCGTGGCTGTAACTCTGTGGCAGTCTAGACCTTGAAAGGCTCCAGTAATGGAGCCTTTTGCCACTACTGAGAGGAGCAATCAAATGCTTAATATCAGCAAAGAGCAAACAAGCCAGCTGGCAATTATCGTGGCCTATGTCATGGTATTGATTGGGAGCCCTGTTGTACTTGCAGCAGCAAGAGCAGAAACGGTTACCCAAGAAACAGTGCGACCACAAGTCGTAGTTGTTGACCCGTTGGCTAAGTTTAAGGACGCCAAGTCATTAGACAAAGGTGAACTTAAAGACCTGCTTCAAGCGGTCGGGTTTGAGGGAAAGGCCCTCAGGACTGCTTGGGCTGTTGCGATGAAAGAATCCAATGGCCGACCTATTGCCCACAACGACAATACGAACACGGGAGACAACTCATATGGCGTCTTCCAAATCAATATGCTTGGTGACCTAGGAGCGGATAGGCGAGAAAAATTCAACCTAAAATCTAACAAAGACCTCCTTGACCCTGTAGCAAACGCAAAGATTGCGTACTACATGTCAAATCAAGGACAGGACTGGACATCGTGGAAGGTGTACCCAGGCCAGACAAATGGAGAAAGATTCGAAAACTTCTATAAGGAGTTTCCGACAATAGACTAGTTTAAAAGAAAAAAGCCCCCTGCAGAACGCGGGGGGCTTTTTTGTTGGGCGCTATTAGGAAGCAGCAGCCCAAGGGGTGATAGTAATTGTTGCGGTTGTAGCAACACCAGCAGCGGCTGCAGCTGTTGACTGAGCCTTGATTGTTCCAGCAACTGCCACAACTGCTCCAGTAATGCCTGTAAGAGCCAATGCTGTAGTTGCTGTGGTTGTGACTGTGAAGGTATTGTCGGTGAGTTTGGTGATGGTATATGTTCCGTTAACAGAAGCATCAACAGATGAGATTGTGACCTTGTTACCAGTAACAAATCCGTGTGATGAGTCTGTGATTGTTGTAACGCCAGAACCTGCTGTACGAGAAGCTGCTGTTACAACGCCTGCAGCGTTTGTAGCTGCTGTAGCTGTAGTGATATTAGCTAGCTCGTAACCAGCGTCCTGTAGGGCATCCAAAGCTACTGCTGTTGTCATACCAAGAACGTCAGGAACGATGATGTTTCCAAGACCTACGCCATCAGCTGCTGAAACAGCAGTTGTTGACTCAACCTTGCCGCGCTGACCTGTAATAAGGCCGCCGTTAGCTGCATTAGTAACTGTAAACTGTAGGGCGTTAGCGCTTGCTACAGTTGCGCTTGAAAGATTGTATGAAGATGCTGTAAGCCCAGTAATGTTTACGACGTCACCAGCGGCAAGCTTATTCTGTGCTTTGTAGGTAACAGTTGTTCCATTTCCTGAAGCTTCGGTAACCATATAGTTACCTGCAGCTGGAATAAATGAAGGGTATCCAGCCCAACCAGCCTCAACATTTGAGTGGTTATCTACAGCAGGGTTTAGACGAGCGCTTGCAACTTTGGTGGTTTGAGCCCAACCATAGTCGCCCGTAGAGCCGCCTGTGTTTGTAATGGTCGCTGCTCGGTCGTCGTTTGGTTGCATAGGGATATTGCCCCATACAAAATCAACGGCCTGTCGACCTGAAGAGTCTACTGACATGTTGTACCTATTCTCTAGAGTGGTAGTGAACGCCTGATATCGGGGGCGCCTTTCCTATTGTCTAAGAGTATTTACGGCTTGTCAGGGCTAACTACTCATCAGAGGGATGAGGCGGCATGCCTTTTCTAGAAGGGTGTGGAGGAACACCGCGATACTTTATGAAGTCCATGCTTACGCTTTTATAATAGTCTCCTGATATAGACATCCAAACTTTATCCATACCAGTTACCTCAAAAAACTCCTCTACCTTTTGTAGGGGCACATCTTCTAAGCCCTTTAAAATCCTGCCTAAATGATTTGTAGCCTCAACTACATGTTTCCAGTAAGCGTCGCTTCTACTGTCTCCCCACGGCCTTCTAACCCTCTTTGTCTCATCTCTTAGAGGGGCGTCATGGTGTTGGTGAAATACATCCTTAGCGCCAACCGCATAGACAGACCATCCTTTAGCAAATGTTCTAAGTGATTGATTAAACTCCTCAGTATTAAAAGAACCCGCACCATCAACCCCAACTTCATCTACCCAAGCTTTTGGAGCAAATATGTACATGCAGGTAGTCCAATAAGTTTTGGCAATTTCAGTGCCGCGAAGACCAGCGTAACCAGGGAACTCATATCCAGGAGCCAAACTGCTGTAATGCGTGGCACGTCTACCAAACAGGGTCTCGTCTTCCCAGATTCCCCAAACATCTACTCCATCTACCGTAGAGTAGGATGGAGGAGCATAACAGACCATGACTTTTTCTTCTGGGAAAGCAGCTGTTAAATATAAATAGTTTGATAACCCTCTTTTGTCCCAGCCAGGTCTTCCCCTTGAGTGGGAGTCAAACTGAATAAAATAATCGTAATCAAAATCTACTTGTGTAGCTAGATTTCTAGCCCAGCACAGGCCGCCGTAATACTCAGTTGCTGGATAATACCTGTAGATTAAATTAGACTCGGGTATAAAAGAAAAGTCTTTTGGTTCGTCATCCTCATCTACAAGGGAAAACACAAGTGAGTCTTTAAACTCTGCTGTTTCCCAAAGAGACTTTACAGTTGCATAAAACTCGGGGTCTTTATAACTAGCTATGCTTACTAGTATCTTGGGATTGTTCATTTGACTCCTCAAGGTCATCGGTGTTCATCCACTTATGTAACGGACACCAGGCTTTAGCAAGTTTTACCTTTAAATTCATAACGCAACCGCATTTTTTGCACTGATTAGTTAACCCAATAAGTTCTGGGCATTCTCGACAGATACTAAGCCTACTTGCGGCAACCTCATCGGTAGCTCTAGGTTCTGACGTCTTTAGCATATGCCACGGCCTTACTGGTGGCGGAAGGCTTTTACCTTTTTCGCTATTGCGAAATCTTTCTGATATCTTACTCATTTATAGTTCTTTTTCTCCCACATATGGTCTTGATACATTCCCGAGAATGTGGAGTTTATCAGATTTAATCTATCACGTACTTCTTGACTTCTTTCTTCCATAATTTCAGACTCCCAAGACTCTCTTTTAAAAGGTATTGCCTGAGCAATTGGGGTTCCGCGTTTAATAATGCCTTTATAACCTTTTTTAATGTGAAATGGCAACGCCCCAGCTGACGGCATGCCGTCCGTATCAATAATCCCAGTCATAGTCATAAATGGCAGGTCTGGTCTGTGTGATGGGGTAATTATAAGTGTGCTATATCCTTCTGGGGTTACGGCTGCCCAAAAAGGAACCCACCTCAATATATCTTTATGAAAGGTGTCATCTGTTGGATAGTCTCCAACTTGGTCGGGGTTGTGACTTAAAATAAACTCATAACGTGGGTTTCTCCACTTAGTTTGGATGTTGTGTGGGTCTGTAGAATCAATATAAATATCTACAGGACATAAAAAATAATACCCAGTGGTAAAAGTGTCAATCATAGACATACACTTTTTGCCAGTTACATTTGCAAAATGACCGCCATTTGCAGAGTCCTCTGTTGCTTTTACGATTTGTTTTTCCTTAGTTAAATAAGGAGGTAGTTTTCTAAACCATTCTGGCATCATAGTACGAACAGGTACTGGAGGCGGCGCAAATCCGCCTACCTCTTCATCAGTTGGGTAGAACTTTATTACTGGCATTACATTGCGGCTCTAGTGTCAGCAAGTATCTTTTGATAGTATTCTGGACCTTGAGTAAAGTACCAATGGTCTGGCTCAGCGTAATGTAAAAAAAGCATGTCTACTATGTTTGAGTCTTTTTCTGGAAACGGCCCTCTCCAATGAAGTTGGTCTTCTCCATAAAAACACAGCGCTTGATTTGGCTTCAGTAGGTACTCTTTGTCTTCCACGTAAAGTGGCCAATCTACGCTAGAAGTTAGGCATAAATCTACGGTATAGGTGCAGGCGTTGCTGTCCATGTGTCTTAATAAATTAGCTCTTGCACCTTTATATCTTACGTAACACGAATAGGTGGGAAGCAAAGTTTGGCTATCAAATATGTCTCTTGCTTTTTGTAAGCAATGCTCTAATAACTGGTCAGGCATTTGACCAGCTGGATTCTTTAGCATAAAACGACCAAATGAACGGTCGTACTTAAGCTCATCAAGAGAGTACCCGTTTAAAGTGTTTAGTGTTTCTTGAAACTTTTCTGGTGAAAGCACGTCGCTGACTATCACGGGCTCTTTTACTACTGGCCTTGTGCCCATTAATTCGTCATCAGCAAAATATTTTGTTTTAGCCATTTGTTGCTTCCAATATCCACATCACGACAGCGTATTTAGTACCCTCTTTTACTGGGTGAGCTATGTGAGCGTAAATATAGTTAGAAGGAAAAAATAATATGGAATTTGCAGGTGGTTTTAATTTGTAGTTAAAATAAGGAAATTCAATCTCCCCACCCTCATATTCATCATTTACATACCAAACTAAAGATAGAACTCGGTTATTTCCGCCACCTGCATCAGCGTGCAGTTTATATTCCTGTCCAGTTTGATACTTTAAAATAATTGGTGAAAGAGGCAAATCACCAGAGTTGACACTGTAATAACCCTTATATAGGTTGTACGCGTCTTGAATGTTGTTTAACATCTTAACTGCTAGTGCTCCGCCTGCTGCTAACTCTGGGTTTTCAAGAGTGGCCCACTCTGCCTGTAGGTGAACAGATGAGTTAGTTCGGTACTCGCTGCGTACAGAACCTGTTTTGTCAGAGCCAACCATGGCTCTTTTCCATCTAATTACCTTAGAGGGGCAGTTAGTGACGGTTTCTATTTCCTGTATTAATTCTTTGTAGTCAGGCACTATGTTTTCAAATAACACTATTCCTGGTGCAACAATTTTTGATTCCATGTGTTTATCCTTTACTTGTTGTGTACTAGTATACCCTCTGCAAAGAACATATCATAGGGCTCGGTGCTCAATGTGCGAACTTTGAACCTAACGTTAGGCTCGTAGGTAATTGTAGAAACTGGTATCCAAGCTTCTAGGTCTCCATCAAACAACATGTCTCCCTCAACAAGTTGGGCGGCACGAGTATAGTAGTATCGACCGTCAGCAGCTTCTTTAGCAATAAACGGGTGAGAGCCAGTTACCTGGATTCTATTGTTAATTGTATAGCGTCCAGTTTCTTCCCATTCTCTAACATTTACAATAGTTGTAATATCAAGCTCTTTGTAGGTAAAGTTATCTGAACTCCAGGTGTCAACAATTAAATCAGCATTTGGGTCATCAGGGTCAATTTCTTCAAACCTTGCAGAAATAACCTGGTCACCAATCTTTAAATCAGCAAGACGTTTATCACCATTTGGTGTTGGAATCATACTGTCAACAGATAGGCAGTAGTAAGGGTAACGAGGAACTGGAGCAAGTGGTGGTCCACCAACACCTGTGTAGAAGTATTCTGGCCAAGGAGCAAATGGTCCAGAAGCTGTTGGAGTAACAGTTGCTGTTGGGGTAACAGTTGCTGTTGGGGTAACCGTTGCTGTTGGGGTAACAGACCCTGTTGGTATACAACCTCTACCAACTCCAGCAAATCCTGTACCAGGAGGGCATCCAAATGCATCTGGTCCTGGAGCAGTTGGTGTTGGAGCTGTTGGGGTTGGAGCTGTTGGGGTTGGAGCTGTTGGTGTTACTGGTATAAATCCACCACCACTTGGAATGCTACCACCGCCGCAAGTAGAAGCTGAAAGCAAACTTTCATATAAAGGACCAGTATTAGTTGCAGCAACACATGTCCAATTTGAGATACCAGAAAGTTGTGACAAAATACCTGAACATGCTTGTGAGGTTGATGTCCAACCGCCGACTGAAATAGGCAGGGCGGAGTATCCATTCACCAATCCGTTTTGGCAATAAGCATAGGTAATATATTGTTCTGTTACTGGTGCTGTTGGAGTTACTGGCTGGCACTGGGATGCGTTAACAGTTATGGTTCTAGTTCCACACGATGTCCCACAGCATGGGTCGACTCTATTAACTACTAAGTTAAGTCCAGAGCAATACGGGCTACCAGAGTCTTGGCAACACGCAGAACAACCACCACCGCTTGGTGCGGGGGCGGGTGCAGGTGCAGGTTGTGTAATAACAATGACTGAGGAGGGGTTGGAGTCTGCGCTAACTCCATTTGCATTTGTTGCTGTTACAACAAAGCTGTAAGAGCTTCCGTTTGTAAGTCCAGTAAAAGTTAAACTAGTACTGGTAGAAGTTAAAGTTGTCTGTGTTCCAACAACTCTTACTGTATATAAAGTAATTGCGGAACCACCATTTGCTGGAGCTGTCCACGAAACACTTGCTTGACTGCCATTATTTAGGTTAGATGCTGTAACTCCAGTAGGAATATTAGGTTTAGTTGTAGCGCGAATAGGTCCTCTAGGATTAGAGTTTGCGCTAGTAGAGCTTTGATTTCTGGCACGGACCCTATAAGTATATTCAACACCAGAGCGTAAGCCAGTAACATTTCCAGTGGTTGTTAACCCCACCTGGGTAGTAACAACAGCTCCTCCATCAGCAGGAGTTGCTTCAATATCATAACCAACAAGTGGAGTTTTTCCATCAAAAGTAGGCGCAGTCCAAGTAAGATTGCAAGAGCCATTATCAAAGGCTCTATCAGACCCAGTGTCAGTTGCTGACTGAATTGTAGCTAATCCAGGCGGTACTTTTTTCTGGGAGTCAACTGGACCGACTCTAACTATCATTAGGCGCTCAAATCGCCAAGAAGAGTCCAGGTATTCTCAGCAAGTTTTATAAGAGTGGCTGCTGACCACTGAGTTCTTAGATTTGGACCAGGAGTTGCACCAATAACAACAGTTCCAGTTTCTCCAGCAAATGTAACGTTTTGATTTTGTCCTCTAACAAAAGTAATTTGAGAACCTGTAGGAAAAGCTTGGCTAGCATTTGTTGGAACTGTAACTGTTATTGCAGCCCCAGTATTGGTGCACCAAAAAACTTTGTTTTTATCTGCTAAAACTAAAGAAAAGTTTGCAGCTTTTTGTTCAATTGTTGCGTCTTGAGGAATTGCAGTAACGCTACCAACAATATTTGCTGCATTTATGGTTCCAGTAAATAAACCTGTTGGAGTAACAGCCGCCTGTACAACACCGATACTGTCTTGCCATTCTTGTAGGTTTGCGGTCTGGTTTAATGCTCCTCGTACAATAATTCCACGATTTACAGAGCTTCCAGTATCAATTCTGTTGCTGTTTGCCCCATCAGCTGTTTTACGTAGGTACTGGGTGTGAGAATCAGCTACAACACCGTTTTCTATATTAGCAAGACGTGCAGAAACGCTTCCATAAGTAACTGAGCTAGCATTAAAAGCTGTAGTTGGGTTAGCAGCGGTTGAAACATGTGGGTTAGTTCCAAGAATGCTTTGTGTAGCAACAACTTCTTCTTGTAGTGAGTTTGGGTGCGATGCGTCTACAGTGTCGGTAATGTTAAACTTGGTATCAAACACACGCACTGAGCCTGGATATGATGCTGCCATTGTGGTCCTTTCAAATGCTAGTTCTGGCTTTCGCCATTTGGTCCTTTGCCTGGTTGATTCCAGACAACAATACTAGGTTTTTCTTTATCTGTTGTAAACAGCTTGCGGATACCAAACCTTGAGTCATTAACTTGTATAGGTTTAGGCTCTGCTCTTTCAAACTCCTTATATCTCATGGGGACCAGCGGCTCCATTGTAGCGCATGAGTGTCCTTAGCCTTAATAGGAGACATAACATAGGTTTTGCGGTCTCTAAACTGCCTAGACCTTGAATCACCCTTTACTGGCGATTGAGTTGACGAAGTAATCTCAGCTTTTAGAGATTCTTTGCTCTTTTTACGCCTTGCCATTGAATTGTCTGCCTGTTAAGTCGACTGGAGGTAGATTTGAGGTATCTGAACCTGTTCCTCTGTACTCTGATTTAAGTTTTGCTTCACTTTTTGGCTTAGGTGCTGCTGTTTTTTTAGGTGCAGGTGATTTTGTAGCAGCTTTTTTAGCTGGAGCAGGTTTTGTAGCCGCCTTTTTTACATATTTGTTAGCAATTCTTGCTTCTTTGTCGCGTTTTGCGTAAATCTCACGAGTTGCTGTTTGGGTAGTCTTCATTTTTGGCATAGATTTGCGAGAACCAGAGGCGGCCCTTGCACTTAAAGCCTCAATTCCACTAGCTGCAACGTTTCTACCGCTACCACGGCCTTTATAACCTTTGCTTAGCATTGTCATATTCCGATTGTAGGCGCTTTCTAATAGTAAAACCGCATAAAGCACCCGTTTGGGTGCCTTATGCGGCTTTGTTTTTTAAGGAATTAGTCCTTGTCCCACTCGTCGTCTGGGTCATGTGCGTCTGGCTGGTGATTTCCAACCTTAGCTGGACCTGATACTACCTCTTCTGCAGCCGCGTAAGTAACTGCGCCTGTGCCAGCAGCGATAGTAATGCTGTGTCCATTTTGCTTAGCTTCTACCTGTAGGTCTGCAGCGCTCTTTGCCTTTGTATCAACTGCAGCAAATGCTGCGTTAATCTCATCAAGGTCAAGCTTGCCATCATTCATAAAGCCACGTGCTAGCTTCTCTACGACTGCGGCAACAGCGGTTAGACCAGCAACAGCAACTGCTGTAAGCGTGTCAACGCCAGCAATAGCTCCAGCACCAATAACGGATAGTCCGCTAGCTGCAAATGTTGCAATAATTCTTAATAGAATATTTCCTGCTGATTTCATTATTCCTCATCTTTCGGGTTACGGATTGGGTATGTAATTGCCCAAGCACCAAGGCTGAACAAGATTGCATAACCAACTACTGTCTTAGCGCTACCGTCTAAGACGACCCATGCAATGAACATACCTAGAAGAGTCCAGGTCTGGTCAATGAAGTCTTTAGCTAACTTCTTAATTAAGTTCATGAACGGCGTCTCCTAACGGCCTTACTATCTCCAGAGGGAGTTCCCCCTCCAGAATTACTGCTACCCCCACCACTTGGTGCGGATGAGCCACCGACTGCTGCACCGACTGCATTAAGAGCCGCTCCAGCAGCTACGACAGTAGCAACAACCATTTTGGTTGCTTCTTCTCGTTCTTCTGGAGACATATCAGCACCTATACTTCCGAGTGCTGTTAAGACCTGACCTGGGTCATCGAATATTGCGCCTATGAGTTCTGCGGGGTTCTCTAATAAGACTAGCGCCGCAGCAACCTCTGCTTCAATTATAACGGGATTACCGTTCTCATCAGTACGAACGTCAACTGGAGTGTCAGGCGGCAGGTCCTCATATGTTAATCCAGCTTCTTTAAGAGTCTCTACGCTTACTGCCTCTCCAGGTTCTAAATTAGAAACAATGGCCTCCACTACAGCAGCTTTTTCCTCTTCTGTAAGTTTTCCGTCAGCCAGTGCTTCACTTATGGTTTCTTCTGGTGTATTATCAGAGGATGTTTCTTCCAACTGATTATCTTGCTCTTGTTCTTCTGACTGTGGCTGTTCTGATTCTTCAGTATTACTCTCGGTCTGAGACTCGTCGGTTTCGCCTGTTTGTTCGGGGTCTGTTTCTGACGACTCTTGGTCTGTGGTTTGCTGTTCTTCTTCTGAGTCTGTAGGTTCATCAGATGAAGTATCAGTTGTCTCATCTGTTGAATCAGGTTCGTCACCATCAACGTTGTCAGTTGGAGTCTCAGGGTCAGTATCAGGAGTGGACGGTTCCTCTGGAGAAGGCTCTTGTTCGGGCTCTTGAGGATTTGTCTCTTCAGGAGAAGAAGGATTCTCTGGTTGAGGGTCCGTTGGTGGAGTTGTAGATGGACTTTCAGAATCTGTCTGAGGAGGAGTGGTTGGAGCACCGTCAGAAGGAGACGTTGGAGTACTTGGACCTTGTGGCTCAGTTGGCGTTGAAGAAGAAGCAGCTTGTTGAGCAGCAGCTGCAGCAGCAGCCTGTTGAGCAGCAAGCTCAGCAGCCGCTTGAGCCTCAGCCTGAGCCTCCGCTTCAATACGAGAGTTCGTACTGGAAACCACAGGAGCGATAGCGTTTGCTTTTTCAATAGCGGTATCAGCTAATTGATTAGCGGTAGTTAGTGCCGAATTAGCAGCAGAGGTGGCAGTTGTTGCATCTGCGGTAACCTGTGTAAGAGTTTCAGTAGTTGACACAACTGCAGCATCAGCAGTAGTTTTTGCCTCTTGGAGGTTAGTCAATGTTTGAGTCTCTGTTGTTAGTGTGGACTGAGCTGTTACAAGCGCTGTCTCTGCTGTTGTTTTCTCTGCTGTAAGAGCGGTTAAAGTTACATTTTCTGCGGCAACCACCGCAGTTTGTTCTTGAATTTGTGTGGTTAAGGTTTCATTAGTCACATTAGTCATAGGTTTTACAGGTTGACCAGCAGCTTCACGAACACCTATACGAGGGCCGTTCCATAGATTTGTTGTATTACCTGAAACAGTTCCTGTTCCCGTCCACTCACCTGTTGTTGGGTTAACGGTCATTGTCCAATTAACATTTGTAATAGGACCATTAGGGTCAGAAAATCTGTGTAAGTCCCAATCAACTGCAAGTGTAGTTTCAGTAGTTGTAACTGTTATACCAGCACCTGGTCCTGCACTTTGGAAGTCAGAACCAAATACAGAAATGCTTGGTCCATTAGGGAAGTCCCACCAGTTAAAGTCGCCAGTTCCGAAAGTAATTGTGGCTTTAGAAGTTACATAAATCTGACTGGCTGTTCCTTGACCCTCATAGACGGTGTTACCCATTTTAATGTCAAATGGAGTTTGAATTTTAGTTGCGGCGTCATACATAGCGGGAAGAGTTGTGGTTGTGACTGTTGGAGTCTCTGGTGCAACAGGGGCTACATACCCAGAAGTTGTGTAGGTCTTAGAATCAGAAGGGGTATTTTGTAGCGCAGTAAGCTCAGAAGTTTCTTGAGTTACTACAGTTTGCTGAACTTGAACTGCAGTAGTAGCGGCAGCGACTGTTGCAGTAGCAGACTCAACTGTAGTTGTTGCTGTTTGTACAACAGTTTCTTGTTGTGTAACAGCCGTAGCTGCAGCAGCAGCTGTGGTGGTAGCGGTTTCCACAGCCGCTGCGGCAGGTGCTATTAGTGCAGTAGCACTCTCAGCCTGCTGCACTAGAACTGTTGCGCTATCTACCGCTGTCTGTGCAGCGGCAATAGCGGTGTTGGCTTCAGAAACAGCAGTGACAACCGCTGTATCTGATGCTACTGTTGGTGAAGCTGTAGAAATCGTTTCAGACACTGTTACTGTGGCGGTTTCAATCTTAGTTTGGATGGAGGTAACAGTAAGTGTCTCTGGAGTACTTGTTGGCGTTGTTGCTGGCTCTACCGATTGCGTGGGGGTTGGGGTGGATGATGGCGTTGAGGTATCTGAAGCTGAAGTCGATTGTGGAGTTGAATCAGTTGAAGGAGAGCTTGAAGCACTCTCACTATTTGATTGAGGAGTTGACTCTGGCTGTGGAGCGGGCGAAGAAGAAGGCTCAGTAGTTGCTGTTGCGCCATCCACGGGGGCAGGCGTAATAACCTGCTCGGTGGCAGGTTCCTCAGCGTGAGCAGTTGATTGGCCAAGTAAAAATAGAAATGTTGCAAGAAATAGTGCTGCGAATATACGCAGTAGTGAGATAGCCTCTCCTAAAAATTAGGAAACGTAGACTTTATTTATTATAAACGATTTAAATAATTTAACGGGTCAAACACATCAATAGATGTATTAAGAAGTGCTGAGCGTTTTTCTTTTGCATGATGACCACAGAAATATAAATCACCATTTAAAAATGTGGCTACAACTTGAGCGGCAGCACTGCAAAGGTCACACCTGTCCGCTGTTGTAAGTTGTTTTGTCTGTACAACAGTTTCCATGATTAACCTTTCTTCTTTTTAGCTCTGTATTCTTTTTTGTTTGGTAAACCTAAGTCTGCTGCTACGCCTCGACGACCTTCTTTAGTCGTGGTCTCTCTTGCAGGACCGCCTGGTCGTGAACTAGTTCTTACTTCTACTCCCCACTTAGGGTCTCCCTCTTTAATAAGAGAACGTGGGCCCTCGTTGTGCTTTTGAAATAAGCGGCCTTCAGCAGCAACTTGTTTCATAACATCTGGCGCTGTTCCTGCATGAGCCTGCCCTACACGGCCAACTCTAGTCATTTGTCCGTCAACTTTTTGAGGAGCATGTACTGTAGAAGCAACAGCAACAAATTGGGATTCAGAACGCTTATCCATTATCGCCCCTTAATCCTTTTAATCTCTTTTTCTTTAGCCTGTTTTTGATTACGCATACCTGCAGTAAAGCGTTTCATATGGTCTGCGCTAACAGGGCCAAGGGTGTCCTTTCTTGGGTCAAATGCTGGACCAGCTGTTGCAGCTCTTTCAGCCCCAGTACGACCAGTGTTGTAGTCATACTCGGTAAGCTCTGCACCAGTCATATTGCGACGCTTAGTAGCTTCGCCAAGCTGTTGTGCAAGTGCAGATTTATGAAGTTCTGTAAGGTCATCACCTTTACGATAAATAGGCATTATTTATCATTCTCCTTCTTGCCTGCACGGCGCTTATTTTCTTTAGCTGTATTTTTACCATGCTTTAACGCTCTTAAGTTTCCTTTAGAATCGTTGTTATGGTTATTATCTTTATGGTCAACATCTGTTCCTCGGGGTAGTTTTCCGTTCTTCGATTCATAGTCGGCGCGAGCCTTATTCTTCGAAGTGGTAACCCATTTACCGCCTACTTTTTTCTTGTAGACGTAGATAGGACGACCTCCATTCTCTTTGGAGCCTTTATAAGGTCCAAATTTCTTAGTAGTTGCCATTACTTAGAATCCTTTTTTGGTGGTCTGCTTGCTTCTGAACATCCGTGATGGTCAGGGTGAAAGGTTTGGTCAGCTGATTTAGTTCTAACACTTAGTACCTTTCCTCGAATCTCTCTCCCACAATTATCGCATGTGGGAAATTGACTTTTGTTCTTTTTCATTACACAAAGTTTGGATATGAAGGTTGCTGTGGCTGCTGTTGTGGTGCGCCATCTTTCTGACCTTGAATCATATTAGAGACTCTACCAGCAACGCCTTGCTGAATACCAGCAACAGCGCCTTTCTTAGCGGCTTGACCTGCTGATGAGGCGCCAACACGTGCAACCATAGGTGCTAAACGTGCTGCAAGTCCTGCGACTGCTTGTATCATCGTTCTCCTCGATTTCTGAATGAGTTATTTAATATATCACTCGCTTGCTCAGATACATTGTATCTTCCATATGTTGGACGCGGACCCGAAAACATACCATTACGGTCATTTCTAAACTCATTGACGCGACTGCGTTTCTGCTTCAACGGAGGCTTTTTTTTCGTGTTTACACCTTTTTGTCCAGGTGCATCTTTACCGAAAGCACGTTGAGCTTTGTTACGTCCTAGCGCTGGGTCATTAATCATTTGTAATACTTCTTGTTATAGTTGGGGTCTCTGTCAGCATATTCTGACTTCTTCATCATTGTGTAATTATGAAGTTTCTTAGATGGGTCATACTTTGGATTTAAGTCCTGAGCCTCTTCAAGATTAATGTGTCCACCTTCAAGAGCAGCATGAACTCGTCCAATGCTAGGTGTTCTATGGGTACCCTTTTTAGGGTCCCGTTCAGGTTTTACAGGTCTGCTACCCACCTCACGAATACGTGCAGCTAAAGCTGCAAATTGGTCTTCATTAGGGTTCATATGCTCCACCATCCTACGGTCTTCCAAGCATCTGGGTTTTCTTTTAACCACTTCTTCATAATCTTATTTTCTTTTTCCCAATTTATCTCATGTGTGGGACGACCGCATAAATTGCAGGTTTCAGTACCCATATTCTGATATACGTGGGGGCACATTAACAATCCCATTTACGAAGAGATTTGTTAATACGGCTATTAGGGTCACGTGCAGTCTTAGAGCTTGTGTTTTGCTTCTTCATACCCTCCATACGTGCACAGAAGGATTTACGACGTGCTGCGCTCTTAGGAGACTTCTTAGCCTGTTTCGCGCTTACTGGTGGTTTAAGGTTGCTACCAGGATTGGCTTTCTCATAGGACTTACGTCCCTTCTCATTAAGGCCGCCTTTAGAGTTCTTACCCTCTTTACGTTGCCATGCTTGACTAGCCATATATCCTCTTTTCGCAAAAACAACTACATGCGTTCTCTGTACAGAGACCGTAAGCATCTAAGTTGTGCTCACACTTATTGCAGATGTCGCTCACTTACTTGGCTTCCATCCGTCGGGATTCCCCATCCGTAGAGCTTCATCAACATGCTTCTCAAAAGCTTCATTACGGGATGATGTGTCTAATGCGATGGGGACTACCTTACCCGTACGTTCTTTAACTTTCCGCGTTGCGGATAAGTCAATGACGCGTCGGGAGTCATTGGACCTACTAACTATGCCTTTTGCAATTGGGCCGAAGGGTTCCATAACTTAAGTATCTCCTATCTTTCATTCATAGTACGGATATAAGTAACGTAAGTCTCCGTCAGCATATGTATCAATTGCGGGCTTGTTTCTGGATGTTTTTCTAAAAAGTGTCCCTTCCACGCGACTGCTCCCCACTCCAGTCTTCCACACCCATTGGATACATCTAGAAAGATAATCTTTGCAAAACGTGCGACACGCCCAGGGCAATCTAAGTTATCGTTTAGAAAATTAATGAAATCCACGGAAATAGGGTACTCTAAATTAAAAAGGCGTATTGGGCAATCGCACAGATGGGCTACTGCCTGAAATTTCTAGAGCTCATTAAAAATTTTTTGGACCCCCTCGGCTACTGCCTGCCCCAAGCCTATGTGGGGTATGGGTGAGACCTGGTGGCTTCCTAAGTTATCCACAGGTTTAACCCTGGGGGGTGTGGATATGTGGATAAAAATGTTATCAAACTGAGACCAACTACGCTTGCGCTTGATAGGGCTATCACATATGTTTAGACCGTGAGCAACAGGGCTCACAGTTAGGGGAATATAAATGGTTCAAATGTCCGACACTATCGCCAATGCGGTGGCAACTATCGTCAAACTTACCGCACCAGATGTTCAGAAGGGCGTTCAGGATATCCTCATGAATGTAGTCGAGGCGTCATACAATCAGGGTATGCGCGACGGCATAGACACAGCAAAGCAAATCCTTACCGCTTGATGGCTTCTATCCCCCATCCGCAAGGGTGGGGGGTGGTGGTTAGCAAGGCGCTAATCAGAAGGGGGAATTATGGCAACACTATTAAATATCCGTAAGGTAGTCGAGGGCACATACAAGGTGGACTCTCTACCTTGCCCACGCTGTGGGGATGTTCTAACACTAGAACTAGAAGGGGCGAAACTCTACGCCTACAATCAGGGCGCATACATTCAGGATGTATTCCCTAACCTTAACTCTGGCGAGCGCGAGCGCTTTATCTCTGGTATCTGCAATCCATGCTGGCAACAGATGTTCATGTATATGGATGATGAGGAGGAGTGATGACATACATAACTCTGACCAAAGCTTGCAGTATGTGCGACGGCATAGAGCACACATGGCAGGCAATACCAGGATGTGACCGTTGTGAGTCGAGCGCACATGGACCAAGCCATGAGCCATTCACACGAGGACACCGACCACATTGCACTGGTAATTGTTGTTGGTGACAGGACAGGCCCGCGACTTCCCCCGCGGGCCTTTTCTTATTTAGGGATGCCATACCCAAAGCCATGCTTGTTTGTGTTGGCCCGCCCACCCCGTTCTATTGGGAGTTAGTTAGAGAGCCTGTGGATAACTAGGCGCAAATCGTTATCATTTTGTAATCGTGTGCGCTTGGTGTTGTCGGTGTTGTAGTGTAGTTTTATCTCATAAGCGCAAGGGGCGCTTATAAGTTAGGAAAGAAGGTTGTTATGTCAAAGTGTGGAGTTTGCGATACCTCAGAGAATATCGTGTTCTCAGGTGTTGATGCTTTCATTCTAGAATGTATGGAGCAGATTGAGCGCATTTGCTACGATTGCGCCAACGAGCAGAGGGCAAAGGTGTCCGCATGATGTTTTACAATGGTTTCAATCTAATGATTGACCTAATCCTTGCGGGCGTTGTTGGTTTCTTCGCTTATCGCTCAGGTTGGTTTCGTGGATATAGTGAAGGACAAGCGGACGCGGTCTGTGATGATTGCGAGCGCATGGCTAAACTTGAGGCTGAGTATGCCTATGACTCATGGATTGAGTCACGCATTGAGGAAGACTTGGAGGCAAAGCATGGCATCAACTAGATGGCACCGCGCAACCTACAAGGCGCACGCTGAGGTTATCAAGCAACTAATGAACCCAGCAAATGAGGAAGTATTAAAGAAGGTTGCCTATGAGTTGGCGATTATCTACGGCGCGGATAACGCTAACTTTCAAAGGGATAAGTTTCTCACCGCTTGCGGTGTGAAGTAACAACCCCCTAACCAACCAGCCCCCGCAGATTGCGGGGGCTGAGTTGTTTGTGTTGGGCTGCTTATGGCTCTGGGCTGGACTAGCAACTTGCGTTATAGCTAGTCCTAGTGCCCAATAAGCAGCCCAACACAAACATGCGGGCCTGTGGATAACTGTAGAGAAAACGTTATGAAAATGTTATGCAGAGAATGAGATAGTACTAGCGCTCCCTATGATAGGCTGGCCATTGATAGGCACCCGCCTATCCTTATGCGAAAGGGGAGAATCGTGGCTCATAACCTCGAAACTCACGAAAACGGGCAAGTTGCTTTTGCCCTACGTGGCGCTCCTGCATGGCATGGGTTAGCAAATGCAACTTTTGACGTGGACGCGGATATTACTACCGCTGACATGCTCAAGGGCGCATTGCTTAATGACTGGAATGTACGTCTTGAGCCAGTCATCTATCCTGCAGACTATCGCGCAAAATCCGCGCTCAACTATGTTGTGCGTACTAATCCCGTCGACGCTGGCATTGACGTGCTCTCCGTCGTAGGTGACCGCTATTCCGTATTCCAAAATGAGGACCTCTTCAATTTTGGTGACAATATTTTGGACGGTGGCGCCAAATGGGAATCCGCGGGCTCAATCAAGGACGGCCGAATTGTATTCGGTAGCCTAGTTGTACCTCGCGAATTCATTCTAGACCCGCAAGGCGTCGCTGATAAGACTGTCACTTATTTATTGGTGCACTCTTCACATGACGGTAGCGCCAGTGTTCAGGCGTCAATTACACCTGTGCGCGTCGTATGCCAAAACACGCTGAACATGGCGTTAAAGTCCACTAAGCAATCTTTTAAAGTCCGTCACACTTTAAAAGTTGAGGGACGCGTCGCTGAGGCCCGCCGTGTGCTAGGCCTAACATTCAATCACATGGACGAATTCGAAACCATGGCGAAAGCCCTATTCGAAACGTCAATTGACAATGTCCAATGGGGTAAGTTGCTCACCGCTATATATCCGCTGGACGATAACGCGCCAAAAGGCACCGTCACTAAGCATGCGCAAAAAATCGATATCTTGAATGATTTATATTTCAAGGCGCCTACTCAAGACGGAATCCGTGGCACCGCATGGGGCGCACTTAATGCGCTTACTGAGCGTCTGGACTATTTCCGTCCATCTCGCACCGCCAATGGCGAGGCAATCAAGGCAGCAGCCAGTGGATTTGATGCCATGGTAAATGCCGAAAAGGCCCGCATTCTATCCGCGGTCCGCGAATTCGCTAACGCGTAACACGCGAAAGCCCCCGAGCCCCTGGCCCTAGGCCAGGGGCTCTCTTGTTTGTGTTGGGGCTATATATGAGCTTATGGGCAGGGTAGTTGTCTTTTCCTGCCCATATATATAGCCCCAACACAAACATTGCCTGTGGATAAGTGAGAAGAAATCGTTATAGAGATGTTATCTAATAGGCTTGCGTTAGACAAGGAGTGATGATTAGATAGTCCTATCGGAGATACCGATACAAGAGAAAGGGGCTTTTATGGCTACCACCATAAAGGTAGATAGAGTAGTGCTAGTAGAGGCACTAAAGAAAAAGTTGGCAGAGCAGGATAAACTGCGTGCTGAGTATAAGAAAGCAGAAGAAAAATACAAGAAAGAACAAGAAGCCTTCGCTACTAAGGTTATTGCTCTTGCTAAGTCGGGGAAGTTAGAAATCGCCAGCACCAACTATCGCAGTTGGTCAGGAAGGTTGGAAATCGAGTTCAATGTTGATAAGACTCAAATCCCTGCCGAACCAAAGAACCCACAGACACCAGACGGGTGGCTTCACGATAGTGATTACCAAGAACTTGATAGGACTATCAAGTTGCTCGGTATGACCAGCGACCCAAGCGTTCCTACGAGCGTCTATAAGTCAGTAGCACAATGGCTCTAAAATAAGCCTAGCAAATGCCCCCGTGCCAAGCACGGGGGTTTTTGTTTGTGTTGGGCTGTCTGGCTGGCTATTTACTAGTCTTTCTACTAATGTTTTAGTAGAAAGCCAGACAGCCCAACACAAACATCGGCAGCCTGTGGATAACTTCCCTGGAATTGTTATCAAATCTTTATCAACGAGAGTAGAGATTACCGCGTTCTTAATATAGATTAGCCCATGTAAGAGAAAGCCTCTTACAGAAAGAGGGGGACTACCCGATGATTACAACGCCTGACGGTGTGAACATCTACACCGACCAAGACGTCCAAGAGAAGGTCGCAGAGGCTAAGACTACTGCAACCGACTCAGCAAACAGATATACCAACCTACGTATCGCTGGTGTTGTTGAGACAACATTCAAGTCAGAGGTGCGCGAAGGTAACATGGAGGAAGACTATGCGGTCGGACTCTACAATAACCTTGCTTCACAACTAGATTGGAGCACCATTGACAACCTCAGCGTTAAATACACAGCAACCGTCTATGCGTTCGACGACGAACTATTCACAATCAACGACATTGAGGCAGACGACGAGCAAAGTGCTGAACAGTCCATTTGGGACGACCTTAATATCTCAAACGTTCGTCTTTCATTCGACGTCGAGGCAAATGGGGAAGGCGGTTACTTTAAAGGTGACGTCTATGACCTTGACGACTTCATCAACGATAACATCAAGATAGAGGTTACCGAACAGGATTAGTCCCCCGACTAATACGATAGGCTTGGCGTTCATGGGCGCCAAGCCTATTTTGTTTGTGTTGGGCTTGCTTGGCTATTAGTAGCTTTTATTGCTGGCAGGCCTGCCTGCCAGCAGCCAAGCAAGCCCAACACAAACCTTATCGTGTGTCCTGTGGATAACTTCCTTCATATCGTTATATAAATGTTATAGAGAATCCTTGCTACCGCGACCGCGCCGTAGTAGAGTGAGAGCACTCTCAAAGAAAGGGGAGAATATGTCTATGACGACAGAGGAGAGGAAATACCGCTTCTCAGAGATAATGACGGCTATTCATCTTATCGCAGATGAACCCGAGGATATATCAGAGTTCCGACTTCCTAATGGAACGAAAGGACTATCAGACGGCAGACTAAAGAGTGCGATTATGTGCCAAGTATTCAAAGAGGACGAGGAGTTCTCCGCGAGGCTTGTCAATGCGCTCGCTTCTACCGCTATGGAACGAGCAAATGAAGGCAATAAGCCTACGCGTGATGATATGTCAGCGTTGTCTATTGCTATCCACACCTGTTGGGGTGTTGGCGCTTTTACACCACTACTAGCCTTACTAGGTGTTACTGGTAAGGTTGCCGAGGCTTTTGATGTCGAAGTTCCCGAGGAAATAAGCCTAGTGTTCCGTCCAAATGCTTTTGCCAAGAAGTTCGGCGAGTTCAATCCTCTCGATATGTGTGATGAGGATAAAGACGACGAAACCTACAATGCGATACTAGGTGGTGATAAGTAATGGGTATGGACGTAATGGGTAATAACCCTATCAGCGAGCGCGGTGAGTACTTCCGCAACAATGTGTGGTGGTGGCGACCTCTATGGGATTACTGTTGTTATGTAGATAGTAGTCTTGGCGAGCGCGTACCTTATGGGCACTCTAACGACGGCGACGGTCTAAAGACGGCAGAGGAGTGCCAAGCACTAGCAAGGTTATTGTTAGAGAAACTTGAAAACGGCGAGGCGCTCGCTTATATCAAGGAACGAGATAAGGCTATCGCCGAGTTAGAGTGGGATACCTGCCGTCTATGTGAAGGTAGTGGTATCCGTGCCGATAAGGTTGGCGTTGAAGGCGGTATGCCCGATAAAGAATTACCTGAGGACATAGCACTCTTAGTAGGTAGGACGAAGGGTACTTGTAATGGTTGCCGAGGGTTCGGAAAAACCGAGCCTTGGGAGAGCCATTATCCGTTGAACGAGGAGAACATTAGAGAGTTTGCAGGCTTCCTGCAAGACTGTGGTGGATTCTCTATCTGCTAAGTTCCCCTTTCTCTAGTAAGCCTATCGCTGATACCCTTGGCGATAGGCTTACTTTTTGTCACTCTCCGCCGCCGAGTGCTACTTGCGAGTAACTTCGGCGCGGAAATGTTTGTGTTGACCCACCCATCTTATATTAGATTACCCACCCTATTTGAAGGCCCTTGCGGGCCTACTCCGCATATTGGCCATAGGCTTTAGCCTATGGCCAACACAAACCCTGTGGCGCATATCACAAGAGAGCAACGGCGTGTCGGCTTGACTAGCCGAGAGAGTTAGGCTACTGCCACGACGAGAGATAGGCTTATTAGGCGTAAGGCCAGACCTACGGCTAGGGTCGAGAGAGCCGTATATGATAAGAGAGCGTAGGCCTATCCCACCCTTCCTTCTCTCTCTCTATATAACAAGAGATAACCCTATTACCGCGCCGTCGGGGGCATAGAAGGGGTTGTGGATAAGTAAGAGAAAATCGTTATACAAACGTTATCAAAATAGAGCCTTCGGGAGTGGAATTAAATACGGAAATAGGCTTAGATAGGAACTAGGCAACAAGGCCTACAAGAAGGGAAACCCGAACCAAATGTCACTCGCACTACTCGTCGTATCAGACGACCAACTCGAGGGCTTACCTGCCCAAGCGCAGACACTCATCTTATCCGACGATACCGAGGTATATACATACCACCGCGTATCGAACGGCATGAAAGGTCGAGGTCAGGCGTGGAAGCAAGTATCACCCGCACAACTACCAAACAACCCTATCTCTCATGAACCATGCGCAGTAGTCTTATCAGACCGCGACCGCGACATGATGAAACTAGGTCAGATTACCAATGTCGGTATCAAGGCGTTATACGCACTAGAAACAACTCCTACCGCAACCGCGCCCGAGGCGCACAATGAGGTCGCAGGTAGCCTTATCGCTCGACTAGAAATCGGTGACAATAGCCTTAACGACTACATCACCGACAAGCGCCGTAACCAAGGTGTATCTATTAGGCCTATCGTGAAAGGTGTTGATACGCCTATCGCGCAAGTAGCACAAGTGGCAGAGGTCGCTACTAAGGTTATCGTCGAAACCCCACGACCAACCTTATCGCTCGTAAATGCCATGGTAAGCGTACCCGACAAGAAATGGGCAGAGGCTTATATCAACCGCAAGTTCAAAGCCGACGACCGCGATATCACAGACTTCGAAATCTATGATTACGCAAGGGAAAACGCCATGAACGTTCTAATTGAAGGTCACGCAGGAAGCGGTAAGACTATGAGCGTTCAAGCATACGCAAGCGCTCGAGGCATGCGTTACTTCAACGTCGCATGTCATATCGGGCTAGAAGCCTCTCACCTAATCGGTCGTTGGATACCAACCGCCGACGGTCACTTCAAATGGCAAGACGGCGCAGTTACAGAGATAGTTCGTAACGGTGGCGTACTCCTATTTAACGAGATTAACTTCATGCCCGAGCGCCTATCAACGTTCATATTCTCACTCGTTGATTACCGCCGAGAAATCCAAATCATGGAAAACAATGGTGAGGTTATCAAGGCTCACCCTAACCTTATTATCTTAGGTGACATGAACCCCGACTATCGCGGTACTCGACCACTCAACCAAGCGTTCGCAGACCGATTCTCAATAAGATTATCGTTCCCATACGATAAGGCTATCGAGAGCAAACTTCTCAAGTGTAAAGCGCTCGTTGAAATGGCAAACCAACTACGCGACGAGTTCAATAAGGGTACGCTCGCTACTCCTATCTCAACTCGTTCTCTCGTAGCGTTCGTGACTAACGCAAAGACGTTAGGCATGGAGTTCGCTATCAATAACTACATCAACTCCTTCGAAGGTGATGAGGAACGCTCGGCGGTACGGTTGGTAGTCAATACTCACCGCGACAATATCGCAGAGGAATTAGGGTTAGCGGTACTTTCAATTAAGACCGACGAAACTAAAGTAGAAATGCTAGAGGATAACCTTACTAGCAACTCAACTACTTTTAATATCCCTATCACCAACCATACGGCGGTAATCTAATCATGGGTTACAGATACTCTCAAGATAGCGCCGACCAACTACTACGCGAGTTATACAACACTCAAGAGTGGAATAGCGAGTTAGGTCGCTTCGAGTACGACGAGGAAGCGTTCGAGGCCAAGCAAGAGGCTTATCAAGCGCACAAAGAAAAACTATCGTCGGTCGGTGTTATCTACTCAAAGGCCGATAGCATTATCACAGGTGACAAGATAGAAGTACGCGTTGATGATTCGCCCGAGTTAGAAACCACCGCATATAACGACGGTAAGGCTATCGTGTTCAACGCACACTTACTCGAGGATATCGACGATAACACTATCGTTAGCCTTCATGGGTTCAACTATCATGAGGTCGCACACGTTCTTTATACTCCACGCGCTAACTCCGAGTTAGGTCAATGGGTTATAGAGCAAGGTTATCGCCGAGCCATGAACATACTCGAGGATAGTCGTATCGAACGACTTATCGTTGCTAAGTATCCTGCCGTTCAACCGTTCGTAGAGGCTTCAACGCTTGACTACATACTCAAGGGTGATTCGAGCGAGTGGGCTTCCTTATTTATATTAATTACAGGTCGCAAATACTTAGATTACGATATTCGACAAGATATCGCTACGCGCTTCGCTAAGCAGTTCGGCAAAGCAACCGCGATAGCCTTAGCGGATATTATCCATGAGTATCGAACACTAGCCTTCCCTTCCGACTACGACCGAGCAAAGCGACTTATCGCAGAGTTCGCAAAGTACGTTGGTAATGATGAGCAAAATCCACCGCCTATCGTGCCACAAAACGGCAACGGCTCATGCGACGGTCATATCGACCGCCAAATGATGAGGAAAGGTCGAGCCGAGGGCAACAAGGAACAACAACGCCTACAAGATAAGGCTAACGCTTCCGAGCAAAACTCAAAGCGTGAGGAGTTCAACGGCGACAACGGCGACAAAGAAGTCGGCGACGGCGCTCAAGGTGTCGGCGACCAAATCACCACCAAAGAAGTTCAAGATGAGTTCTCTGATGAGGATAAGGCGCTCAAAGATAAGATTAACGCCGAGTTATCTAATATAAGAAACAACGATAACGTTCGCCGAGATACCGCAGAAGTTCGTAGAGCGATTATGGATAACGACGTTATGCGTTCAGGTGTTAAGAGCGCTAACTATAAATACATGAGCGTACCTATGACCGCCAACGCGAGCGCTCGTAGATTCGCTTCGGAGTTAGAGCGTATTCGTATCGATAACGACCCTGCTTGGGAGTTAGAGAAAGAAAGCGGTAGGCTTAACATACAACGTGCTATGCACTCTGATATCAACGATATCAATAAACTATTCGACCGTTGGAGTGAGGGAAACTCTGCCAACGATATCGAAGCGGTAATCCTAGTGGATACGTCGGGTAGTATGGGCGGTCGTATCTATAAAACTATGGAAACCGCATGGATATTGAAGCGCGGTATCGAGCGTATCAACGGTAGGGTAACGGTGTATAAGTTCAACCATGATAGCCGTATTATCTACAAAGCAGACGAGAAGGCTAAGGCCGACGAGTTTAGATTCGTAGATAGTAGTGGTAGCACTAACCCCTTCAAGGCGCTTATGGAAGCCGAGCGCGTTCTTAACTCAAGCCGTAAGAATATAAAGATATGCTTCATGATTACCGACGGCGAGTGGGATAGTACCGACGTTAATAATGGGATTATCTCACGCATGAACAACGCAGGTGTTCTTACAAGTGTCGTATTCCTTGGCAACTTAAACTATGTCAAAGAGCATGACCGCGAGCGCTACGAGGAATACTTAATAACCTTGCGCCATGGCGCTAAGTTCTTTCGTATCGTTGATGAAGCCAAAGATATTCTCGACGTAGCCAAAGACCTAGTTAAATCTCAAATGAGGTCGAGGCACTAATAAGGTTAGGCGCGGTGGGCTACCCCTTCCCCCCACCGCGCTTATCAACACAAACCCGCAAACGGAAGAAATCACAGAAGCAGGAAGTTATGGAAATAGAAATCACCGAGGAAACAAATATAGATTACAAAGTTCTATTAAAGGAAACGTTACTTAAACTCGTTGGCGCTACTGAAGCAAGCGACCACCCCCAAGCAGAATATCTGAACAACTTAGCGCTAACCGCTATTGACTACTCGTTCTATTTAGAGGATAATTCGAAGCAGTACCAAGTACGAAAGGGAAAATAAAATGGGTGCTATGAAAGACTTACTTATGTCAAGGCAATACGCAGACGTAGTAGAGAAATATCTACAAGGAGATTCAAACGCTATATATCTAATAGATACCGCTATTGGTGCGACGTTAGATATATGCGCCTTACGAACCGACGACGACCAAAGACTATCGGAGTTATTCGATTACCACGACGCACGCGGAGAAATTGATATGGCTATTGATAGTATTGAACCGCACGCAGAAGCGCTAGGATTAAGAGCGCCTATCTACGACGAAGCCGACGAACGTGACCTTGAAAACGGTTACGGAATAGACGGAGAGTGACCATGGCAACGTGTACATGGTGCGGTGATGAAATGGGCACTAGCAGGTGGGATAACCACAAGTGTATCGAGCCCGACGACGAGGAATAAATATAATATAGAAACCAAGCCCGACTACAAGAAAGAGGCAACGCATGAGTGCTGAGTACTACGACGAGTACGGCAACGAAATTATAGACGCTGAGATTATTAGCGAGAGCGACGACGCGGTAGAGGAATTACCGCCGTTATGGAACGAGGTTGGACATCACCTCAAAACTAGATTCGATAAACCAATACCCTTATCAATGATAGACCCTTGCTTAGAGGCTATCGAGAGAGCGAACAACGGTGAGTGGGATTCAATGATTACACTACCCGACGGCAACTTATACAAAGGAGAACCACAAGCCAGCGTTAGAACCATAGTGGATAGCCATGCGCTTCAACAATGGATAAAGAACCAAGAACTTATCACCATATCCGACGACGAAGGCAATATTGTGTGGCAAGGGTACGGAAAGAAAATAACCCTAGCCGAAGGTGTTGCGAGAGAGGAAGGTCAAGATGAGCAGTAAAAAGGATTACTGTTGTTGGGAGTTTGGTGGAGAGAGAAACCACCAGTACTCGTTGTGGTGTGAGTGCTGTACGGGTTGGTGTAAGACTTGCTCGTATCCTATTGGCTATAAATTAATTGAAAGTAGGTAAATCAAATGAGAGATAATGCAGGAAATGAGATTCTATACACTCCAGCAGAAGAACCAGCTCAACGCTGCGGCTGCGGAGATGCTTGCCCATGTAGCAAAGAGAGTTCAAATATAGATAACGGACTTCCTATTATAAGTAAGGAAAGAGAGTTACCGCTATGAAATGCTCAAAGTGTTTGGTCGAATACGACAACGGCGAGGTAATCGCCCCTATTGATGAGAGCGCTATTGACGAAGCAAGTGAAATGGGTGTAGCGTTCTGCGTAATGTGCGTGCCACCGAAAGGTGACCAAGCACCGTTCTAAGGAGAAAAAGTGCAGACGTTCTTACCGCTTCCTGACTTCAAAGAGAGCGCTCGAGTTCTTGACGATAAGAGATTAGGTAAGCAGAGAGTTGAAGCCTATCAAGTCATGCGTGTATTAGCGGGCATGACAAAAGGTTGGCGCAACCACCCCGCCGTTCTTATGTGGAGAGATTACGAGGGCGCGTTGTATGAGTACGGCCGATTAGTTTGTGTCGAGTGGCGCGAACGTGGCTTCAATGATTCCCTATTGGAAGCCTTCCCCAAAGATAAGGTAGTATTACCACCATGGCTAGGTTACGACGAGTTCCACACTTCGCACCAAGCCAACTTAGTCAGGAAATTACCCGAGCATTATCGTAAGTACTTTCCCGAAGTAGATGAACACTTGCCCTACTATTGGCCTACAAAGGAGACAACATGGCTAGAAAAATAGAAAGAACCTTCAAAGCAACGTTGATGAAAAATACCGTAAAAGGTGGCGCGTGGAAGGTTACATACACAATTACCGAAAGCCGTAGCAACGGTTTAGGCGGATATGATGAAATTGAAATTGATAACAACGTTACTGCGTGGGCTAATGCGAGCGCGGGAAAGAGATATATTAAAGAAAGAGTTCAGCAACTTACGCCAAGAAAGAGCGTAAAGCTCACTGTGGCCAATGAAGATGAGAACGGCAAACCGATTAAACTTCAAGGTACTTTAATATATAAGCAGGATATTTAAATGAGTAATCCAATTATCCCTGAACCTCTGTGGGATAGGCCGATGCCCAATATACCTGACGAAGAGATTTACGAAGACGACGACGATGAAGATTAGAGATGAAGTTATGGCGTTGTTTCTGCGTAGGAGAGCCGACAAAGCGTTTAAATTAGCCACTTGCTACACCTGCAATAGAACAATGCTTGTAACCAAAGAGAACCTTAGGGTGTATAACTACTGTTCCTCATGTAAATAGTCTTTTATCCAAAGCGTTTAGGGTCAGCCTCTACCCCTTAACGCAAGAAAGGCCACCTAGTTTCGGGTCTAGGTGGCCTTTCTGCTTAGTGCCCTGTTAAAGAGCGCCAAATATCTACGCTTATCCTGTTTGCTATGTATAGGGCAAATAGATTTAAAATAAGTTGCGGTAGTACTCCGTTAGTCTTTTTCTTTATTGGTGTTAAGACGGCCATTTTACGTTTCCATTAACTACGAATACTAACCCTAGAGAGTCTCCCTTGGATAGATAAACTTCGTTGATTCCTGTTTGCGCCCAACCCCACTCGTTAAATAAAGGTAGAACGCTGTGTCTTTTAATTAGAATAGCCCAATATGCTTCTGCTGGTGGCATGTCTTTGCATAGCTCCATCGAGGCATCTGGTCTGCCATTCACTCTACATACGACTGCATTTCCATATTTTTCGGTGCCTTCTATTTTATAATCCGCATTTTTTAATAGAACTAGGGCATTTGTATTGTCTGCCGCGGATATACAGCTCGAGCTCACCTGGTTGACGTTGTCATCTACATAAAGATTTATGCAGTTATCAGGCTTATTAACATAGAATAAGCCACCTACAATTAAAGCGATTCCCGCAAGAAACTTCATGCTTGTGGCACCTCGCAATAATCATTTGAGCAATACTTCTCACCAATTGCGTCCGCGGCCATACCAGCATAGACATCTGTGAAGTCAATAGGCAGTAATTTGAAAGTGTACTTTTCGTATTCTGCTTCTGTTATCTGTGTATATGGCATTTGCGGGTAAGTCTCGTTCCCCATGGGTAAGAAGGAAACGGTTTTGAGTTGCCCGTCAAACATGTGTAGAACTGTTCCTACGGCGTCTTTTTCAGTATTTGAATTAAAGGATACTGTAACGCTAACGCTGTTGTCTGACCAATGGCGCTGTGCAGTTGCCGCCAGTGACATCTTTTCGTAGATTGATACATCTTTTTCTGACCTTAGAGCATCTGATTTAATAGGGAAGTAGACAACGCTAGTAGTCTTAGGAGATTCCGAGGCCTTTTCTACTTTATAACCTGACGCTTTAAATAAAGGTAGCATTGGGTCTTCGTTGCTGAAACGAATAGCTCGCAAGAAGTATTGGCCGCCAGGAGTCCAGTGAACTCCAGGAGATTCTCCCGCTAATATAGAAACCGTGCCAGAAGGCTTGACTGTGGTTGTTTTAATTGATTCTCGAATGCCAAGCCACTCAGAGTAAACGCGGTCATAGTCCTGAATGACGGAATAACCCTCGTCCATCCACTCACGTAATACGGGAAGCCCTACGCGGTCTGCAAAATTAGCCACACCAGACATAGAGGTTCCAATACGACGATTGCGTTGCATGATTGCGTTAGTTTCTTCCCAGTGGGTAGGCAACAACGTAACAGTCTTAGCGTATAGGTAAGCAAACTTTAAAGTACGAAGATAATCTTCTTTAGATTCATGGCGGTTGAGATAGGTCTCTACCAAAGTACAGCACTCAAAGGATTCCAAAGATTGCTCAGCGCATGGATTGTAGCCCGCGGCTCTCCAGTCCTTGTTGTTGGCAGGGTCAGCCAAACGACCGTACTTGCGAGTAACATCCATCCAGATAACACCAGGCTCACCGTTCAAAGAAATGCCTGAAACTATGTGTTCTAAATTAGAACCAACGGATACTTCTACAGAGTTGTTGGACATCCAGGCCCAGCCAGGAGCTGCGGCATCGTACGAGTTACGTTCAGGGTATTTAGCGGGGTTCTTTAAATTAAGAAACTCTTGGTCATCAAGTCTTCCCATCAACAGCTCAGCTGAACGTCTCACATTGCCAGAGACTACGCAAACTCCAATTAGATTACCCAAATCGGCAATATCTACTCTTGTTAATTTAGAACCCGCCCTCTTTTTATTAAAGATGCGGCGAATATGATTGTGAAGCTTCTCAAGCGGCTCATGACCTGCAGCTGTGCCGCCAAAGGTTTTGATAGGGGTACCTGCTGGTCTTATCAGGGAGTAATCAAATACATAAATGGACTGTTCTGGTTTTAAGTAGGAGTTAATAAGCAGGCTAACTGACTCCACCCATCCCTCCCTGGTATCAGGAATCTGGATTGTTACCTCTGGGAGTTTTGGTTCATAAATTAAAAAGTCTTTGTCCGCACCCTTGTCATCAAAGCCGACTCCAACGCCCAACATTGATGCTTCCATGAGGAAAGCAAATGGTTTAGCGGGGTCTAACTTAGTCATGCTAGAGGTAGACACGAAAGCACAGTTCTGTAAAGCCGCGGAGTTCTTGAGCTCATTCACCAGCGGAGTTCCCATAACCCACAGCCCACGTCCAGGCGGGGTCCACTTTAAATTAAATAGGCGGTCAAACGCTTCTTTGGCGGAAGACTGCGCCTTGGCGTCATTCCATGGAAGGCGGCTAGTTTTAGCGTGGTCCTTCTGAAGTGAGTACATGCCCTCGATTACTCGTTGGCAAACATCTACCCAAGTCTCTTTGGTGCCGTCCTCTTTTAGTCGGGAGTAGGTGCGAAGGAAAGTAATCTCTCCTACCGAGTTACCTGCCGCATCTTTATAACCCCAAGGTACTTTCTTACTGCGATAGTCCTTTAGGAAATCTTCTGCTAGTCGGAAACTCAGTGCCATATTTTTTCTCCCTTATCTAAAAAGTTAATTCTACTAGTGCGTTACAGTGCTTGGGAAACTATGCTGTTTCAGGGTCTTGCATGGTTCTCTTATATGATAATAAGAAAGCCTTACTCTTCGATGGCACCCTTGATTATTTGAGTGGTTTGCTCCTCATTTAACCCGCCATTTGGCAACTCTCTAAGTGCTTGAGCCTTGTCTCCGAAGATAGAACTTAGCACACCAGCGCTGCCTTGTCGCTCTACCGTCATGCGAATAAACTCACGAGAATCGTCCAATTCTTTTGTTGTTTTGATTAATTTAAACAGGCGGTCTATCTCCTGAGAAACGTTAGGGTCAGCATATCCACCATTCATTTCTTCAGCAAAACGCATAAAAGCAACTCTTTGGCCCTGCATTTCTATAACAGCATTAATTAAAGCCTTAAGTTGTTCTTTACTCTTTACCTCTACTGGTAACTTAAAAGCACACATAGATTGAGGTTTAAAAGCGGGGCAGTTAGCGGCTACAAAACAGGTGTCACATGCCCTAAGTGAAGTGCTATGGGATGAAACTGTGGTGACATCTTTAATGACGCCATCGGCATCAATTTCACTCTTTGTATCAAATCCAAAGACGGGAAGATTGGCGTATTCGTCAGCATTTCGTGGTTCAAGTTTCCGTGTATGAATACCCTTATTATCATATACGGCAGGTGGGGTTTCCCCACTTTGCTCCACTTCTCTCCCCTCACTATTATCATATAACAGCGGGTCATCTGGGCTATTGGTCATCTTGTTCATCCTTATCTCGAACTGCTCATAAGACCACACCGCTAACTTACAGACTTCCTGCGGGTCATCCTCGATTATCTTATCAATGTCCAAGCCAGCCTTTTCGTAGATTGCCTTGTACCTTGGGCGTGCTTGTTCCTTCATCTTCTTTGGATAACGAACTAGTCTAGTGCCATCCCAAATGATTGTTTCACCGTGCATCATCGGTGAAAGCCACGATAAGGTGCTGGCACTTTCAAATATAATAGAACGCAGGTTGTCAGGTTTGGCACACCCTAATGCATGCCACCTGGTCCCTTCCCGCTTGCTGTGTAGGCGGGTAGCGCTGGCAAGTCTGCTATCTATCTCAATAGCGTCTCCTGGGATAGCGATGTCCAAATAGTAGTCAACTAGCCTTTGAAGCCCATTTAAATCGGTCTGTGGTTGCCATACAGGAATGAACTTACCTGGTGGTAGCTCGGACCATACCTTCTGTCTGTGGCTCTCTACCCAAGCTGGGTCAATGGTGGGGCTGTTAATCTCAAATACGGTATTGAGCCTATCTATATTAACGGCTACGAAATGTTCGTACCCTGCGGCAAACTCTTCGAGCTCATCAGCTGACAGCTTCAGGGTTTTAGGTAAGCCTGGGTGTACATAAATATAGAAATCTTTATTAAAGTAGTTTTCTAATAGATACTCTTTGGTCTTAGGTAGACCTCGGCTCACCAGGCGATGGTAGCTGACGCCAACGTGGTTGGCGGTTGTCTCTTCAAGAATTACTCTATTTGAAGGTACCTCAGCGCCTAAATAGACAATTTTCACTTACGCTTGCTCCAGGTGATTCCACACTTGGAGCATAAATATGCTTCTCCGCTAACGTAATCTAATACATTACCATCGCATCCACGAGGGCAGGTTATCTTTTCACTCATAGCCGTGGGTCCTCCTTGAAGGCATCCTGTTGTTTTTCAATCTCTTCTACGATTTCAGACCAGGCTTTGACACCCTTACGGCTGTCAGGCCTGAACTCTTCTCTTATGTACAACGGCTGTAAAAATACCAAAGTCGTCATACCAATTTCAAGTAACTGGGTCACTAATTCTGGGTCGGATGTTATTACATACTCTACAGGGCCCTGAGACCTTACCCACTCAACCTGTCTTAGTTTTGGGTTATCGCCAATGGAAGGAACTTTTTTGTAATCAATTAAATCATCAAAGTTATTGATACGCTGTTGGCGTAGCCAATGGTCGTCTTTATCTACGTCTTCACATAGAACAAGAACGCGATGTTTTTCTTTTAAACTTCTGTACAGCGCCATACCATTTGGGATGGGGGCGCTTTTATCATTTCTTAGTACGCCGTCTAAAAATACTAATATTGCCACAGATAGACCCTATCACTTGTAGTGTGTAGCCGCTCTCCTTATCAGAGTGCTAGTCGATGGCAATTCCATGCCATACGTTTGTGCTTCAAACTCTTTTTTGGTTTTTGCTGAAATTTCTTTTAGTTGCTTTAACGCTTGTACAACTCCAGATGCTTTTCCAGCTTGCCAACGATAATTATATACATCAGCGTATCCTTGTCCAGAGGCGCTAAATGCGTATTTGCGGCCATGGTGGATATCTTCAAATAAAGCAGCGCCCTGTTCTACCGCAAGCTTTAATGCAGCTTCCGCATTGCGCCTTGCAACATCAGTTGTTGCTGCCCCTACTGTTGTTAAGGCGTCAGAATATCTAGACAAAATGTCAACTGCCATAGACTTATCCTGTTCTACCTTTCTATTCCATATTTGATTCTGCGGAACTCCGCGAACCTCTGGCATCACAGTCCAATCATCGTTTGTCAAGCTATAGGCTGCATACGGTTTTATGGAACGGATGTCAGACTGTACATTAACATAGAATGTCAATTCAAATACATCTAGAAAATTTGATGTCGCCTGGTGGAGGGTTTGGAATCCCTCGTTAAACATCTGGGAAATCTCTTTATCGCTAAGCCCTTTGTATTTAGGATTAGACTGTCTAAACATTAAATAGTTAATTCCAATTAAACAATCAAGGTCCGCTGGTTTGCGAGCTGCTGACCACTGGTAGCTTACAGCTGAGCCAGCTAGCCAAACATGTGCGTAGGCCTCTGGGTTATAAAAGCTCTGCTTTAAATGGTCAAATAGGATTCTTAAAATTAAAGAACGGATATGAGGAACAATCTTGCCGTTCCTAAACAACCTAGGGTCAAGCCCAGCTCCAGGGGTGCTGAAGTATGAGGTTTCTGACGGCGTTAGGGCAACTGGTTGTGCTTGCCGTACAAGCGCGTCGTAATAACTCATTTAGGTATTATAGTTCTTTTTCCCGCCGCTCTTTGTGCATAACATCCGTATCGAGGTTGAATTTGCTTGGATGTTCCGCTTTATCTGTCTTTATTGGTGTCATATAGCCACATTGACTATGAGCATTAATAAATTGTTGTGCCCACATCATGACCATTGACTCATTCTCTTCAACTTCTGCTTGAAAAGATGCCACGCATACGCATGTCATTTCTACGAACGCCATAGGACCCGCCCCCTTGTAGTGTATTTACAGTATACTCCTGCGGTACAGGCTAAATACGGGCTTACTGTTCGTCAGAAATCAGCGGTTTGATTAAATCTAGGACCTGATAGGCAATTGCCGACTGGTTCATGCTGTCCACAATGTCCTGACACCCGTGTTTGATGTCGTCTAGGGTTGCCTGACGGTCAACGGTTAGGGTGGTTGCTAGGTCTGCTGTAGCGTACCAATCACCAGTAGGCTTTTTTACAATAATAAAGGCAGTGATACCGCCGTTTTCTTCTGTTGGCTGGTTTTCTGCAATACCTTCTGGAATAACTACTGCGTCTTCTACTACTTCTTCGCTCATTTATATAGTCCTTTGCTTTCGTTGAACTTCTTCATGTTGTATGACTTAACAGGGCAGAAATCACACAAGTGCATCTTTGGCATCTTACTTGAATCAAGCCCAGCTTCCCTGCGGTCTTTTGCTGTGTCTGGTTTTAACAATTTCTTGTCTGACTTGTAGTCAGAACACTGACCTTGTGGACGATTATGTTCCGCATAACAACGCATGGCGTCTGAGGAGTAATTATCCTTGGTGTCATAGAAGTTTGTACCAAATACATCTAAGCCTGGTGAACCTTTTTGGAATTGTTCAGTAATTTGTCGTTTTCCATCTGGGTGTTGCCAAATAACTAAATCAGCATCAGCCAGGGTGCCCTTGTGGGAAGGTCCGTGTTTTTCCACTACAGCATTTAAGAATGGATTACGGTTTTGGTCATGACCTGGTCTATCTGTAAATGGGAATCGGTCATCGTATGGAATTTCTTCTACCGACTTGCATGTAAAACAGGCAAGCAGAAGAACTTTTGGCCGCTTATCAGGCGGAGTATCTTTATTTAGATAGGAAAGGTCAAGTACCATGTGGTCAGCCTACCACACACTTTCAAATTGTCTACTTACCCCTGGCTTTTTTTATTTGGGCGTTTCTTGCCGCAATAGCCTCTGGAGTATCTTTACGTTTAGCTGAGCGTACTTGGTCTACGTTCAGCGCCGTGGCTACTGCCTTGACTGGGCTCGATGCTGTTGATTTTTTTGAGGGACCCATAGCATCACTAATAAGCCTATGCTGTAGATGGCTTTTCATGGGTGCTTTTTCGTGTGGCTTTCTTGTTGCCGCTTTTGGTACAGAAAACATGCCTCCGCTATGTATGGCAAGCCCTTCTACGTAATTAGGGTGCTCTTTATCTGCGGAGGCGCTCAGTAATGCCCTGTGAGACGGTGACTCTTTATCAAATTTGATGTATTGGTGTTCTTTGGGATTCATAGCAGGAACTGCCGATATCTTTATTTCACCTTTTTCATCTCTTGTTCCAGAGAACTGTAGCTCGCTAGGGTTCACTTCTTATTCCTTAATTTATTAACTGCAGCCATGCCGCCTTTATCAAATGCGGCTTCTTCTGCTTGATGGGCTTCTTGACGTGCTCGTGCTGCATAAAAATCATCTGGACTTACATGTGCGCCCATACCAATAGGTGTAGGCCATGGCCCACCTTGTCTTTTAGTATCGTTGTCTCGGCGCTGTGGCATTATTTTTTAACTTCTACGTGTCCGCCAGAGTCACGTGGTGTTTGACGTTCTTTTGAAGGCGAGCGCTTTTCTCCAGTAGAACTTGTGTAAACAGCTTCTGGGTCACCTGCAGCGTAGCGACGACGTTGTGCTTGCTCTGGGCTATCACTGTTAACTTTTACGGAAGCGCGAAGTAACCCAAGCATTGTGTCTTTGTGCGCTTTAATCGATGACTCCGTTGCCTTTGATTGGCGACGTGCATCCATTTCTCTACGGATGCCTTTAATCATTAGTTACCCGCTGGGTTTACTTTAGAAGTCTCTTCTGAATTAATAAATCCATAGTTCATATATGGATGTAGGTCTGCACGATTCTGTACTACAAGCTGGTCACCCATGCCTGGTTGAACTGTGGTATTTGGACGACGCTTACGATATTTGCCGTCTGTTGCGCCCTCGTTCATGTCACCATTGAGGGAACGTGATTGATTAACTGCCATTATGCCATCCGTCCTTTAACTAGTCTTGATGCCTTACGTCTAGTACAACTTGGGCACAGACTCTGGTCTTTCAACGATTGTACTGGGTTCATTGAAATACCACATGCCTTACAGGCCTTAGTGCCGTTATAAATGGTCTCCAAACTGACGTCTGTAGCCCCAGCCATGCCTTCGCCAGTGCTGTCTGTAAATAATCCTGGGTCTTTCATACCGAACCTCCTAGGGTGTTGCGGCTAGTAGATTGTGGAGTGTTAGGTGTGTTGGAGAAGTCTGACTCCACACGCTGACCTGCTTGGTTTCCACTTCTACCTGGTAGGTCAATAATATCTTCAATACCTATTTCTTCTGTAACAAATCCGTATCTGTCAGGGAATAGATTAACTTGTGGAAGGTTAGGACGCACATACTCTTGAATTTCTTCGCTAGTCATAGTCCAAGTGGCAAGCGCTTGATTAAGTAAGCGGTCTTGGTTAGATTGAAAAGGTCCTAGATAATCTTGTGGGGGAAACGCAGCTTCTATTGGCGTGTGATAAGGCTTGCGGCCATCATCTTGCCATGGCTTGCGACCATAGGTACCGTCTGCGTATTTACCTGGCATCTTTTACTTCCACTGTGGACGCATACGAGACATTTGCTCTACGCGTACCTTGTTAATGTTGTATGGGGAATCGCTTCTTACTGATGGGCCAGCCTTACCGTCATTTGGTAAGTGTGGTGCTGGAACTAGTGTTGTTACTTCTACGTTTCTCTTTATACGATAAACGTTTCCGTCTTTAACAGCTTTCATTTGACGCTCAATACCACGCATGTTATCTAAACCTGCAGGGTAATAGTAATCAGACTGGTCAATGCGCTCACCGCGGTGAACACCGCGTTGGTATGAGCGCTGACCTATTCTAACTTTAAGTGAGTCTGATACTCGCTCTGACTGACCGTTAGGACGGCCACGGTCATCGCGACGTGTACGTATCGTTCCTAAGTAACCGTCTGGATACTCAGCTTGTGGTACACGACCAACGCCAAGGCGCAGGAAGTCGAGCTCTGAACGAGCGACAGGGGTTCCACCTCCACCATAATTGGTGTAGGTGCCCTGCATGCCAGCAGCGCCTAAGTTTTGCGTATTTTGATGTGGTGCACCCATACGTCAATGATACGCCTGTAAAACTATAGGGTCGCTGTAAACTCTTTGCCTTCGTATACAGCCCAGCCGTCCATAATATGGATAGGTTGCAGGGTAAATGACTCATCTGCTCTAACCCAGCCAATCATGACTCCTTGTTGCCAATCTTCCCAGTGTTTTACTGGTCGACCGTTATCGTTAAGTCCAGAACCATAGGAAGGAACTGCGCCATCGATACGGCATAGGCATCCAGGACTTGCAGACACACTGCGGATAGGACCATCTTGGTCATGCACAGTTTTGTACTGCATTTCTTGTCTGTGGACGTGTCCAAACACTGTTGAGATGTGTGGGTTCTTATTTATATAAGCGCTGGCAGTTGAGCCACCTGAACGAACGGTGGTGCCATGAATAGCACGAAGGTATTTGGTAACCCAATACTCTCCTGCTGGATAGGCGCCAATATATTCCACCTTAATATCATCTAAACGTAGAAGGTATGGGATGGACATAACAGGCCAGTCTTCTGGCTTAGCTCCCGCTCTTTTAATACCTTTAGAAGCCATAGCATTTGCAACAACATATCGTTGCATGCGGCAGTCGTGATTACCTTCAAGCATAACAATCTTTGCGTCAGGACATGTGGCACGCTGCTTTGCTAATAAATTATGGCCGTAATCAATTGCTGGTTGAACAGTGTGAGCAAACATTTCTTCTTGTGCGTACTTGCCCATTGTTGGTAGGTCTAGGTAATCACCAAGATGAATAATTTCGTCAACACCATATTTATCTTCTAAATAAGCAAGTAATTGGAAGTGTACGTCAATTGCTGCGTCATCATGGAATGGGTCTAGTGTCCCGTCTTCATACTTACGGTACCCAATCTGTGGGTCTGGCACGAACATAATTAAACGTGTGCCGTCTTTCTTCCCTTTACGTTCTTTATAAGTTGCTGGCTTAATTACTGTTGGTTTTGCTGGTTGTATTGGTGGCCAAGCCCAGTCACCAGTTGCTGTGGAAACTTCTAGAGCCTGGTCTAGTATGTCCCCTAACGATAGTTTTGTCATTAATTCAATTCTTTCTCTTGTTTAAAGCATGAGCACTTTTTCCTGAAGTGCATGTAGAAAGTGGTTTTTTCTAGTGGAATTTCTGGGTACACTTCTTTGATAGCAAAAAAGTAATTAGATATATCTACTAGAATTTTTGGACCACTAAAAGCTTTATACATGCGGTCAACTGTATCTTTATCAATAGTTTCTAACCATCTACCGCAGATGCATAGACCTGCGCTTCTACGTCTTTTTGGATTTGCTTCTAACTCAGATAGCAAATCGCCAAGACTCTTTTTGTCCGATGTTTTCGGCACTACAAGTTCCTTTCATCCCGTCTTGCACTTCGACTTAAGCGTATCATAAAGATTCGGTAAGTAAATGTAAAGTAACCCCCTGCAAAAATATTTTGCAGGGGGCTTTGTACAAGAAGGGGGAGTCGTACTATAACAGTCTTACTGTCATATTGCAAGGTTGTTGTACAACAATGGACATCTATGTACAACCATGGACAACTATTCTATTTCAATAGTTTTAGCTTTCTTAGCCTCTGGGATAATGCGCTCCAGGGCTATGGTTAGAAAACCGTCCTCCAGCTTTGCTCCTTTGACAACCACGTCGTCTGATACAGCGAAGCGTTGTAAGAAAGTGCGGCCAGCGATGCCTTTGTAGGCATAGGTTGCGGAGTCATCATCAGCTCTTTCTCCGCTGACTGATATGACATTTTCTTTGTACTCTATATTAATTTCTGACCTTTTAAAGCCCGCAACGGCAATCTGAATCTCAGCTTTGTCATCGGGTAGGGTCACGATGTTGTAAGGCGGGTATGTTGATTTAACCCTGAGGTCCTCTAACTGTCTAAACATATCTAAATGTCTATCAAAACCAAAGGTCCACGGTTGCAACATACTATTTAATGTTGCAAATGGGTCCTGGGTTTGAGGAAAGATTTCCTTGTTATAGTTTATTTTTGGGGCGTCGTTTCCGCGCCATTGAATTGGGTAGCCTGAAGCCATAATATATCTCCTTTAGACGATATAACTTTTTGTGACCCTCGTTGTTGAGCAGTCATCAGTAGTATATAACAATCTAAATTAAAATATATTCCTATAAATGCCAAAGGCCCCTTGCGGGGCCCTTGCGCTATTTAGTTTTAATTGCCGTGCGACCCGCCGCCGTCCTGAAAGTTAGGACGCTGACGACGAACTGCTGGTGAGAACATACGGCCGTTTGCCTGTGTTGCTCCAGCTTCTGGTGCTACGGTCTTCTGGAACTTTACGCGAATGCCATAACGTGCACCACCACGAGCAAGTTTGCCCATGATGTTTGAACGTGCTGGCTTTGGTTGCTTGTATGGGTCGCCAGCCTGAGCTCCACCTTTTTTAACAAGTGTGCCTTTTACAGGCTTTGCAACCTGAGGTTTAGCTCCTGCAGCGTTTTTTGGGTCAGTTGATGTAGGACCCAATGGTGCTGGGTTCTTACTAGAATCTTTTTTCATTTATTTTCCTTTGGCCAAGGGTTTAAATAAGGGTAGCCTTATTACTGGATAAATACAGGGTTAACTTGCCTTTACTTCAAAGACAATTGCAGAAATCTGACCATCATGGCTCTCGATGCTTGAAAAGCCTGGAACGCAAATAAGGTCAAGACCGCGGGGAGCGGTATAACCGCGAGCAATAGCGATAGCCTTTACAGCTTGATTAACTGCGCCTGCACCAACAGCACGAATCTTGCAATTGCGTGTCTCATAGATACTGTGGGCGATTGCTGATGCCACAGCCTGTGGATTGGACCCAGCGCTAACACGCAGGATTTGTTCTTGGGGTTGTTCGGACATGTGTACCTCGGTTTACGAATAGTGGGGCTCCCGTAAGTACAATTATGAAGTCTAAATTAGATTTGGTCTGTCTAAAGGGGTGGGCGCCCTGCCGTAGGTACCGCAGCTGCTGCACTCCATGTCCAAGAAATACTGGGCTATCTCATAGTCTTGAAAGGACGCTTTAATATTCCAAATACTGGATTGGCAAATAGGGCATTCATGAAGGACCTCGTCTGCGTAGTCCATAGACCCGCTGTAATCAGGCTTTAGTTCTCTAATGTTTCTTGTCACAGGCGATTGTTCCAAAATTAGATAGGACGTTATTGGCTATCTCTATGTAAATATGAGCGTTCACTATAAGGTCCTCTGGATGGTGTAGCTCGCCTGCTTTTCCTGGCCAATTACTTTTTAAATAATCATGTAAACCAGGGGTCAGTTTGCTCATGAACTCATCGATTGTAAGGTATCCATGAGCTCTTAAATGTTTATTATCCATTGTCTTTCTTTTGCTCTAGGATTAAGAAGGGGCCTGAAGTATACACATCTAAGTCTTCTGCTATCTGCAGCGCTTTTTCAATAGGCGCACCCGCATGAAGAGCTCCTAATGCATACCCTGAACCATTACCAACGCCGTAGAAACCTGTCTCTGCTTGACAGACTGATAGGTCTTCGCTGACATCAAATATCTCACCATTAACAGCAATTAAGAAATGAAAACGTTGTCCTTTGTCATTCTTTGGACGCTCTTCATCAAAGTTATATCCATTGTTCTTTAAACAATCTCTTAAAGATGGAATTAATTTAGATATAACAAAGTGGTATGTGTCAGTCTTGTCTTTGGCGGTCATCTTTGGGGGTTTCCACAGATGCTGGGCAATATCACATGCTCCAACCTCACCTGCACCAGCTAACAACACGCCGTTTGCCAACTGAGATATCTTTACCATGTTCTTATGTCTGAAGATACGACCATCATCATCTGTTACTTGATTATCCGCACCTAAAACACACTTGTTTCTATGTTGTACGCCAACAATCGTTGTCATTTATCTTTCCCTAAAGTCCGCGCCTTGTAACTTATCATACACTTCTTTTTCGTAAGCCAATCCATGCATTCCCGCCACCAAGCGGGCTAACGCGTATGAATCTGCGGCGTTATCGTCAGTAAATTCTACTCCCCACTTCTTATAGATGTAAAGGAGCATCTGGGCCTTTTGTACGCCTGTGCCCTTGCCTGTCACATACTTCTTTAAGCTTGTAGGGGGGACTAACATCGGATAGTACCCAGCATCCTTGCATACAAGCTTGACCATCCCACCCAGCTCACCTAGGTGAAACACCTTGCCCATACCCGCGTAAGCGTAATCTTCCATAGCAATATCATCTATGGGAAATGGGGAAGAATCTATTTGTTCTTTTAAAAATGCGCGAATCTCTGCAAGCCTGTCAATGCCTCTGAGTTCCGATTTAAAGACAGTTGTCTGATATGTCCCATTTGTTGAAAACAACGTGCAAGCAAAACCGCTGTAAGACTGGTCAATACCCATGTACAAACGGCTACTGCCTGGAACGGACAACTTACCTTCAAATTTTTTTATGGTCATGGGATAAATCTATTTCCAAATCCAGACCGACTGTTAGACGTACGTCTTGTTAACTCCCTGCTAGTAAGCGAGTAGTACCGCTCTAAATTTTCTAACGCTGTCTCTAACAGCTTACGATATGCGTGGGCATAGTTCTTGGCCTTTTCTAAAACTAATACGTGGTCATCTGTTGACACTGATGCCTTTAACATGACTGCTTTCTCTGTGGTTTTACCAGTAGTTTTAGTAAGCAACCCTCTGGCTACTTCTATCTCATAATCGTTAGTAGCCTCAAGCTCAGCTAAGGATGCACAAGCTACTTGAGTTCTAAGGAAGTTTAGATTCTCCATGTATTTGGCAGCCATAATCATCAAGTCTTGGTCATCAACAAGGGTGATATCTTCTGGAAATGCTGGCGGGTCAATGTTCATGTTTCTTTTTATTGGCAGTCCTTGTGCCTCTAGTTGTTGAAGAACCAACTCACTGATGCCCGTTGCTACTAGTTCACTCATTGTAACCTCCGCACTTTGTACATCCGCCCCATTTATCTAAGTTACATGGGGGAGGGGTGTTGTTATTGATAGCTTCGACAATCATAGCTGCTGCCTCAAACAAAGGGGCAATAGCAAAATCTGTTTTAGGTACAACAAACTCTTTTACATCCTGTGTTGCTTTGTTCTCATATATAAGAACAGCTTCTCTTGGATAATTTTCATACTCTAATAACTCTGCAAGCTTCATATATATTTGAACTTGAGTTACGTGCTTAGCAAAAGGGGCTTTAATCTCTGGCCAAACCTTTTCCATAGTCCCAAACTCTGCGGCTAACTCTGGGTTTTCCCACCGTATAGTTCCAAAGCCAATTGACTTTACTTCTAACATGAGTGGGTCACCAAAGTTTGTAAGCCAACCATCAGCGTGACCAAAGATGCGAAGTGGTTCATAGAACAGCGGGACCTCTTTGTATTCTAATGGTCCCTCATGGCAATCGGAACCGCCCCAGAAATACTCATCACACTCTTTGCAGTACCACTTGCCATATAAGTTTCCCATTTCTTGAAACCAACGTTGCCACTTAGCATGGATGCCGTGACCTTCTGCAAATACTGATTGAAGTCGCAAGCTATTACGACGTGAACTTTCTAGTGGTTGGTGCCCTTTTAATTGAAAATAGGATGCTCTGTGGCACCACTCATCGCCTGCCATCTCTGATGGATGTAGGACATCTGTGCGTCTACTTTTGTCTGTTGGCTTAGATAAAACGTAACGTTCTACTGAACCTAAGACGCGGGAAGGTTTTTTGCCTGCATCTAAAAATGATTTCAATGCCCCCGTTGGCTTGTACTTTTCTGTCATACGGATACCGTATCACACGTCTTCAGTAAGTATCCACTCCTCAAGTGACTTGCCCTGTTTTTTAGCTTTACGCTTAAGCGCGTTACGCTCACGATGCGACATGCCGCCCCATATGCCGTGCTGTTCTTCCATAGCCTCTGCATAGAGCAAACAATCTTTACGCACGGGACACTCAGGTAACCCGTCTCGTCCAAAGCATACGCCTTTGGATACGGTTGCAATTTTTTTATACTTAGCTTTATCTCTGGGAGGAAACCAGAGCTCTGTGTCCATCCCCCGACACTTCGCTTGATGGCGCCAGCCCTCTAAGTGGCCGATGTCTTCGAACAACTACACTCCTGAAGTTTCTGGCGTAGTTCTAGAAAATCATCCTCCAACAACATTACGTAGTTTTCATCGTTGAGACTGAAACCAAGTACAGGAGTGCGACTGTCAAGGATAGCTTCCTTAACAATCTTTTCTAGAACCGTGGCCTTGATAGTCACGGTGGCTTTGCCAGTCCACTTGTGTTCTATTAACAAGTCCTTAGACCGAACATCACCCTTACGACTCCAAAACGCTCCGCTACCTGCGTTTCGTTTGCCATTTATTTTTTTGGCAAGTCGTTCCTCGTGTCTCTTCGACTCCTTCTGACCCTTACTCTTCATCCTCGGCTACCAGTTTGGAGCCTTGTTTGATAGAAGCAAGAACGTCACTTTCGAGTGTCTCCTTTAAATCAACTTCTTCCCGTATAGAATCAAGCATAGCATCGGAGCCTTGCCACTGTCTATCCGCGTAACGGTAGTAGGCACCTGCTCTAGTTATCACTTTATTGACAATTCCAATAGCTAAGATTTCCTTAGCAAAATCGATGTCTCCAGCCAATAAACCGTTGCCTTTTGCAAAATAAAAGTCAAAAGTAGCCACCTGGGATGGTGGGGCTGACTTGTTTTTTAATACTCGTACCTTAATGCCCTGACCTACACGGCGCTTATCTTGGCCAGTCCCTACCTCAATCCACTCATCTCTGCGAACCTCGCAGCGGGTGAAGAAAGCGTAGTCCTTACCTAGCCCACCTGGGGTGGTGCGTGGGTCACCGTACATAACGCCAATTTTGGAGCGCCACTGGTTAATAACAATTCCTATGAATGGACGTTCTGGTTCCACCAAAGAACGTTTAGATGCTTTGCCCACTTTACGGAAGAACTTGTTAGTAAGAAGTGCTCCACGACCTACAGTAGATTCCTCCATCTCCTTATCGTCTTCTGTTGTAGGGACCAAGGCAGGTAAAGAATCAATAACAATACAATCGACCGCTTTACTTTCTGTAATCTGGATGACAGACTCATATGCTTCCTCCATAACATTTGTTGAAACTACATATACTCTGCTGGAATCTACTCCGCACATCTCTGCATAGCTAGGAACCCACTGCTCTGCTGCTACCCAAACAGTAGTAAAGTCGGGGTTTTTCTTTTGATTAGCCGCAATAGTCTTTAGTGCTATTGCTGTTTTTCCGTTGCTTGCTTCTCCAATAATTTCGTGCCATTGATTAACAGGCCAACCACCGCCTAAGGCAACATCTAAACTTACTGAACCACTTGTGTAACGCTGTGAGACATCAGTTCTAATCTCAGAACCAAGAATGATTGTGTCATCGCCATATTTTTTATTTATCTTTTGTAATACTTTTACTAATTCTGCATTCATTAAATTTTCCCTATGATTGTGGTTGGGTTATATCCGCCTGTATCTATCTGTCGTGCTGGTTGAGCTGGCCCTGCTCCTGCTTGACCAGTCGTTACTCCACGCACTCCAGTACCCGATTGTACTATTGGATACCCGCAATCGTAACAACGCTTTCTAGACTCAGGGGTGGCACCGCCGTAGTTTGAACTACCGCATCCAGGGCAACGTTCTGCTGTAGGGGTTATCTGTTGGGAAGGTGGATACTGCGGTTGCTGTGGTTGTGCATAGGTTGCTGGCTGAGGCTGTACAACACCTTGTCTTTGAGGTTGCTGAGGTGCTGGAGCTCCTAGCTTTTGCGCCCACCAAGAACTACTCATCAAAACCCTCCAACTTTTTAAACTCTAAACTGGTATTAGAAACATTCCCTGGTTGTATTAAACCAAGATTTACTCCTGAAGACAAGCCCCCTAAAAGGGAAGAAAAAGCAACCATTTTGTACATCATGTGCATCATGTCTTGCTCGCGTTCCATTTCCCTAACATTATCTGGGTCTCGTTTTTTAATCTCATCAAGTTGAACGCTGGTTATCACGTCAGCTGTCATCTCAGATACCATGTCTATAAATGGAAGTAGGTATTCTATTTGGTCTAATCTCTTTTCGCTTTCATTAAACTCATGTTCATCTCCTTCTTCACTTACAGGAGTCATGCCTAATATTTTTGCAATAGTGTTTGGTTCTTCTGCTAAATCTGTATCATATAAAAACCAACGCATCAGGGTACCTATAGGTATCTCGTTATTAATAGTTTCAAATTCTATATTTAAGGGCTTCTTCTTTTTAAACGGCCACATTATTTTGCCTCGCCCCATCTCTGAACTGTTGTAATGTCAGCAATAAGAGGAACCTCAAGAAGCTGTATACCTTCCATAGCTTCCCTAATTGCCGCTGCTGTCTCTTCAGCAAGACTGTTAGGTGTCAAGGTAACCAACTCATCATGCACGGTTAACAATATGCTGGCTTCCTTTGGAATAAGATTATGTGCTCTAATCATAGCAAGCTTCATGATGTCTGCAGCAGAGCCTTGAATTCGTGTGTTGAACGCCTGTCTTTCTGCACTACCACGCTTTATAAAGTCGCTAGAGTTAATGTCTGGAATGTACCTTTTGCGACCCATGATGGTGGTCACGTACTTTTTAACCTTGGTAGCTCCTACGACCTTTATTCTATAGGAGTTAACAGCACTAAACTTAGAAGCAAAGTCTCCTAAAAGTGTTCTAGCCTCTGTGACTGAGCAACCAATAGACCTGGCAATCTTATCGGGGCCTACACCATACGCCATAGAAAGAACAAGGACCTTGCCTGCCTGACGATTAACCCCCATAACATCTCCTACAGTTGTATAGATGTCTTGACCTTCTAGGTAGTTTTTCATCATGGTCTTGTCTTTAGACATAGACGCAATGATACGAGGTTCAATCTGAGAGTAGTCAGCAACCACTAACTTATAGCCCTCTGGGGCATAAAATAGATTACGAATAGCTTTGCCGTTGTCGCTAGCAGACGGATTAGGTATGTTCTGTAGGTTTGGATTACGGCTAGAAAAACGGCCAGTCTCAGCCCCATGTTGAACAAAGTCAGCGTGCACGCGGCCACTAACTAAAAGACTTTCTTTGTATTCTACTTTAGACTTGCCGCTGACAGTTCGTACAACATCGCCTCCAAGGTATGGCACAACGTATGTGCTAAGCAATTTATTTAGGTCAGCGTACTCAAGCAAAGCATGAACCATCGGGTCTTTCTCACGATAGGGCTCTAAAGCTTCTGCTGATACTGAGTAGTCCATGTAGT
>Ga0209990_10000280_pt1 | contig 52395 bp, 35 predicted proteins | sample NOAtaG_6_FD_187304 | JGI IMG/M metagenome (GOLD analysis project Ga0209990, IMG submission 187304) | Freshwater lake microbial communities from Lake Erie, under a cyanobacterial bloom - NOAA_Erie_Diel5S_2200h metaG (SPAdes) (version 2) | ecosystem: Environmental > Aquatic > Freshwater > Lake ...
CGAGCTCAATCTTCACATCAATCGCAGCCGGACGCATCAGCTTGCGTCGAAACAGCTGCGCCTGCCGGGAAAAATCGTCTTCCTGCGAAACGAAGGCAGCCAGCCCGCCTGCCCCTTCCGCCATCTGCTTCAGCAGCGGACGATTGACCTCATTGCCAATCCCGACGCAGAACACCCGCACGTTGTCCGGAGCCTGCTCAATCAGCTGCACCAGCTCCGCCTGCTCACGAGCCTCGGTCATCCCATCAGACAGCAGCACCACGTTGAGTGGTCGATCCGCATCCCGAAATTTGTAGGCCGTCTGCAGAGCCGGCCGCAGCACTGTGCCACCTCGCGCCCGCTGCGAACCCAGATACTCACGAGCAGATGCCCGGGTCGCATCCGAAACAGGGGTCAGAGTGCCGAAATGCAGTTTGGGATCGCTGCTGAACGTCAGTACTTCAAAGCGGTCCTCGTCTCCCAGGGCATCCAGAAACGACTCCACCGTGGCGCGAGACTGCACCAGCTTGCCCTCAGCTGCCATGCTGCCGGAAATGTCCACCAGAAACACATAGTCCATCCCACCTGCCGTCGACTCCAGCTCCGTCCCCGCTGTCATTGTCATCAGGAAATAGCCGTCAGACCCGGACTGTTTCGAGGTGATCAGGTCGATCCCCGTCCGCGGACGCTCAATGTCAAAACCCAGCACCACATCCCGTTCCAGGCTTCCACCGGCCGTCTCAAGGCTGGCACGCACGTATTCGGGGGAATGCTTCGTCATGACAAATTCGTCGTTGTGCGAAGGACTGAACAGCTTCTGCACCGGAATCTCGCTCTTCACATCGACCGTCATTGAAAATCGACCGTGCACTTTGGCGTCGATGCCCGGTCGGGTCGTGGTGGCCAGCGGGTACACATAGGTCGCCGTGTCATGTTCAAAGCTCAGCTCCTGCTGCCATGTCAGCCAGATTTCCTGCTCAGCCCCCGCAGCAATCGGAAAGATCCGCAGCTCAAACGTGCGAAAGTCCGTCTGTTCAAGCAGGCCCGGATCGCGTTTCACAGCTTTGTAGCTGTTGTAAATCTCACGAGCCCGCTTTTTCTCAACAACCTCGCCTGTCATTTCCCGGCCGCCAATCATCATGCGAAAATTGCTGACACTGGCCCCGGCCGGTACCGGAAAGGTATACAAAGCCTCCACCACTCGCTGCTCGGTGTTGCGGAACACCTGATGCACAGTCGTCACCGCAATCCCGTTGTTGATCACCACACTCACATCGTGCTGTTCAATCTTCAGCACTCCGCCCAGGCCACCGTCCGCGATCAGCAGGCCGGAAGCCCTGGCTTTTTCACCGCCGGTCACCGTCAGCAGCACTCCCGCCAGCAGTACTGCCACACCCCAAACTGTCTTACCTGGATCTGACCAACGTTTCATAGCTCGTCTCCCTGAACAGAAGTTGCACAAAAGCACTGTCTGAACGAGAATGCACTTTGGGTGCCGTTCAGAAACATCCCGCGGCAACGGCTGAAAACAGGCTTTTCTCTGGTGTTTTCTGCATTCCCAGGATCATTAGTCAGGACTGCATGGCAAAAAACGCCAGCCCGGTGTTCATTTAATGCCACCCAAATTGTCCGGAGTTGCAGATATGAAAACTGAAACTGCGAGTTTCCGGCTGGTGGTCTGCACACTGATGGTGATACTGCAGATGCTGGCGCTGCGGGCAGCAGGGCAGCCCTGGTTCTGCCGGTGCGGCAGCGGCGCAGTCTGGTCGGGTAACGTTGTTTCCAGCCACAATTCGCAGCACCTGCTGGATCCCTACGCTTTGACCCACGTGCTGCATGGTGTCGCGCTGGCCGGTCTGCTCTGGCTGCTGCGGGGCTGCTGCACGCCCGCCTGGCGTTTTGCCCTCGCAAGTCTGCTGGAGGCAGCCTGGGAAATACTGGAGAATTCCCCGATTGTCATCGAACGCTACCGCACCGCCACAATTTCCCGGGACTACTACGGCGACTCGGTCATCAATTCCATCGGCGACCTGGGTGCCTGCATGGCCGGCTTTTTGCTGGCGGAACGACTCGGACTCAAACGCTCACTGCTGCTGTTTGCGATTGTCGAACTGCTGCTGCTGTTCTGGATTCGGGACTGCCTGACACTGAATGTCGTGATGCTGCTGTCGCCTGTTGAAGCCATTCGTGACTGGCAGGCAAGCGGCCTCCACTGACCCTTACAACTCCCTCTGGACCCGCAACCAGGGTCACTCTACACTGTCTGTTGCACACGCAGCAATGCGGCCAGCACATCCTTCACACAGCCTGCCCGATGGCCGCAGTGTTACCGGGAACAAAACGCAGCTTCGTCATTCCTGCCAGCGACTTTCCCCGCAATCTGAAATCTCGGAACCTTTCGGGCGCTCCCATGAAGTTGCAGACTTCGATTCTGTTTCTGCTGGCAACCCTCAGTTGTGGCTGCTCGTCCGACCTGTCGTCCCGCTGGGCCATGGATGACAGTGAATACGCCAGCCGATACAGCAGACCGTATCCCGGAAATGACTTGAAAAAACTGGGACGGAAGCTGAAACAGTCGTCCGATGCCCGCCATGTGGCGGATTCCGCTGCACTCTATGTCGGTGCCGGAGCCAGCGATGCTCCGTTCACTGTCGGAGGCGATATCGGTCTGCTGCGGTACTCCAGCGATTCCATCGAACAGCGATTTGGACTGCGCGGCCTGGCGGGGACCGGGGAAAAGGACCTGCTGACCGGCTTTGACACAGGCCTGCGTTTTCATCTGCCCACGCGCCTCACGCCATTTGTCGGAGTTGGAGTTTTTGCCGGAGGATCAACTTCCAAAACACCGGCCGAAGACGACAACATTGACAACGACCGTGACCACAGTACCGACGAGGACGGAGAAACAGCGAAGCACAGCAAGCTGTATGCTGCGGTGTATCCTGAAGTCGGAGTCAGCTGGTGGCTGAGTTCCCGGTCCCGCGCGACGCTCAGTGTCCAGCACCATTTCTCCACCTCCGGTCGCGACGAAGATTACACGTTCTTCGGGCTGACGCTGGCCAGCCGAGTCCGGTTTCGCGATCCTGATGTACCGGCACGCCAGCCAGTACCGGAGACCGGCGACAACGCCCCGTCCACTGACAGCGATGACGCGATTCCGCACATTCTCGAAACCACAGAGGCTGTAAACAGTCAGCCCGCTCCGGACAATGAAGCTGACCTCACTGACTGAAAACGACCGGTGCAGCAGTCAGTGAAACTGCTGCCAGAATTCAGGCCTGTTCTGCTGCATCCAGGTTCGGACATCCTCAGGCGTACGGAGCCGGCGTGGCACGCGAACCCGTGTAATTCGCGCATGCTGCCTCGCCGATTCAGATGCAATCTGCATGGTGCGTTCATCAGCAACCGCGATCTTCACCGGGTTCTTGACCGCATTGGGAGAATAAGGAGCTGCCTCCAGTTGCTGCCGGACCTGAGGCAATGCAGAAAAGCTGCCGGACGTTGGACCTCTCAACTCTGTACCGAAGTAACGACTGTCGTTCGACGGCCTCGAAACGAAAAACACCCAGCGACCGTCATGCAGTACCAGCTCTTCAAAGCGACGCAGCAGCAGTTCTGATAACCACTCACTGCACAGCGGATGCATGGCTGCGTCGAGGATCTGTCGCGGGTCATCGCACAAATGTTCGGCAATCGTTGGCCAGCCGACCGGAGTCCATACATCCCGAACAGCCGGGCTGCGAACCATCGCATCGAGACACCCTGCTGCGAGTAGCCGTCGAGACCTGGCATCGAGATGGGCAGCAAGCCCGATGACATGATCATGAACCCTACGGGCACTGGCTGACACGCTTTGCCTGAAGACGCCGGCTTCGGATTGCAAAGGAGTCTCCACCGACCGCCTCACGCAGCGGACAAGTAACGGAACGGCAGCCCCCGGACGGCGCCCTTGCACACGGTCCGAGAGGCACCACAAAACGCCGGTGAGCACGGCGTCCTGTTGACTGTCACGCGACTGCTCAATCTGTCGAATCACCAAGTCCCAGCGTTCCTGACACTGTACTTCAGTCAGTCGTCGGCTAAGTATCGAAAATACTTCCAACAGCAGCGACCGCCCGGGATTGGACTTCACGACGACTTCTGACGACATTATCTGCCGCTGCCACAGTCCATCCCAGAGTTTCGCCGCCGGCTCAGCACGCATACGCCACAGCAGTGGCCGCAGCGCAAGGCTGCACACCGCAGGATCGAGAACATTTGCCGGCTCGACAAGCCATTTCGCCAGATCAAGTTCGTCAGACTCCGTCAGCAGCTGCAGCAGTGGCAGTGCGGCATCATCGAATGCCTGCAAATCACTCGCATAACCGTCTTTTTGATACACAGAATGGAACAGAGCAAGTTCGCGAAAGTGCCCTGGTGCATCGGCAGCGGGCAATCGCCCTGCCAGCACTGTGATCGATCGACGCAGAGTTGTTGCCAGCAACTGCTGGTGCGGTGCGCCGGTCGATTCCGCCGCCGGATCAGCGGTCGTTCGCTGAATCGCATCCTGCCATGCGAGAACTGCATCAGGGCCCTCCAGGTGCTGGCCGACAGACAGCAGCAGCTGAGAAGCCATCTGAGTATCCACATCGGTGATGCGGCTCATCCGCACACGATCCCGGTGCCACGAATTGACTTCGGACAGGGTCAATCCGGCTGATGGTTCCGGCCCCTCCGACTGCAGTGACCTGAGGCCGCATACGGTCGACAGCAGAGCCTGCCACGCCTGCAGGATCACCGGTCCATCAGCTCGACTTGACAGTATCCGCAGCGACGGTTCCAGTGCGAATGCCATACCAGCAAACTTGTCCGGCTCCTTCGGTAACTGCACTAACTCAGCCAGCAGTTGCGAATCAAATGCACCATTTCCCGCGATTGCCAGCGCTGCCAGCAACTCCGCAGAGCCGGTCAGATTTCTGCTGAACCAGTTTGCATCCGTGTCCTCCCATTTCTGCGGATACCGAGTCAACGGCGTATGCCTCAGGCCAGACAGCAACAGGTTCCGCATACGTGCCTGCTGCCAGCGAGGAAGCAGTGGTATCACGGGCTTCGCCAATCGTGCGGCGGCCTCTGTCACGAGGCTCTGGCTGCATGTGAGCAGCGGCAGAGTCAGCACAATGTCAGCGCAGTCGAGGTGCGGGACGCAACCAGCCACAGCAAACTGCACAACACCGCTGCCACCTGCCGTCAACGAGAGAGATTCCGGGACTCTGAATGCCAGTCGCCCCAGTAATTCTTTTGCCGCATCCAGACGCTGCCATGGTGTGGCAACCGGCCCAGCCGCACTCAACGACTCAGCATTTGTGGACTGCGACACGGGAATCTGCCAGGCGTCATGCTGCTCTATGATGCTGAACTGCTCCTGCAGTCGCCTGCTGCGCAGCGACACCCACCGCTTCTCCCAGTCAGGGTCGGTACTGTACGGGACCGCATCCAGCAGATTTTGAATTTCGACAGAGAGCAGTGGCCTGATGCTTTGCTCCGCCGCCTCGAGGGCGGTCAGCAATCCCGGATCCGTATTGCCTTCCAGAGAAATTTGCAGGCGACCAGCGAGGGCGCGGATTTCTCCGGGGCCCAGTCGCGACCTCAACAGCGACACGAATGACTCAGCCGGTGCTGCCCACGGGACCAGTCGGTCCGCCACGCCTGCCGCCATGACGTCCGGCAGCACACTGCAGAAATCCTCGACTGACACTCTGCGCAGCAGGGCGAACATCAGCAATGGTGCTTCCCGACATGCTGCCTGCACAGCCGGCTGCAGGTCCACTGAATTCTTTGTCGTCTGGCCCCCTGCAATAACCGAATCCCAGATCTGCTTTACCCGACCCTCGGTAAGGTGATCCAGCACCTCCGGTTCAGCCTCAGTCCACATGTCTGCTGCACACTCAAATTCGAACGGACCCCCACGTCGCTCGCCCAGTTCATAAGGAATCAGTTGCTCAAAAACATCGCCCGATAATCCGGAGCGCTCTCTCAGCAGTGCAGTTGCTCCCACCAATGCCCGGCAGCATTCCTGCAAAGATTCCTCCGGAATATCTGACAATCGACGATAGATTTGTTTCTCCAGGAATCTGTGCAGAATACTGTCTTCATCCATAACTGTGAGGCATTCCCGCAGCGCCGGCAACTCCGACCCTCCAATCGTCAGCGTCAGCAGGCAGCTGACAGCGCGTACCTCCGGTGCACACTCGACGCAGCGCTGCCGGTCCGCCAGCATTTTCAGAACCTGTTCGCGGCGCACGCCACTTAATCCCGGACAGATCCGCAGAACATGACTCATCCGACTTGCGACACGTACGGCCCTGTCGGCATCCCGCAGTCCATCCGCCAAAACCCGCACGCTCATTTCGTCATCGGCAACGGCGGCCCATCGCTCGAGTGCGCCACATTCCGCAGCGGACAGTCCGGCCAGCGGTTCGCTCCGCGCTGCATTCGGATCTCCCAGAACCAGATAGATTCCATCTGACAGCGTCTCCTCAGCCAGCCGTTCCTGTTCGCGGGCTGACTGCAGCGCGCGTTCACGAAGTTCATACTGCGTACGCGTTTTCTGAACCAAAGCTGACAGCCGAGCGGCTGATTCACGTGACTGCAGCCAGCCCTGCATCAGCCCGGTCAGCCCTGCAAATACTGCCAGCAGCAGCACAGTCGCCGCGATGAACCGCCCTCGATGCCGACGCACCACACGCCGCAGCCACCGCAACTTTGAAGGCGGTGCAGCCTCAACCGGTTCGTCCGCCAGAAATCGCTCAATGTCACCAGCGAGGGCCTGCGTCGTCTGATATCGACGATCCCGCTGTTTTTCCAGAGATTTCAAAACAATCCAGTCCAGCTCACCCGACAGACTGCGACACAATAACCGCGGTTCGGTGCGACGTCGAAGCGCCGCAGTCGCCAACTGCTCACTCGTGCTCAGGCGAGTACTCGGCGCCAGCACCTCCTCCTCACGAATCAGCCGCAGCATTTCCAGAAAGGCTGCGTTCTGCAGTGCCTCACGCTCCAAAGGAGTATGCCCGGTCAGCAGTTCATACAATACGACTCCCAGTGAATACACATCTGTGCGAGTATCGACGTCCAGATTGTTGAATTGCGACTGCTCAGGTGACATGTACACCGGTGTCCCCACCAGTGCCCCGTGAGCCGTATGCAAAGTCAGTTCCGTCAGTGGCTGGTGCAGAGCCTTGGCGAGACCGAAGTCAATCACCCTGGGTATCGCTGCCCCATCATACTCGCACACCAGCACATTCGATGGCTTCAGGTCACGATGCACAATTCCCTTCAAATGTGCATGCTGCACACCTCGACAAACCGCTGTGAACAATAGCAGTCTGTCAGGTACAGAAAGCTGTTTCCGATCACAGTATTCCAGCAGTGGCACTCCCCTTAAATATTCCATCACAAAATAGGGGCGTCCCTGTGAGGTCAGACCACCATCGAACACCCTGGCAATATTCGGATGATCCATCATCGCCAAAGCCTGCCGTTCGGCTTCGAATCGAGCCAGTACCTGCCGGGAATCCAGCCCCGGACGAATCAGCTTAATTGCCACACGCCGCTGGACAGGCCGCTGCTGTTCCGCCAGCCACACCGTCCCCATTCCTCCCTCACCCAGCACCTCGATCAGACGATAGCGACCATCAATCTCGTCACCGGCTGAATACTGCCATCCGCCAGCAACCCCGCCTGCGGGCACCATCGTTGCTGCATTCCAGGCCAATGGCTGCAGCCGTTCACTTCCCTGAAAAAACAGACGCAGTCCCTCCGCAAGATGCGGGTAGGCAGAAATATACTGCATCTGGTCGGGGTGCTCACCCGCCTCCTGCTTCTGCAGGTACTCCGCGATCACGGCATCCAGTTCACTGTCATTACCCATTGCTTCAGCCGATGACATTTCAGCCTCCTCATCACGCAAGACATACCTGCCACAGCGCTTGCAGCCCACTCACTCTTCTGGAAGCAGTTCCCGCAACTGTGTCAGCCCACGTCGCAACAGCCCTGCCACCGCTGGCACCGTTCGAGCCATCTCGTTCGCAATCGACTGCAGGTCTCGACCCTGCAGGTATTTCAGCACCACCGCCTGACGCTGGTCATCCGGCAAGTGAGCAAGCGCATCCGCCAGACGCAGCAGCTGCTCGCTGCGAGTGGCTGCCTGACTGGGAGATGTCTGTTCGGCAGCCAGCCAGGCTTCCAGTCCCGCCGCCGACTTATCAACACACTGACTCAGCGCCTGCTGCTCAAGCTCGATATTCCGCTTGCCGCGATGCAGTCGCCGATGCTCATCCAGCAGCACATGTGTCAAAATCGCTCGCAGCCATGCCAGCAACGTCCGTTCATCTCCTCCGCCAAACTGATCGAACGACTCAATCGCTCTGACCAGCGTCGCCTGCACCAAATCACGAGGATCCAGCTGATTGCGAAAGCCCGTCCCCAGCCCGGCGAAGGCCAGAGTCCAAAGATAACCGTGGTACCTGCTGACCACCCGCTCCAGCTGATCAACAGTACGAATCACATCCATTGACTCACTCCTCGCGGCTCTGCCCGGCCGAAATCATCACTCAGAATAATTTTTTTCCAGCCAGCGGAGTGCGTCCCATACAGTGTCGAATGCTGGCGTCATCACTGCACCACCCCTGCTGTGCTGGGGCACTGGCGAAAACCAGTCTTCAGCCTCCACACCAAAACTCTCGCCCTGCGGCAGCAGCGATGCATACTGAAGATCCGCTTTCAGCACGTGCATCAGTGCGGGAACCGCCAAAGGCCCGGCCACACTGAACTGATCCCTTATGGATTGCACAACCCAGTCCTGCGCTGTGGTTGTTTGCTCGCCACCACGAGTCAACTCAGCGAGTCGACGCAGCAGCATTGGTGTGGCTGTGTCAGACCAGCCTGCCTGATTCAGTACCTTGATAGCCTCCCGTGGCCGCCACAGGAGACGACTGAAAATGTCTGAATTCACATCAACCAGCTCCCCGGTCCTACCAGACAAAACTGCCGACACTGCCGCTGCCAGCTGAATTCGTAATCCGGATGACACGTGCGGCCCGAGGGCCGCGGCCAGTTCGAAGTGCCGAGTTTCGATTCCCGCCCCCGCCTGCGACAGATGCGCCAGCAGGCTGCGAGCCAGTTCCTCCCGCTGCATCACCCCCACCCGCATTATCAGGTGCTCCAGCCCCGGAGCAGGCTGATCTGCTCGAGATTTCCACAGCAACTGAACCTGATCTTCAGTGAGCCGAGCAGCCAATTGAGCGCAATCGATCGTGTTCCGCACAGGCCACGCCAGCAGGTATGGATCCGTGCGATAACGCGTCTGCACTGCATCGATCATCCCCGCCATGGACTGCTGAATTTCACAAGCCCTGTGCCAGACGGCAACGGGCTCGTCAATTTCGTTGACGGACGCCGCAGCCAGCAGTCGCACCAATCGAAGCTCGTTGGCCGACCGCACAACATCGGCAGCGAGCAGCCCCGGCTGCCATGTCGGCTGAATCCCTGTGAGCAGCCTTGCCCGCGAAATTTCTGTCCGACGCCGATCCGACGATATTCGCCGCAACAGAGCGTCAAAAATGTCAGGTAAAGTGTGGTGCCACGGAGCCTGTCCGCTGGCCGGTCCCACAGCCTGCTCCAACTCCTCCAATTGACAAAAGCAAGTCCATGCGTCATCCGGACTCAGTTCGGCGGCCACCAGCGACAGCAGCGATGCCGTATGGCGTTCGGCCAGATAACGCAGCTGCCATTGCAGCCGTGCGGCAGGCGTGGCGAGCGACTGTTCCACTGCGGGGGCGGACGGTGTACCCCCGGAATTCGCCGCACCCCGCAGCTCACCAGTCAGAAACTCCCACGTGTCCAAAACACCGGCAGCATCACTGCGACGCAGCAGCACCTCGAGCGCACGAGCAGACAGCGATGCGGCGCAGCCAAATTCCTGCGGCCTTCCAAACAACCTGCGTAGATCTTTCAGAAATTGAGCGTCATCCGAACCGTCACCGCACACAGCAAGTTGCCACAGCACAGCCTCAATTGCACCTGAGTCAAACTGCCGCGTCATATCCTGCGGCACGTCAACATCACTGCTCAGTATCGTGCTCATGCGAAACGCCATCGCCGTCAAGTCCCTGACACCACGTTTCTGCCGCAACTCGGCTGGCAACAGCACGTCCAATTGATACGCAGGACCGGCAGCGCCGGATAACACGGCCGCTCGCAACTGCTGACGGGCTGACAATGACAGTCGCGGAACCAGCGCTGCCAGCAACTCCTGCTCAGACCATAGCACCGGGATCGCACGCCCACTCACCTGTGCCTGCTCAAGCATCTGCCGCACAACATCATCCGCCGTGCTGCTGTCCAGTCGTGCTGCCAGCGAGATCATCGCCCGCACGACATAAATCGTCGAGTGTGAAAATACGAAGTCCCCCACCACGGCGGACCCTGACACCTGCGTTTTTTTCACGCTCGGCACACGCTGCAGTACTGTCAGCAGCTTCCCTGCTGTGCTCGAACTCAGCCCCGGGGCAAGTCGGTGAATGGCCCACGCCAGCATCCCCACTGATCGATCCTCGGCGCCGCTCAATGCCAGCAGTTCGCTCAGCGAGTTCTCCGCATCTTCACGGTCCGCCCGCGCAGCACACTGGCCCAAAGTCCACATCAGGGAAGCGTGTGCGAACTCCGACCAGTCCTCGCTCACAACAATCAGTCCTGCCAGCTCACTCTGCAGTTCCAGTGCATAACTTTCCGACAATTGCGGCAACACACCCCATAACAGGGGCAGCACCGTCGTCACGACATGCTCGTTTCTGTGCAGTCGCAGCAACTGCTGCAGCCGTCCGGAAAGCTCAGTTAATTGCGCAGGAGGCAGTCGGAGCACAAGTTGCTGCATCCAGCGGAATGTTGCCGGGCATGCAGCATCCGCCACTTTTGCTCCGCCTGCCGACAATTCCAGCAGGACCAGCAGATCTGCAGTCGCGTCCGGCAAACGCTCTTCAGGAATTTCAAAGACCAGTTCATCAAGTAGCCAGCAGGCTCGCACAATCGGTCGCCCCGGTGCAACGGCTGATCCTGCCCGTGAAAATTGCTGTTGTGAATCCCGCATCACACTTTGCCAGTACCACCACGCATCGTGCCTCATGGCTGGTTCAAGCCGCGTAATTCGCCGTTTCAGCAGGTAGTCAGCAATGCTCTCATACTTACTGCACAGACCGCTCCGCTCACTGTACTCCCACTGCGGGTACGGTGTGCTGAATACCCCCGTGGAGAATGGGAAACGAACCGGTACACCTTCAACGGCGACAGGGCCACTGTTCAGCAGCAGCGTCATGGCCCGTTCGCGATCGGCCACGGAGAGTTCGGGCAGCATTTTCCAGAGCGATTGATAAAGGTGCCCCGGAATCCCATCAGCGTCGCGCGACAAAACCTGCACGGCTTCTGCGACGGCCGGAACATCAGTTCCCTGCAGCATCAAAGAAAGCAGACAACTGACAGCTCGCACCTCCGGTGCACAATCCTCACACCGCTGTCGCTCGCTCAGAAGCTCCAGCGCGAGTCGACGACGCTCGGCACTGAAGCCCACTGCCGCCAGCAGAATCTGCTGACACTGTTTTTCCAGCGCCAGTGCTGATTCCGCATCCTGCAGCCAGCCTCGCAGCACCTGCACCCGTTCCCTGTCGTCCGGAATGGAGGCCCAGTACTTCAGCGCCACTTCGCTGGCGTCCCTCGACCGCAGGCTGCGCGGCAGTATGCCCCGTCGGTCGGGTTGCCGGTCATCCACCGCAGCCACAATCGAGTCAGAGAGATATTGCTCAACTCGCTCACGCTGCAGCTGCAAGTGCCTTAGAGCAGTCTCCTTGTGTTCCAGCCCACGCTGCAGAGCTGCGAGGGACTGCCGCTCACGCTCCGCCCCCTGCCATGATTGCCACCAACGCCATGCCAGGCCGGAACCAGCCAGCAGCATCGCGACTGCACCGATCAATCCGGCCGTCACCCATCGACGATGACGACGCCCGAATTTCTGCAGTGTGTACAATTGCCCCGGAGGAGTGGCCTCCACTCTTTCGTCCGACAAATAGCACTCAAGATCACGAGCCAGCCCCAGTGTCGTCTCGTAGCGACGATTGCGATCCTTCTCCAGAGCCTTCAGGACGATCCAATCGAGGTCACCCGCTATCATGTTTTGCAGCACAGCCGGAACCGTGCCACGACAGGCCGCTAATGCTGTCAACCCGTCACAACGCCGCAAAAATACACTCGGACGAGCCGGCTCCACCTCCCGGATCATTCGCAGTATTTCCTGGAATGCCGCCCGCTGCAAACACTCAAGCTCCAGCGGCGTACAGCCCGTCAGTAGTTCATACAGAATGATGCCAAGCGAATAAATGTCTGTCCGACTGTCGACATCCGCAGGAATCATGTCTGCCTGTTCAGGCGACATATACACCAGGGTACCTGCAGGCAATTGACATAGAGATGGCAGCGACTGCTCAACAACTGGCTGATGCAGCGCCTTGGCCAGTCCGAAATCAATCACTTTGGTAACAGCCACCCCATCATACAGACACACCATCACATTCGATGGCTTCAGGTCACGGTGCACGATCCCTTTTTGATGCGCGTGTTGCACCGCCTGACACACTGACAAAAACAGACGCAATCGTTCACGCACTGTCAATTGCTCGCGGTCGCAGTATTCTGTCAACGGCACACCGCGAATGTACTCCATCACAAAGTACGGCCGACCTCCCTCTGTCAATCCTCCATCGTACAGGCGAGCAATACCGGGATGATCCATCAGGGCCAGAGCCTGGCGTTCCATTTCAAAACGGAGCAACACCCGCTCCGAATCCATACCTGCTCGAATCAATTTGACGGCGACACGACGACGTACCGGCTCGCGCTGTTCCGCCAGCCACACATCCCCCATGCCTCCCTCTCCGATCAACTCCAGCAGACGATAACGACCGGAAATCATGTCCCCGGCACGGTAATCAGACCCCGGCACATGGTGTCCTCCTGCTTCCGCTGCTTCCGTTGAATCTGACATACCGCAACTCCATCCCACACCCGCGGGCATACCGGGCAGTTCGCACAAATCATAAACTCGCATGCGCCCACACACCATCAGGCGTCAGCGGTATGGCAGTAAACCGCCGATTTCTGAAAAATCCTGAACTTCTGCAAAATCCCGGCAATCTGCAGCCTGATCGCCCCCTTTGGTTCCCGTACACTAGCGATAAAAACGCCCGCTCCTCCCGACGCGTCCGCTCCGGCACAACCCCCATGTCGCTCAGCCTCAGCTGTCTCCTGCTCTCACTTCTGCCATGCGAAGGCACCGCCTGTTCGCAGTCCGCGACGACCACTGTGACCGCTCCGAACTGCCATTTCGACGTGGTTGTGTACCACGCCGGCCCGGCGGGAATGGCGGCGGCCGTTGCCGCAGCCTCCGAGGGCTGCTCCGTGCTGCTGGCCGATCCAGCACTCGTGGCTGCACTGCCGGCGGCCGATTTGCCAAACATCACCATCCGCCAGCAGACAGAGATTGTCCTCGTCCACCGTCCCCCGGGCACCGACCGCATCACTGCCATCACACTGCAATCCACCACGCAGCCCAAGACCGCCGCCAATGATCGACAGACGCTGACCTGCGGCATCGTCATCGATGCCTCGGACACAGGTGACCTGCTGGAATTGTGTGGTGAGGCCAGGCGCTGCGATCCGATTCCCGGCCGTCCATTTCGACAGTCACTGGCCGTCGCACTCCTGCAGCCAAACGCTGCGGACCGGTTGACTGATGCAATCAGCGAACCAATCCCCGGGGAAGCCCGTACGCTGCTGCACGCAGACTCCATAGCCTGCCGCATTCCAGCGATCGAACCGGAACACACCGTCAGCGCTCCGGGGCAGGGCCGCGGTATCGCCTTCAGGCCCACGCGGCCTGCCATCTCAATTCAGATCCCCTCGGATCTGATTGTTCCGCGACACCTGAAAAACCTGCTGGTTCCGTGTGGCTTCAGCTCACTCGGGAAAGCGGCGGGCTTCGCAGCAGCACAGGCCCTGCGGGAGCAGACCTCTGTCCAGCAATTGTATGTTCCCGCCCTGCAGCAGCAGCTGATCGCGGCCGGCTGCTCACTGACCCATGTCAGTGATGTGCCCCCGAACCATCCTGACTTTGCCGCCGTGCAGTGGTGGGGACTGCAGGGGGGATTCCACGGTCTGCACAGAACTCCTGTTCCATTCCAGCTTCCTGACATGCATTCAAACCAGTCCGTCGCTGACAGCCCCGACCATGCTGCCCGGCTCGATCACACCTTGTCACCGGCACTGGCCAAACGCTGGCAGACCATCGCTGTGATCGCCGGCGTCCCGCCGCAGCAATTGCTCGCGACCACTCCCGCGACCACTCGCGGAGACTTCATCCGCCACGCGTGGTCGACTGCCATGCGCATTCCGCCGGCACAGTTCGCTCGCTCAACATCGCCTCACGCGGCCCCGCGAATTAACCCGGCTGCTCTGCCCGGGACTCACCCCCCCGGCGAAGTCGACAATCAGCAGCTGGCAGCTCTGGTGATTCGCAATGCTGACATGCTGCCGGGTATCGTGGTTGATGACTGCGATGCGGAGCTGCAGGGAGACTGGCAGTACTCAACCCACACACCGCCATATGTCGGACGCGGCTATCTGCACGACATGAACGCAGGCAAAGGCAGGAAATCCGCCACTTATCGCCCGCACCTGCCGACCGACGGCTGGTACGAAGTTCGGCTGTCCCACTGTCGCAATATCCGACGTTCGACCAGCACGCTGATTACCATCAGTCATGCCGACGGTCACACCAGCCTGCGACTGAATCAGCAGCTCGCTCCGGAACACGCACAACTGTTCCGCACACTGGGACGCTTTCGCTTCACCGCCGGCAGTCAGCACTGGGTTCGCATCGCGAATGATGACACCACCGGAAAATATGTGATCGCCGATGCCGTGCAGTGGATTCCGGTTGATGCCCCGGTGAGCAGCACAGGCCCCGGAGACTGACAGCGGGCTCAGGCCTGCCCGAGGTGTTTGCGGACCTGACTGGCGGCGGAGGAAATGCTGGTGAGCAGGTCGTGGATTTCCTGAGTCTGCTGTGCGAGTTCCTCGAGGGCTTCGGGGGAGTGACTGCGGTTTGCTGTGTCGACGATGATGCGTTCGAGTTTGTGCAGTTTCTGCTGGAGCGATTCAGCGAGCAGGGGTGCGAGGTCACGAGCGGCCTGGCGGACGGGTTTTGTCAGGTTCTGCAACATTTCGCGTTCGGCATCGCGAGCGGGCGGAGTCAGCACGCGGGGGGCGGTGCTGGCTTTCTGTTGCAGGGCTTCGAGATCGACCAGTCGTCCGAAAGGTGACGAGCTGCTGCGGGCGACTTTCTGAGCACCCTGGATTTCGGCCAGCATGGCTTTGGCGCGAGCGGATTCAGGCTGCAGTCGCAAAGCGTCGTGCAGGCACTTCTGCGCGAGTCCCAGATTCTTCATATCCCAGTACGTGCGAGCCAGTTGCAGGTGGGCATCCGCGAAATCCGGGTTGATTTTGAGGGCCTCTTTCCACGCAGAGATGGCCATGGTCTGCATTTTGAGTGCCCGCTGGGCAATCCCCATGTTGTACCATGCGTCAGCGCAGCGACGGTCCTTCTGTACTGCCCGTCGGAAGATCTCGATGGCCTTTTTGTGTTCACCCAGTTTATTGAGTGCCGCGCCCAGATTGACCCAGCCGGCAATGCACTGCGGGAAATCGCGAGTCAGCGTTTCGAAGGACGTGCGGGCGGCCTCCAGCTGGCCGGCACGAAAGCAGGCGGTGCCATGCAGCAGCAGGCCATCTTCGTTTTTGCTGAGTTCCGGCAGATTCTGCAGCAGATCAATTGCCTGCTGAATCTGCCCGCTGCGAATCAGACCGCGTGCCTGCTGCAGCTGTGCGGCCAACGGATTTGGTGAATTCATTTCCGATCCCTTCAGGTGGGTGGGAAATTGAGGAAAGCCGGGAAATCCGGCGGGCGAGTTCAACCGGATCGTTGTGGGGAGGGAGTGATTCGGTGATTTCTGCGTGGTTGTCGGCGGGGAGGCAGGGATTGCCACTGCCGGCGTGGCTGGGGTGGCGCATGCAGCGACGGCTGTCAGACGTCGGCGTGATTATACGGTTGCGGGTGACCCGGAAGGAATCTCGGTTTTCCAAAAAAGCCGGAAAAGCAGGCCGAAGATCTTTCCCGGCTTGCCAATGTCAAACAGGGAAAGACAGCGCGGCGAGAGATTTCATGTTTCAAGCGGCAAATCCAGGTCCGCCGATCGAGAGCAGCGGAAGCGCGACTCGCCGTGGGAGCGTTTCCGAGATGTCGCTCGAATTATGGAATGCGCAGGTACAGGATGTCCGGAATGACGCTGCGAAAGCTTCTGGCTGTCGTACTGACGGCTGCTGGATTGTTTTCTGGTGCCAGGGCTGAAGAAAGTGGTCGTCGCCAGACGCCCCTCGTCCGCGCGGTGCAGCAGTCGCGGCATGCAGTCGTGAACATCCACACGGAAAAGACGGCAGCCGAGGAAAAGGATGCCCGCTTCTTCAATCCCCGGTCACGCAAAGTGACCGGCATGGGCACCGGAATTGTGCTTGACGAACGTGGCTACATCGTCACCAACTATCATGTCATTCAGGATGTTGACCTGGTCACAGTCACCCTGTTCAACGGCAGCAGCTATGACGCTCAGGTGATCTCATACGATCGGCGGCAGGACCTGGCCATCATTCGAATTGAGCCTGATGAGCCGATGCAGGTACTGCCCATCGGTACTTCGAGCGATCTGATGGTGGCTGAAAATGTCTACGCCGTGGGCAATGCCTTCGGTTACGAAGACACAGTCACTTCCGGGATCATCAGCGCTCTGCACCGAGATGTGGAAGTTGATGAAGTGCAGTCCTACGAGAATCTGATCCAGACGGATGCCAGTATCAACCCGGGCAACAGCGGTGGACCGCTGCTGAACCTTGATGGTGAAGTCATTGGCATCAATGTGGCCATTCGGTCAGGAGCACAACGGATCGGGTTTGCCATCCCGATCGACGACGCGCGGAGGACGATCGCCCGCCTGCTGAGCTCCGAAAAACTGAGCGGACTGAGCCATGGAGTGGTGGCGGAGGATGTGAAGACGGCGGACGAGTGCAAGCTGGTGGTGCGTTCCGTGGCCCCGGAAAGCCCGGCCCAGGTGGCCGGCCTGCAGGCCGGTGATGTGATCACAAAAGTCCGCGATATCACAGTGCTGGACGGCGTGGACCTTGAGCGAGCGTTATTGGGTGAGGCGCGGGGCAAGTCCGTCGACGTGGTCGTACTGCGGGACGGACGCCCACTGACTCGTCAGCTGCAGCTGGATGCGGCAGCACCGGCTGCTGCGAATGTGGCGGCTGTCGAGCCTCGCGAAAAGCCTGAAGGCCAGCGAGTGGCGGCCCGACCAGCCTCAGTCCAGAAAAAGTCCGAGCCCGCCGTGGTGGATGCTCCGACTCCCGCCGTCGATGCCGGACTCGATCGCGCCTGGGCCGTGCTGGGGATTCGCCTGCGGCCGCTGAATGATACTGAACGGCTGGAAGTGACAGGCAGGTCATTTCCAGGCGCGCGGGGCCCGGTCCGTTACAATGGCGGGATGAAGATCACCAGCGTGCGGCCCGACAGTGTCGGAGCAAGCCTGCTGCGCGAGGGAGATGTGCTGCTGGGCCTGGATGGCTATGAGACGGTCAGTTCGGGAAATCTGGGTTTCATTCTTGGCGAAGGTCGAGTCGCCACATTGTCGGGGATGAAGTGTCAGTACTACCGGAAGGGCGGCAGTCCGCTGGAAGGCCTGCTGCACCTCAACCGATGACTCGGACGCGGTTCGGCTGTGTCGATCAGCAGGTATTTCCGGACTTTGCCCGGGACAGGGAATCTGGCGGTCACGCCGTAAAAAATCTTGCCGACTCGCCAGCGGATGTGTTCAGGCGAACAGGTAAACTTGCGAATCTTGACGAAAGCGAACGCCGGACTGGATTCCGTTCTTTCAAACGTGGAATCTGTGGAGTAAGTAGGAACATCAGAAACTGCGCTGTTTCGGCCGTCCTGGGGTAAGTCTGCGCCTGCGGTGTTCTCCAGGGTGGTCGGTGTCTGGCGGTGCAGGGGTTTCCAGAAATCCACCAACAGGGCTTGCTGCGGGCCGGAACAGATTCGGCGAGGCAGCAGCGGCGCAATTGACATGTCAACGACGTTTCGAACCTGCCCGGGCTGCCAGTCGATGATTCTGTCGGACACCGACGAGTGTCCGCAGTGTGGGCATACGTTTTATCAGCGGCGTGGCAGCGATGTTCAGCCCACGACACCGCAGGTTCGTCGCGGGACGACGGAAGTTCGGGTGGGGTGTCCGCACTGCGGCGAAATGGTGCGTGCGGGTCTGGTGCGTTGCTGGAACTGCAACGGATTCATGAAGGAAGAGATTGCCGCCCGTTACGCTGACCTGACGACGAATCCTCAGAAGATCATCTACAGTATGATTCCTCTGGAGGACCGTACGGACTATCTGCCAGCTCGAGCTGGCCAGGCAAATGACGACAGTGACGGGTTTACTCTGGCCGACGACGTGTTATCGGATTCTGTTCAGGGCAGTGGCTTTGCGCAGCCGGCGACCTCCGCGAGTGCTCCGATCGCCGACCTTTCCGCATCGCCTGATCGTCCTCAGTCCACGACTCCCGGTGGCAAGGGTGTCATAGCTGATGCTCTGGTTTCCGACTCTTCCTCAGCGGACAAGTCTGCCGGAACTGGCGACAAGCCCGGTGCTGCTGCCGAGAAGTCTGCTGACGGGGCGTCAGCAAAGTCTGGCAGTGGTGGCACGGATGATCTGTTTTCGATTGCCATGCAGGAACAGCGTGAAGACCGGCGTCGCCGCAATGAGCGACAGGCAGAGCGTGCGAAGCGTCAGATGCTGCTGCCGTGCAAGTGCGGTGCGTGGGTGCGAGTGACGGACGAAATGGCGGGCAAGGTGGTGCGTTGCCGTCAGTGTCGGCAACCTGTCCAGGTTCCTGAAATCCGTCGCCGCGTGACCGAGAAGAAGGAAGAATCCACAGTTCCAAAACTGGACGTCACATGGGTGAACGACGTCTGGTTCCACGTATTGACGCCGACCAGCGTTGTGCTGAAGCCGGGCAGTGCTGCGGCACAGCACACGGAAGCGGACATTGCCATCACCGACACGGGCGTACACATCATCGCCTTTGAAAGCGGTGAGAAGAAAAAGAAGTCCCTGCTCAGCTTTGGCTCTTCGGACAAGAAGCAGGACCGGACGGCTCACCGCAGGCAGGTGCGGGACCAGATTGCCGCAACAGGCCAGCTGGCGGCACTGACCGGCTGTGACGTCCGCAGCATCGGTGTCGATGACATTCGCTCGCTGAAGCTTGTGCAGCCGATCGTGAAGGTTCAGGAATCCATGTTTGCGGGCGTTCCGATTTTCGGAGAAGGCCGCATCGCCGTCTTTCTGCCAATTGCCCGCGAGCAGGGGCAGCAGGCTTATTGCTCCTTTACGATCTCCGGCTGGCGGATTCTGGCAGCCCGATTGAAGGAACTGTTTTCGCTCGAACTGCCAACAGCTGAAAATGGTGTTCCGGAGGCTGAAAAATCCGATACCCACAGCTGCTTCGTGAATCAATCGAAGGTGGAATGCATCAGGAACGTGGTGTATTACCAGCAGGATTCCGGATTTGAGCTGGAGCTGTCCGGGTTTCGCTGCACGGCCTGTGGAGCCGTGGTCAGCGAAGAAGGTCGGAAGAAGAACAAACTGGGTGGTGCCAATGGCAGCGGAATCGCCAAAGCGAAATGCCCGAAGTGCAGCGGCAAAATGGGTGAAGAGAAGTTGTTTCGTCTGAAGAAAGCTGCTGAAAAGCCAGCGGCCGAGTGATCAGTGGGCTGCTGGCCTCAAAGGCTGCTCCATCACCAGGTAGCCGGCATCCCGGAAACCCAGGTTTCGGTAGCACTCCTGCGCCGCCGCATTGTTGTGTTCCACGTACAGTCGCAGACACACCGGATTGTCTTCCTGCTGCACCACCGCCGTTGCGAATTGCAGCAGCCGCTGGAAGACCTTCCGGCGGCGGCAGTCTGACTGCACATAGACGCTCTGCAGCCAGATCATCCAGCCATTCCGCCAGTCGCTCCATTCGCGAGTCAGCATCAGTTGGCCGATGACCAGTTCGTCAGTTTCGGCAACGAAGTAGCGGACTTCAGGGTACCGCTGCAGACCTCCCTGCACTCCGGCCAGCACCAGGTCCCGATCGAGCTGTCGCTGTTCAGTTTCCCACGCGAGTCGGCAGTTGAACTCGGCCAGGATTGCGGCGTCGCTGAAATCAGCCGTTCGGAATTTGAATTCCATGGTCAGGGTCCTGAGCACAGTTCGATGACGTGGTTGTCGGGATCGAGCAGAAACACCTGCACGGCACCATCAGGTCTGAGTTTGGCGTCGTCCATCAGTGGAACGCCTGCGGCCTTCAACTGAGCCGCTGCGGTTCGCGCATCAGGCACGGCAAACGCGACGTGGTGGTTTCGAGTGCTGCGCTGCAGAACTTCGACCGGGAAGCCGGCCGGGCCACTGAGATCATGTTCCAGGATCAGGTGGATCAGTGTGGCGCCGGCCTGAAACCAGCAGCCGGCGAAACTGAAGGCTGGTCGCGGCACTTCCTGCATGCCGAGCACATCCACGTAAAAGCGGCGACTGCTGGCAAGATCCCTGACAACGAATGTGACGTGATCAAGCCGCAGTACTGTGACGACAGAGGCCGGCATTGACGGGTTCCTGTGCTGGGAGTCGAACTTCCGGGAAGACAACCCGCGGAAATTACGGAGCAGAGTTGGCGCGAACGTAGATGTTTGCAAACTGAGCAGGACCGGCCGCTGACAGTGAAAACGCGGTTTGCGTCGCCGCAGCATCCGCCAGCACCGTTTTGCCATTCACCTCGATCGACACACGACCGGACTTCACCTGCAGCTGGATGCGTGCCCAGTCGCGGCCACCCAGTTGCTCGGGCGACAACTGCTGGCCGGCAACCGTCACCGACTGACAGCCGTCACCCGGTCGTACATCCACAAGAAATGTTCGCTCGGCAATCGCTTCCTGACTGAGCAGCACAGTGTCCGCTGCGACAGTTGCGCGACCGTCGTAATTGAGCGTCCAGTCGTGCGCCTGCCAGTGCTGAGCCCCGGCAGCCGTCGGCAACCAGCCACGCAGATTCAATCCCGTGTAAATACTGCGAAAACCTCGCGATGCCACCGCCACGTGCTCAGCCGCTACCGGCGTCTCCGGCAGTTCCTGAATCCGCAGGTTGCGGTACTGCACCGTACCACCTTCCGATTCAATGCAGATGTAACCCTTCCGCGGACTGGCGTCCGTACCGCGAGTCACGACTTTGCCGTTCACCGCCAGACTGATCGCCCCGTCACGACACTCAATCCGATAATGATTCCACTCAGGAGACGCCTTCGCTCGCTCCTCGGTTGGAAACGCGCGACTGCCACCACGCCCATTCACCGGAGTCATCGTCGCTCCGTGAATCGGAAAGATGTCCCCGTGAGTGGTGTGTCCCTTACCCTGTCCATACCCATGATCCAGCACCTGCACTTCAATGCTGCGATGAAACGGTACGCCCTTCGACGTGATGTCGTCTGCCCACACAAAAATACCGGCGTTCCCGCCCGGCACCATGTGCCGCCACTCAACCTCAAGAATAAAATTCTGGTACATTCGCTCCGTACGCAGCTCGCCCGTCGGCCGGCCGCTGCACACCAGCATCCCCTCCCGTATGCTCCAGGTGTCCCGCGGCGTATTTACCAGCACCCAGCCTGACAAATCACGCCCGTTGAACAACGGCTGAAATTCGTCCTGAGCCACCACCGCAGGCGGAGCAGCAGGGAGCAGGCAGAGCAGGGCAAGTGACGTCAGGATTGCGCGGCTGGATCTCATGGCGGGAAGCTTTCAGCAGTCGGGAAGAATGTCAGTCGGTCACAACAGATTGCGTGGCGTGACCGTTCACTTTTTTAAGTGGAAGTAAGCGTGAATGTGTGGCTGGCCGCGGAAATACCAGACCATTTCGGGGCTTTCAATCTGCCACGTGTCCCACACCCGATCGTTGCCGATGTCATAGCGACCGGCAAACCAGGAAACATGCAGCTGATCCACCAGACCGCGTTCCTGAATGGTCTGCATGGTGGCCACAACGTCGTCTGCACGGAACATCGCCAGCATGCGTTTCATGGTGTCCAGAAACAGCTGCTTCTGGTCTGCACTGAGGCTTGAGCAGGCCAGTCCATGAGCCGGTGCGGACTTCTGAATCACACGTTCCGGATCTTCGCTGCGCGGCTCAGCACTGACCAGCCCCTGCTGCTGCTGTTCAGCCGTCAGCCCTCGCACGAACTCGTTGAAAATCCGACCCTGGTACCAGTACGGATTGCCCGGATGATCACTGGCCTCATTGAAATTGTCCCGCATGTTTTCTTCAGAGTGCGGGTAGTGCCCGTAAAAGATCGGAGCACCGCCGAAACCCTGCCCCTGGTCCGTCAGCCCGCTGCAGCGGCGAGTCACATGGTGCCCGGTGTAGAGGAATTCGAAATCGGGTGAATCCGGAGTTCCGAAGAAGCCGGCAGCAGGCGCGTTTTTGGCCTGACCATACTGATCGATCCGCACCTGCTTTTTGACGTCCGCCAGGTACTCGCTGCTGTGCAGCGAATCAAAGATCCTCTGGATCAGCTCCTGCTGATCCTGATTGAATGTGGCCGGGATACGGTAATCCGGATGAATATACCACCAGTTGCTGACGTACTGACGCCGCGGGTGATCAGCGGGCAGACACACTTTGGCTCGCTGTTCGTCACTGAGACTTTTGTAAAGCTGCAGCGGCAGCGGATCGCTGGAAAACGCCGCAACCGGGGTCGCCGCAACGGAGCGAACGGTGGAGTTTGGCAGAACGAGCCCGGCTGCGGTTGATGCTGCGGCTGCCAGAAAGCTGCGACGTGGGAGTGCGAACATGAGATTTGGCTTCCTGATGATGGTCCGGCAGGCAGCGGGACCGCGAATGGATGAGGTGACTGGTGATGTTAACGTTGACAGGGGCAGCGGATCAAGGGAGTTGGAAAGGTGCGCAACCCTGCGCTGAGCAGAACTCCGGGGTGAACCGTCCGGCCGGCGGCACTCGTCCGCCTGAATGACTGCAGTGTGCCTCAGCAGGGTCCGCCGGAGTACTCTTGCGGAAACTGAGGGTGGTGAATGAGAATACGATGATGTGCAGCCAGATCAGTCAGCGACAGGTGGATTGCAGCATGTTGAATCGATGTCCGAGTGTTCTGTTGGTTTGGTGTGTGTTTGGGACTGTCGGCTGTATTACCGGTGCTGCGCGGACTGGTGCGGAAAGTGTGCTGAGCGACGGCGTTCGTCCGGACGAGCCGCTGGATCCGGCGGCTGTGCTGATGGTGCCGTCGGAATTGTCGGTGGGGCAGCGGGTGGAACTGTGGCGGGCGGAGGGGCCTGCTGCTGGCAGGGCGGCGACTGACACTGACGTCGAGGGGCATCCGATTCGGCGTTACAGCGGTACAGTTGTGCGGGCGGATGCCGGCGAGGTTGCGTTGCAGCCGGCTGCCCTGCTGATGAAGGTGGCCGAGGTTTCGGCGGTACCGGTTTTGGGGCGAGTTCCGTATGTGAACAGGGCGTTTCGACAGCAGCGTGTGACAGATCAGCTGCAGCCGATCGAGGGCACCATCGTGATCGCTCGCAGTGAACTGGTCGCTGCCTGGGATTTGTCTGCAGTCAGCGAAGAGCGTCTGATGGCACTGCGGCCACCGGAGCGAATTGGTGTGGACTTTGATGTCTCAGGGCGCGAGCATTTTGCCGAATCACGAAATTAGTTTTCAGTTTTCAGTTTGGATGTGTGTTTCTTCGCGGCTTCGCGTGAGGTCTGATGCTGGTGCTTGCCGGGGACACTGATGTGGCTGGCGGGTTGCGGGTGTTTTGCCCCCTCACCCCCGACCCCTCTCCCCCGTTGGGGGCGAGGGGAGGATTTTGTGTTTTTGAGTGCCGTTGAAATCACGCGCGTGGCACCCCTCGCCCCTGAAAGGGGAGAGGGGCCGGGGGTGAGGGGTGAAGGCACCCTTGGATTCCGCTGTTTTGAACCACGAATGAACACGAATGGGCACGAATGAAGGGGTGGTTTTGAACCACGAATGGACACGAATGAGACAGGCGGTGGCTACGGATGAGTTGCAACCACTGTCGCTCAGGCTTTAGCCCAAGATCACCGCTCCGGCACCTCGCGTGGCACCCCTCGCCCCTGAAAGGGGAGAGGGGCCGGGGGTGAGGGGTGAAGGAACCCTTGGATTCCGCTGTTTTGAACCACGAATGAACACGAATGGGCACGAATGAAGGGGTGGTTTTGAACCACGAATGGACACGAATGAGACAGGCGGTGGCTACGGATGAGTTGCAACCACTGTAGTTCAGGCTTTCGCCCGAGATCACCGCTCCGGCACCCCGCGTGGCACCGCTCGCCCCTGGAAGTTGGTGTGCTGAGCCACGGATTGACACGGATTTTCACGGATGAATCGCAGGAGCAGGCATCAGTTGTCAGTTTGGGTGTGTGTTTCTTCGCGTCTTCGCGTCTTCGCGTGAGCTCTGATGCTGGCGCTTGCCGGGGTCACTGATGTGGCTGGCGAGGGCGGGGATTTGTTGCCTCAGGGCTGCGGTGACGCGGGGGTGGCAGCTTGTGACTGCAGATACAACAGCAGTGTGTCGGCCCACAGTCTGGCAGCATTGCGCTGGCCAGGGGCACTGAAGTGGCGTCGTGACTGCGGGCCGCCGCGGTTTTCACCCTGCAGTTTGTCGGTGTCCGGGCCGAGGGCAAATCCGGGCTGCCGGCTAAGCTGCAGCAGCGCTTCGCGGATCCGGTTTTCAGACTCGGGGCGGTTGTAGACCGTGGGATGATGGGTCGAGAGTGCACAGAACCACGGCGGGGAAATCTGCCACGCAGCCACCGCGGCCGCGCGGATCTGCTGCACACGAGCGATGTAGTCGGCAGTCGGTGTGTTTTCGATGACATCCGATTCCCCCTGCTGCCACAACACAGCCCGAAATGCTCCCAGTTTCTGCCCGACCTGCTGCAGACGCACGGACAGAGGTTCTGCCGGCAGCCACTGGCGGGTGGAGGTGCCGCCAACCGCGACGTTGGCGAAGCCGATGGGCACATGGAGATGCCGGGCCAGCAGATCACCGACCGGTGGCCAGATGGAGCCTCCTGTACTGCGATCGGGGGCCGGCTGCGGATCGTTGGCCAGACGCCATTTGCCGGTTTCCCAATCATACGCAGAGACTCGCAACTGAGGATCCCTGACCTGCAGGACTTCATCGTTGGTGTTGGTGGCATAGGACTGCCCGGCGATCAGGAACACTTCGCCGACTGCCACAGGCTCAACCGCAGCCAGCAGCGGGGATTTTCCGGGCAGCAGCAGTCGGAAATCCAGGCGATACCAGCCACCTGCCGGAATGGTGAGAGTTCCGGTAAGGTCCTGGCGAGGCGGGTTGTTGTGAGCGGGGGCGGATCGGATGCTCAGCGACTGCCACGGCAGATCTGCAGGATCCGCAGTGGATTTGAGGGCGGGATTGGCAACGGATACTGGAACGATCCGAAATTCGCCGCGGATTTCGGCGTCTGGTACGTGTTTTGCCTGTTCATCGGTTGTGCTCAGGTGAACCTGAATCTCAGCAGAGCCCAGGCTGGCGGGCTTTTCCTGTGTGGGTTCTGCCGGTGTGAAGTGACGTTGCAGTACCTGCCACGGTTGTGGGTGGCTGACTTGCAGTCGGGGTGTTGTTTCTTCGGCATGCAGTGGCGGGCTGGTGACAGCAGCGACACCGACAAGCAGCAGCAGAGTGGCGTAAGCTGTCACGGATTGATTTTTGCACATAAGTGTCAGCCTTTGCAATCACTCGTTCAGGTGGACTCCCAGCAGGTCATTGTCAAGAACCTGCAGGATGGTGATGTCAGGTGCAATGAGTTGAGCGCGGTTGACAAACAGATCGAGCTCGTGGGTGATGGTGTATCCGGGTATTCCTGCGTTGACGATTTCTCGTTCCGACTGCTGTGACTCGAGAATAGCGGGCCATGTTTCGTGATTGTCGATGTGCAGCCCGTAGGTAAAAGAATCTCCGATCGCCAGGATTCGCTGACGCGAGCTGCCCAGCAGGAGACTGTTGATATTGCGGAACCCCTGGCGATTGGTGATCAGCCGATGCGGCTGATAGCGATCCGGCATGGCCACCTCGTCCAGGTTTGGATTGAGGTCACCATAGACCTGATCTTCCCTCAGCATCTTCGCTGACGTGCGTACCTGGGCATATTTCTGCAGGATCTGATTCAGTTCGCGGGCGACGATGCGATTACCGAAGCGAGACAGGTGTCCGTCCTGGGGCAGCAGAGTCATGTCCCTCCAGTCGTACTGCCGCAGAGCATCAGTCAGATCAAAAAAGGGGACGTTGTGCTGGTGCGTAAGTTCACGGTAGAAGCGTCGATTGGCGGTTTCAGAAATGTGTTTGGCGGTGCCGGGTTCGGTGGAGGGCAGGTACACGACCAGCAGCAGTGTGTCAGCTGCGGTGGTTGCTGTGACGAAGCGAGCGAAGTGCTCAGCATAGCGAGCTTTGGCGCGGTCCAGGACAGCCGGGTCAGGATTTCGGAAGAGTTGATCCCAGGCATCATCGTACGTGATGCGTATCTCACTGCGGCGTGCCTGAACTCGCTTCGCCAGCATGCGGGCCTGAATGGTCTGCCAGCCTTCAAGCAGCGCAATGCTGTGGCGGGCGCGGCGCTGATAATAGAGGCAGCGGAGCGTAACTTCAGCGGCGGCGGTCAGCAGCAGCAGAGGCAGCAGGGACCAGACCAGACGGCGATGCCATGACAGCTGTTGGTGGCGGTGTTGCATGTTGGTGGTCAGTGGTTCGTGGTCCGTGGTTCGTGGTCCGTGGTCCGTGGTCCGTGGTTCGTTGAGCAGACGAGCGGAGGGCGTGGCAACATTCCAGGCTCTGTTTCTCGCCTGCTGGGTTGAGGGGGGAAGTTCTGCGGAAGCAAGTCAGCGAAGTGTTGCCGTCTGTCTCGCGGAGCTGATGTCCGTGGAAGTGTGAGGACGGTTGGCAGTTTATGCCGCAGCGGCGAATCTGCAAAGCTCCGGGGTGGCGGGAGCCCGGCGACACGCTGCAGGGGCAGGCGAGGATTTGCCGGCACTGTTGCTGTTGGTTTGATTTCGAGAATTGTGTTGGATGTACAGCGGAGAGCAGCGATGGCGGTGGAGAAATGGAGTCGGCAGGGGGCAGTCGTGGCAGCCCCTGAATCCTGGTGGGTGGAGGGTCGTGCGTGCCAGCGGGACGGTCATCTGGAAAAAGTGTGCGGCCCAGCCCTGGTTTCATCACGAGGTAACGAAGGTGGAGCGCCCGGAGGCGTTACCGGAGGGGTTGTCGCGTTGACTTAATGCGAAAAGGGCAGTCGGGAGGACTGCCCTTGCGACCAGATTTGACTTACTGCTGATCAGACGGTGGCAGGTGCCTGACGACGTCGCCAGGCAAACACTGCGGCAAGGCTGGCAATACAACCCAGCGCCCAACTGCCAGGTTCAGGCACGGCAGTGGACGTAAAGGCAGTTGCTCGCTGGTAGGCTGACAAATTCTGATTCGATTCACCACTATTGGACAATTGCAGAGCGAATTCCAGATAGAAACCGTCGGGCACAGTTAAAGTAGGTATCGTAAGTTGCAGATTAATCGCACCAACATTTGTGGTATTAACCGTCGATGGGCTGAAACTGACGTAGCTGCCTGAATTGAATTCGTCGCCGGCAGCGGCTCCACCGGGAATCGTGATGCTGCCGATGCTGAACGAGGGATTGGTTGCGCTGATCGCTGTGGCAGTGATGCCGCCGGCAGGCAGCGGTCCGGTGCCGCCCCAGCGAGCAAATAAACGACCTTTCACGTAACTGACGCCAGGGCTGAGCGCACCCGGTCCAAACTGTGTAAAGGTAAAGGTGGACGGTGTCGTCGGATCAAAGGTGCCGCCGGTTCCAGCGGTGTAGCTGAGGACACCAGCATCCGCGAACTTTGAGCAGATGCAAAAGACCATCGCGTACGAGATACTGCGTAGTAACGATGCTGACATGGACAGATTTCTTTCAAATATCGGGAGCCGTGGCAATTCTATTTCGCCAGATTCGCTGAATCGGCACGGGCCATGATGACAAACCGTATCATCTGCGGTGATTCTGGTACATGCGAGATTTGGTTAGATCCTGAGTTTGGCGGAACCGGCGATGATTGTGTTGGATTGCAGGGGTCAGCAGGGTAAGTGGGGTTGTGCGTATATTGTCGAAAGTTCCGATTCTTCCGAATGTACGGGGGCCCGCAGCGGCTGTTGCAGATGAATTGCGCCGGTTGAGCTCCTTGCCGGTATATTTTCTCGCTGTGTTCAGCGCTGCTCTGCCGCATCCAGAACTCGCAGCAGTCGCAGCGCCTCCGCGTTATCCGGCTGAAGTTTCACGGCCTGCTGCAGGTCCTTCAGTGCAGCTGACTGGTCTTTCAGTGCCAGGTAAATTTCCGCTCGACTGGCAAATAAATCTGCATTATCGGGCAGGAGTGTCATTGCTGTGTCAACCAGTGTGAGTGCTTCGCGGCAGCGTTCCATCCGACGGGCTCGAACAATCGCAATCGCCAGATTGTTCAGAATGGCCGGGGTGGGTGTGGCTGTACTTCTTTTTGCGGCGTCCAGCCAGTAGATGGCTTCATCCCAGGCTTCGTCGAGCACTGCGAGGGTGCCCACAACCAGCAGGATTTGATCACTCTCCCCAAGGGTTGCTCGCATCTGCTGCAGCCACGAGTCGATTGCCGGGCGCCGTTTTCCGCTGCTGCGGCGGAGCCTGTACAGTCTGCGGGCTGCCGCGGCCTGCGTGTTGCGATATCGCAGAGGAGTTTCCAGGAGCTGCAGTGCTGCTGCCGGGGCCAGCTCAGGCGGCATTTGCCAGGACGAGATGTCCGGGGAGAGGTCACCGGGGTATCCGGTCAGCCGATCAAAGCGGAACTGGTCAAGCAGTGCTGCGCACATCCGGGATTCCGGCGAGTCCGGTACCAGTGTGATGTCCTCGGGCAACTGAAGTTTTCCTGCGGCAATCTGCAGCAGGAGTGCCTGACTGAGGGTTGCGAGCGAGGGTGCTGAGCTGAGTGTCCGAAGTGCCTGCGCTGCCTCATCCTCAGCCTCGTCTGTCCGCTGGGCCTGTCGCAGGGCAAACACCAGTGCCAGCTGCTGGGCAGATGTTTTGGGTTGCACTTGCCGGAGACCCGACACAGCCGCAGTCCAGTCGCCGCGCAGCAGGCTGATCACAGCTTTCCGCCCGGCGGATGCCTGATCCGGCGGTTGCGGCTTCGAATTGCCTGCGAGGTCATCGAGTGCAGTCTGCGACAGGCGTGCTCCTTCTGTAATCGTGAGCAGTGCGGCCAGTTCGAGTGCTGTTTCCGAGTCGGGCTGCAATGTCACGGCGGATTCAAGGTCATCCAGAATCGCTCGCGGATTGACAAATTCGCTTGTGGCGGTCTGCGAAATGCGTCGCAGGCGGATCGTGGCTTCAAGCCGTTGCAGTTCGGGGGCATCCTGACGTTGTCGAGCGTCTGCAGCGACGTTGAATGCCTCGCCAATTTGTCCAAGTGCCAGCAGCATTTCTGCCAGCAGCGTGACCTGTGCCGGTGTTCGCTGCGAAGTCGGGGTAGCCAGATAGGCGTTGCGGGAGGTCTGCAGCAGTCGCTGGTAAACGCCGGGACTCGGAATCGGTCGGTTGTTGTCCATGCAGAACTTCAGCAGCAGCGTTGCATTGGCGGGATCAGCGTCCGCTGCGTCCGCCAGTGTGTTCTCGGCAAGTGACGTTTCGCCGTCTGCCATATACAGCTGTGAAAGCAGAGACGCGGCAACGCCGTTTCCCGGCGATTCCTGGAGTACAGCCTGCAATTGCTCAATTCGAGCCGCATCATCCAGCGGAATAAGTGGTGCTGGTTTGAGCGAGTTCTGTACGAGCCATATTCGAGCGGGGGCCCAGGCCTGTGGTCCGGGGCTGATCAGGGGCCTGAGCGTCTCTCGGCAATCATCGATTCGTCCCGTTTCCCAGAGAAGTTCTGTCAGCTGCAGTCGTGGCCGTCCGAATGTGGGTTGCAGGCTGACCAGCATCCGCAAAGCCTGTTCCTGCTGATCCTGCTGACCGGCAAGTTCTGCGGAGGCTGTGATCGCCTCGATCAGACTGATGGCCCGCTGCCGCGACTCGCTGCCGAACCTGAAGAATGGAACCGATCCAGAGACTGCCGTCAGGAGAATCGCGAGCCCTGCCCGCATCCAGTTGCGTGTATACCACCACGTCCACAGGGTGTCGATGATTGCTGCGGATCGCAGTTCCCTGCGAGCTTCGGCCAGCACGGTGCCCAAACGGGCTGAACCCGTGACTGCCGCCGGAATGGGCTGTCCACCGATGAAGTAATCCCACAGGATAATCCACGGATCCGGGGCCTCGGGAGCGGTCATCTGCGAGGAGGTGACTGGAGTCGTCAGGGCGAGAACGGTGAACTGCGAAATCACGATGCAGGCAAAGGCGCAACCGGCCAGCAGCAGACTGCTCCCCCAGCCCGGTGTACCGTCGGCAGTGCTTAGCTGGCCTGGGAAAAGCATAATCAGCCACACCGTAATGGCCTGCAGGAACAGGAAGTTGACTGCAGCAAATCCCGTCAGCAGCGCGGTCTGCACGAAAGATCTGCGGCAGCGTATCGACAGCAGACACGATCCGACCAGGAGCAGCGGCAGGCCGAAGGGGCTCAGCAGGATGGACTCGGTCCGGCAGCCTCCATCCGCAGTGAACAATGATCCGGGGTCGCCCCAGACAAGTTTCCCCTGCAGGCCGCTGTAGAGCAGAAACTGCTGCGAAGTGAAATCACTGAATCCATTCACAAGTTTTGCGGAAATGTAAGGCGGAAACCCCGCAAACAGCAAAACAGGGAGGGTCAGGACGGAGTTGCGAGCTGCGGGAACCCGACAGCCAGCAGAGGCCGTCAGAGCCCACGTGGACAGCCAGAAAGCCGGCAGGTACAGCCAGACCGACGGACGCAAAAACGCGGCGATTGTGACCAGAATTGACAGGCTGATCAGCAGCAGCGACGCACGATCAGGCATCAAACCCGTCCGCAGACGCCTGATAATCAGCCCGAAACTGAACAGGCATCCGGCCAACAGCGGCCACCAGAAGGGATTGGCAAGTCGATCAGAAACTGCCGGCCATCCCAGTCGTACCTGCAGGCCGAGTAAAATGATGGTGACCAGCAACCAGAGCAGCGACGACCGCATGCTGCACTTTCAGGAACCGAGGGTAAGTCGTTGGGTGTGGCAGCCGCAGAGATCCATTTTTGCAGAGCTGAAGACTCTGACGACAGTGTAGGCTGCCGCGGATGCAATCAATCGGCTGATCTACTTACTTACCCTCACAGATCAATGTGTCACAAGGTGAAAACGCCAGGTTTTTCAGGCTTGCTGTTCAGTTTTGTCGGAAAACTCAGTTTTGTCGGAAAACTGACGTCAGATGCAGGGTAAACCCTGCATGTTTTGTATTTCTGTGCAGTAGTTTTCGGTTTTCGGTATCGGTCCCTGTCAGCGACGCTGCAGCAGTTCACGGGCCTGCTGCAGTCCTGGCGCGGGACTGCCGTACTGACTTGCAGAGACTCGAGCCAGCGCGACCAGCTGCTGATTTCGAAAGGCCGGCCGCAGCTGCTGGTATTCATCACGAGTTGTCCAGTAGTACTTTTCGGCATGCAGTGCACCGTCTTCACTGCAGGCACTGGCCAGGAGCCGGCCGAAAAGGTCGTCCGACGTGACTCCGGCTGACAGACAGCGGTCCGCGACCGCACAGGCCAGGTCCTGCTGCTGACCGCGAATGGCGGAATCGAGCAGCGAGAGCAGTGCCTTTGGATCAGTGGCGGTGATCTGCGCGAATGCTGCTGCCGTCGGTCGGGGACTTCTGGTGGAGGCCGGTCGGATACTGGCATCGCGAGCCACGCACCAGACTGACAGGATCACGGCAGCGTGGGCATTGCGAGCATCAGAGACGGCCACGATGTGTTTCCATGCATGAGCCGTATCGCTGGCATGCACTCCGATCGAATCACCGTGCACGCTACCGGGAGGTTTGTTGGGCTGGGCCCATTCCGGCGGTCGACCGGGATCCCGAAGCACAAGCTGGCAGGCTGCACAGGAGACGGCTTCGCTGATGGCTGCGGGCGAGAATCCCTCCTGCAGTGCGGCAGCGGCAGCCGCTGCTGCCTGTTCCGGCGGAGTGCTGAGCAGCAGTTCTGTGAAACTGGCAATCCACTGGTCATCGGCCGTGCGTGCGGCGGTCCAGCGCAGGCCCGCGAAGCTGTCCGCGATGATGGCGGCCAGCCTGTCACTGACATTGTGACTGCTTTTCGCGCGACCTGGTTCCAGCTGCATGCAGTAGTGCAGGGACTGCCTGAGCATGGTGTCGGCGTGCACCGGGCCGACGAGCTCCAGCATGTCCCAGGCACGATGCACAAGAACGATGCGGTGAACTTCCGGCGCTTCGCAGACAGTGGGCAGCAGGCTGTTCCAGGCCGTTTCGGGGGACAGCTGCGAGACGTCACTGAGCAATTGATCGGCGGCAGTACGATTCTGCTGGTGCACGAGATTGCGTATGTCGTCGGCTGAACTGCCTGCTGAACCGCCGGATGCGGTCACTGGGGTAAGTGTATCGTGATCATGGTGTCCGGATTCTTCGAGCCGCGCGGCCTGCCGATAGAGGACTTTCAGGACCGGCAGTGCCTGCTGTTCCGGTGGCAACTGCTGTGCCATGCGGAGAGCCGGCATGAAGGCCATGAACGTGTGGAAGCCCACGTAATCTTCGCCGCCGAAGGCCCGGGCGTTGGCCAGGGCTGCCGCGGTGACAAGCGTCTGCAGCGTGGTGCCATTGCGCAGTTCAGCGACTACAGCGGGCAGGAATCGCTCGACGGGGGTGGACTGCAGCAGATCGACGAGGCGATCGTGGCCGGGAAATCGCAGCCGCTGCGGACTTACGTCGTCTGCCCGCAGGCTGGTAAGACCCAGGTGCGCTGCGGTGCTGTGTCCCAGCCCGGCGACCAGCATGCCCTGCCCAACCTGAGCAAGAAACGAGCGACGGCTGACTTGAGGGGCTGTCATGGGAGGAAGCCTGGTCAGTTTTCAGTTTTCAGTTTTCAGTGGGATCCGGGGGGTACCAGCCCTGGAGCGTCACGACGACTTCCCGTTTGGCGGGGGCGGCAGGCGGGGGCTCAGGTGGCAGTTGCGAGGGATTCAGCATTCTTTGCAGACGCTGACGCTGCTGCGAGCGGGTGACTTCAAGGCGAATCTGCTGCCCGACCTGGCACTCTTTCAGTCGGGTGACAAGGTCGTCGAAGTCCTGCAGTGGCTGGTCATTCATGCTGGTGATGAGATCACCGCCCTCAAGGCCGGCTTTGTCAGCTGAGCTGTTCTTTTCGACACTTCCGATGAGGACTCCGGAGTCTTCACCGAAAAACGGTTCCTGAAGAATCCCCAGGCACACGCGCCCGCGTTCCTGAACTCGCGTGTCCCCGAAGAGCGATTTGATTGTGGACTTCTGTTCGGCGGTGAGGGAGTTCCCTTGAATGCTGTAGATGGAGATTCGGCCGAACCTGCCCATACCGGACAGTCTTTTCAGGAGTTCAAAAGCGCGCGGTGATTCCGGCCAGTGTTCATCGATGTAGATTCGCAGAATGGAATTGGAGTTGGGGTTGAGTGCGAAACCGGGGGCGGCATCCGGGCCGTATTCCTGCCACAGCAGTCGAGGATCTTTGGGTTGCAGTGGTGCTTTCAGTCGCACCAGTTCAGCGACCGCCACGTTGACGCGAGTGGTCCACAGGCGGTCCAGTATCTGACTGGAGGTTTCGGCGATGTCCCAGCGTTTGGCGAGTGCTGCCTGTTCCAGAATGTCGGCCGTGGCACAGATTTCCGGGGTGCTGGAGTCTGTCACGCTGAAGTGGTGTTCGAGCACTTCCAGAATGCGGCGGGCGACTTCCGGTGCCGGGTTGGCGGCGAGGGCTGACCCCAGCTGCTGCAGGCCATTGACAGAGCCGGCAAATTGCTGCAACTGGGTGACGGCCTGCTGACGCTGGCTGAATTCCCGCGCTGTCAGCTGCTGCAGGAGCGGTGTCAGGGGCGGCTGCGGACCTGGCGCCGTGTTCGGTTCGGCGGCTGCCTGTGCCCAGGCGGCTGCGGGCGCTGCAAGCACCAGCATCAGGGCCGTGAGCTGCAGCAAAACGACATGTCGCAGGCCTGCAGGCCGGGCGGTGTTCGGACATTTGAAGATTTGCAGTGGCAGCATGCTGACCAGCCTGAAGTTGTCCGGGATGAGTACGCAGATCGCAAGCAGATCCGCAGCATAACGCCTGACGCCGGAATGGCATAGCGGGAACCGGGGGTGGCCGCATGATTCCATCGGTTTTGTACCGGCGGCTCAGGTTTTCCGCTCAGAAGTATTGTAACTGCGGACGTCAGAGTTTAGGGTTCGGGTTCGGGGCATCTGAAAAAACGATCGCGTCAGTCTTCCTGATCGGGATGTGATTATGGGCGTTGCTGAGTGTTATCCGGGCCGGCAGGCAGTGCTGTTGCTGTTTGTACTGTGGTCATCGTCCGTGTCGGCCGGGGATCGTATCAGCTGGCCGTCGCGTTCCGGCCCGACGCTGGACAGCGTGGCAGCAGCGGAAGATGCGCGGGGCCTGCCGGTCGACTGGTCTGAGGCTCCGCCGAAGAATCTGGCATGGAAGATTTCGCTGGAGGGATTTGGGCATTCGGTGCCGGTGGTGGGGGCCGGCCGGATCTGGCTGACAGCGGCCACAAAGGACGGCCGCCAGCAGTTCGTCTACTGCCTTGACCAGCAGACCGGACGAGTCCTGCATCACCAGCTGCTGTTTGAAAACGCAGAGCCGGAACCGCTGAAGAATGAGATCAACACATATGCCTCGCCGTCCTGTGCTCTGGAGGCCGATGCCGTCTATGTGCATTTCGGCACATACGGTACCGTGCGAATGAATCCCCAAACCTTCGCTGTTGAATGGCAGCGTCGCGACATCAACTGCCGTCATTTCCGCGGTCCCGGTTCATCGCCCATTCTCTGGCAGGACCTGCTGATCCTGACATTCGACGGCGTGGATGCTCAGTTCGTGACAGCTCTGAACAAACGCACCGGAGAAACTGTCTGGAAGACAGCGCGCACGACGGACTACGGTGATCTGGATGACAACGGCGTCCCGAAGCTCGAGGGTGATCTGCGCAAAGCCTACAGCACTCCTGCAGTCGTCGAGGTGAACGGTCGCTGGCAGGTGGTGTCGGTCGGATCACGGGCGGCGTTTTCGTACGATGCCGAGACGGGCCGCGAATTGTGGACCATCCGCCATGACGATTTCAACGCCTCGTCCCCCCCGCTGTTCAGTCACGGTCATGCGATTCTGAACACAGGTTCCCGCAATTCAAATCTGTTGTCGGTGCGACTGGAGGAATCGACTCGGGGTGACGTAACGACCAGCCACGTGGTCTGGAACCGCGACAAAGGAAACTCCGACCTCAGTGCTCCTGTGCTGGTCGACGGGCGGATCATCAGCACCGCGAACAATGGTGTGGTGACGGCGGTGGATGTGAATACCGGGGCAGAATTGTGGAAGGGCCGCATGGACGGAACCTTTACCGCCTCACCGATTGTCGCGAACGGTCTGGTGTATTTCGGCAATGAAGAGGGCGAAACCTGGGTATTGCGGGCGGGCCGGGAGTTTGAGGTGGTGGCCAAAAACAGGCTGTCTGAGGGCATGCGGGCGTCTCCTTCGGTTGCCGACGGCATGCTGTTCCTGCGAACTTTCACTCACCTGTATGCACTGGCTGAAACAAAGCAATGAAAATCAAAGCGATCGAGACGCTGGTGTGTCACGCACGCATGCGCAACTGGATTTTTGTTAAGGTTGTCACGGATCAGGACGGCCTGTTCGGCTGGGGCGAGGCGACACTGGAGTGGCATACTCGCAGCGTCGTCGCGGCGATTGAAGATCTGTCACAGCTGCTGATTGGTCAGGACCCGACTCGCATCGAACATCTCTGGCAGATGATGCATCGGCAACACTTCTGGCATGGCAACGGGATCGTGCGGGCGACGGCGATTGCCGGCATCGATTTGGCGCTGTGGGACATACTGGGTAAGTTCACGGGGCTGCCCTGTGCGAAGCTGTGGGGTGGTCCGGTGCGGGATCACGTCCGCACGTACTGTCATTTGGGTGGTGGCCGGATGGAGGATTTTTACGAGACCTCCGCGGAGGATGCTCGAAGGTTTGCTGACCTGGCTCGTGAAGCCGTGGAGGCCGGCTTTACGGCGTTCAAGTCGATGGCGGTACCGCCGACTCTGCCATTGGAGGGTTTGAAGCCGATTCGGACGGCGGAGCGCGCTGTAGCAGCAATGCGTGAGGCTGTGGGCGAGTCGATTGACATTATGGTTGATTGTCACGCGCGTCCGTCGCCGGCGATGGGGCTGCAGTTCGCGAGGGCTCTGGAGCCCTACGGGCTGTATTTTCTGGAGGAGCCCTGCTGGCCTGAAAGTGTGGACGGTCTGGCTGCCATCGCCGCGGCCGTGTCGACTCCAATTGCCACCGGCGAGCGGGTGACAAGCCTGGCGGCGTTTCGCGACCTGTTTGCAGCGCGAGCCTGTGCCGTATGTCAGCTGGACATCACTCATTGCGGCGGCTTGAGCGAGGCGCGGCGAGTGGCTGCGCTGGCTGAGGCCTGGCGTCTGTCACTGGCACCGCACAATCCTCAGGGCCCTGTCAGCACGGCGGCATCACTGGAGTTCGGGTTTTCACAGCCCTCGTACGTGATCTGTGAAACTGTGCACAACGACGTGCCATGGCGCCAGGACGTGGTTCGTGAGGGATTTGTGGTGGAGCAGAAGGGGCGGATTGTGCGTCCAAACGAACGTCCGGGGCTGGGCATCGAGATCAACGAAGCTGAAGTGAGAAAACACCCATTCCAGCAGGAGCTCCTGCAGAGGGTGTTTGGCAGCGATGGCAGCGTCGGGGACTGGTGATTTCCGTCTGCAGGTCTCCGGTAAAACACAAAAACGCCCGCAGTTGTTACTGCGGGCGTTCTTTTAGCCCCCCCGGGGTGCAGCGTTAGGATGCGGCGTCAAATGCTCAGGGCAGGATCACGGCGTCGATGACGTGAATGATCCCGTTCGAAGTTTCGATGTCGGTCTTCACGATCCCGGCACCGTTGATCTTCGCACCACCGTCGGTGGTGATCTTCACGGTCTTGCCGTTCACAGTCTTCAGTTCACCGGCCTTGACAACATCACCGGCCTTCAGGCTGCCCGGCACGACGTGGTAGGTCAGGATGGCAACCAGCTTGTCCTTATTTTCCGGCTTCAGCAGGCTCTCAACCGTGCCGGCTGGCAATTTGGCAAAAGCTTCGTCAGTCGGGGCAAACACAGTGAATGGGCCTTTGCCCTTCAGTGTTTCGACCAGACCAGCGGCCTTCACTGCGGCCACCAGAGTCTTGAATGAACCGGCGGCGACTGCTGTGTCAACGATATCTGGCGTTGCCGGAGCAGACTTTGGCAGGATCACGCTGTCAATGACGTGAATCACACCATTGCTGCAGGCGATGTCGGTCTTCACGACCTTTGCGTTGTCGACGGACACGCCACCGTCAGCGACGGTGATCTTAACTTCCTGTCCCTGCACGGTCTTGGCAGACTTCAGCTTCACAACGTCAGCGGCCATCACCTTGCCGGCGACGACATGGTAGGTCAGAACGGCAACCAGCTTGTCTTTGTTTTCCGGCTTCAGCAGGTCTTCAACGGTGCCCTTCGGCAGCTTTGCAAACGCTTCGTCGGTCGGGGCAAACACGGTGAACGGGCCTTTACCCTTCAGTGTTTCCACCAGACCAGCGGCCTTGACTGCGGCAACCAGGGTCTTGAATGAACCGGCGGCAACAGCCGTGTCGACAATGTCAGAGGCTGCCTGGTGGACCGGCAGTGAAGTCATCACTGCATGACCAGCCGACTTGCTGGTGCTGCAGGTGGATGAGCAGGTGGAACGAGTGGCAGTCATGCGGACATGACGGCGTTTTGTGTCAGCGGAGGAGGTGCTGACGAGCATCAGCATGAGAGCGACAGCTACGAGGCTTCGAAACAGCATTGCCAATTCCCTTCGGATCATTTGTCTGGATGTTTGAACTCTGATTTGAACTCTTTTGACCTTCTCGCGAGTGAAGTCGTTCAATACGTTCTAAGACGTTCACTCCGGCTGGCCACTGTTTCTCCGGGAAAATTGTTGAAACAAATAAAGGGGAAAACTGTCCGGATTTCCGGCTTCCATAAGGCGGGAAGAGCTTTGAATTGTCAGTTGTCAGACGTCGACCGGGAGTCGTCGGACGGTGCCCTGACACTGCCAAATCGTCGCGTGAAAACGCTGAGTGCACAACCCGGCGTTCTTCCTCGTCCCTCGTGAATGGCAGGTTGCATGGCAGGTTGCATGGCAGAATGTGGCTGGGGGCAGGCTGATCCCGGAGCGCCAGGACACCATTCAGGAAGCTCGCGTCGAACCGCCCCTTCGCTTACTCTTACGGTTCCGGAGATCCGGTGTGGGGCCTGCAGAGGCTGTGGAGTGTCGGTTGCTGGCAGGAAGGGAGGCGGGGGATGCATTGTTTTCGGCGTACGGTGGCTGTGCTGTTGATCGGGTGTGCGCTGTGGAGCCGGGGGAGTGGTGTGTTGGCCGGCGAACTGCGTGCGGGCGCGGCCACCAGCGTGGTGACTCCGGCGATTGGCGGAGACATTGTGGGAGGTTTTCAGCCGATTCCATCGACGCATATTCATGACGAGCTGCATGTGCGCTGCCTGGTGCTGGACGACGGCACCAATCGGATTGCGCTGGTGGTCTGTGATCTGCTGGGACTGCATCGCTGCGTCAGTGATGAGGCGCGGAAGCAGATACAGCAGCGGCTGGGAATTCCGGCGGAGCACGTGCTGATTTCGGCCACGCATACTCATTCCGCCGTCAGTGCTCTGGGCAGCGTGCGGTATGCGATCGAGGCTGAGCCGGACGAGTATCAGCGGTTTGTGATCAGTCGGATTGTGGATGGTGTGCAGCGTGCGGTGAATCTGCTGCGTCCGGCGGAGCTGGCGTTTGGCACGGTGGAGGCAGGGGAACATGTCTTCAACCGGCGCTGGCATATGCGGGACGGCTATGTGGCAAAAAATCCGTTTGGCGGCGTGGATCGAGTGAAGATGAATCCGCCTGCCGGCAGTGCTCAGCTGGACCGACCGGCCGGGCCTGTCGATCCGGTGGTGTCAGTTCTGAGTGTGCGCGAGCCTGGGGGCGCTCCGATTGCGGTGTATGCGGCGTATTCGCTGCATTATGTGGGTGGCGTCGGGAATGGTCACATCTCCGCCGATTATTTCGGGATGTTTTGTGAGGCGCTCAGTCGTCGGCACGGGACCGGTGCGCAGCCGATTCCGTTTGTGGCGATGCTGGCGAACGGGACCAGTGGTGATGTGAACAACATCAACTTCAGAACTCCTCGCCCAGCAGCCCCTGCGTATCAGCAGATGCGTCTGGTCGCTGAGGATGTGGCGGACAAGGTACACGGGATTTTGGGTGGGCTGAAATACCGTCGCGAGCTGCAGGTTGCGGGGCGGATGAGTGAACTGACGGTGGGCTGGCGGATACCGACTGCTGAGCAGCTGGCGTGGGCTGCGGAAACGCTGTCGCAGCCTGAGGGTTTGCCGGGGCAGGCGGATCTGCCGCGGATCTATGCGGGGCGAGTCAGAAGTCTGGAGGGGCAGCCGGAGCGGGCCGCTGTTCCACTGCAGGTTCTGCGGATTGGTGATGTGCGAGTTGGTACGATGCCCTGCGAGGTATTCTGTGAGATTGGGCTGGAGTATCGTCGGCGGGTGTCTGCGGGTGGCGGAGGATTTCTGGTATCGCTGGCCCATGGCTATTACGGGTATCTGCCGACGGCTGAGCAGCATCTGCTGGGGGGCTATGAAACGTGGCTGGGCACGAATCGTCTGGCGGCTGATGCTGCCGGAATGATGCTGGACGAGCTGGAGCGGATTGGGAAATAAGTTTTCAGTGGTCAGTGGTCAGTGGTCCACGTTGCTGCAGCCGCTGGGAGCGGGCAGAGTTGAGAGTAGTTCCCGCCGCCATCACCCCTCGTTCCTCGTTCCTTGTTCCTCGTTCCTGGTTCCTTGTTCCCTGCGAAGGATTCACGATGAGTGTCCACGAGGCGAATCGTCAGCGGCTGATGTCTCTGGACCAGTTTCGTGGCTACACGATTCTGGGGATGTTGCTGGTGAATTTTCTGGGCGATTATGCTGTGTGTCCGCGGTGGTTGCGGCACACGAATGATTACTGCAGCTATGCGGACACGATCATGCCGCAGTTTTTGTTTGCGGCGGGGTTTGCGCTGCGATTGAGTCTGGTGCGGCGATGGCAGCGTGAGGGCGTGATCCCGTGGCTGCGATTTTTGCGGCGGATTGCGGGGCTGGCGCTGGTGGCGGTGGTGTGGTATTCGCTGTCGGATGCTGACGGACTGTGGCAAAGACTGTCCAGCCGTCCGGTTGTTGAGGTGTTGCTGGAGCAGTGCAAGCGGCAGTGGTTTCAGACCCTGATGCACATTGCGGCGACTTCTTTGTGGCTGCTGCCGGTAATGATGGGATCAGCGCGGGTGCGGCTGTGCTGGGCGCTGATTTCCGGCGTGCTGCATGTGGTGCTGAGCGGCTGGTTTAATTTTGCGTGGGTGCATGCGTCTCCGCGTGGCATTGACGGTGGTCCGCTGGGGTTTTTGACGTGGGTGATTCCGGCGGTGCTGGGGACACTGGCTTATGACGAATTGTCCATTTCGGGTGCTTCACGGGGGGCTCGCCGAATATTCCTGGCTGGTTTGCTGGTGATGCTGGCGGGCTGGGTGCTGTCGTTTCCGACGGTGCTGTATGACGTCTCCGGGGATTCCGGACTGCTGGCGTCCGTGGGGGATTATGCCGCGGATCCGGTCTGGCCGCGGGCGGAACGCTGGCGATTGTGGGATGGTCGTCTGCCCGAGCCTCCCCTGGTGCCTCCGCCAGGTCCGGCTGAGCGGAAGCTGAATTACTGGATGATGAGTCAGCGGGCGGGTTCGGTGTCGTACACAACATTTGCGGGTGGTCTGTCACTGGTGCTGTTTGCGGGTTTTGTGTGGGTCTGTGACGTGCGGGGTCGAAGTGCGGGAGTTCCGGGGACTTTGGGAGCGAATTCGCTGGCGGCTTATCTGCTGCACGATGTGGCTGCGCGCCTGGTGGCTCCCTGGCTGCAGCGGGACAGCGGACTTGTGCCGGTGCTGACGGGCTGGCTGATATTTGCAGGTCTGGTGTATGGATGTTGTCGCTTACTGCAGTGGAAACGGTGGTATTTGAGAGTTTGAGCAGAGTTTGAGGGGGGCTCGGGGGTGGGATCTGAGGGTGTGTGCGGCAGAGCGGGCTCCTTTCATTCGATTTACGGCATCCGGCCTGATAGTATTTCGCTGCGGGCGACGGGAGGCATGTCGTCGCAGTCGTCGTTAACCTGAATCTCCCACGGAATATGCTCATGCGGAACCTCTCACTGCTGCTGTGTTTACTGGCAGCAACCTGTGCTGACGTGATGGTCGGCCATGCGGACGACGATCTGAACTGGGTGCGAATCCGGCTGGACGAGCGATTTCGTTCGGAGGGTGTGGCAGCGGGTGATTTCAATGGTGACGGCAACACGGATGTTGTAGCCGGCGACATCTGGTATGAGGCTCCTGCCACGGGCTCGGATGCGTGGCTGGACGGTGCTCAGTGGAAGCTGCACGAGGTGCGGACTCCGGGTGAGTTCGTGGCGGGGGTGGGTTACAGCAACAGCTTCTGCAACTTTGCTCACGACATCAACGGCGACGGACATCTGGACGTGATCATTGTGGGTTTTCCCGGTGATCCGTATCACTGGTATCAAAACCCCGGTCCGGGGAATGAGCAGTTGTGGAAGCAGCATGTGATCTGGACCAGTGCCTGCAATGAATCGCCGGAGTTTGAGGACCTGAATGGCGACGGCATTCGGGAAATCGTGATTGGTTCTCAGCCCGAGGCCCGTATGGGTTTCAACTTCCTGCCGGGGCGCGACAAGCCGTATGAGCAAGTGGCGTTTCAGGCGATCAGTGAGCAGGGTGATCCGGGGCAGAACGGTACGTTCAAGTACTATCATGGACTGGGTGTGGGAGACATGAACGGAGACGGGCACCGGGACATCCTGATTGCTCATGGCTGGTGGCAGAATCCCGGCCGGGTGGGAGATGGTGTGATCTGGAAGTTTCATGCGGTGCGGGTGAAGACCGAGGCTGGTGAATCTCCGCTGCCGGCGTGTGCCAATCTGTATGCGGACGATCTGGACAGCGACGGGGACATGGACATTTTTCTGTCGTCAGCGCATGCGTTTGGGGTGTGGTGGGCCGAGAACACGGGGGCCGGTGCCTGGACGCTGCATGAGATTGACAAGTCCTTTTCGCAGACGCATGCGGTGGAGCAGGTGGACATCAACGGGGACGGCCAGCTGGACTACGTGACGGGCAAGCGATTTTTTGCTCACAATGGCGCAGATCCGGGAGCATTCGACCCGGTGGTGATGTACTGGTTTGAAGTGGTGCGGGCGAAGGGCCAGGGGCCGAAGATTGTACCGCATCGGATTGTGGCGGGCACCGGGACCGGCGTCGGGACTCAGTTTGAGATTTCCGACATGAACCGTGACGGACGCCCCGACATCGTTCTCTCGAATAAGAAGGGCGTCAACGTCCTGATTCAGAAATCTGTCAAATAACGCTGACAAAACATCAGTGCACCGAGGATCGTTTGGTGTTCGTTTGATCAGTTTTTCTGTGTGTAACCGTGGTGGGTCTGGACATTGGGTTCCGGGCAGCACACAATACCGGCTTAAATTTTGTACAGGCGTTTGCCGGTTGCCTATTGGGATATGTGATGCGAAGTCGCCAGCAACTCTTATCGCAGATCAGGTCGGTGTCGCCGGTAATAGCGCCATCGATGCTGAAGTGTGATTTTGGCAATCTGCATCGCGAGTTTGAGCGATTGCAGGTTGCTGGGACTGAGGTGTTGCATCTGGACGTGATGGACGGGCATTTTGTGCCGAATCTGTCATATGGTCCGATGGTAATTGAGCGGATGCGTCAGCATTCCGGTGCGATTTTTGATGCGCATCTGATGATTTCGGATCCTGGGCGTTATCTGGACGAGTATGTGCGGGTGGGTTGTGAGGCGATCACGATTCACCTTGAGGCTGTTCCTGAGCCGGCGGGTTTGCTGCGAGCGATCCGTGAGCGTGGTCTGCTGGCGGGACTGGCGGTGAATCCGGGGACGGGCTGGTCCCCGGCGGCTCGATTTCTGGACGAGATGGATTTGTTTCTGGTGATGAGTGTTCAGCCGGGCTTTGGCGGTCAGAAGTTTATTCCTGGGGCGATTTCCACGATCCGGGAGGCGCGACTGGCTGGTGGTGATCGGCTGTTGATTTCGGTGGACGGCGGGATAGGGAAATCCACGATTGCAGAGTGTGCGAAAGCGGGCTGCGATCTGTTTGTTGCCGGAAGTTCTGTGTTTGATGAACCCTGCTACTCGGCAGCGATGGCCGAGCTGCGGCGGCTGGCGATGGAAGCGCGGGCTGCTGTCTGAGAATCCGGAGTGTATGTCGACGATCGTACTGATACGGGCGGGTTGCACGGACTACGAGGACGCGCACCGGCTGCTGGGGAATCTCAGTGTTCCCCTGAATGCTCGGGGAACCGGGCAGGTTCGTGAAATTGTGCAGCGGCTGCAGCAGGATCAGCTCCCACTGGAGGTGATTCTCACATCCCCGGAGAACCCGGCTTCCTGCACAGCTCACGAGGTGGCTCGGGCATTTCCGCGACTGAAGGTGAAACAGCTTGAAGAGCTGAGAAATGTCAATCAGGGATTGTGGCAGGGATTGCCGGAGAACGACGTACGTCGCCGGTTTCCCAGATTTTTTCGTTCAGGAAAGGAAGATCCGACGGCGATTTGTCCGCCGGAAGGTGAGACACTCTCGGACGCCTGTCAGCGAATGGAGAGTGTGCTGAGTCGGGCGTTGCGTCGTTATCGGGTGTTTGCCGTGGTGGCACCGGAGCCATTGGCATCGGTAATTCGGTGTACGGTGCAGCATCGTCGGCTGCGGATGACGGATTGTTTGTGTGGTGAACAGTCCGGTGAGCTGGTGCAGGTACTGCAATCCAGCAGTTTTGAGGCAGCGGGGTTTGCTGGTGTGACGGAAGGCTGTGGTGAATTTGTGCCGTTGTCAGGTCAGGGTGCAGAAACATGAGTGCAGTGGAAAACACAAATGCAGCGGCTCAGGCGGGCTGGCGTCCCAAACGCGGGGTACCGGCCGGTTTGTGGCTGCGGTGTGATGGTTGCGGAGCGACGGTGTTTCGCAAGCAGGTGGAGCAGAACCTGAATGTGTGTCCGGAGTGCGGGCATCACTTTTACGTTCCCACAGCGATGCGCATCCGGCAGCTGCTGGATCCGGACAGTTTTGAGGAGTGGTATCCGGACATGACGTCTGGTGACCCGCTGGGTTTCAGTGACCGCAAGCCATATCGCGAGCGTGTTATTGACGAGCAGAAGAAGACGGGTATGAAGGATGCCTGCACGGTGGGGCGTGGCTACATGCGTGGTCGTCCGCTGGTGTTTGGTCTGACGGATTCCGCCTTTATCATGGGCAGCATGGGGTCTGTGGTCGGCGAAAAGCTGACTCGGGCGGTCGAGCGTGCGACGGAACTGTCTTTGCCGCTGGTGATTGTCAGTGGTTCCGGCGGCGGTGCTCGCATGCACGAAGGCATCATCTCGCTGATGCAGATGGGCAAGGTCTCCGCAGCTCTCGCTCGTTACCGCAGGGCTCGCGGTTTATTCATTTCCGTGCTGACGAATCCGACGATGGGTGGTGTGGCGGCCAGTTTTGCGTCGCTGGGCGACATCATCGTCGCGGAACCGAAGGCTTTGGTGGGATTTGCCGGGCCGCGTGTGGTGGAGGCGACCTGCAAGATCGCCCTGCCGGACGACTTTCAGACCAGTGAGTTCATGCTGAAACACGGTTTTGTCGACCGCATTGTGGCTCGTTCTGAGCTGCGTTCTGAGCTGGCTCGACTGATTGATTATGGTGGTCGCCAGTGAGGCGGGGCGCTGTTCTGGCTGAATTCCAGGGCCCGGCTGCTGCTGCAGTGCGGGCTCTGTTTTTTGGGGTGCAGGTGAGGAGGGGCCGGATGTGCTGGTATCTGCGGTGTGCTGCGGTTTGTGCAGTGTTTTGGAGTGCCGCTTGTCTGTCGTGTGCCGACGAACGGGCAGCGGTGCAGGCGACTGGACTGTCGCAGGACGGCACGTGGCACCCTGTAACAGCGACGCTGGACGGAGTGGATATGTCGCAGTCGATGCGTGAGTCGACGGTGCTCAAGCTGACTGGCGAGCAGTATTCGGTGACCGTGAATGGGACTCCGGACCGTGGCACATGCGTCGTGGACCGCAGTGTGGTGCCGTGGAGGATGAAGATTCTGGGCACGGTGGGACCCAACCAGGGGAAGACTCTGCTGGCGATTTTTGAGCTGACGAAAGAGGATCGCCTGCGGGTGTGTTATGACCTTGCGGGGGGGCAGTACCCGGAGGCGTTTGCGGCGGGAGCGGGCAGTGGGCGGCTGCTGATGGAATACCGTCGCGAGCTGGCTCGCGGGGCCGAGCTTGCCGGCGAAGTCCTGGGCGTGCCGGACAGCGATGCCCTGCTGCTGAAGGCGACGGATGGTCGTGAGCATCGGATTCGGCTGAACGGCATTGATGCTCCTGAACTGCAGCAGCCATTCGGCAAGGAGTCGCAGGAGCTGCTGCAGCAGTTGCTGCGAGGGCGGAAGTTGCGTGTGGTGACTCAGGGAGAGGACCGTGGCGGTCAGATCATTGGTGATGTGTTTGTGCGGCTGGAGGAGGGGCAGGATGAGAAGCTGCTCAACGTGGAACTGGTGGAGCGAGGCTGGGCGTGGCATTTTGTGAGATTTGCGAAGGACAATCGGCAGTTGTCGGAGGCCGAACAGAGGGCTCGTGCCGGTCGGCTGGGATTGTGGGCTGAGGCCGGACCGGTATCGCCCTGGGATTTTCGGCGTCAGCAGGCGGAAGCCGCGAAGAGTGGCGAGCCGGGGGCGAAACCAGGGCAGTGATTCGAAACACGGTGGCGGGTTCCGTGCTGGTTCAATTGAACCTGCTGTCGTGCGAAATTGATGCCTGCGACAATCCATTGTGCCTGAAACAGGAAGGGGTCAGCAAAGATGTGTTTTGGAGTCCGGTTGAAGCTGAAGTCGGTGCGCAGTGCGTTTGTTGTGGCGTTGCTGTTGCTGGTCTGTGCAGCTGAAGTTGGTGGCCTGGGTCGTGTCCGAGCCGACGAAAAGTCTGCTCCAAAGCTGCCGGCTGGCGTGCGGATGGAGCGTGATCTGGCCTATGTGGAGGGCGGTGATGAGTCGCAGAAGCTGGATCTGTATCTGCCGGAGCAGCCGGCTGCGGGTCCATTGCCTTTGATTGTGCATATTCACGGTGGTGGGTGGCGCGGGGGCAGCAAGTTCCCGTGTCCGTTTCTGGTGCTGGTGAACCGCGGGTATGCAGTGGCCAGCATTGAGTATCGATTCAGTCAGAAAGCGGTGTTTCCGGCGCAGATCCAGGACTGTCAGGCAGCAATTCGCTGGTTGCGGGGGCACGCGGGGAAGTATGGACTGGACGCGGAAAAGGTGGGCGTGATTGGTGGTTCAGCGGGCGGACACTTGTCGGCTCTGGTGGGCACGGCGGGTGGTGCGAAGGCGTTTCCGCAGATTGGGGGATTTTCGGATCAGCCGGATGACGTCCAGTGTGTGTGTGACATTTTTGGTCCGGCCAATTTTGCGACGGTGATGCAGCAGGCGGCGGACGACAAAAACGTGAGGAATATCTTCAAATTCAATTCGGACAGTGATCCGTATGCGCTGCTGATTGGGGGGAATCTGGAGACGGATCGGGAAAAAGTGGCTGCGGTGAGTCCGGTCCACTACATCACGGCTGATGATCCTCCGACGCTGATTCTGCACGGAACTCATGATGCTCTGGTCCCTTATGCTCAGAGTGTCGAGCTGGCCGAGTCGCTGCGGGCTAAGGGAGTGCCGGTCTGGCTGCAGACTTTACCGGGTTCCGGTCATGGTGGAGCGGCCTTCAGCAAACCCTCGGTAATGACGTTGATGGGAAATTTCTTTGACCGTCATTTGCGTGGAGTGGACGTGGAAATCCGTCTGGTGCCGGAGTCTGAATTGGCAGTGGATCCCCCGGCGGGCAGACAGTGATGGGCGAGTGTTTGGCGTTACCGAGGCTTGAAGAATCGGTTTTTTCTATGGAAAACCTCGGTTCTGAAATGGAGTCGACAATTCTGTGACGGATTTCTCAAACTCCCGTCGATCTTTCATCGTAATTCGCTTTGGTTTTGCCCGCTCCTGATTGCTCTTTGCTCGCGGCCCCGCATAGCATTTTGATATGTCTGCATTCCGCAAACTTCTGCTGATTTACTGGTGTGCCCTGGCATTGCTGGGTCACGCTGGTACTCATGCGGTCGCCGACTATCTTGGTGTCTGCGTGCATGTGGACACGCAGGATGCCAAAACCACTCAGGCTGCAGTGGCGGGTCAGGCGGGGGCTCGGGCCGCGTCCGGACATGCTGCCGGACATGCTGCCGGACATGCTGCCGGACATGCTGGTTGTCAGCACTGTCTGCGGCACCAGGGCAAATCGTTGGCTGCTGGAGCAGCGGGCGCCTGTGCGGGAGGTCGATCTGACCAATCGGGTTCGCATTCCGGGCACGATGCGGCGAATTGTCGACTGTGCGACTGGTTCCTCAAGTTTACTCCGCAGGGTCTGTCAGTGCAGCCCTGCCTGCTGCCTGTGCCGACGGTGGTATTCAGCGACATTGTGTCGGTGAATCCCGTTTCGGCTGCTGTTCCCTCCGCAAGGTCTCGCGGCCCGCCGTCACCTCATATTGCGTGACAGGCGTTCTGTTCCGAATTTCAGACTGCGTTTGTTGCGCTGCTGATCGGAATGGACTTCCGTGGTCTCAAAGCAGTTCTGTCGGTCTGTGTACGTCGGGAGCGGCTGTGTGTCGGCTGTGACTGTTGTGCGCTGAACTGGCGGGCTGCCTGTACTGTCCGAATGGGGACTGGCGAGGCAGTGTATGTCAGACGTCGCAGGTTCTGGGCGGTCGTTGCGCGCAGGGGCATTCCTTGGGTCGCTTGAGCGGACGCTGAATTCGGACTTTTGTCCGCAGTTCAATCGATTTGTGTACTGGATGAAGGAGCCTTTCTGGTGTCTGGTGATGGCATTACTGCTTTCGCTGGTGGTGGGGTTGCTGTTGAATCCGGCGGCATTGCTGGTGACCGCAGTGCTGCTGTTGGCGGGAGTTGTGGGGGGAATTTTTCCGCGACTTTCGCTGAGTGGGCTGGAGTGTGAGCTGACGTTTGATCAGCAGCGCGGGCGTGCCGGGCAGCCGTTGCTGGTACGTTTAAGGATTTTGAATCGTCGACCGTGGCCGGCGTGGGGTCTGTCATTGACTCGAGGCTTCACTGCGGACAGCTGGCTGGGTGCGGAATCGGCTGCTGGCTCCGATCGAAGTGAGCTGTGGGGAGTTTCCCTGGGGCGGGTTCCGGCGTTATCGCAGGTGGAGTTTTCCTGGCCGTTCGTGCCGCCGCAGCATGGTGTTTGGCCATCGATGGCTCCTGAGCTGGAGACGGGATTTCCCTTCGGCATGTTTCGGGCGCGGCGATCCGTGATCTGTCGCGGCACGGCGATTGTGTGGCCTGCCGAGGGCGACCTGCGGGGTGTTCCGGAGGTGGTCAGTCGCGAAACGCACGACGACTGTGTGAGTTCGCAGCGTCCGGGTGATGCGGGTGATCTCCTCGGGACTCGCCCCTTCCGTCGCGGGGATTCACTGCGTCGCGTGCACTGGATCCAGACAGCTCGTCAGCAGCAGCTGATTGCGCTGGAGCGGCAGTCTCAGGCAAAATCTCGAGTTGTCCTGCAGCTGGACACTTCACTGAGCAGTCATGTGCAGAGTGTTGAAGCGGATCAACCGGGGGGCTGCAATCGATCGCTGTTGCTGGCGGGTATGGTTGCAGGTCAGGTGTGTGAATCTCTGCATCGTCAGGACTGTGAGCTGGAAGTGCGTGTGGGTACGCAGGTTCTGAGTTCGGGTGGGACGGTGGTTGGTTTTCGGCGGCAGATGGACGCCATTTCGGCTGCGAGGCTGTCGCCCGACGGGCCTGGGGGGCCGGGTGCGGGGCTGCGTTTGAGTGGCTGTGCCGGGGATGAGGTGATTCTGGTCACGACGACGCGAGCGATCCAGCAATCACCGCAGCTGGTGTGGCGGAATCGAGTGATCTGTGTGGATGCAGGGGGTGAGGGACGGGTGTCGGTGGCGGGAGTGTGGATTGGCGTTGCGGGTCTTGCGGGTGTGGAGCGGGATCTGCCGCGGCAGTGGCGGGAGGTGTGTCATGGCGGTTGATGAGCTGATCATGCCCCGGCTGCGACGCCTTGATCGGATCGCCGTCGGTGACCGTTCGCAGGCCCTGGCGGGCGCGGCGTTCGGATCTGCCACGTCCCTGCTGGAGGGATCTGAGCTGGTGCTGCGGATGTTATCCATGCTGCTGGCGATGCTGGCGACCTCGGCATTTCTGATCACCGATGCGGACGGTGGTCGCAGCGAGTGGGTGCTGTGGCTGCAGATTGTTGTGGAGTCGCTGCTGGCTGTGTGTTTGTGGCGACTTTTGCGGTATCTGCCGGAGCGTGCTGACCGGGGGACTCTGACCGCCGTCGCGGCGATTTCGGTGCTTGTGCTGAGTCTGCTGTGGGAACCTGTGCAGCGGGTGCTGCTGGGCAGTGGGCGTCCGTTCGAGATGATGATGATGCACAGTCAGAAAAATCTGATGCTGCTGCTGGCGGCGGCTGGTCAGCGTGGCGGCATGCGGCTCAGTGTATTCATCGGTGCTGTGCTGTGCATCTTTTCTTCCGCGATCACCCGGGACCCTCGCGCCTGGCTGTCGACAGCTCTGTTTGCAGTGACGGCACTGAGCTGGCTGGTGGCGGCGTACTGGTCAGGCCTGCGTCCGCGGATGCTGCGTGATTCGGGCAGCCGGATGCCGCTGCGGTGGGCCCTGGCGGGTCCGCTGTGCGGTCTGGTGCTGCTGGCTGCGGCGGGCGGAGCTGGTCCCCAGGTGATCAGTACGATCCGGGGATATTTGCCGGGATCCGGTGGCGACGGGGAGTACGATGAGTTTTCGCGTGGCGGGGTAAACGACGGGGATGCTCTGGTAGCCGGTCTGGACGACATCCGCAGTTTTGGTGCCATCGAGGATGCTCCGTTTGCCGAGTCTGACCGACCTTCGCTGTATGACGTCATCAACGATGCCTTTGACGAGCCTGTGCGGCGGAATAAAACAACGCAGCGTGCTGTTGCGCTGCCTCCGGAGCTGATGGCTTCACTGCAGCAGCGTCTGAGTTCTGTGCAGGAAGCCGGTCGTGAATTTTCGACGCATCGCCGGCACTCATCCTCCAGAAAGGCCCGAGCCCGTTCCATCTCCTCAGCAACTCTGATTTCGGTGAGTGGTCGAGTTCCGCTGCATCTGCGAATGGAGTTGTATGACCTGTTTGATGGTCGGGACTGGCAGGCATTGCCGGAGCCCGAGGAGTCGCTGCGTTTCTCGACCTGTGATCATGCCGGCAAGCCGTGGATTCGGATTCCTGCAAGCTGGCGCGGGCTGCATTTTGAATCGTATTCGGACTATCACATTGTGACTCCACTGGGGCTGAAATCCCCGATTATTCCGGCTCCCGCAGACGCTCGGGCGCTGCACATCGACCGCGTTGACCAGCCGGACATGTTTGCCTGGCATCAGGAGGGAATCGTGCGGATGGTGCGGGACAGTCTGGAGCCTCAGGCGGCCATTCATCTGCGGTCGGAAGTTGCTGATCCGCAGAAGCTGCGGCGGAATCCAGGCCTGCATTTCGAGACGACTCGATCCGCCGAGTGTCGGTTATTGCCGGGTGGTGCCGGGATGGAGCGGATTGGGCGGCTGGCGGCGGAGTGGGCGGGGGGCCTGCCTCGCGGGATGGCTCAGGTGGACGAAATCTGTCGACGCCTGCGTGAAGGGTATGTGCTGGACCGGGATGTGCTGCCGGACGAAACAAGTGAGCTGCCGGTGGAGGATTTTCTGTTTCAGCTGAAGCGCGGTCCGGAGTATTTGTTTGCGACGTCGGCGGTGGTGATGCTGCGCAGTCTGGGATACACAGCGCGACTGGTTTCGGGGTTTTACGCGAATCCGCAGAACTACGATGCGCGAAAGCGAAAGACTCTTGTACGTGCTGAAGATTCGCACTTCTGGTGTGAGGTTTTCGTGGGTGGCGGGACGTGGGCGACTCTGGAGCCCTCTCCGGGGTATGCGTTGCTGGAACCTCCACCGACACTCGGGCAGCGGATTGCCGCATTTTTGCGGTGGTGTTACCGGCGTGCGTTGCGGCACTGGCTGCTGGTGCTGACGGGGACTGTGCTGCTGGCGGTGGTGTGGGTGCAGCGTCGGTGGGTGCAGTGCGGAGTGCTGACATTGCTGTGGCGGGTCTTTCCGGGTCGTGGTGCGCGTGAGCGAGTGCTGCGGGCGGCGCGGTTGGTGGACAGTCGGTTGCGGCTGGCCGGGCTGGCTCGACCGCCCCACGTTTCACCTGCTCGGTGGCTGGAGCATCTTTCGCTGCTGGATGTGGTCGCAGTGCGACGTGTGCTGCGATTGGCTGAGGCTGCGATGTACGGCGGTGGGGCTGAGTTTGCGGGTGTGGTGCGGGAGTCGGAGTTGTCAGTTTTGAATGCTGCGATGCTGCGGGAATTGAGTTTTGGGGGCCTGCGGCGACTGGCCCGGGAGCGGCAGGACGGCTGAGGGGCGACGTTGTTTTTCGGTTTTCGGTTTTCGGTTGCCGGGTGCTGTGATGGTGAGGGAGCGGGGCACAGGGGGGCTTGCCCCCTCACCCCCGACCCCTCTCCCCCTGCGGTGGCGAGGGGGGGGGGATAAGGTGTCAGTGGGAAGTGGGAAGTGGGAAGTTATTGAGTTGAGGAGGGTGTACTTCTGCGATGGTATTGAGCATGCAGGCGGGTGAGGTGGCGGGTCTGGCTGGGGCCAGTGGGCAGGCGGAGTCAGCGGGGC
>Ga0209990_10000281_pt1 | contig 52241 bp, 58 predicted proteins | sample NOAtaG_6_FD_187304 | JGI IMG/M metagenome (GOLD analysis project Ga0209990, IMG submission 187304) | Freshwater lake microbial communities from Lake Erie, under a cyanobacterial bloom - NOAA_Erie_Diel5S_2200h metaG (SPAdes) (version 2) | ecosystem: Environmental > Aquatic > Freshwater > Lake ...
CGATAACATATGGCTCAAGAAGTGAATAAAAATGGCAATTACTACTGTTCCCGTTTAGGAACAGCCTGCGATTTTAAGATCACAAACATTCCCAGTGATGTGGCTATAGACTGGATTTTGACAAACCGATTACCCTTTGATTCGCTATACTTTTATGGCTTAGAGCGATCGCTTCATATTAGCTATGGATCTCTGCACAAACGAAATATTCGTGCATTTAATGATAGTGGTGTTCCCACTCAAAAGGGTATTGAGAGTTGGGTTAAGATGGCAAAGCAAATTCAAGAGTAAATATGGTTCATACTATCAACAGCAATATTCCTACTGTCACGGAATTAATTTTTGCTCGTCATGAGACATTTTATCCTCGTTATGGCTGGCTAAAGAAAGGATTTGAGGCGGTTAATGCTAACTCCAACATTTTTTTAGAAGAAGATGCTCACATTCAGCTAGGGGTGGGAAAAAACATGGCGAAGGCAATTCGCTATTGGTGTGGGGCATTTAAGCTGATTGAAGACGATCGCGCAGGACAGTCATCACCGCAAGCATCACCCCAAATATCGCAATTTGGACGATTACTGCTAGGTGAAGATGGTTACGATTCCTTTTTAGAAGATCCTGCTTCCCTATGGTTATTGCATTGGCATCTATTGCAGCAACCCTGTAAAGCCTCAGCTTGGTACGCAATCTTTAATAACTTACATCAAACAGAATTTACTATTGAGGATTTGCTGTTGATGCTCATTCAGTATCGTGATACAGCAGGCAATCGCACTGTGGAAGCTTCATTAAAAAAAGATATCACTTGCCTTTTGCGAATGTATGTTAGACAAGGTGATGATTTGAGTTTGAATGAAGATAACTTAGACTGTCCCTTTGCAGAATTAGGATTGATTCAAAAAGCAGGAGATGGTAAGCATTATTTATTTCGCACAGGTGCTAAGACTAGTCTCCCTCATGAAATCTTAGTATCAGCTTGTCTAGATTTTGCGAAAACGGTTAGTACTACGCAGAGGACAATCTCTTTGACGAGTTTATTATTCGATGAAGGTAGCCCAGGAATGGTATTTAAGTTATCGGAGTCTGCTCTTTGTGATGCAATTGAGCAGGTAGCACGATGGTGTAATGAAATTACTTTTTCTGACAGTGCTGGCATAATTCAGATGTCTTTTACTCAAGATCCCGCAAAGCTTAGTCATACAGTTTTAAATAAATATTATGGGAAATGACGATGCCTAAAAAAGTACGAGAGCTAAAACAGATTTTACGGCAGGAAGGATTTACCGAACTAACAGGAAAGGGTAGTCATACCAACTGGATACACCCTTTGTATAATGGTAAACTGACGATATCGGGTAAAGATGGAGATGATGCAAAACGCTATTTAGAAAAAGCTGTACAAGATGCCTTAAAAGAAGTAAGGAGAAACCAAAAGGATGAATAAACTCAAATATCAGCCTAAGTATCAAATGATTATTCAATGGTCAGATGAAGATGATTGCTTTTTAGTAGGATTTCCTGATTTTCCTAATCAAAAATGGCGATCGCATGGCGATACATACACTGAAGCTTTAAATAATGGAATTGAGGCTTTAGAATCGCTAATTATGGCGTATGAATTATCTGGTGATAAATTACCAGAACCAAAAACAGTAAGCATGGTTGCTTGAGTGTAGAAATGGATAACAAACAATTATTTATCAATGGATACTTAGAAAGAATTGCTGAGCAGTTTCATGTTGATAAGGATAAAGCCTTTGAAATATTTTCAATTGCTGCAATTACTGAGCGTCCATTTCAAGAAATATATGACGATATCTTAATTGGTGGCAGTCGAGATGGTGGCATTGATGGTGCTTGCTTTGTTGAACAGGGATGTTATTTTACCTTCATGGTATTTCAATGTAAAAACTCTCAAAAACTAAAACAAAATGAGATTGAAAAATTTCGCCATGATATAGATGATTTATTTGTTTATGGCATTAGTAAACCAAATATTGAGTTAATTCAACCAAGGATCAATGAATATCAGCAGCTATCAAAAGATGGCTTCATTATTGATATTAAATATTACTTTATCTATGCTGGCTCTAATAGCGATCGCAATAATGCCGCAAATAGCCAGAATTTTCGCGCCTATCATAAGCCTGATGAATACGAAATTTGGGATATAGATACAATTTATGAAAAAATTAGTCAACTAATTAAAGCGCAGTCAAAACGTAAACATATTAAGTTTATTTTTAATCCTCAGACATCAAATATTATTACTGCCGATCGCCAAGGTCAGGGGTTATATACTTACTCAGTGGGTAATGTTAGAGCAGCAAATTTTCGGATTGAAGCTAATGAACTTTGTCAATTAGTTGAACAAGAACTAGCGGGAAATAATACCTATGAATTCCTGTTTTCTGACAATATACGTTCGTTTTTAGGTTTTAAAGTTAGACCTAATCAAAGAATGAAAGAAACCTTGAATGATCCTAACTCATCAATTTATTTTCCTTTTCTAAATAATGGTATTACAATTGTTTGTGAGCGCATGGAAATACCATCGACATTACAAAGTGGCAAGTATATTTTGCCAGCTCATAATCCTATAATTGTCAATGGTTTACAAACAACTCGCGTTCTTTATGAGATCTTTAAAGAGAATCAGCGCAAGGGAATTAGTAACCTCGAAAATGTATTTGTGAACGTAAGATTATATGAAACTAGCGATCTAGAAATAGTCGAAAAAATTACAGATGCTACCAATACTCAAACACCTATTTCCTATAAAGATAAAGTAAGTAATAAAGATTTTAATTTATATACTAAAGAGATTTTTGCTAATAAAAAAATTGCCTATATTACTAAGCGTGGTGAAGTTTTTGCTAATCAACTTAGTAAACAGTTAAATTCTGCTATTGAAAGTGATACACTCTTGCGATTTTGGTATGCAACCTTTTACGAACAGCCAGAAACAGCAAAAAATAGTGTCTATGAAGTGATGGAAGTAGTTTTTGATGCTACCAACAATTACTTGCATCCATTACATCGACTATTTAATGGAGAAAAAGATTCGCCTATCTATCAGCAATTGATTTATACCTATACAATTTATCGTTATGTGCAAACTAAAAAAGAATCACAACGCGAAGCAAAAGAATATATCAGTCACGCTACGGAATTGATTGCCTATGGTATTTATAAGTATTTAGAAAATGATTTAAAATCTATTGATAATCCAGAATCTATAGAAATAGCCTATCAATTTGTTCTCAGTTTGATCGATCAAAGCATCAGTGAGCAAATGGCGATATACAAAACACAAGACAAGTCATTTTCCTATAGTGGTTATTTTCGGAAGGCGAAGTGTAGGTTTGAATATAATCTGAAAGCTGGTATTGTCGAAGATGACTCAATTATCGATAAATTATTAACTCAACGATAGAATGTCTATCAAGTTTTTTAAAGGAAAAAAATTGAAATTGCTTGCTGAATATTTTCAAATCGATCGCCGTTATGCTAGATCGATCAATCTAGAACGAGATCTGGATAACCCCAATTCAGTGGCTGGTTATGTGTTAACAGATCGATCGCTGTATGCGCTCAAACAAATTTTGGTTAACAGTCCAGAATCTGGGCAGACACAGGCAGTGACGTTAACAGGGGTATATGGGACGGGGAAATCTGCCTTTGCTCATTTTTTGGCTTGCTTATGTGCAGGGGAAGAGTCAGTTAAGCAAAAGGCTTTAGCGATCGCCAAGACTACATTAACAACCACAGATTTTCAAAAGTTGCATCAGAATCTACCTGAAAAGGGTTGTTTTAGGGCGATCGCCACAGCCCAGAGAGAACCTCTAGCCCACACAATTATTCGAGCGTTAGACTATGGGGCAAGTCGTTTTTGGAAGAGAAAAGCTCCTAGTCTTGCCAAGGATTTAACCGATTTATCGGCAGAAATACTAGGCGGAAGAATAGTTGATAGTAAGAAGGTAATATCAATCATTCAAGAAGTAATTACATCTGCTCAAACTGATGTGATCTTGATAATTGATGAGTTAGGGAAAAACTTAGAATATGCGTCTTTACATCCTAGTGAATCAGACCTTTATTTATTACAGCAATTAGCTGAGTTAAAGCCAAATCAAGAGAAGGCTTCGCGTTCTCTTGATTTAAAATTCTATTTAATTGGTCTATTACATCAGTCTTTTGCTGACTATGGCGAAAGATTAGCTTCTTTGCAGCGTAATGAATGGGCAAAGATTCAAGGGAGATTTCAAGATATTCCTTTTACGGAGTCACCACGCCAGATGACTTGGTTAATTGGGAAAGCGATCGCCCATACATCTTCAAAGAAATATGATGCTCTGATCAAAAATCAAGCAAAAAATTGGTGCGAAGTGCTGCGATCGCAGATTGAGGATATTTCACCCGAACTTTTAGGGGCAGCCTATCCTTTGCATCCGATCGCCGCTTTAGCCTTGCCGATTCTTTGTACTCGTTATGCTCAAAACGATCGCTCATTATTTACATTTTTAACTAGCTCTGAACCCTATGGCTTGCAGAGTTATCTAAAGGAATTTAACTTTGATGGCGATCGCATTCCTTTACTAAAACTGGATCGCGTTTATGACTACTTTATTGAATCCGCAGGGATGGGGCTAGCCAACCGCCCCCAACTCCAAAAGTGGATAGAGATTCAGAACTTAGTTAGTGATGCGGGTAAGCTTGATACGGAAAGAGTGAAACTCCTCAAAACTGTCGGTATTCTAAATTTGATCACTTCGACAGGTGGACTGAAGGCTTCGCGAGCGATGGTGAAGTGGTCGTTATGTGATGACATTAGCGATCAACCCGACAATCAATCACAGCAAGTAGCGATCGATAGTTTAATTGATGAGCTTCTCAATCAAAAGGGAATTCTCCATCATCGCAAACAAATTGATGAATTAAGAATCTGGGAAGGCTCAGATTTTGATGTGCAAAATGCGATCAATACTTATATTGAACAGGAGCGATCGCCTCTCGCCAAAATTTTAACTAGTATTTCTAAGTTAAAGCCTGTAGTGGCGCAACGTCATAGCTACACCACTGGCACAACCCGTTATTTTGAGAGAGTCTATCTCGATAATGAAATGCTAACTAGCCAACCGCTAACAGCTAATAGCCAACTTCGCTGCTCTCACTATAGTTTTGATGGCATGATTGGCTATTGGGTAAGTGCAGAACCACCGCAGTCATTGCCCAGCATCACCAGTGACGGTAAGCCTTTAATTGTGGTCATGGCGGCTAATCTCAAGTTCTTACAAATGGCGGCGCTAGAATATATAGCGCTCCAGAAAATCCAAAGTCAGGCAAAGGGGTTAGATCGAGTCGCATCTCTAGAGGTGCGGCATCGGCTGATACAGGCAAAGAGGATTTTTGATGAAGATCTAGGAAAATCCTTTGAAATGAATCAGCAGCAAAATGGATGGGGGAATGTATGCTGGATTGAGGGAGAACGAATTGAAATTAATCGCGCCATTGATTTTAATTCTAAATTGTCGGCTGTTTGTGATCGCGTTTATGACAAGGGACTGACGCTTTGGAATGAGTTGATTAATCGCCGCGAGTTAAGCTCACAGATGGTGAGAGCGTTGCGGACACTGATTCAGGCAATGTTAGACCATAGCGATCGCCCTCAATTAGGTTTAACAGGTAATAGTCCAGAGGTGAGTATTTACACCTCTGTATTAAGCGAAACAAAGATTCATCGTCAAGAGGATGAATCTTTGGGCTTCTATGCACCGACTTATCCACCGATACAACCAGTCTGGGAAGCCATTGAGAACTTCTGTTTGGAATCTTTAGAGAAACCCCGCACAATCGATCAACTCTATGCAATTCTTGATGCTCCCCCCTATGGCGTAAAGCGTGGCGTAATTCCCATTCTTTTAGCAGCAGTGTGGTTACATCATATGGATGATGTGAGTGTATATAAGGATGGAACCTTTATTCCTGTATTGGGAAGCGAACATTTTGAACTGTTAGTTAAGCATCCACAACGCTTTGCGGTCAAGCATTTTGAGATTATGGGCTTGCGATCGCAGGTCTTTCGTGAGTTAGAAAATGTATTGCGATCGCCAAATGCTAATCCTAAATCTAACCCTAAATCCAATCCTAAAGTAGCATCTAGAAACTTACGCAATACAACCATGCTATCGGTGGTCAAGCCCTTATTTCAGTTTGTGAAAAAGTTACCTGCATACACCACCAAAACCACGCGCATTAGTACAGAGGCGCAAGCGGTGGTAAGAACATTGCAAACTGCTCAGGAGCCTGATGTCTTGCTATTTCAGACTTTACCTGTGGCTTGTGGATTAACAGCGATTGCCTCAAATCAAGAAGATGATGGAACCACTGCCAAAAAGTTTAAAGGGAAGTTAGTCCAGATATTACAAGAAGTCCAAACTGCCTATGATCGGTTACTCACTGATTGTCAAAGCCTATTGCATGATGCTTTTGCGGTGCGGCATGATGAGGCGAAATTGCGCGAAGACTTGCGGATGAGAGCAAGTTATCTTACGGATAATTGTTCAGAACGTCTTCTGAAACGGTTTGTATTGGCGGCAGCTGATGAGACTGTGGACGATCGCCAATGGTTAGAGTCTTTGCTGATGATCATTGCGGATAAGCCTGCGGAGTCTTGGACTGATACCGATGTGCGGAGCTTTGAGCCAAAGCTAACGGATTTGGCGCGTAGGTTTATGAATTTGGAATCTTTGCACAAGGAGATGGCGACTTCTAAATCTCAAGCTAAAGGGAAAGGTTTTGATGCGAGACGAATTACGATCGCTCGTCCTGATGGTCAGGAAGTTCATCAGTTAATTTGGCTTGATCCTAAGGATAGCGATCGCCTTGAGGTATTGGTAGAAAAAATCTTGAGTGAAGAGAGCGTGCAAGGTAGCGATCACTTAAAGCAAGCACTTATTGCTAAGTTAGCGGAGAGGGTAATGGGTAATGGGTGATGGGTAATGGGTGAGCTAATCAATCCCCAATCCCCAATTACCAATCCCCAATTACCAATTACCAACCCCCAGTTATACTAAGAACATTCAGCAGTAAAGGTAAAGCGATGATCAACACTTTAGCTAAAGCCGAAAGCCAATATCTAGTTAAATGGGCTGTCACTTGGGAGCAGTTTAAAACTTTGCAATCCGCCTTTGATGAGATTGGTGGTGTGCGGCTTAGTTATTGTGAAGGAGAATTAGAAATTATGGGTATTGGCTTACATCATGAAATGATATCCAGTCTACTTGGAATCTTATTAAGTTACTACTTCGTTACCAAACGTATCCGATTCACATCAACAGGTGCTTATACCCAGAAAATCGAACCAAATCTTGAGTTTCAAGCTGATTTATCCTTTGCTTTTGGTAATGATCCTGCAAATACTGACCTATGCATCGAAATTGTAGTTACTAGCGGTGGTGTTAAAAAGTTAAGAAAATATCAACTAAGAGGTATTCCAGAAGTTTGGTTTTGGGTGGATGGCAAAATTAGCATTTATCGCTTCGTTAATGGTGAATATATACAGAGCGATCGCAGTGAGTGGTTGCCTGAGTTGGATATTGAGCATTTAGAAGAATGTTTATTAATCGAGTCTCAGCTAGATTCTATTTTGGCATTTCAGCAAAAGTATCAAGTCAATTAGGCGGAGAAAGCAGGAAGCTCTTATGACTGTAAAGATAGCGATCGCCCAAATCCAATTACAAGCAGGTCAGCGAGTTGTCCTTGATAGAATTGGCTGGCAAGAGTTTGAAGATATTTTTGGAGGATCTCGGTGAGCATCGTCATTCTCATGTTGCCTATTACAAAGGAGTTTTAGAGTTTAGGATGCCATTACCAGAACATGAACGCTATAAAATGTTAGTCTCACATTTGTTAGTGGTTTTGCTAAATGAACTCGGCTTAGAGTGGGAATCTTTGGGTTCGACAACTTTTAAAAATCGTAGGATGCAAGCAGGTATCGAGCCTGATGATTGTTACTATATTCAGAACTATCAAGTAGTGACTGGAATAAAGCGCATCAATCTTGATGTTGATCCTGTGCCTAATTTGGCGATCGAGGTGGATCTAACTTCTCAGACTCAGGTAAGTGCTTATGAAGCTTTGGGAGTTGCGGAAATTTGGCGTATTCGCAATGATAGATTAGAAATTAATTTGTTGCAGGATGGAAAGTATGTGAGTTCGACAACTAGCAAAGTTTTCCCATCAGTGCCAATTATTGAGGGGATTTCACTATTTTTAGAGCGCAGTGGTGATTTGCCAATGAGTGCTTTATGTCGAGAATTTCGGGCTTGGCTTCGCGGATAAGATATAATAAGAAATCTAAAAGTGGTGATTGAAGCTATGAGTCAAACTTTAGTCAAAACCGAAAATCAATATTTGATTAAGCAGCCTGTGACTTGGGAACAGTTCAAGACGTTGCAATCTGCTTTTAATGATATCGGTGGGGTGCGGCTAAATTATTGTGAGGGAGTTTTAGAGATTGTGGGTATTGGGCGACTGCATGAGAAAATTGTAACGATGCTGGTAATGCTCATCGGTGTATATTGTGGATTAAAACGAATACGGTGCATTTCAACAGGTGCATATACTCAACAATTATCTGGCAGTACTGAATTTCAAGCCGATCTTTCCTACAATTTTGAAACCGAAAAAGAAGTTTCGGATCTCTGTGTAGAAGTTGTGGTCACAAGTGGCAGTACTAAAAAGCTCAGAAAATATCAACTTCTTGGTGTGCCAGAGGTTTGGTTTTGGCAAGATGGCAAAATTAGCATTTATTTGATGAAAGACGGGCAGTATGAGCAGAGCCTATCAAGTTTTTGGCTGCCTGAACTTGACATTGAACATTTGGAGCAATGCCTATTGATGGATTCAAACTTAGAGCCATTTCTAGCTTTTCAGGAAAAATATCAAGATAAGGAGTAAGCTGTCATGGTTCAAGCCTTAGAGAGAAATTGCGATCGCCATTTTGCCCATGATGCTATATCTTGGGAAAAGTTTAAGGTGATTCAGTCTGGGTTTGAGAATGTCCCAAATCTACGGTTAACTTATTGTGAAAGAATTTTAGAGATTATTGGGATAGGGAAAGCTCATGAAATGTATACCAGTCTATTAAGCGGCTTACTAAGTGCTTATTTTGAAATTTATGGTATTGAGTTTTTCCCTAGCGGTGCTTATAGTCAAATTATTCCGAATGTTACAGAATTTCAAGCCGATCTTTCCTATTGCTTCGGTCAAGATAAGGATATTCCTGATCTATGTATCGAAGTTTTAATTACTAGTGGCAGTCCTAGTAAGTTACGCAAATATCAATTACGTGGGGTTCCTGAAGTTTGGTTTTGGGAGGATGGCGCGATCGCCATATATTGTCTAGAAAATCATCAATATGTAAAAGTGAGTCAAAGTCAAGTTTTACCGAATTTAGATTTAACTTTACTGTGCCGTTGTTTATTGCTGAGTTCACCTTTAGCGGCTCTCCGTGAGTTTCGTAAAGGAATTAATCTATGATCTGGCAGTTTATGCTTAATATTAGTTCAATTTGCTGATTTTTGATTGCGAATATGCACTGGTTGTGTATATTATGTTGATATAATATAAAAGATTTATGGTTTATGGATGATATATCTGGGGGTAATAGTCAGAAAATAAAGAAAAAAACTATCGCTCAGGCTATTTTAGAGGTGATGGGTGAGACTAATCGCCCGATGACTTCCCAAGAGATTTGTCAATTGATTCTAGATAGAAATCTCTATCCATTCAATACCAACGATCCGTTAAAAATGGTGAGAGATTCATTATGGAGGCATGATGTCAAAACTGGAAAACGATCATCACCAAACAAATTTTTTGTTCAAGATGGCAAATATTGGAGTCCTTTAGAAAATAGCAACTCACCAAAAGAAGAACTGACAGAAGATGCGGATATGGTTGAGTTTGAGGCATCTTTGTATGATTACCTATTTGATTTGGAAGATTTAGACAGTAATTGATTTATGACAAGACATATTCTAGGGCTATCAGGAGGTAAAGACAGCACAGCATTAGCAATTTTAATGCACAAGGAAGTTCCACAAATGGAATATTTCTTTTGCGATACTGGTAAAGAACTCTCTGAAACATACGAGTATTTAGAAAGAATTAAGGCAAGGTTAGGTATAAAAATTCAATATCTCAATTCTGAAAGAGACTTCGATCATTTTTTGATGCTACATGGTGGACATCTACCATCACCTAAGATCCGTTGGTGTACGGAAGAAATGAAAATCAAGCCCTTAGAGCGATTTGTGGGTAATGATGAAACAATTAGCTATATCGGTATTAGAGCGGATGAAGTTAGAGATGGTTATATTTCCAGAAAACCTAATATTCATCCCGTTTATCCTTTTAAAGAAAGAAATTTAGTCAAAGCCGACATTATTCGCATTCTTGATGAGAGTGGAATTGGGATGCCTGATTATTATCGATGGCGTAGCCGATCTGGATGTTTCTTCTGCTTCTTTCAACGTAAATATGAATGGGTAATGTTATCAGAAGAGCATCCAGATCTATTTGCTCAAGCTGTAGAATACGAAATGAGTGAAGCTAAATCCAAAGGAGTCGGTTATACATGGACTCAAGGCGAAACTTTGTTAGAAATTATCGCCCGTAAAGAGCAAATTATTGCTGATCATGAAAAGGCGATCGCTAGAGAAAAGAAAACATCTCCCAAGCTTAGCCTTGCCGAAGTATTAGAATCAGTACTAGACGATGAAGATGACGAAATGCCTTGTTTAGCTTGCCATTTGTAACTAAATCTCTTGAGCCTTTATTATAAAAATTATGCTAAAGTAAGGAAATCTTACATCATGCATTCCTTACAAATTGGTGACTTTACCATGCTTGCCAAATTAACTACCAAAAACCAGCTTACACTTCCCAAAAGTATTACCAAAGAGATTGGCGAGTCAGAATATTTTGATGTCAAGGTAGAACATGGGCAAATTATTTTGACTCCAGTTAAAATCCATCGTGCAGACGCTGTACGAGCGAAACTGGCAGATTTACAAATCACTGAACAAGATATTGCTGATGCTGTTGCTTGGGCGCGAAAATAATGAACATTCGCTCTTTGCAAGCCTTAAATCCACCGCCACGGATTGTTATTGATACTAATTTGATTTTGTCGGCTTTAATATTTGGTGGTAAGACTGCAAGAATTCGATCATCTTGGCAAGAAAATTTGATATATCCTTTGGCATCTAAGGACACAATTACTGAACTAATCAGAGTACTCGCCTATCCAAAGTTCAAATTAACAACTAGTGAACAAGAAGATTTATTAGCAGACTATTTACCATTTTGTGACACAGTTCAGATGACAGAAAAACCAGTAGTAAATTGTGAATGTCGAGATCCTAAAGATCGAATGTTTTTAGAGTTAGCTATAGCTGGAAATGCTGATTATCTGATAATAGGAGATCAAGATTTACTTTGCCTTGCCCATGATTTCAACTGTCCAATTTTAACCATTGAACAGTTTTACCAAATTATTGGAGGATAGTTAGATGACTATTGCGATCGCCAAAACCACCAAAAACGCTAAGCCCAGAGTCACCTTTGCAGACTACCTGACTTACTTTGACGGGTCTGATACGAAATATGAATTAGTTGACGGAGAGCTTGTAGCAATGTCGTTAGGAACTAGCTTACATGGTGAAGCAATTGATCCTACATATCAAGCAATTAATGCCGAGATAAATCGTACTACTCAACCGTGGATTGTTCGGCAAGGACAAATAGGTGTACGTTGTCCTCGTGGCATTGGACTAGATACGGTCAGGATTCCTGATGTGGTAGTGATGCAGCAAGATAATTGGCAAGCTTTGCAAGAACGGGAGGCTGTGATTGATTTTGATCTATCTGCACCATTACTTGTCATCGAAGTAATCAGCCCTCCCACCAAAAACATTGACTACCGAGCCAAACGCACTGAATACGCCGCCCGTGATATCCCTGAATATTGGATCATCGATCCGCTAGAGTCAAAAGTCTCAGTCTTAATTAATTCCGATGGCTGGTATGACATAACTGAGTTCTTTGATAGCGATCGCCTGATTTCTCCAACTTTTCCCGAACTTCAGTTAACCCCACAAATAATCTTAAAAGGAGCCTAGATCATGAAAAAACAAGCCTATAACTACACTGTACTTTTAGAAAAAGAGGAAGAGGGTGGATATCATGCCTTCTGCCCTATGCTAAAAGGCTGTCATTCTCAAGGGGATACCTTTGAAGAGACTATCGAAAATATTACAGAAGCAATTGAGTTGTATATCGAAAGTCTCATTGCCGATCAGAAACCAATCCCTCAAGAAAATTTAATCGTTAAACCCTTGAGTGTGTTGGTATGAGCAATTATCCAAGCGTTAAAGCAAAAGATTTCATCAAAGTGATTGAACAATTAGGATTTTACTTTGATCGCCAGAAGGGTAGTCATGCCATTTATAAAAATGCTGAAGGTAAAAGGGTTGTCATTCCAATCCATTCTGGGAAAGATATCAAACAAGGCACTTTATCAGGGATGCTCCAAGATATCGACTTAGACAAAGAAACGTTTTTTAAATTACTGCAAAAATAAGCGATCGCCTTATTTATACTTTTCCAGAACTTAAGCTAACCCCACAAACAATCTTTTCTATCTAAACCTATGCCAGAATTTAATCTTAGCTTTCACGGTACTTTTGCCCTTAAAAAAGAAGACATTTTGAGAATGCTCAAAGTGGCTGAAGAAGAAAAAGGTGCAGATGATAACAAGCAAAATTTAATGAGTAGAACTGGACTAGGGAATGAAAAGGTTTTACGAATCAAGGCTTGGTCTATTCGTTCAGGATTAGTTGATAGAGAGACAGGCAAACTCACACCACAAGGCGCGATCGCCCGCAAACATGATCCTTATCTCCAATCACCCATCACCGATTGGCTGATGCACTTCTATCTCAGCTTCAGCGACAAAGGACTAGCCACACCACCACCAGATCCCACCGAGTGGGGCGGCTGGACATGGTTTGTTTATAGCTTCTTGCCACAACGCAAAACCTTTACTCGCCAAGAACTCGAAAGCTATGCGGGGTCAGTATTTACCAAAGCAGCTAAAAACATTGCCAAAGACCTCAATATTTTGCTGCGTGCTTACACAGAACCTCATGCCCTTTTTGGTTGCGGCTTTGTCAAAGCGATCGAGAAAGATAAATTTGCAGTTGGTCAAGCCAATCAGCCCAATGACTATCTCATTGCTTACTTGCTGTCGCAACTCTGGGAACGCGACTTCGGCGACACCAACTCTGTCCAAACCCGCGAAATCTTACAACAAACACTAGGACTAACAGAGGTTCTTGGCATTAATGCAGATTCACTTCAGACGATTTTAGATCGCCTAGAAGCCAAAGCCATCATCGAGCAGAATCGCGCTGTCTCCCCCGCCGAAACTGTCCGCCGTTGGCATAATCCTCTAGATCTATTGGAGAAAGCATTAAAAACCTTTGATCTGTGGATATCTCAATTTATCTTTGCTTGAATATTTATCTAAAAATTTAGCTTAAATTCATGTTCTGTAATTATAAAACCACTTTCAACTTCTTCAGGAAATTTAATAGCCATTTGTTGCCAAGCATCTTCTTCTGTTTTAGCTGTAACAAAATATTCTTCCAAGTTAGAGTTAATCACACATTTAAAGTCACGATCTAGCAAACCAGCAGAGTCAAGTGATTCCATTAATGATAAAGGTTTACCGTCTTGTATATCTTCTATTTTTCCTTCCTTAACATACTGATCATACAAGTTTGTAATTGCTAACTCAATAACATCTATATCTTCAGAATCAAGATGTTCTTTTAATATAAGCAACAACTTTGATGTATATTTACTCAGCTTAACTTGCATACTTAACCCATCACATTACGCATCAACTATAACCTAAATCTAGCATGGAAAATCCTCTTGTTTCACAATTGCCAATATCGGAAAGCTTGGATATAAGCGCATTGTCCCGACTATTTGATAAAACAACTAACTCATATAAGTATATTTTTCTTCTATCTCTTTTAGATATTATCAATAGAAGACGATTTTCTCCTTCTCAATCAATCAGCTTTCAGGAGTTAATCATTGAAATGCTTGCAAATGCTTGGTATCCATACAGTTTTTGCAAACTTTCATTTGGAAACCAAGATATGATTCCTTCTCAAATAGAAAAATTAAATCTAAATGTAGATAAAACAAGCATAAAAGGAGATTACGCGGGGAAAGAAAATTTAAGAGCAAATATTTCAAGTCAAAACTGGACTATTCGCTAATGGATTATGTGCCTTTTCGTATCAATACTGCTTTTTTTCGTGGAGAGTTACGGGGTCTTGTAGATAGTAAGGTCAATGCAACTGTTATTCAACTTTCAAACCAGTATTTTGAAACTCGTAAGCCGTTACTAAAGTATAGTGATGATTGCTTATCAGTAATAGTTCATCCTGAATGGATAGATTACTTCAAAATAAATTACTCAATTATAAGAGGTTGGATTTCTTGGGAATGGCTAAAATATATGCAAAAATGCAATCCTAGTACACCAGCTATCAGTAATAAGCTATTTGCTCCAATACAAAGAGATTCTCTCAAAAATCAGACTGAATACTGGAAAAAAGTTTTAGAGCATCAAAATCTGACCTGCATTTACTCTAATCAGACTCTAACAACGGATAATCTTTCGCTAGATCATTACTTGCCTTGGTCTTTTGTAACTCATGATCTTTTATGGAATCTTATCCCAACGTCTAAAGAAGTTAATTCCTCTAAATCTGATAATCTACCCTCAAATATTTATTTTGATTTATTCGTAGGTATACAACATAAAGGCTTGATTGTATCCCATGCAAATATGACTGAGAGAACTTGGTATCGCTACATTGAGCCTTTTATAGCAGAGTTGCGAGTATCAAACAAAAGTGACTTACTAGAATTTGAAAAGCTACATAAAGCTTATGCTTCAGTCATTTTGCCACAGCTTAATATTGCAATTAGTCATGGATTTATTGCTAATTGGCTATATAAAATAGAAAGATAGTTTGCATCATCCAAGCGATTAATCAATACAGATAGAACTAAAAAAATCATGACTGAATTAAATCAAGATCCTTTTGATGCGAGATGGCTTAATTGCCTATACGGGGGGAAATTAGCAGGACGAGCAAAGATCGTTACAGATGCTATTGTTCTTATTGAGCCTTTATTGGTTATAACTTTATCTGATGGTACTAAAGTTAAAAAATTCTTTGGTCTAAGAAAGAATTGCTCCAGTGATAAATTGATTAAAGATGATTATGTGATCTTTGATTGGCGGAATGTCGGTGAACGCAGTTATGATCGCAAACGTGAGGAAGAAGGTGATCCTGAAGCAATTGAGATTGAGGTGGTCACTAAAAATATTGCTGAAGAAGTTGCAACTCAACTTAGAAGATTACATCCTAATAAACTAAGGGAGCAATGGGATATACATCTAAGCCTCATAGAAGAGAAAAAAGCTAATATCAATGCTCATGCGGAAGAGATTGCATTAGTTAGGACAGAAGAAAAGCTTAACGAGTTGAAAGAGTATAAAAAACAACTAATTCGGGAAGAAGAGTTTCTCAAACAGAAAGAGAAAGAACTGGAAATGCGAGAAATTGCTATTCCTGAAGAGGTTGCCAAATTGGTTAAGTCTAGAACGGCAGAGTTCACTAAACAAGTTCAGGAAAAATTATCTGAGTTGAATCGTGAGCGTGAATCTGTCAAAAAGCAACAAGAGTCTCTTAACCTGCAACGGCATAACCTTAACCAAGAAGTAGAAGAACTTGCTACTACTAGAACTAGAGAAATTCAAGAACAGTTTGAAGCTAAACAGAAGCAATTGACTAGAGAAATTCAATCTTTAGCCGATCGCACTAAACAATTTCTAGTCCGACAAGAACAGCTAAAGCTACAGGAAGCCCAACTATTGGAGATTAGGCAACAAATAGAGCCTTATCGTCTTGCAGTTCCTGTTGAGATCTTACCAAATCGAGTGATTGAGCCAGTGCAATTACCCAGTAAACTTGGTACTAAATGGCATCAGCAATTACAAAAAGAAGGTTTGCAGGTATCCCGAAATATCGCCAATAGCTTCCTGCTGTCTATGCTATCAGGATTTTATTCAGGGGGAATTGTACTGCTCAATGGCTCTGTAGGCGTTGGCAAAACTAGTATTGTCAAGCATTCAGCAAAATTGATCGGTGGTTCCTGTGCGATTATTCCTGTACGTCCTGCATGGATTGAGCCTGCGGATTTATTGGGATTCTTTGATCCAATTCATGAGATATTTCGCCCTACCAGCTTTCTCACAGCTTTAAAAAATGCCGAAACAGATCGAGAAAGATTAAACTTAATTTGTCTAGACGAGTTAAATCTAGCCAAAATTGAGAATTATGCTTCAGATTTGTTGTCAAAGCTAGAGTATTCCCGTGAATTCCGTGAATCTAATGAGTTAGATGAAGCAAAAGATGATAACTCCATACTCCTTTTTTCTGATGATATAGAAAGAGAACTATGGCAAGAAATTGATTATTTAGAAAAACAGGAACAACTTGAATCAAAGCAAAAAGCCAGACAACAAAGATTAAAAATGTTTTTGCAAAAATGGCGATCGCATCAGCCTGTACCACAAAACATGATTTTACTCGGCACATTAAATTCTGATGAAACTACCTATGATCTTAGTCCCAAGGTAATTGATCGCTCCTATACAATTACCTATCCGATCGCTGATTTTAATCAATTACCTAAACAAGTCACCAATCAAGCAGCAACCCAAATTAATTCCATCTCTAGCTCCAAACTTAGGCAAGTTCTCCACGATGGATATAAGAAAAATTGGGATTTGGTTATCAATGGAAAATCTCAGAACTGGGTAAAAATTCAGCAATGGCAAAAAGATTATTTTGCCGAAGCGTCAGCACTAGGTATCCCTCTAGGCTATCGCACCATGAAAGATTATGCAGTATTTTGTGCGATCGCTGATTGGCTAGAATTGAATCAAAAAGAAGCCTTTGATCATTTTCTATTTACGAAGATATTGCCCAGAATCACTTTCTTTAAAGATAATCAAACTAATAGTCTCTTTCAAGAATGGCTCAAGGAACTCAAACAAAATTACAAAACCTACGATCCCGCCAATATTCTCGATCGCCTAGAACGTCAACTTAACGATGAGCGCCGCCAAATAGTGCGCTATTGGGGGTAATCAACTATGGCTAACTATCCCACTATAAAATTTGTGGACGATCGCGGTAATGTCTTACCCACTGACGAAGATGGGCTGCAACATATCCAACAATTTAGGCAATTTTGGCAAATTTACCTAAGCGATCGCTGGCTAGGTAAAGTTAGGCTGCTAGGTAATCCGAATATTGATTTATTAAATGTCGCAAAAACTAACTATTGGCAGTTTAAAAATAATCAAATTCCACCTTCAATTATCAGTAGTGCAGGAATTGTGACAATAATTCTCATTGATGACAAGGGAAACCAAATTGAAGCAACAAAAACTAGATTAGCTATCCATCCTGCGAGCTTAACTGATAGTCAATTGGATCGGATGATTGCGGATATTGGCACACTCGCACTATCAGTATCTAGTTGTGTGAATCGGGAAATTAAGATTCTTACTGCCCAAGCATCAGGAGAGACTGGCTATGGACAGAAATGGTCTCCCTATCAAGGAATGCTGACAACCGCCGATGCACTGATTGAACTTACATCAGTCATGCAACAAAATTGGATTGCTCTCGAAAAGCGATCGCTCAAAGATATTGAAACCACAATAGGCAAGGTCAACCGCTCTAGGGTTTATACATCTCCTAAATTATTAATCAAAGCCTATAGCCAACCCGCAAAGCAAAATTTTATGGGCATGGTTCGGACAGAAACCACTAACTGTTCCGAAAATCAATTTCTCTGTTACTTGCTAGATATTTATTTGCAGGATGTTGCACAGGGAGTTATCTCTAGCCTAAAGGCGTTAAAAATTGATAATGTAGAAAGCCGCTTGATTCCTAGCCGTCGTAGCGATTCTGATTTTACTAAGTTTCGAGACAATATTCAAAAAACCGTCAATCAACGCACTAAAAGAATTAATCAATTTGAATTATCAGTCAAGGAAAAAATCAAGCAACTGCAAGAATGTCAAATCTGGGCAAAATATGCTCGCAATTCATCGTTTTTAAGAAATATTTCCACCCCTCACACCTTACCAAATCATTCTTTAAGATTAACGGGAGCACCTGCTTATGGAGCTATCTACGCTTGCTATAGCAGTACTCAAGGACATTTACTAGAGAACTTGCAACAGCAAATTCTTTCCTTTGAAAATCTCACGCCCAAAAATATCAAACCAGTTTGGGAAATCTATGAGATCTGGTGCTTTGTTAGTATTTATAGTGCCTTTATTCTCTATGCTGGCATGAGCTACGAGCCATCAGAAGGTTTATTTGAGAACTTGACAGTATCTATAGGAACTATCCAAATTCCTAAAAATAGACCATTTCGATTAAGCAAAAAATTAGGCGATCGCCGTCAACTAACAGTAACGCTCACTTACGAATCCGAACAATACAACCTCTATGGCAAACTGCGAAAGCCAGATATTCTAATTGAAGTTTCGATAAATGGAATGTCAGTATCTAAATTTGGATTTGATGCTAAATATCGCAACTACCGAGATCAAGGCTATGACCGTTTTCAAAAAGATGTCATCGACATTGCCAAATCTCGATATCAAGAAGAATTAAAGCTTCAAGCTTGCTTTGTCCTCCATACTGACAGAAATTATGACTATTGGGGTGAAGTACCATTTAGTCGCTTTGCTAGAGAGAAATTTCGAGTTAGTCAAAATAAAAATGACTATGTTGGACATCAATATGGGGCGATCGCGCTCTTTCCTGATTCTGATCCTGAGAAAGCCAATCAACAACTCAAAAAAATTATTCGCTTATTACTGCAATATCATCTCCATGAATCTCTAATTTCAACCTGTATATCCTGTGGCTATTCTCTTGCTCCTCAAGAAAACATTTTCAGGCAAGGATTAAGCACATATTACGGCTGCCCTCAATGTGGTGATTTTTGGGTTGTGAATAGCTGTTATGGCACTCATCATCATTTACTCAAATTCAGTAACTACTTTCACCATAAATCTGACCACCCAGAACACCGTGATAAATGGATGTTTATCTGTCCAGAATGCGGGAGCGATCCTTCTGAGGCTGACCTCAGAAACACAGGAAGCTATCGAAGAAGTTATTAAAAATCCCAAATATGCAAAGCGATCGCCCCATTTACCTTGATTACCACGCCACTACCCCAGTTGATCCGCGTGTAGCTTCCGTATTCATGGAATATATGCTGACAGAATTTGGCAATGCCAGCAGCATCGACCATACCTATGGAGACAAAGCCGATCGCGCAGTCAAACAAGCCGCCAAACAAGTCGCTGATTTAATTGGAGCCGTACCTAGAGAAGTAATTTTTACATCGGGTGCGACCGAAAGCATTAATCTGGTGCTGCAAGGATTAACCCCAAAATCACCTAGCGCCCATAAGCTAAAAATAGCGGTATTACCCATAGAACACAAAGCTGTTCTTGATACTTGTGATGCCCTAGTCAAGAAGGGAATTGCCGAGATGATCCTTTTAAAAGTCGATCGCCAAGGCAAACTAGACCTCGAACATGTAGAAACAACTTGCACTCAAGGCATAGATTTAATTTGTGTGATGGCAGCCAATAATGAGATCGGCACTATTTACCCTATGCCAGAAATCGGCGCGATCGCTCAACGTTATAACGCCCCCTTTCTTTGTGATGCTACCCAAGCCGTTGGCAAAATCCCGATTAACTTTCGCGATTGGGGCATTACTTATCTAACGCTTTCAGGACATAAAATGTATGCCCCTAAAGGCATCGGAGCCTTAATTTTGCGTAAAGGCTATCATCTTCAGCCATTAATTTATGGTGGTGGACAGCAAAAAGGGATCAGAGCAGGGACGCTCAACGTCGCAGGTATTGCTGGTCTGGGTGAAGCTTGCCGCTTGCGTCAGCAAGAAATGTTAGCCGACGAACAAGCAATTGCAGCTAAACGCGATCGCCTCCAATCTTTATTACTAGAAAGTATTCCCGATCTAACGATCAATGGTGATCGCCTCAACCGACTGGCGGGAAACCTACATATTTCCGTCCCAAATATTCCCAACAAAGCGATCATTACCAGAATTCGCGATCAACTGGCGATCGCCACAGGCTCAGCTTGTTCATCAGGTGTTGAGACTGCTTCTCATGTTTTGCAAGCCATTAACCTACCCACAAATCTTATTGAAGGAGCCTTACGAATTAGCATCGGCAAATTCACAACCGATGCAGAAATTGATCGTGCAGCAAACATCTTGATTACAGCAGTGCATAGTACCCAACAAATTATTCAGCGTTAAGCTACTCACAGACCAGAATCTTTAAGTTTTTAAAAAACCAAGGTTGCACCCTTGCGGTCATTAAGATTTGCCGCATTGGGCTTTCGTTTCCTCAAAGAGCCTTTGTTTTCCAACGTTAGTATTTACTTCCTAGACCTTTTTCGTAATTGTTTTTTCCCTTCCATTACGAGCGGAATTTGGGCTTTAAGTAAACATAAATTCGCAAGCTTACGAATTTATGTAAAAAGTCTATCTAGTAACTTTGCTTACGATAATGGCTCTTTACATAAGCTAGGATAAATTCATAAGCAAACCTATTTTTTAAACGTTTTAGCAGTCAATTCTAGCTAAGTTCTTTTAAAATATCAAAGAATAATGTACAATATTCAAAGCTCGTAAAATTTCAATTTCAGATAAATTGCGTTAGTAGCTGATGACCAACTTGTCACTGCACTATTGACAAAAAATCGACCAAAAACATTTGAATGATTTTGAAGCATTTTGGAGATTCGCGGATACAGTCTACTCAGGAGGAAGAAAATTATTGGAATTGGGATACAAAGAACCGAATTTATCTATCAAGGGATAACTATGAAGGTTATGCGATTGAATGTGAGCAAATAACTCAAGGACTAATACTGCTTGAAACACAAAATCATCGTTCATGGTTTAAACGAGAAAATAAGCTTGTATATGTCCAGATACTTGAAAAAACACCTTGGAATCGGCGAAGTTATGCTAAGCGTAACGTGAGTTCGGGATAATTTGAAACAGGCTTTGAGAGAGGGTTTGCGTAGCAAACCCTCTCTCAAAGCCCAAAAGTAAAAGTCTTGCCTAGCAAGGCTTTTACTTTTGGGCTTTTAAAATTTGCCAGCTTAACCCGAACTGACGTTAATTAGCTTTATCAAGGCTCGACTGTCCAGGGGTTAATTTATCGATGATTGGTTGAGTGGGTAGAGGTGTTTTAAAGCTTCGTAGAAAGGAACTTTTTCTAGAGACGTTATCTTTCCACTCTTGCAAGTCTAAACGGCGGACAACTGGAGGCTTGGTATCATTGGGTTTGATCAGAATTTCTTCGCCAGTCACCAACACAATTTCCTTTGATTGGTTAGGTAGCTTCACTGATACTGTTCCTTCCCAAGAGAAAAATCTGACACCTTGATTGATATCCTTAGGAATTTCCACAAAAGCTGTTGTGCCACGAATAGCAGCAGTTGCGTAGGGCGTAGAAATTTCTGTTGGAACTTTTAAACCAGGTTTAATCCAAGTAATCATCTTTCCAGATTTTAGGTGCAAGCGATTTTGAGGTTGGATTTGCAAAATGGAATCACCTCCAATCCGAAAGCCCACCCCATTATTAAACTCAATCTGCGTTTTGCCATTTGCCTCAGTACGAACTGTATCAGCTACATATAAATCCATTCCTACCTGAGCATCAATTTCTTTAGGCTGTGGATTTTGTTGAGATGCGACAAACACTGGCTTATCTTCAATCAATGACACCTTAGCGATCGCTTGATTTGTAGGAGAATTACTCGTTGTAGCGCTAGGTACAGGAGGACTAGGATTTGAACTAGGTTGAGACTCACATCCAAATAAAGCGATTGCAGCAGCAGCTATGAATAGATAACTTTTCATTACTACGTTATAAGAATAGGTGAACCAGTAAACGATGGTGTCATATTTAACATGAGTAATCAAGCGTACTTTGTGCGTACTTTGTGCGTAACAAAGATTGTAGAGAAGCAAAGCCTCGCCACAATCTTTGTTTTTACTTTATGAAATTTTTTCGCCAATGACCCTTACTTGAAACCAAGTTCGTTCAATCCTCCCAAAAATACGACAGGCGATTTCAAATAGAGGTCTGCCGCCAATTTTGGCGATTAGTTGGTATTTTGGTGGCCACTTGTGAATATAAGGTTTAGACTCAATTACTGAAAATCCTGCTTCGGTGAAAAGATTGCCTATGCACATGGGACTCCAGCTATAAAGATGATGATTAATATCATTAGGTTTGTAGCTATAGGAAATCGCTTCACAAGGAACAACGAATATGATTTTGCCGCCAGTTTTCAGCTTTTTATATAGTGATTTGAGTTCTTGAAGTGGTTGGAGAGTATGCTCCAAAGCGTTGTCAGAAATGATCACATCAACGTAATCATCAGGGATTTTATCGACACTGCGAAACATCTCAAGCCCATTTTTCTTTGCAGTAGCAGCGGCGGCTGGATTTACTTCGACTCCGACTTTTTTAGCACATTTCAGATTTCTCAACAGAAATCCACCACCACAGCCAAAGTCTAATACTTCACTATGCTCTGATATGTATTTAATAAATTTGGTTTGATTTGCCCATCCTCCAAACTCACCAATCGGAGCTTGCCAGTCAAAATATTGGTCATCATAGTGGCTGCTGATCAAATCGGACATTATTGCTCCTAGTCATGATATTTCAAGTAAGGTATAGCAAATTATATAGAATCTTTACTGGCTTACCTTAAAAATTCAACGATCGCCTCGTAGATTAATCTGATAGCTCATCTTGCTCTATTTTGCCTTTCCCATTACAAAATGAGCAGTTTTCTTCTCGTTGAATCTCTCCAGAACAGTCGCGTAGTTCAATATAGCCTTTGCCTTCACAGTGATGACAGGGTTTAGCTATTTGTTGTAGAGATGATAGTAATCGCTGCATTATGATCTTTCCTAATTCTTAGCCTTGCCACAAAGATACTACGGTTGAGGCTCTTTATCTAAACCACCACAGAATTTATTCTAAATCTACTAAACTCAACCTTGACGTTTGCTCCTTCATACCTAGAGAGATCTCTAACTTTTTTAAAAGTTCTACGGTTACTTCTGCAAAGGCTTTTGCTCCACCTGAATTGGGGTTAGAGAGGGATACGGGGACGAAATCATCTACAGCTTTAGCGATATTTACATCATTGGGAATTTTTGTTTTGAAAATCTTAGCACTACTAAAATCGGCACTTACGCGATCCATGACTTTATTGTAATAGCGACTGAGAGTAAATCCTGCCGATAGACTGAAGATAATTCCTAACAACTGAATATTCACCGAATTATCATCTCGATAGACTTCTCGCAATTTCTCAATTCGTCTTTCTAATAACTGAATACCGACGACGGAAAGAGGTTCAGGTCTAGACGGCATCAGGTAATAGTTACTAGCAATTATGCTACTTCGCGTAATCAAGTTATAGCCAGGGGCACAGTCAAGAATAATGTAATCGTAATTTTTGAGTGCAGGAGCCAGAATACCTTTGATTAAACCTTGTTCAAATTTGCTCCATGTCTTTTGGAAGGCTTGTTTTTCTTCGTATAAAAGCGAACGGTTATAGAGCATCTCTGAGACTAAAAACTCATCATATAGGTCGATATCGCCAACCAGCAGATCTAAGCCTTGAACTTTACACACATGGGGGATGACAATATCTTTAATTTGGTAGATTCTTTCTTCAGGATCTTCGACCTGCACACCGTAACGAGCGATCGATTGACTAACTAAATATCTCAGAGTGCGATTTTCTTTACGACATTTAGCAAATTCGGCGGGGGAAATCATGCTCAGGGTGGCACTGATTTGGGTATCTAAATCTACGACTAAAACCTTTTTGCGATGAATTTTCGCCAAACAGGTGGCAATATTGACGGTTAAGGTGGTTTTACCAACACCCCCTTTCATATTGACTGTCGCTATTACTTGAGCCATATTTTTATACCCAGTTTAAATACCCATCAAAAGCTGATCTACTAAATCAGACATTTGCAGACACCTTGCGCCGTTTATCCTAAATCACTTTGAGTGAGTTAACAATACACCAAAAACTAAAAGTAGCTGAACATTGTACAAAGTTGCCACTTTTGGCTAGTTGAAGCTAGGATTTACAACATGACCTCTCGTTGGGTCAGGTATAAATAGCCCAAGCCTCAGAGAGCGCAACATGACCGCCCAAACTTCACGCATTTGTTCTTCGCCTTCTATCCAATAGTCAAAGGTAAAAAGGACTTGGACATTACTACCGATACCCACCAAAATACGAGATGTGGCGGGTCTTTTTTCAGTAGCATCAATATATTGAATATCTGCCCAAACTAGCCGCATCCCATCGCGATTGGCACTAGTAACTTTGCTTTTATGGGTAATTTTACGGTCATCATCCTCAAGAATTTGATGCAGAGTTTTTTTGAGAGGAAAAGTACTCCAATCGTTAGGTGGAAGACGATTAAAGGACATTTCTAATGCGCCAGTGTCATCTGGTGGTTCGAGATCATGAAAACTAACTGACTTTTCTTTAAACTTTACTATCCAATCTTTAGGAAAATCAAACCTTACCGCACCTCGATCGGCAACAAAAATCTTGTATCCTTCTTCGGACTTCCAACCATGATCGCTGTGTAAAGTTAAGTCTTTTTTGATCATATTTCTGCCCACTAGTTTATCAATACAGTTAGTAACACCAATTCACAAAATGATTAAGACACAATGGTCATTGTAAAGGATTGGTTAATATTGCATTAGCTAGGTCTATTGAGGCGATGCAAATATTAACGGCAAGATAAAGGCGATCGCAATGCCACCAATTACTATGGCTTCAAAAAAGAACAGAAATGTGTTGGAAGGCTTGAGTTTAAAACTGCGTAGCCAAAACTTGGGCATATCATCGGATCTGATTTTCCAATTGTATATAGATAGCAATAGAGGTAAGCCGCCAACCTTAGCACTCATTAATAGATGGATCGCAACACTTACACTCATTAATAGCCATCCTATTAGATGCCCGATATACCAAGCATGGTCAAACTCTTTACTAGGCAGCCATTCCTCTTGCATCATCCGTCCTGTAATCACAGCAAAGGTTGCAGATAGCAGCAATAGGCTATTGGCAAATCGCTGTAATGAGATCCACCAAATCGGTTTTCCCACTTCTTGTAATTGTTTAAGCGATTCTTTTTGGATTAAACGACGATCCCCTATGTGAAAGCAGTAAATGGCAAAGATTGGCAAGAGGCATAAAAATGTTAGAGTGATCGTGCCATGAATGCCTTGTGTATCACGGATGATTGGTAAATTAAGTGTTCCAAATCTTTTGTCATATCTGTCATAAACCATAAAGCCTGTAATCAATGAGCCAAATACTAATAAAGCGATCGCGCTATGGAGCAATCGCAAAAGGGCAGGTTGGTAGGGGGCAGTACGCGACATAGACTTTTTGTTGTGATTGTGTATGAATTTTATATAAAACATGAATAAATAAAAACCTAATAAGCAAGGTTTTAGTCATTAGTCTTAACCATATTGCATTTAATATTATGATGCGTTTTACTGAAAGTCTTGCTGGCAGTGGCTCATATATTGCTCAATCTCTAAAAAAATGGCTAAGCTTGGGTATTGGTAAGCAATATGGAGTAATTAAACTGATTTGTATCACGTTTATAATGGACTCATTTTTGAAAGGAATTCTTTAGGAAAACAGAAAATGACAAAAATAGTTATGTATTTTGTAATGTTTGTAGGAGCAATTGCGATTGCTGCTTGGGTATCTCGTGAATTTAGCTACTTTTTTAATAATTTGCTGTACTGGATTCGCTATAACTGGGTTCCTTCTGTTGGCTTAATCATTTTAGGTGCGATCGCCTACAAAGTTTTTAGCAGTAAATCATGATGCGTAATGATCAATGACCTTACAGAGCGACTTATCAGAACAACTTCTGAGGGCTTGCGATCTTGGTACATTGGCAGGTCAGCGTGATTATGCGATTTTGCGATTACTCATTGAGAATGCTCTCAAGCGACAGCAGGTTACCGCGATTAATATTAATGATGTCGATTATGAGAGGCGATCGCTACGGGTTGACAAATGCTATAAACGACAAGGGCAATTAAACCAGAAAGAAATAATTAGTCTCAGTTTAGACACAGCCAACGCATTACAAGACTGGCTCAATTTAACGCATCTTCCTAGCGAGAATGAAGATATCCTAGCTCCTTTATTCATATCCCTAGACCGTGCAAACTACGGGCATCGGCTTACGGGAACAGCGATCTATGGCATTGTTAAACGGGCGGCGACTAATGTGGGTATTACTGAGGCGATCACTCCTGAGCAATTGCGACTCAAGCAAGAAAAGCATATCTTAAATCGAGAACTTGAGATACTTGATAAGACTATAATTGCGACTAACGAGACTCAATTAAGACTGACTAATGTATCTAATTTAGAATCTGAGAATCAAAATGGGACTTATGAAGATACTAATGAGTCTCAAATAATCGCTGTAAATAGTTCAAACCCCAATGCCTTGACTGCCTTTAATGTAGATATTCTTAAGGCTCTTCTTGCAGATAAACGCAGTCTCAACACTAGACGCGCCTATGAGAATGATTTACGTTACTTTTTTCTAGCTGCCTACGAAAAAAAGCCAAACGAGACAGTGATTGCCCAATTTTTGCAATTAAACCGCTTTGAGGCGATCGCGATCGCTCTACGTTACAAGTCAGATCTGATTAAGCAAGGCTTAAAAGAATCAACTATTAACCGTCGTCTATCGGCTCTCAAGTCATTGGTAAATTTCGCTGCTAAACTGGGCAAATGTACTTGGAATCTTGATGATATCCAAACTGAGACAGTCCAAACCTATCGTGATACGACTGGAATTAAGCCCGATGGTATACGCACGATGCTGTTAAAAATTGATCGGAATACTGTGAAGGGAAAGCGTGATTTTGCCATTTTGAGACTTCTTTGGGACAATGCCCTGCGTCGCAATGAGGTTGTTAGTGTGAATATTGGTGATTTTGATTATGAAGCGCGATCGCTACAAATTCTAAGCAAAGGACATGGCTCTCAAAAGAGTCTTATTAGTCTTAGTATGGGAACCGCTAACGCAATTCAAGACTGGTTGTCTCAAGCTAAGACAAAAAATAGCGATCGGCCTTTATTTTACTCTCTCGATCCAGTCAATCACGGACATAGATTGACTGGATCGGCAATTTACCAAATTGTCAATCAACTAGCCAAAGACTCAGGAATTACTAAAAAAATGTCTCCCCACCGTATTCGCCACTCGGCGATCACGGCTGCTCTTGATGCTACTAATGGTAATGTCCGCAAAGTTCAAAAACTTTCGCGCCATAAGAAGCTAGATACCTTAATGCTCTATGACGATAACCGCACTAATATGCAAGGTGAAGTATCGAGTTTATTAGGTGATCTGATTTAAGCATCAGCTCAAAAGCTATGTTTTAAGCTAAATGTACTTCACAACTCCGATTGCGCTAAGCCACTGAGCCATCGAATTAGGATTTTTAGATTAGAATATTGATTCAGTTTCCTATTCAAATCGATGGCTCGAAAATCTAAAATTGCCACAGATACTAATAATGAGCTTGGGCTTTCGGATCTGCGTCTTCGTCTCAACTTTTTAGAGAAAGAAAATAGTAAGCTCATCAAACAAATTGAAACTAACCGCATCAAGTTAAATAATCTTAACAATAGTATTAAAGATGTTGAGATTGAGATAGCTCAGCGTGTAGCTCCATTTCGACAAAAGATTTTAGAACTAGATGCACAAATTCATGCAACTTTTCAAGAAATATTCACTAGTCGAAAATTTGGCAAGAAGTCTCGTAAAGATATTGAGATGGTCTACTATCATCTCCAAATCGATGGGATCATCAGTCCTAAACATTTGCCAAAAGTATCAGATAGATTTGAAGAGATATTTGAACATGGTGATGATTTTGAAAGTGAGCCTAATTGGGATAGTTATAAAGGACGCACTCATCAGCAATTTGTAGAAGATATACCTAGGCCAGATCGTGATGAGCTAAAAAAAATTCGTCAGCTTTTTTTGCGGTTAGCTGATAGCTTTCATCCTGACAAGGTGACTGATGAAGCAGAAAAGGAATATCGTACAGAGATTATGAAGGAAATTAATCTTGCCTATCAAAATGGTGATTTGGCAAGGCTATTGGCGATTGAAAAGCAGCAAGAGTTGGGGGCAATTATCGATCGCGATAGCTCTGATGATCTAACACGGCACTGCTCTAAGGTAGAAGCAGAAAATACTTATCTTAAGGAGCAATTGGAAACTTTAAAGCGCCAACTAAAACTTACGAAAAAAACACAACAGGGTGAGATGACTGCGGTTTTCAAGAAATTTAGCAAGTATGGTGGTGACCTGATTGGTGAAGCTTTACTTGAATTTGAGTCTCATATTGAAATTGTCGAACAAATGTATCAATTTGTTGTCGATTTTCGCGATCGCCGCATCACGATTAAAGATTTTTTGAGAGGTCCCGAATTTATGAGAAAACAGCAAATGTCGGAAGAAGAATTAATGTTAGAGTTTCTGTCGCAATTCCAGTAGCAAAAAGCTTGTCGAAGTCAAGCTTTTTGCTACTTATGAAGCAATCACCATTCAGTCAGATTAAACTATGCCAAAATAGTCTCAAACCAAAGATTTTAGCCATCATCACCAGAGAAAATTAGCATTCTATTAATCCCTCAAGCGCATGGCGATAAAAGTTTTACATCTCTCCGATATCCATCTCGGCAGCATTACACACGGCAAAGTCAATCCTCAAACAGGGCTAAACACTCGTCTAGAGGACTTTGTATCAGCGCTTACTATCTGCATTGATCGCGCAATTAACGAACCTGCCGATATCGTTCTTTTTGGTGGTGATGCCTTCCCTGATGCTACACCACCACCATTAGTTCAGCAAGCCTTCGCCAATCAATTTCGCCGCCTCGCCGATGCAGGTATCCCAACAGTGCTATTAGTAGGCAACCATGACCAACATTCACAAGGGATTGGCGGCGCAAGTCTTGCTATATATCGCAGTCTTGCTGTGCCGAACTTCACCGTTGGCGACACGATCGCTACCCATCGGATTGCCACCAATGCAGGCGATATTCAGATTATTACGTTACCTTGGATTACGCGATCAACTTTGCTTACGAAATCAGAAACAGAAGGATTCTCCATGAGTGAAGTCAGTCAATTTCTGATTGATCGATTGCAAGTAGTTCTCGAAGGTGAAATCCGTCAACTTGATTCCAAATTACCTACGATTTTATTAGCTCATGTAATGGTTGATACCGCAACCTATGGGGCAGAGCGATTTCTTGCCGCAGGAAAAGGCTTCACCATTCCCCTGTCAATGCTCACCCGTGAAGCATTTGACTATGTAGCTCTTGGTCATGTGCATCGCCATCAAATTCTTGCCACACAGCCACTTGTAGTTTACCCAGGGAGCATTGAGAGAGTGGATTTTGGAGAGGAGAATGAATCTAAGGGCTATTGTTGGCTAGAAGTCGAAAAGGGGAATGTTAGGTTTGAATTTTGTCCTATTCCCACTCGGGGCTTTCGCACGATAGAAGTTGATGTTACTCAATCCGAAGATCCACAGGGGAAGTTACTCAAAGCAATTCTGAAAGGCAAAATCGACAATGCGATCGCTCGTTTAATCTACAAAATTAGAGCTGAACAGTTATCCCTGATTGACGATCGCATCTTGCATGAAGCAATGGAAAATGCTCATAACTATTCCCTCATCCCTGAAGTCGTCAGCCAAAATCCTCGCACTCGCTTACCCGATCTCAGTACCGCCGAGGCACTCGATCCGATGACCGCACTAAAAACCTATCTCAGTACTCGCGAAGACCTTAAAAATCTCGAATCTGAAATGCTCAATGCTGCCCAAGAATTGCTCAGCGAAATTGGTTTAGGAATAGATGGCATCGATCTTGCTCCTGAATCAACACAATCTAGTCAATTGGTGATAAGTTTCGAGTAATTGCGTTTGCAAAGTTTCGAGGGACACTTGACGCAATGTAACGACACGATCATAAATTTGCTTGATATTAAGATCCTGTTGATCATCGGTTTCGAGGAGAAATTTGCCATCGGGAACATTAGCGATCGCCTGAATCACAGGAGCGCGATCACTTAAAATTGCCGCACCAAAAGAGAAGTAAAAATCATGCCTCAGTAATTGCTGAAAGACTTCTATTTTCTTATGAAAGCCATGAATAATCCAAGGAACAGAAGATTTAGAGCTTTTTTTGAGTGCAATTAATTCAGCAAAGGCTCTTACACAATGAATTACTAATGGCTTGCGAATTGACTCTGCAAGTTCTAGATGTTTCTGAAAAATCATAATTTGCTTTTCTATTGGCAAATTAATATGCCGATCTAAGCCACATTCGCTGATCGCTACTACTTGTTCTAAGCTAGCCAATGCTTCGAGATTCTGCCAAGCATCTTCCCATGTCTCATCAACAAACCATGGATGTAAACCGAGACTGCAAGTATTTGGTAAATCTACCTCCTGCAATATAGTTGTCACATGAAACGTCTGCAAATTAATGAGATTTGGTAATTGGCGATCATAATGTGTATGGAAATCGATAAACATTTGAAGATCTATATAGCAGTTTCCATTTTGATGCAAGCAATTTGAGAGAGACGCAAAGGATCTCTCCCGATAGATTAATCAGCAAGTTTTGCTTCTAGTTCTGCAATTCTCTTTTCCAATTTGCGAACGGTATGCAACAAATCAGGAAGTTGACGCTCTGAGATGACAATTCGCTTCCAGTCCTTTTCGGGAACTACAGGATATCCCATCATTGTCACCCCTGCGGGAACATCACTAGGAATGCCTGATTTTGCACCAATGATTGCACCATCACCGATGTGAATATGATTCGCTGCGCCGACCTGTCCTGCCATCACTACATGATGACCAAGCGTAACACCACCCGCTAAGCCCACCTGAGAAGCGAGAACAGAATGTGCTCCTACTTCCACACCATGCCCAATTTGCACAAAGTTATCCAGTTTAGAGCCTTTACGAATGACAGTAACGCCAACGGCTGGACGATCAACAGCACAGGAACAACCTAGTTCCACATTGTCTTCAATAATAACATGACCAATTTGTGGAACTTTGTACCAAGTACCATTGGAGGATATTTCAAAACCAAAACCATCACCACCAAGCACAGTACTGGGATGGAAGATACAATTTGCCCCGATTTGAGTATGATCGCTAATTACGCAATTTGCATGGATCGTAGTGTTTGCGCCAATCTCCACATCGTTATAAATAGCGACATGGGGATAAATTGTGACGTTATCACCTATTTTGACGCGATCGCTAATAACGACATAGGGAGCGATTGCCACATTTGCCCCTAGTTGTACATCCACACCCAAAATCGCAGTGGGGTGGATGCCAATGGGTGGTGTAGGTGGTTGATAAAACTTTTCGAGAACCTTGGCAAAGAGAATCCGAGGATGTGCGGTACGAATACAGGGCAAAGGAGACGGGGTTTTCAGATCGAGAATCACGGCACTGGCTTGGGTATCCTTCAGTCGGGCGACAAATTTTGATGAAGACACAAAGGTGATTTCTCCAGATTGCGCCTTATTGATCGCCGCGACACCCGTAATAAGTGGATCATTACCATCGGATTCAAATTGACAATCGGGTAGGGTAGCAACAAACTCGGCTGCCAGTTCGGAGAGTTTGAAAGAAATTTTTGGTGTCATGGATCTGATTTTGTGTCAAGAATGCGCGACTACCATAATACTTAATTACGCTAAGCTTCAAGAAGATAGTTAGTTGCAACATAATTACATTGCATGACTACCAGTTTTGTTAGTTAGCGATATTCTGTTGAAGGTTGTCAATCCTTCACTCCTAGTCCCTCTCCATCAAGAGAGATGAACAAGAAAATAAAAAGTAGCTCAACTTAATTAAAACCCAAACCAGAGTTTTGTTCCGCCCGCTACGCGGGCGGAACAAAACTCTCGGTTTTCAGTTTACTAGGGTTATCAATCTCATCTTTTTGTATACCTCTTTGTATAGGTGCAGTCACTCAGCCATCCATGTCTTTAGCTAGATTAACATCTCGAAATATTTTGTTATGGTTCTTTACATAGAAATAAATAAGGATTAAAGAAATGGCTAACAGCTACAGAGTTGATGAAAGAGGTATTCTCAACAATTTTGCGATCGAACCAAAGATGTACGTCGAAGAAAGTAATAAGGCTGGATTTACGCCTTATGCAGAGTTATTAAACGGTAGGCTTGCCATGATTGGTTTTGCTTCTCTCCTAATTCTTGAGTTATCCACGGGGCATGGCTTGATTTGGTGGCTACAAAATCTTTAAATCTTGAGTTTCCTCAATCAAAATGTTTAAGACTAAGAAAAAACGATTCTTTACCCCCGCCGAAAGGTGGGGATTTTTTTGACTGATATAGCTATAGTGCTTTGCGGTTGTTTAAATCATCTATAGACTGGTAAACGCTATATTAAGTAGCTCAACCAGAGTTTGTTCCGCCCACCTAGCGGGCGGAACAAACTTCTCGGTTTTTAGTTTACTAAAGAGAATACTAAACAATTGCTCTGTAAAAGTATGATAGGTTTATGAATCAATATTTTGCAACTGTTGCAAGAGGCTTAGAAAATCTTGCCTCAACGGAATTAGAACAACTAGGTGCTCATTCCGTTGAGGCAGGATTTTGTGGTGTTAGCTTTGCAGGCGATCGCGCTTTACTTTATCGCGTCAATTTCTGGGCAAGACTCCCATTCCGTATCTTAATGCACCTCGATCAATTTGACTGCTTTGATGCCGATGATCTCTATGAAGGAATTAAAGCGATTGACTGGTCAGAATATTTAACCCCTGAGATGACATTATCGGTAAATGCGACTGGTAAAAACGATCAACTTAATCACACGCATTTCACCGCGCTCAAAGTTAAAAATGCGATCGTTGATCAACAGATGGATCGATTTGGTGAGCGATCAGATGTAGATACCCACGAAGCAGATTTACAAATTAGCGTACATATTGATAACAATGGCTGCACTGTTAGCCTTGATAGCTCTGGTCATAGCCTCCATCGTCGCGGTTATCGTCCTGCAGTGGGAGTCGCACCTTTAAAGGAATCCCTTGCGGCTGCCCTCATCCAGATGTCAGGGTGGCAACCCGATCAAATGTTTTACGATCCCCTATGCGGTTCAGGAACTTTGCCACTAGAGGCAAGTTTAAAAGCTCTCAACATTGCCCCTGGAATGTTTCGCGAACATTTTGGCTTTGAGACTTGGCTGGATTTTGATCAAGAACTTTTAGCTCAATTAATTCAAGAAGCTGATGATAATCGTTTAGATACTTTACCTGCGCCTATCTGGGGTAGCGATCGCAATCCTGAAGTAGTTGATCAAGCAATGATCAATGCTCAAAATTGTGGCTTAGCCAATCATGTCTATTTCTCCGCCTTAGATCTGGCAGAAATTGTTGCACCTGTCGATAGTGGTGTTCTTTTCTGCAATCCTCCCTATGGCGAGAGGCTAGGACGTGACAGTGATTTAGGAGCTTTTTATAAGCAATTAGGGAATGTTCTCAAACAGCAATTTAAGGGATGGACTGCTTTTGTCCTGAGTGGTAATAAGCAGTTATCACAAACGATTGGATTGAAATGCGCGGAACGAAAGGCAGTACTCAATGGCTCTTTACCCTGTCAGTTGATGAAGTACGAGCTATATTAAGATTCATATTCAAGATATCGAGAAGCGGGTGCGATGACGAAAACCATACTGAATGACTCATCGGACAAGGTGATAGGTAAAAGCGAAGTCTTAGCCATAGGTACTTTAATTAATCGCAAGTACCTAATGTTAAAGTTGTGAAAGTAGTTGTGAACAATAACTAATATTCCTATGATACGAATTACGGAAATTAAACTGCCCTTAGATCACCCTGAAGATGCCCTAAAATTAGCAATTCTCAAAAAGTTACAAATTAAGCCAGAAGAACTAATTGATTACACCATTTTTAAACGTAGTTATGATGCACGCAATAAAACAGATATTTACTTGGTTTACATCGTTGATGTTGAGACATCGGTAGAGAAGCAATTATTAGCAAAATTCCAAGCAGATCCCCATGTCTCAATTACGCCAGACATGAGCTATCACTATGTAGCCAAGGCTCCTAGTAATTTAAAAACTCGTCCCATTGTTATTGGAATGGGCCCCGCAGGGATGTTTGCGGGGCTAACATTAGCACAAATGGGATTTCGTCCGCTTATTTTAGAACGGGGTAAAGCAGTACGCGATCGCACAGCCGATACCTTTAATTTCTGGAAAAAAAGAGCAACATTTAATCCTGAATCTAATGCTCAATTTGGTGAAGGTGGTGCAGGCACTTTCTCTGACGGCAAACTCTACAGCCAAGTCAAAGACCCGCAACACTATGGACGCAAAGTGCTCACCGAATTTGTGAATGCGGGAGCCTCGCCCGAAATTCTCTACATCAATAAGCCGCATATTGGTACATTTAAGCTCGTTGGTATTGTCCAGAATTTCCGTGCCAGAATTGAAGAACTCGGTGGCGAAATTCGTTTTCAAAGTCGAGTTGAAGATATCGATATTCGTGATAGCAAGGTGAAAGGGGTAAACCTTGCTAGTGGAGAATATATTGCTAGCAATCATATCGTTTTAGCTGTCGGTCATAGCGCCCGTGATACTTTCCAAATGCTTTATGATCGCGGGGTATATATCGAAGCAAAACCTTTCTCAATAGGCTTCAGAATTGAGCATCCACAAACACTAATTGATCGCGCCAGATTTGGAGACTATGCAGGGCATAAAACCTTGGGTGCTGCTGACTATAAGCTAGTACATCACTGCAAAAATGGACGCTCGGTGTATAGCTTCTGTATGTGCCCTGGGGGATTAGTCGTGGCAGCAACTTCGGAAGTTGGGCGCGTGGTGACTAATGGCATGAGTCAATATTCGCGCAATGAACGTAATGCTAATAGTGGCATTGTCGTGGGCATTACTCCCGATGATTATCCAGAGCATCCTCTCGCAGGTATTGATTTTCAGCGTCGTTTAGAATCCCGTGCTTTTGAGCTTGGTGGTGGAACCTATGCAGCTCCTGCTCAGTTAGTGGGAGATTTTCTAGCGAATCGTCCTTCTAAGGCTCTCGGCATGGTGCATCCATCCTATTCACCAGATATACTTTTGGGTGATCTTAGTGAGAGTTTGCCTGATTATGCGATCGCTGCTATCCGTGAAGCGATTCCCGAATTTAATAAAAAAATTCAAGGGTTTGCGATGGATGATGCTATGCTCACAGGTGTGGAAACACGCACATCTTCACCAATTAGAATTAAGCGTAATAAGAATTATCAAAGTCTAAATACTGAAGGGCTTTTTCCTGCGGGGGAAGGTGCGGGTTATGCGGGTGGAATTCTCTCGGCAGGAATTGATGGGATTAAAGTAGCAGAGGCTATGGCTCTAAGCATTTTGAATAATTGAAAACTACCACCATAAACCAATCAGAGCGAGATTGACCTCGATGTAGCCTGTGCCTTCTGCTAGTTTCGTTTGTTGATGACTAGCGAGTAACTCTCTCAGGGTCTCTAGTTCGATATTGTTTTGAGAGATTACTTTATTTAGTTTGTCTTTAATTGGTTTCAGCACTAACCGAATTTGCATCGCCCGAATTGAGTCTGGAGCGCGATCTTCGACTAAAATGTGACTTTGTAATAAATTAATCGATTTGAGATTTTGCTGCATAGTGATCGCCGTAATCTCTTTGTTGACCTCTTCCACAAATTGACGACTGACATACTTTAAGACAACAGGCTCAAGCAAAAACATCACCTCTCCCTGTTCGCTAACTTTCTCGATTAATGATCGCCACCGCAATGACTCAAGGGCATCAATCAGTTCTGAGCCAGTAGCTTGTAAATTCATCTCTGAACGCAAAGTGGAGAGTGAAACTGGACGATGCTTAATTGCTAGCCAATACAATACATCTTTTTCTAATTTTGAGAGGCGTTCAAACTGTTCATAGAGCAATGTTCTTAATACATCCCCCAGAGCTAGAGCGGTCTGTTTGAGAAATTCCGAAACATTACCATTGAAGAGTTCATGAATTGTTCCTGCCACAATCCTTAAAGCCGAAGGATTGCCTCGATATTGTTGAATTAGCGCATCTAATCCATTCTCAGAACCTTTAAATCCTCTAGCTCTTAGCAAATCAAATGCTCCTTGACGCTGTAATCCATTTACTTTGTAATAGCGGATTGGTTGATCTTCTCCTTGGTTCATTGAAATTTCTTTGGGTTGTTCGCGCCCAATCAGGATTAGAGAACTTTTATGTCGCTCAGACCCAACACGCTGCAACAAATCAGCATATAACTCGCAACCTTGCCGATATGCTCCCACGAGTTCCCCATCTTGGAGAGTTGCCTCAAAGTCATCCAGCACAATTAAACACCGCTTCTGACGCAAGATCTCTAATAAATCGGAAATGCTACTACCTGCTTGCTGAGAAAGATTAAGAAATTGTAGCAGATCGGTAATTAATTGAGCAGTGGGCTGTGCTCCTCTCAGAGATCGCCAAATCAGACAATCAAACTGAGACTGAATATTTTCGACTAACTTCACAGTGAGAGCTGTCTTACCGATACCACCCATACCACAAATTGCCAATAGATGACAGCGATCGCGCACCAGCCATTGCTCTAATTTGGTCAAATCTTCGGTACGCCCATAAAATGTTTGAATATTGGGAGCTTCGCCCCAATCTACTAAACTTGCCTGTGATGTAATTGATGAATTGGTGATCGGTTTATGAAGGTTTTGGCGTTGCATTTTATAACCTTTCGTCTCTAGCCATTCAGGAACTTTTTCCCAACGTAAAGTATTGATAGGCTGCTCACAGATCGCTTCTATGGATCGATATAGTCCTTTATTTAACTCAACGCGCAAAGCCCCCGATGTCCAAGCTAATTTAAAAGCAAGTTGCCCCGGTCGATAGCGACTGAGCAAACCACGTAAACAAGCTTTTTCAAATGGCTTAATTTCCTTGCCACTAGCAGCTTGTAAATCGGCATAGAGTCGATTTAAGTCCCAGTTTTGTGCCGCTTCTGGGAATAGCCCTTCAATGTGTTCGTTATCAGATAACATGACAGGATATTGCGGCGAACGATCGCATAGATGTTTATCAATTTATCTGGATCGTAACAAAAAATCTGCGATCGCCTGACATAATGCTTAAAGTAGCGGATTTTTTTTAACTAGTAGGCATATAAACTTTACATAGCACTTTTTGATTTTGATCAAGGTACATTTTTCCCTTAGTTGCCAAGCTATCTCCCTAGACAAGATCACCTCAAGTCCCTAAAGAAGGATGGGCGGCATTTCGCGCTGCCCATCCTTAACTCAATAAATCCTTTCCATTTTAGGACTACCATCTACGATATTTTTATACTACTCAAAGCTTGTGATTGCTTAGATGCGAAGATATGAAAGCTATTTGGTTATTGCAATTCTAAATTGTTTGTGGAAGCGCATCATGAAGGGGTAGGCTTCCACGAACCCCAAAATTTACAAATGATTTAGGACTGCTAAATATCATATATAATTGCAAAATATTAAAGCCTAAATGTGAGGAGTTAGAGCTTACCTAGCTCATTTGTTATGGGGAAAATTAATTTTGGATTTTGGCGATCGCGATTACGCTTTCTACTTTTGATATTCTTTGGGTTAGTGATGGCGTTAATGCTCAATTTCCCTTTTTGGGCGATCGCTCAAACTCCTGTTAGCAGTAATGCTCCAGCAAGTGACGCTCCAATTAACACAATTGAGCAACCAATAATTACCCCAATTCGACCCACCAATAACAACGAGTTACGCGGCGTTTGGTTGACAAATGTTGATAGTGAAGTTTTATTTTCCAAACAACGCATCCAGCAGGCAGTTAACAGGCTGAAACGCTTGAAATTTAATACACTCTATCCCACTGTTTGGAATGGGGGATATACACTTTATCCTAGCAATGTCGCTGAAAAAACCTTTGGCGTAAGTATTGATCCTAACCCTGACCTTCAAAATCGCGATATGCTTGCGGAAGCCATTGAATTGGGGCATGAGCAAAATTTTGCAGTTATTCCTTGGTTTGAATATGGATTAATGACCGAGGAAGGTTCGGAATTAATGCGCCAACATCCTGATTGGGTTAGTAAACGGAAAGATGGTTCTCAAGTCTTTGTTCATGGCGAAAATAACCAGCATCGACTAGTTTGGCTTACACCTGCCCACCCAGAAGTCCAAAAGTTTCTGACGGATCTAATTGTGGAAGTCGTTAAAAAATATGATTTAGATGGGATTCAACTAGACGATCATTTTGGCATGCCCTCAGAGCTTGGCTATGATGACTATACGATAAATTTATATAAAAAAGAGCATTTCGGTAGGCTGCCATCTGACGATTTTCAAGATCCCGAATGGATGCGATGGCGGGCTAGTAAGCTAAGTAATTTGATGCAAAAGATCACTAAATCTGTCAGAGCAGTCAAATCTAATTGCTTAATTTCTTTATCTCCTAATCCGAAGGATTTTTCCTACAAAAAATACCTCCAAGATTGGTATAGCTGGGTTTATTTAGGATTAATAGATGAGTTAGTCGTCCAGATTTATCGAGATAATATTGAAAACTTTACCAGAGAGTTAGAACTTCCCGAATGGCAAGAAATTCGCCAAAAAGTTCCTGTTGCTATTGGGATTCTGACAGGTTTAAGAATTAAAAATGTTGATATGCGTCAAATTAAGGGGCAGGTCAAGGTTGCTCGCGAGATGTCATTTGATGGTTTTTCTTTTTTCTTTTATGAAACACTAGGCAATCGTGACGCATCTTTTGAGTCACTCCTTTTTGCGCCTGCAAATCGTCCAGATATCAAAAGTATCGCTTCAGCAAGAAGCTAACAAACAATAAAGGCGGCGCAATGCGCTGCCTTTATTTTGAGAAAAAAGCTTGAATCTTTTCTACAAATAATTCGGTATTCTCAAAATGGATATTGTGTCCACAGTTAGGCGCAATTTGTAACTGGGAACATTTTGTTAGTTGTTCCATTTGTTGATTGATTTTGACAAACTTAGGATCTAACTCTCCTGCTAGCAAAAGTAAGGGGATTTCGATTTTATGCAGATCTTCCCATAATGATGGCTGCATTCCTGTACTAAGATTGCGTAGAGATTTAGCTAATTGATATGGTGAGTTATTGAGCCGTTGTTCTAATAATTCAGGAAAATCGGGATGCGATCGCAGCGAATCAAAAATAGGCTGTTGATACCAATTTTCTAGAAATTGTCTAAAATCTTCATTTTCTAATCTAGCAGCGAGTTGCTGATCTTTGGCTAAGCGATCGCTCCTTTCTGCATCCGTGCGTAAACCTGCGGATGCAGATTCTAAAACCACTTTATGAAAATATTGTGAAAAATGCAAGGTTAGATATAAAGCTAACCTGCCACCCAAGGAATAACCTATCAAGAAACAGTAATCCAGACGAAGAAAATCTAAAAATCTAATAACAAGATCAGCATTGGCTTGTATTGTGTAGTAATACTCTTGTTGATCAACCATAACTGCATTTTGAGAAAATTGTTTAATGAAACACGTTTGTCCATGTCCCATTAAGTCGATCGCCACACAATAAAATCGTTTAGACAATCCCGCGATCGCTTGTTTAAACTCATGGCAATCACCCATAAATCCATGCAAAAACAAAATTGCTGGATAACTGGGATCTCCCTCTGCGTAGTATGTAACTCTACAGTTACCAATTTGTACTCTGCGTAACATAATCCCACAATGAACGAACAGGTTCTCCTTGAGCCAATTGAGATGGCTAGAGTTGCAGAATCCAACTTTGCCATCAGAGATGGGAATGCTGAAGTTCTTAACATGGCTCGATCTCTGTGAAAACCAACTCGCTAGTTTGCCTTTAGAAATTGGTAATCTCAAGAGCTTAACGGAACTCGATTTACACAAAAAACAACTCACCAGTTTACCCGAAGAAATTGGCAATCTCACCAATTTGACCGATCTCTATCTTGGGAATAATCAACTAACTTCTATATTTGATCCAATCGGTCATGTCAGTAAATTCTTCGGGAGCATATTGTGATGGGGCGGGAAATTTTGCTTCGATTTCGTGGATCTCTTTGTCACTGACAAGTGGGATTAGGGCAAGAAAAAGAGATAAGCATTCTTCTCTCAGGACTTCGCGAACACTTTGCTTGATGATGTCTCTAAGCATTTGGACTTCCATAGTTGTATCTCCTGTCATAAGTTTATGCCTAAATTTTTCAATTGTTGATTTATCCAAATTCTCCACACCTTTTAAGCAACGGTGTAAACACAAGTTATTGGCTTATATTTTGAGTTACTAAAGATCCCCCTCAATCCCCCTTAAAAAGGGGGAAGAAGAAAATTCTCTCCCCTTTTTAAGGGGGGCTGGGGGGGATCATCCTCTCTATCTCCTCACAAACACTTTCAAATTCATTTAAAACCTGATGATTAGTAAATCGAATTACCTTAATCCTGTAACTTTCTATTCTTTGAGTTCTCTCTTGATCATAGTCTTTACCTTCATCGCTATAATGCCCCTCGCCATCGACTTCAATAACTAGTTTGAGGCTAGGACAATAGAAATCAGCAATGAAGTAATCAATCGGTCTTTGTCGATAAACTTTGAACTTGAATGTTCTTAAATATTGATGCCAAAGCTTTCTTTCGGCGGATGTCATGTTTTTTCGCAGTTCTTTTGCTCTAGAAATTAGAGCAGGATTATAGGGAAGATGAAAGTCAGTTTCATTTAGCATAGTTTTCTCCCCCTAAAACTCTTCTCCGTTTTTTTAAGGCTACACTCTTCTCCCCCCTTTTTAAGGGGGGCTGGGGGGGATCTATAACCTGCAACGTAGCTACCACATTAATTTCTACCGTGTTATATTGTTGATAGATGGTTGTTTTTTTGGGGAGAAATGGAAGAAAATTTGCTTCGTTTAGCATGGTTGATCCCCCCCAGCCCCCCTTAAAAAGGGGGGAGAATTTTTAATTCCTAAGTTTTTTAGTTGCTGGTTTATCCAATTAATTGCTACTTCTTCATTTTGCTCTATCGCCTTTTCTACTCCAGTTTTAGCAATTTCTAGCAGTTTCCTAGATTGATCGCGCAATTCGTTCATGATTTTATAGGTCTGTGGATGTCGCATATTTGTTACCATCTAAAATTTTTTATTCTCCTAAATCAAGACTAATCATTGCTAAAACCTTTGAGCAAAAGCTCTTCCACTAATTTTTCTAACTCTTTGCCTTTGCTGCTACTTCTTATATGTTTTCTGATATCTTGACGAATATTGGCAAAATAAACATCTCTCAGTTCAAGTTGAGCAACTTCTTTTTCTAATGCTTTACCAATTTTTGAGATCTCAAGATGCAGCTTAGATTTTTGGTTAAATTTAGGGATTTTAAGTTGCCAGACGTGCTTATGTATATGTCTTTCATCCTTTCCATAGGACATTAAAGGACGGGTTTCTAAAGTTGTAATCTCTGCGTTTAAAATTGAACATAAATAATATGATTCCTCGAGACTTTCAGTCGTTGCCCAGTAAAGATTGCTATCGATGATAGCTTGTCGATTAGATAATCTAGCAGAGCAAATATGCATCCCAGATGTTGCATATAAAATTCTTTCTTTTGGTATTGGGAACTGCTGAGATAATCCTTTTTGATAATTGATTCTTTCAAGTAAAGTCAATCGATCATTTGTCCTATGTTCATTCCATATTTCTTCAGCTTTTCGCCACCAATCACATAAGCCGGGATACATATCAATTAACTCAGATTCCCCATCCATCAATACTTTTCCATTCCAAGGAATAATTGCTAATTCAGGCTCTTGACAACGAAATGGTAAAATAGAAGCCCCTGTATATAAAGGTCTTATAAATTCACTCTCGATAGTTCCCTCTAAATCTGGAATATTTATCCAAGGCTTTTTTTCATAGGCAGATCGTTGAGATTTAACTAATTTACGCCCAGAAGCTAATCCCAACGGACTTGACACTTTCTCCACAACAGACAAGAGAACCTTTGGAACTATAGTTGCTCCTTGCGAGAATCGGGAATGATAGGGAGACATCTCATTATCTGAGCCTATCTTGATTTTTTCCTTTGGTAAATTTAAGTGATTTTTTAATCACACTCCATGAAGATTTCGGCTCGTCAATTTTTCCTGTCCAATATGCAGCGCTCAGAGGCATTTTTGAAGGATGTTGAGTTCTCTTGCCAAAAATAACCGATGCACCTCTAGGGAAAAAATGCGGTCTTAATCTTCGCAAATCCCAAGATGCTTTGAAATCAACATATGTTGTTGTTCCTTTACCAGTGTAATAATTCCCATCTCGAAATCCCCCAAAATATTCTCTATCTGTTACCGAATTAGGCATTACAAAAGCAAACTTTTCACCATCATCTAAATAAGTTTCAATACTTTTAGCAACAAACAATGCTGAAAGATCTTGATGGGTCGCATTCTTTGCTCCATGCCAAAGCGATCGCTCTTCACTCATTTCTCTAAATGAATCTTGCATATCTTTAGGCATATGCCGATAAGAAAGCCAAGGCGGATTCCCAATCAAAATATCAACCCGATTTTGGGGTAAACCTAACCAAGCAGGGCGCACTAAATTACGCACATAATAGCCCCAAATATGATCGCGTCCACTTTCATGGAGTTCACACATTATAGTGAAAGTATTTTTAATCGTTTCATGAAATTTCTCAGGAATTGCCAAGCGCCGAAATACACCAGTCAAAGAAGGCTTTGCTTTACCTTGAGTCTTTTGAGTCGCCTTATCTGCTAACTCTTTGACAAGTTCATCAAAAGCATGAGAGTTCTGTAGAAGCTCATGGGGAAATCGCAATTCTGATGTGAATAATTGTCCTTCATTATCAGTTTCAATGATGACCTGATCCCTTGACCACAGATCATATTGCTTCTGTCGCCATTGCATAGAGTCAGCCAAATAGACAGGAATATTAATTTCCCCTCTGGCTGGATTCATCAAATTGTCACGACCGATCGCCAAAAGATAAGTCACACGAGCTAAAGTTACCGCGACGGGATGAATATCAAAACCAATCACATTCTTTGCCAAAATTGCCAAAGATTCACTAATCGACAATTTCTCTTGTTCTGCTTTCTTTAAAAGATTTTTGACTGCATGAAACAAAAAAGTTCCAGATCCACAGGATGGATCTAAAACACGTTTATTCAAAGGATCTTTAATAGTCTTTTCAACAATTACTTCCGCCAGCCAATCTGGTGTGTAATATTCTCCTAATTGTTTTCTTAATTCCTGATCAATGATTGATTCATACAAAACCTTCATGATGTCATAGGAAACTTCACCCCAATTAAATCGAGAAATCTTACGAGCTAGCGATCGAATAAAAATATCGCCTTCATCAACTTCTATTACCCAATCAAAAAAGTCACTTTCAACTACACCATAAATTCCGCTAGTCTCAAACTGCGAACCTGACAACAGAGAAGCAGGTGATAAATCATTAACATTTAAACCTAAGACAGCATGGGCAATAATTTCCGATACATTTACAAGCAACGTATGCTCAACAAATAATTCATCACTATCTTTAAATTGACTGCCTAATGCTGTCGTCAAAAGTTTTGCCCATAATAGGCGTTTCATTTGCACAGTAGGAAGATGCTTATTCTCTTCATACAAACTTAATAAAGTTGCATGGTCAATCGCATAGGAAGAGCTTTCTACACCCAGCTTATTATTTATTTCTTCTGGGGTAGGAATTACACCTTGCTTTGTTGCTAAAACTCCATCTAACCAAGCAATTAATTTATCTGCATCTGGACTATTTGAATTGACTAAATGTTTAGATACTTCAACAAACTCCTTAGACGGCTTGAGATGAAAACATCGCCATTCTAAACCATCTGACAAAATGCCAATGTAGTTTTGTCCTGTCTGCTGCGTCCGAACCTCAACATAGCCAGATAATTGTGTTATAGCATCAACTAGAACTTTCCCTTTTCGTAAATCTTTTTTGACTTCAATCACAACTGAGCCAATTTCAACATCAATTCTGCGGAGATCGCCCAATTGAGACTCAAGTTTCACATCAAGATCTTCATCATCTAGATCTAATGAAGCTTGGAGTAACAAATCCCTGATTCCAGCCTGTATATCCGCTTCAGATCGTTTTGCTTCTCTATCAGATAATTTTCTTACAATCTCAATAGTATTTGACATTCTAGTAAAAGCAAAAAAATAAAGTTTTATGTTTTAAATATCAAAAATATATTGTTTTTTGATTGTAGAGTCATTGTAGCTTCTAAATATGAAGCAAAAGACCAGATAGAGCTTAACATAATCCTGATAAAAAAATAATTAATTAATGATGAAATCATATTCCCCAAAAAGTATTTGGCTTGACTTGGGGCAGAAAATTTTTTGAGTGATTTTAGGTGATCGCTTTAAATTTGATCTACATCACACCTATTGATTTCAATATTTCCGCAAGACCTTTCAATAGAATCATTCCCTATTCCATCCGATATACTTACCTTTTTCATAGACAAGCCCAAACCCTAGTCTTGCGTAATTCCTAAAAGTTTATCAAAAAGCAAAGACGATACTCAGCAAAAAAAGCTAAGATGTTAGACTCTAAGTAAAATTTTTGTAACTCTTGTAATCAATAAAGGTCACGACATCAAGTTATGGATGCAGTTGCAGTAATGCCCAGCGAAAGCAAACCTAGTGATATTAAACCTAGTGATATCCTGCGGCAAGCCGATACCGAAAAACTAGCGCGGATTCGCCACACTTGCTCGCACGTGATGGCAATGGCAGTCCAAAAGTTATATCCCGATGCGAAGGTGACTATCGGTCCTGCAACTGAAAATGGCTTTTACTATGACTTCGATCGCCAAGAGCCTTTTGCTCCTAGTGACTTAAAAGCGATCGCCAAGGAAATGAAGCGGATCATCAAGTGGAATCAACCCCTTGTGCGTCAGGAATTGCCTCGTCCTGAGATGCTAGCGGAAATCGAAAAACTCAATGAGCCATACAAAATTGAGCTATTAGCAGCGATTCCTGAAGGGCAAAATATTAGCCGCTACTTCATCGGTGATCCAGATAAATTTGAAAAGCAACCTTGGTGGGACTTGTGCGCGGGTCCTCACCTCGAAAGCACTGGTGATATTCATCCCGAGGCCTTTGCTCTCGAAAGTATTGCAGGAGCATATTGGCGTGGAGACGAAAAGAATCCGATGCTGCAACGGATCTACGGCACGGCATGGGAAACCCCTGAGCAACTTCAGGCTTACCAAGCCATGCTCGAAGAAGCAAAACGTCGCGATCACCGCACCATCGGTAAAGATTTGCAACTATTCAGCATTCAAGAAGATGCTGGTGGTGGTTTGGTGTTCTGGCATCCTAAAGGCGCGATTATCCGCAACACCATCGAAACCTTCTGGAAAGAGACCCATGCTCAGAATGGCTATGAGGCAGTAACTACGCCCCATATGGCAAACTTGGATTTATGGAAAATCTCAGGACATAACGACTTCTATCGCGAAAGTATGTTTCAGCCGATGGAAGTAGAACATCAGGTTTATCAGCTAAAGCCAATGAACTGTCCTTTCCATGTGCTAATCTACAAAGATACGCTCCATTCCTATAAGGAATTCCCGATTCGCTATGCTGAGCTTGGAACGGTCTATCGTTACGAGCGATCTGGAACCATGCATGGCTTGATGCGCGTGCGCGGCTTTACCCAAGATGATGCTCACATTTTCTGTACCGAAGAACAAATTGAATCGGAAATCCTCGGTGTTCTCAATCTTGCGGAATTGATTCTCTCTACCTTTGGTTTTGAGAATTATGAGATCAATCTTTCTACCCGCCCCGAAAAATATGTCGGTTCCGATGCGATCTGGGAAAAATCTACGGAAGCTCTCAAACAAGCGCTCAATCACAAGGGCTGGAACTATGTGGTTGATGAAGGCGGCGGTGCATTTTACGGGCCAAAGATTGATATCAAGATCGAGGATGCGATCGGTCGCCGTTGGCAATGTTCCACGATTCAACTAGATTTCAATTTGCCCGATCGCTTCGAGATGGAGTATGTCGGTGAAGATGGTGTGCGTCATCAACCGATCATGATTCACCGAGCCTTGTTTGGTTCGGTTGAGCGTTTCATCGGTGTTTTGATTGAGAACTATGCAGGAGATTTCCCACTTTGGCTTGCACCAGTCCAAGCGCGTTTGATTGCTGTGTCTGATGGTCAAATGGCATATGCCGAAGAAGTTGCAACCAAGATGAAAGCCGCAGGTTTGCGCGTACAGCTAGACTATAGCGGCGATCGCATGGCGAAGCAAATCCGTAAAGCAGAACTTGAAAAAGTACCTGTGATGGCAGTGATCGGGGCAAAGGAAGTCGAAGCAGGAACCTTGAGTATCCGCAGTCGTAAAAATGGTGAGCTTGGAGCGATCTCTGTCGATGAAGCGATTAGTAAGATGAAATCTGTCATTAGCGATCGCACTTGGTTCTAGGGTTTACCCATCCCTAGCCCTCACCTTGAAAGGGCTACTTATACATACAAGTCTTTCTGTCTACGTCTCAGAGTGTAGATCCCCCCCAGCCCCCCTTAAAAAGGGGGGAGAATTTTCTTCTTCCCCCTTTTTAAGGGGGATTGAGGGGGATCACTAACACCTAACGATATAGCTGACAACTTAAAGGGGCTTATGCCCCTTTTTCAATATTCAAAAACTGGAACTTCTAACATAATGACGAAACCTTTACTAATTGTTGGTAGTGATACGGGTGTGGGCAAGACTGTGTTAACCGCAGCCCTAGCAGCCTATTGGTTAACCTATCGAGATCGCAATTCATCTTTAGATACACCTAGTACATCTTTAGGGATTTATAAGCCTTTGCAATCAGGAGAAGGCGATCGCGAATTTTATAGTCAAACTTTTTCTCTATCGCAAACCCTTGCGGAGATTACTCCCCTATATTTTGAAACTCCGATTGCCCCTGCGATCGCTGCTTATAAAGAAGGAAAAGCGATCGACTTAGGATTAATTTGGCAACAGTTCCAGAAATTGCAACAACAAAAAGAGTGTTTGCTAGTAGAAGCAATGGGAGGATTAGGTTCACCAATTACCGATGAGTACATTGTGGCGGATTTGGCTCGAGATTGGCATCTAGATGCGATCTTAGTTGTGCCTGTGCGATTGGGAGCAATTTCTCAGGCGGTCGCTAATGTGTCTCTAGCAACTTTGCAGAAGGTGAAGTTGCGCGGAATTGTCCTGAGTTGCTCACAAATCTATACCGAAGAGGAAATCGAGCAACTTGCACCGCCTCTGATGATTTCCAGACTGACCTCAGTGCCTATACTAGGCATCCTGCCCTATATTCAGAATCTCAGCGATATTTCCCAACTTGCCCAAGCTGCTTCTGATTTAGATATAGAAAGAATTCTCGTTTAGTTCTTAGCTGAACCTCACTTTCACTTTAGTAGGGTAATCTTGTGGCGAGACCCTGCACTAATGATATAAATGAAGCTATGTATGATCGCCTTACCTCAATCGCATTTCTCAAAGAAATTTCAGCCGATCAACAAGGCTTTGATCGGGCTGAAATTGTGGCGACTTTAGGCGATCGCATTATTACCTTGGGGCGTGATCCTAGCTGTGACATTGCGATCAATATCAATCTTTATGGAGCCGTTTCCCGTCGCCATGCGGAGATTCGTCCCATAGTTAATAAAAGTTTTCAAGGCTGGGAAATCTGCGATCTTGATAGCGCCAATGGTACATTGATTAATGATCGCCGCTTGTATGGTTGTTATCCGCTAAATCATGGCGATCGCATTCAGTTGACCAAAGATGGTCCTCAGTTTATCTTTGAGTTGGGGTCTAGTCCTGATACTAGGTTTGGTAAAGACTATAGCCGTCGTCCGCAATCGCAAATTACGAGCATTACACTGACAAAACTATTACCAATTTTCTCGACAGGGAACGATCTTTGGCAGAAAGCCTATCTCCTCCCAGGGATGACAACGGTTGGCTTTGTGGTGATGATGTTTGCATTTTTGGGGCAACCCCAATTATTTAACCTCACAATTTCTGTCTATATCAGTCTCGCCGCCTATTATTTTGTCTATCAGCTTTGTGGCAAGAATAAGCCTTGGTGGGTGATTTTAGGTGCTGCAATATTTACCGCAATTATTCTCAGAAGCCCAATTTTAAATCTATTTCTTTGGTTCTTCTATAAAGTCTTACCTGGAAATGCGCCAACTGGACAGGTGAGTTTTGTCAGTGTTTTGATTTCCATGTTTTTTGGGGCGGGGATGATGGAGGAATTGCTCAAAGCATTACCCGTTTTTTTGCTTTGGTTTATGGGTTTGCGATTGGGAAAGAAATGGCGATCGCGTGTTGGAATTAGTGAACCTCTAGATGGCATCTTAATTGGAGCCGCTTCCGCAGTTGGCTTTACCTTGACGGAAACTCTCGGGTTATATGTACCAAGTATTGTCCAGAGTGTGGCAAATCAAACAGCTAGCCCTGAGATCGCTCAACTAACTGGTTTACAATTGCTTATTCCCCGTGTGCTGGGTTCCGTAGCGGGGCATATGGCTTATAGTGGCTATTTCGGCTATTTCATCGGGTTAAGCGTGATGAAACCTTCGCTTCGTTGGCAAATTCTCACGATTGGCTATCTCAGTTCTGCGTTGCTCCATGCCTTGTGGAATACTAGTGCCTTGGTCAATTTTTGGCTATTAGCGATCGTGGGTGGCGTTTCCTACGCATTTCTTGTTGCGGCGATACTCAAAGCCCATAGTTTTTCTTCTAAAGTCTAATTATAACTGATGTTACGTGGAAGTTTCTAAGACCCTCACCCCTAGCCCCTCTCCCATCAAGGGAGAGGGGAACAAGAAATTAGTCTAGCTCCCCCTCTCCCATCAAGGGAGAGGGGGCAGGGGGGTGAGGGTGATATTTGTTCCACGTAACATCAGTTATAAATCAAAAATTTAATTGAGCTAAATAAAACTTGATAATCGAAAGATCCGTTGTTGGAGCAACAGGTGGAGAAACAGGTCCTCATTTACATTTTGAGATTTTCAAAAACTACAAACCAAATCATCGTAGGATGTTATGACTAATGGTGCTTTGCTGCACTACTTAATTTATTCAAGTTTATTCAAGCATAAAATAAATTCATGGCTCCTCAATTGCGCGTATATGTTCCTCCCCATCCCATCATCCGCCATTGGCTTACAATTGTGCGGGAGAAACATACACCTGTTCCCCTATTTCGCGCAGCCATGAGTGAACTTGGAAAATGGCTGACCTATGAGGCAATTCGTGAATGTTTGCCAGTGCAGGAAGTTGATATTGAAACACCCATAGGATCTGCTTCAGGACAATTAATTGATGCTTCCATCCCTTTAGCAATTGTGCCAATTTTACGAGCAGGATTGGCTATGCTAGAAGGATGTCAAACTCTCTTGCCAACGGCTAATGTTTACCATTTGGGATTAGTACGTAATGAAGAAACCCTTGAGGCTAGCTGCTATCTCAATCGTTTACCAGAAAGATTTGAGCCAGAAACTCGTATTTTCATTGTGGAGCCAATGATGGCAACGGGTGGATCAATTATCACTACTTTGAAATTACTCACAGAGAGAGGGGCTGATCCCGTTTTCATTCGGATTATCAATGCTCTATGTGCGCCACCAGCTTTGCAGCTAATTAATCAACAGTTCCCACCAGTACAAATCTACTCCGCTGGTATTGATGAAGTTGTCAATGAGCAAGGATGGATTGTTCCTGGATTAGGTGATGCAGGCGATCGCTCTTTTGGTACATAGTAGAGTTGTTGGGAAATAGAACCAGCTTTGAGACAAGGTTTTCCAATTTTCTGCCAAATTTACGCTGCATCCAGATACAAGTTCCACAAACCGACTGCATTCAACATTAGGCGGTTATCGAAATCAGACCCACGATTGCGATAACCGTCCGTGACCGAACGATAACGCTTAATGCCTGCATGGGCATGTTCACACACAACCCGTTGACGACTGAACTCTCGGTTCTCCTGCTTCTGTTGTTCGCTCAATTCCTTGCCCTTGGGTTTCTTGTGTGGCAAACGAACGTTCTTATACTCATTCTGTAATCCTTGAAATCCTAAGTCTCCTTCTATCGCGACTTCATCGGGAATGTTACCCACCAAGTCTTCTTCGTCGAGTTGTCGTTTGTCATGAACAGTGCCTGCTCTCGCCTTCGTCAAGAGGATGACTAGCTTTTTTCGCGTACGGCCCGTGATGTGCTTACGAGTATGGCGTTTCTTTTTGCCGGAGTAATGCTCCTTTTGTTGGTCGGGGTCTTGGGGACGCTGTACCGGACGCTCCGTGCCATCAACAATCACCTCCTTCACGTCTGGAAAGCGTTCTAGAAATTCCTCCATGCTCCGCAGTTTGCGCGTTGGAAGCACCTGTTTGTACCCTAATGCCTGCTCCAGGTCGGGCAACAAAGCATGTACCCAGTCCCAGGCGCAGGAGCGGTCAAAGCCAAACAATACACCCATCAAGTCAAAGGTGCCATAACATTTGCAGTAGAAAAAAATGTAGAACAGTTTGTCCTGACTGGTTCGCAACGTGGCTTTGCGTCCACCGCCTACTGCACGCTTGCGGACAACATCGGGTTTGACTCGACTTTGCCCATAAGCCCCTGCCAAATCAGGCAGCAGCGCTTCAAACGCTTTGCGGTTGAGTCCTGTTGTTGCCCGCAGTAGGCAATCCTGCTTGAGAATGCGTTCTAGATCCAACATCAGGAGCGCATCGAGTCACTGCCTGTTATTATCACCTATTTCCCAACAGGTCTAAGGGAGAGGGGGAGTTAGACTAATTTCTTGTTCCCCTCTCCCATTAAGGGAGAGGGGCAAGGGGTGAGGGTCTTAGAAACTTCCACGCAACATCAGTTAAGCATTTATACTCAGTGCCTAATTGAGATGCTCCCTAACAAAATGAGGTCAGTAAGCATGACTGCTAAACAATGTAAAGCTATCTTGCTACTAATCGTCTATCGCTATATTTCAGCTAGTTTCAAAATTTTTTGCCAGTGGAACTCTGATACAGGTACAACTGAAAGACGACTAATCCGAAGAAGGTCAAAACCTGCAAAATCAGGATTTTGTTTGATTTGGGCAAGGGTGACAGATTGCGGTAGCGATCGCACAGCTTTGACATCAACAACAGCACGTTTAGGATCATCTAGCTCTGGATCAACATAGGGAAGACTAACCACTTCAGCAATCCCCATTGCACGACGCTCATCGCCTGTGTGATAGATCAAGGCTAAATCCTTGGGCTGCATAGTGCGGATATGCTTGAGAGCTAGATTATTATTGACACCATCCCAAATAGTTTGGCGATCGCGTTCTAGATCAGCATAAGAATAGACATGAGGTTCACTTTTGAGAAGCCAATAAGCCATGATGTCAGTGTTTGAAACTCCATCATCATTATAATTATAAACTTATGTTACGTGGAACAAATATCACCCTCACCCCCCTGCCCCCTCTCCCATCAAGGGAGAGGGGGAGCTAGACTAATTTCTTGTTCCCCTCTCCCTTAATGGGAGAGGTGCTAGGGGTGAGGGTCTTAGAAACTTCCACATAACATCAGTTATAAAGATAATTATAAAGACATAAAATTACTGAGGGAAACGCAGTAAAACAGCAATTCTCATTATGGAAATTTAACAACTGTTT